>Ga0134121_10002686_pt1 | contig 15215 bp, 12 predicted proteins | sample KB301_FD_96463 | JGI IMG/M metagenome (GOLD analysis project Ga0134121, IMG submission 96463) | Terrestrial soil microbial communities without Nitrogen fertilizer from Kellogg Biological Station, Michigan, USA - KB3-0-1 | ecosystem: Environmental > Terrestrial > Soil > Unclassified ... | reverse complement strand
GGCAGCGAGATCGCGCGGCCCGCGGCCAGGCAGCCCATCAGCATCATCCAGCCCTTGCCGGCGTAGTCGCGGCCGCCGATGATCCAGTCGAGCGGCATGAACACGTCCTTGCCCCAGTTCGGCCCGTTCTGGAACGCGGCGTTGAGCGGCAGGTGGCGGCGGCCGATGTTGACCCCGGGAGTGTTGGTCGGGACGAGGGCACAGGTGATACCAAGATCTTTCTTTTCAGAAAGCAAACCCTCGGGGTCATACAACCGGAATGCCAAACCAAGCAGCGTCGCCACGGGGCCGAGCGTGATGTAGCGCTTGTCCCAGGTGACGCGCATGCCGAGCACTTCGCGTCCCTGCCAGGTGCCTTTGCACACCACGCCGAAATCCGGGATCGACGCCGCGTCGGAGCCCGCTTCCGGGCTGGTGAGCGCGAAGCACGGCACTTCCTGGCCCTTGGCGAGGCGCGGCAGGTAGTGGTTCTTCTGCTGATCGGTGCCGTAATGCAGCAGCAGCTCGCCCGGCCCGAGTGAGTTGGGCACCATCACCGAAATCGCCGCGGTGCTCGAGCGCGTGGAAAGCTTCATCACCACCGCCGAGTGCGCGAGCGCGCTGAATCCCAGGCCGCCATACTGCTTCGGGATGATCATGCCGAGGAAGCCCTTGTCCTTGATGAACTGCCAGACGTGCTCGGGCAGGTCCTGGCGCTCGTGCGTGATCTCCCAGTCGTTGCACATCTCGCACAGCTGCTCGACCGGGCCGTCGAGGAACGCCTGCTCCTCGGCATTCAGCCGCGGCGCCGGCGTCGCGAGCAGCTTGTCCCAGTCCGGCTTGCCGGAGAACAGATCCGCGTCCCACCACACGGTGCCGGCGTCGATCGCTTCCTTCTCGGTCTGCGACATGTCGGGAAGGATGCGGCGGTAGATCGCGAGGATGGGGTCCGAAACGATTTTTCTGCGGAGAACTGGAATGTTCAGAACCGCGGCGACGAGCACGAACAGGGTGCCCAGAACGATGTTGGTCACCGGTCCGAAGCCGGCGAGGACGCTCACGCCCCAGCCGAAGAGTGCCGCGGCGATCGTCCACCAGAGGATCGGCAGGCCGAGGTAGCCGAAGACGAAAAAGACGGCGATGACGCCAAGCGCGAGTGCGAGCATGGTGATCCTCTAGGCGGCTTTCTTGATGGAACTCTTGAGCGGCGCGTGCAGGCCCGCGGCAAGGAATGCGGTGAGGCGCTCCTCGAGCAGTCGCGCATCGTGGCGGTCTTCCGGCTTGCAGCCGGCGATCAGCTGCACCGTATCGGTGGCGGCGAGGGTGTAGGCGAGGGTGCCGAACATGAAGTGCATCCGCCAGACCAGCTCGTCGCGCGGCATCTGCGGCAGCGCGCGCTCGAGCGCGGCCTTGTAGCGCTCCATGGTCGGCGCGTACATCTGGCCGATCAGTGCGCGCACCGCTTTCGCCGGCTCGGTGTAGGTGCGTCCGAGCAGGCGGTTGAAATTGCGGCCGCCGCCCTTGGTGTCTTCGATCAGGCGGAGGCTGGGCCTGATGAAGGCACGAATGATGTTTTCCGCTGAAAAATCCTCAAGCCTGTCGAGCGCCGCGATGCGCTCTTCGTTCATCGGGTCGAGCCGGCGCCGGAACAGCGCCTCGATCAGCGCGTCCTTGGAGCCGAAGTGGTAGTTGACCGCCGCCAGGTTGACGCCTGCTTTCGCGGTGAGCAGGCGCATCGAGGTGCCCTCGAAGCCGTGCAGCATGAAGAGCTCTTCGGCGGCGTCGAGGATCCGGGTGCGGGTTTCGTGTTGCGGCTTGACTGCGCGGAGGGACATGGCTGTAGACACCATTCAAACGAACGTTTGAACAGTATCACGGCTTCTTTGAAACGGAAACCGCCTTTCGCGCGAATGCCTTCCTCTCGTCCTTGTCCTCGATCTCGTCAGCCAGCAGCAGGTAGAGCTCGCGCTCGTCCCGCGCCTTCATCGCGGCACGTTTCACCACCACCCGGGCGACCGCGCCGATGTACTCGGACAGGTGTTTCTCGGCCCGCTCCAGCACTTCGAGCGGGAAGCGGCTGGCAGCGAGCGCGGTCGGCGGGTTGCTGCGGGTAGCGCTGGAGGGCTGGGAGGCGGGACGCGAAATGTCGGAAAACTTCTTTTCGAACGCCGCTTTGGCGGGGGCGTCGGAGATTTCCTGCGCCACCAGCTGCACCAGATCGGCCTGATCGGCAGCCTTCTTGGCTGCGTTCCTGACCACCACCGGGGCAATCGGCCCGAGGTGCTGGGCAAGCGCCGTTTCCAGTTTCCTGAGCAAAGCCGGGTCGAACGTGAGTACCGACTTACTCGGCTGGCGGGCGGAGGGGGCGTCGAACGCCGGCACCGTCCGGGTGATAGTCGCCAGGCCCGTGCCGGCGATGGACTCGCGCCATTCCGCCACCGACTGGGGTCGCTCGTCCTCGTTGGGTGCGAGCGCCCAGTCGATCGCGGCGAGGAATTCCGGCCGGTAGAGCGCACGGTCCGCGGTTTGCAGCGCGCTCGGCATCGTGTCCGTCTTGATGCGCGCCGCCGCCTCGTGCGGCTTGTTGCCGGTGATCATCCAGTACAGCACGCCGGCGAGCGCGTAGAGGTCGCTCCACGGACCCTGGTTGCCTTTGTTGTGGTACTGCTCGAACGGCGCGAACCCGGGCGAAACGATCGTGGTCAGGTCGCCGGTACGCATGCGCGCGGCGCCGAAGTCGAGCAGCACCGGGCTGCCATCGTCGCGGATATAGATGTTGCCGGGCTTGATGTCGCGATGCAGGTAGCCGGCCTTGTGCACCACCTCGAGCCCGTCGAGCAGCGGCCCGACGATGGAGGCGAGCTGCGGCTGCGCCAGCGGGCGGCGCGTCCGGATCCAGTCGTTGAGCGCGGCGCCCTCGACGAACTCCATCACCATGTAGGCGGTGCCGTTCGCCTCGAAGAAGCGCATCACGCGCACGATGTTCGGGTGGCGGAAGGAGGCCACCACGCGCGATTCGTCGAGGAAGCGCTGCTTGCCCCAGCCGAAGTGCTCGGCGTTATCGGGCGAGCGCGGGCTGATCGAATGGTCCGCGCCGCGCGTCGCGACGTCGTCGGGAAGGTACTCCTTGACCGCGACCTTGAGGTTGAGGTTGCCGTCGAGCGCGAGGTAGGTCAGCCCGAAGCCGCCGACCCCGAGCACCTTTTCGATCCGGTACTCCTGCAGGGCGTACCCAGCGGGAAGGGCATTCGTTGCCATCGGTCTTTATGGGTTCAGTGCCTGCGGGGAGCGGGAAGGCCCGCGCGGCTGAATGCCTTTCGTTCCTCTGCGTCCTCGATCTCCGCCGCCAGCAGCAGGTAGAGCTCCGCTTCGTCCCGCGCCTTCACCGCGGCGTGCTTCACCACCACGCGCGCGACCGGCCCGAGGTATTGCGCGAGCCGGCGCTCGGCCTCGGCCAGAACCTCGAGGGAGAAGTGCGCAGCAACGCGATCCGTGGCGGGGCCGCTGGGCGCGCCGCCGGCCGGCTGCGAGCGCACCCACGAAACGTCGGAAAACTTTTTCTGGAACGCGGCCTTCGCTGCGTCAGGGATCTCCCACGCCAGGCGGCGAACGAGCTCCGCCAGCGTGCCGGCGGTTTTCGCGGCATCGTGCACTGCCACGCGCGCGATGGGACCGAGGTGCGGCGCCAGCGCCGCTTCCAGCTCCTTGAGCAGCGCGGGGTCAAACCCCCCGCCCGCGGTTTTGCCCGCCGATTCCATCGTCACCGGAGCGGAGCCGACATTAGCCCTTGTCGATCAGGCTGATGGCTTTTTCCAGGCTGCGGCGCATGCGGTTGAACGCCTGGCCGAGCTGCGACACCTCGTCCTTGCCCTTCGCCGGCAGCTCGGCGATGTCGAGCTTGCCGCGCGAGATCTGGTCGGCCGCCGCCGAGAGCTGGGTGATCGGCTGCACGATCAGCGCGGTCAGCATCATGTTCAGGATCACGAACAGCACCGCGAACACCACCGTGAGCGAGCTCATGAAGGTGACGAAGGCGTGGTTGGCGTTGCGGATCGGCAGGTTCATCGGCACCGACACGATCTGCGCGCCGATCACCTCGTTCAGCTTCCAGCCGAAGCCGTTGTTCGGCCCGTAGATCTTCACCATCGAGGCCGGCGCCATCTCGGCATTGGTGTGGCACGAGAGGCAGGCTGGGTCCTTGATCTGGAACGGCCGCGCGAGATACAGCGAGCGCCCGGTGGGCGTTTCGCGCATGCCGGAGATTTCCGCCTGCGAGGGATCGTTGCGGAACGTGTTGACGATGTCGTTTTCCCATTCCACCGCGCGGTTGCGCGGGTTGGTGGGGTTGAGCGCCGCTTCCTTGTACGCGTAGTCGGGATATTTCTTGCGCAGCAAGGTCATGATCTCGGTCGCGCCGAACGCCGGCACGCTCTGCGGCAGGAACTTGTCGGGATCGACCGCGAGGTTGGGCCGCACCTGGCCCACGGTGTAGCTGCGCATCGAAAGCGCCGCTTCCATCATCACCCCGGCGTTGCGCAGTACCTCCTCGCGCGCGTTGCGGTGGAGCAGCTCGTAGGAAACGTAGCCGGTGACCGCGAGTCCGGTGACGAACACCGCGAGCAGCACCAGGTTGAATTTCAGCCGTAGGCCCATATTTGTTCTCCCCTAAAGACGGCCAATATACGTCAGTCGCGCCGGGCCGGATGCGCTTACTGCGTGACGTATTCCTCGATAATCACCTTCCATGGCACATAGCTCGGCTCCCACCCAGCGCCTGCGCGGCAACGAATGGAAAGCGGTCGGCACGCTGGTGCCCTATCTCTGGGAATACAAGTGGCGCGTGGTGCTGGCGCTCTGCTGCCTGGTGGCCGCCAAGCTCGCCAATGTGGGCGTGCCGCTGGTCATGAAGGAAGTGGTCGACGGGCTCGATCCCAGCCTGCAGCTGGTCGCGGTGCCGGTGGCGCTGCTCGCCATTTACGGGCTGCTGCGCTTTTCCGCGACGCTGTTCGCCGAGCTGCGCGACGTGCTGTTCGTGCGCGTCACGCAGCGGGCGATCCGGCGCGTGGCGCTCGGCGTGTTCCGCCACCTGCACAGCCTGAGCCTGCGCTTCCACCTCGAGCGCCAGACCGGCGGCATGACGCGCGACATCGAGCGCGGCACGCGCGGCATCTCGTCGCTGCTTTCCTACCTGATCTTCTCGATCATTCCGGTGATCCTGGAGTTCACGCTGGTCGCGGCGGTGCTGCTGGCGAAGTTCGACTGGCGCTTCGCCGCCATCACCTTCGGCGCGGTCGTGGTCTACATCGCGTTCACCGTCACGATCACCGAATGGCGCATGGAGATCCGCCGGCGCGCCAACGAGCTCGACTCGCGCGCCAACACGCGCGCGATCGACAGCCTGCTCAACTACGAGACGGTGAAGTATTTCGGCAACGAGGAGTTCGAGGCGCGGCGCTACGACGAGCAGCTGCACAAGTACGAGGACGCGGCGACCAAGAACGAGGCTTCGCTCGGCCTGCTCAACATCGGCCAGAGCCTGATCATCGCCGCCGCGGTGACCGCGCTGATGCTGCTGGTGGCCGAGGGCGTGGCCGCGAAGCAGTTCACCCTCGGCGACCTGGTGCTGGTGAACGGATTGCTGATCCAGCTCTACATCCCGCTCAACTTCCTCGGCATGGTGTACCGGGAGATCAAGCAGTCGCTGCTCGACATGGACCGCATGTTCCGGCTGCTGTCCGAGAATCGAGAGGTCGAGGACAAGCCAGGCGCCGTGCCGTTGCCCCCCGGGCGCCTGGACGTGCGATTTTCGGAAGTGGATTTCTCCTATGAGAAGGAGCGGCAGATCCTGCACCGCGTCTCGTTCGAGATTCCCGCGGGCCACCGCGTCGCCGTGGTCGGTCATTCCGGCTCGGGCAAGTCGACGCTCGCGCGCCTGCTCTATCGCTTCTACGACGTGGCCGGCGGCGCGATCCTCATCAATGGTCTCGAAGTGAAAGATCTGAAGCAGGCGAGCCTGCGCGGCGCGATCGGCATCGTGCCGCAGGACACGGTGCTGTTCAACGACACCATCCTCTACAACATCCGCTATGGGCGGCCGGAAGCGAGCGACGAGGAGATCTACGACGCCGCGCGCGCCGCGCACATCCACGACTTCATCGAATCGCTTCCCAAGAAATACCAGACCACGGTCGGCGAACGCGGCTTGAAGCTCTCCGGCGGCGAGAAACAACGGGTTGCGATCGCGCGCGCGCTGCTCAAGAACCCGCGCATCCTGATCTTCGACGAGGCCACTTCGGCACTGGACTCCCGTGCCGAAAAGGCCATCCAGGCCGAGCTCGAGCGCATCGCGGTCGGCCGCACCACGTTAGTGATCGCCCACCGCCTCTCCACGGTGATGGACGCCGACCAGATCCTGGTGCTCAACCACGGGCGCGTCGTGGAACGCGGATCCCACATGCAACTACTTGAGTTGAAAGGAGAATACGCGAGGATGTGGGCCCTCCAGCAGGAGCAGGCGGAAGCCAAGGAAGTGCTGGAGCGGGCGGCTGCCGACTAGGCGAAAGCGTGACGCGACGCCTGCGCCCGACAGTGAACTATCTCACGCCAATTCTAAAAATGTGTGCCTACCCACTGTTTTGCTTGCGAATTTTTCCGGGTGTAGGCTATATTGCGACCGTGCCATGTGCCATCCAGTGCATGGCTAAAACAAAACGAACGCTGGTAGTTGAGGGAGAAGATTCGCCGTATGCAACGCAAACTGCACCCGCTCGAAGGCATCGTCGCCATGTGCGCGCTGGTCTTCGTGCTCGCCCTGAGTGTCGGTTTCGCGCAGGCAGGAGAGCCGCGCGCCGAGATCCGCAAGATCGCTCTCCGCTCCGCCTCCGCCCTCGTCCAGGACGCTGAAACCGGCGAGGTCGTCTACGGCAAGAATGCCGAAGCGGTCGTGCCGATCGCTTCCATCACCAAGCTGATGACCGCGATGGTGGTGCTCGACCGCGGCCTCGACCTCGACGAGAAGATCACGCTCGGCCGCGACGACGCGGTGCAGATGAAAGGCGCGCGTTCGCGCCTGCGCACCGGCCTCACGCTCACGCGCCGCGAGCTGCTGCTGCTCGCGCTGATGTCGTCCGAGAACCGCGCCGCCGCCGCGCTCGGCCAGAACTACCCCGGCGGCCTCGAAGCCTTCGTCGACGCGATGAACGCCAAGGCCGCGCTGCTCGACATGACCGAGAGCCGCTTCGTCGAGCCGACCGGGCTTTCGCCGGCCAACGTCTCGACCGCGAGCGACCTGGCGAAGATGGTGCGCGCCGCCTACGAATATCCGCAGATCCGCGAGTTCTCCACCACCAGCCGCGCCACGGTGAAAGCCTCCGGCCGGCCGCTGCAGTACGGCAACACCAACGGCCTGGTGCGCTCGAGCTACTGGGAGATCGGCCTGTCCAAGACCGGCTATATCAGCGAGGCCGGCCGCTGCCTGGTGATGCACGTGCGTCTGGCGGAGAAGGACCTGATCGTGGTACTGCTCGATTCGTGGGGCAAGCAATCCCGGATCGGCGACGCCAACCGCCTGAAGAAGTGGCTCGAGAACGGGCAGGCGCCCGGCCGCTCGAGCTAAGCGGTTTTCGAGAAGACGTCGTCGCGGGTCTTTCGCACCCGCAGAAGTCGCTTCCTCCCAAGTACTTCTACGATGCCGCGGGCAGCCGCCTGTTCGCGCGCATCTGCCGCCTCCCCGAGTACTACGTAACCCGCGCCGAGCTCGCGCTCACGCGCCGTCACCTGGCGGCGATCGCGCGCTTCGCCGGGCGCGGCTGCCAGCTGATCGAGTACGGCAGCGGCGAAGGCATCAAGAGCCGGCTGCTGATCCGCGCGCTGCGCCCGTCGGTCTACGTGCCGATCGATATTTCCGCGCACGCGCTGGCTGCCGCGGCGCGCGGCCTGGCGCGCGAGTTTCCGTGGCTGCGCGTGGTGCCGGTCGCCGGCGACTTCTCGCGCCCGATCGACATCCCGGTGCGCCACGGCAAGCCGGGCGTGGTGTATTTCCCCGGCTCCACCATCGGCAATCTGACGCCCGAGGAGGCGCACGCCTTCCTCTCGATGTCGCGCGGCGTGGCGACGAAGATGATCGTCGGCGTCGACCTGAAGAAGGATCCGGCCGTGCTGCACGCGGCGTACAACGACAAGGCCGGCGTGACGGCCGCGTTCAACCTCAACCTGCTTGCGCGCATCAACCGCGAGCTGGGCGCCGACTTCGATCCGTGGCGCTTCCGCCACTACGCGTTCTACAACCCGAGCGCCGGCCGCATCGAGATGCACCTGGTGGCGCTTCAAGCGCACACGGTGCGGCTCGGAAGGCATCGCTGGGCTTTCGCCGAGGGCGAGACCATCCACACCGAGAATTCCTACAAGTATTCACCCGGGCAGTTCGCCGGGCTCGCCGCGCAGGCAGGGTTCCGCGGCACCCGGGCCTGGACTGACCGGCGCGGCCTGTTCGCGGTGTTCGGCCTTACCGCCTAGCGCTGCAGGCGCGCAGGTCTTCTTCCGTCATCACCGGCTTGATCACGCACTCGCGCGGCTCCGGGGAAGCGGCAGGCGCCGAGGGCCGCGCCGCGACCGCCGGGGCTGCGGTTTCCATCGGCGCGGCGGGACGCGAGCGGGAGGCAGCCGCGCACGCGCGCAGGTCTTCCTCGCTCATCACCGGCTTGATCACGCATTCGCGCGGCTCGGCCTGCACGGCCGCGGCTGCGGCAGCCGGCCGTGCCGCGGCCACCGGCGCCGCGACAGGCGCGGCAACTTCGGCGGCCGGCGCGCTGGGGCGCGAACGCGAAGCGCTGGCGCAGGCGCGCAGATCTTCTTCCGTCATGACCGGCTTGACGACGCACTCTGCGCGCGGCTGATCGGCCGCCGGCGCGGCGAGCGCGGAGCTCGCCGCGGCGGGCGCCGGCGTTTCGATGTTCGGACTCGAGGCCTGTCCCGGCGCCGAGCAGTTCCACAGGTCGTCCTCGGACATCACCGGCTTGATCACGCATTCGCCGCGCGGCCCCGACCTTTGCGCGGGCCTCGGCGCAGCGGGCGCGAGAGCAGCGGGCGCGAGAGCGGCGGACGCGGGCGCGGCGGGCACGGCTGCGACCGGCGCGGCACGAGGCTTGGGCGCTGCCGCGGGCTTTGCCACCGGCGCAGGTTTTGCCGTGGGCGCAGGTGCGGGTGGCGGCGCAGGCGGCTCGGTCGGAAGCGCGCGCTCGACGATCGGCTCGGGCTTCGGCGCTTGCGGCGGCGTCAGCGCCACCGGGGTGCCGGCGAGCTGCTCGACGAAGGCGACGTTCTTTTCCGCGACCGAGTACTGCATCAGCAGCCGCACGCCGTCGGCCTCCACCAGCACCACCGGGTCGGCCGAATTCACGCCGAGGGAGGCGTAACCCACGGCTTCGCCGATCGACAGGGTGCGCGAGCGTACCGGCTTTCCGGCGACGCTCGCCATCAGGGCGTCGTAGATCTTGCGGCTGTCCTTTTCCTCGCCGATGTGCCCGCGCAACGCGGGGCCGAGCGCGACGTTCTCGGCCAGCACCCGGGGGTCGCTGCGCGTGGTGAAGGCGCTGAAGATGTGCGCGTCAGCCTGGACCGCCGGGGGCGGCGTGCCCGGGATCTGGGCAGGCGCCGGAGCCGCCAGCGCAAGCCCCGCGACCAGCAAGGCGTGCGCCAGCGAGCGCGGCATCAATGCGCTCCTATGCGCGCCGCCGGCGGGCGGTGGCCTACGGTGCGCGAGATGCGCTCGGCGGTTTCCTTCACCAGCGGGCCCCACTGCACCTTCATGCGGTCGGCCGGCGTGGAGAGCGACAGCGCCGCCACCAGGCTGCCGCCGTCGTCGCGGATGCCGGCGGCGACGCAGCGCACGCCGATCTCGGCTTCCTCGTTGTCGCTCGCCCATCCCTGCCGCTGGACCCGCTCCAGGTCCTTCTCGAGCAGGGTGATGCTGGAAAGGGTGTTCCGGGTGTGCTCGGCGAGGCCGCTGCGCTTGGCGTAATCGCGCAGCCGCGCGAAGCCGTCCTCGAGCAGGAACAGCTTGCCCGCCGCGGTCACATGCAGCGCCGCGCGCGTGCCGATGACGTGCACCACGCGCATCGCCGAGCGGCCCGACGAGGTGCGCTCCACGTAGACGATCTCGTCGCCATGGCGCACCGACAGGTTGGCGGTCTCGCCGGTCTGCGCGTGCAGCTCGCGCATCATGGGCAGCGCGAGCTCGCGCACGCTGATGCGCGACTTCACCAGGTTGCCCAGCTCGAGCAGGCGCATGCCGAGGCGGTAGCTGCCGGGCTCGACGCGGTCGACCATGCGGTCGGCCGACATCGAGGACAGGATACGGTGCGCGGTGGACGGATGCAGGCCGGTGTACTGCGCGATCTGCTTGAGGCCGAGCGGCTCGGGATGCTGCGCGAGCACTTCCAGCAACCGCATCATGCGGTCGATGACCTGGATCGGGCTCTTGTGCTCGTCGTTGGCGGGCATCGTCGCGCCATTTTACCGCCGTGTAGAATCGCCCGCATGCCGGTGGTGACTTGCATCGAGGACTTGCGCGAGCTCTCGAGAAGGAGGGTTGCGCGTGCAATATTCGACTACGTCGACCGCGGCTCCTACAGCGAAGCCACGCTGCGCGCCAACCGCGCCGACCTGGAGTCGCTCGCGCTGCGCCAGCGTGTCGGCATCGACGTCGACCGGCGCTCGCTGCGCACCACCATGCTCGGGCGCGAGGTGCGCATGCCGCTGGCGCTCGCCCCGGTCGGCCTCACCGGCCTGAACTGGGCCGACGGCGAGATCCTCGCCGCGCGCGCCGCCGAGCGCTTCGGCGTGCCCTACACGCTGTCCACCATGTCGATCTGCTCGATCGAGGACGTGGCGGGCGGCGTGGCGCAGCCGTTCTGGTTCCAGCTCTACGTGATGCGCGACCGCGGCTTCGCCGCCTCGCTCATCGAGCGCGCCAAGGCGGCGAAATGCTCGGCGCTGGTGCTGACCCTCGACCTGCAGATCCAGGGCCAGCGCCACCAGGACCTCAAGAACGGATTGGCCGTTCCCCCGAAGCTGACCTTGGGAACCGCCTTGAACATCCTGGGCAAACCTGCCTGGGCACTCAACGTGCTGCGCGGCAAACGAAAATCGTTCGGCAACCTCGAGGGCCGCATTCCGGATGCGCGCAGCCTCACCACGCTCTCGCAGTGGATCGCCGGCCAGTTCGACCCGACGCTCTCGTGGAAGGACGTCGAATGGGTCAAGAGCCTGTGGGGCGGCAAGCTCGTCCTCAAGGGCATCCTCGACGCGGAAGACGCCAAGCTCGCGGTGCAGGCGGGCGCCGACGCGATCGTGGTGTCGAACCACGGCGGCCGCCAGCTCGACGGCGCGGTCTCGTCGATCCGTGCGCTTCCAGAGATTGTTGAAGTTACAAAAAATCATTCTGTTGAGGTGTGGCTCGACGGCGGTATTCGCAGCGGGCAGGACGTGCTGCGCGCGCTCGCGCTCGGCGCGGACGCGACAATGATCGGCCGCGCCTATGCCTACGGGCTCGGCGCGATGGGCGAGAAGGGCGTCGCGCTCGCGCTCGAGCTGATCGAAAAGGAGCTCGATGTCACGCTGGCACTGTGCGGCCTGCGCGACGTCAAGGACGCGAGCCCCGCGATTCTGCGCGCCTAGCAAACCGGCGCGGATGCATCGCATCCGCGAGCTTTCCCTCGAGCGGCAGCGGCTCGCCTTCCAGCTCGGCGGCGATCAGCTCGGCCGCGAGCGCCGCCCAGATGAGTCCGCGCGAGCCATAGGCGAACGCGCCGTAGACGCCCCCGGCGATCTTTCCCACCACCGGCAGCCGGTCCGGCGTGACCGCGCGGAACGCCACGCGGTTTTGCAAGTTCCGTGGAATCGAGGCAAGCGGAATGATGTTCGCCAGCCTCTCGATGTTTCCGGCATCGCTCCCGGCGCGCGGCGCCGCGTCTTCGTCGTCGATGTCGTAGCTCGCGCCGACCACGCACACGCCGTCGACCGGCGGCAGCACCATGCCGCCGCGCAGCAGCACGACGTGCGGGGCATCGAGCCCGTCCTCGGGGACATAAGTGAGCTGGCCGCGCACCTTGCGCAGGCGCAGGTGCGGCACGGCATGCAGCTTCGGCGCTTCGGACGAATTCGCCAGGACGACGGCCGGGGCTTCCGGAACGGTCGAGATGTTCTTTCCATAGAAAATTTTCAGGCGGGAACCGCAGGCATCGAGCTGGGCGCGGACCAGGGTGCGCGGATCGATCCAGCCGGCCTGCGGAAACCACAGCCCCGGCGCCGAGACCGGCACGCCCGCGTGCGCGGCAGCTTCCTCGCGCGTCACGTACTGTGCGTACTCCGGCGGAAGGGCGAGCGCCGCGATCGCCTTGCGCTGCGCGCCTTCCTCCTTCTCGTCGCGCGCAAGCTGCAGCACGCCGCAGGGGTCCCAGCGAACCGCGGCAAGCTTGTTCCAGGAAGAAAGCGAGAGCAGGAAAGCGGCGCGCGTGAGCCGCGCGAACACGCTGTCGTCCGAGGTGACGATCGGATGGAAGGTCCCGGCGTGATTGCCCGAGGCTTCCTGCGCCGGCGCGTCGTGGCGCTCGTAGAGGTCGACTTCCCAGCCGCGGGCGCAAAGGCGCTCGCAGACTGCGGCGCCGGCAAGGCCGGCACCAATGACCGATGCTTTTCTGTCCACATGGGGACGGATGGTGTTGTCATTTCTTAGATTCGTTGCAACCAGCATTTCCCGCTTGCCGCCGAATCCCGGGCGCTTCTCGACCGCGAAGCCGGTTTCTTCCAGCGCGTGGCGCACCGGCCCGGCCACGCTCCAGGTCGCGGCGGTGGCGCCGGGCGCGGCGAGGCGCGAGATCGCTCGCAGCACCTGCGGCGACCACATGTCGGGGTTCTTCGCCGGCGCGAAGCCGTCCAGATAGATCGCATCGGCGGCGAGCCGCAGGTCGCGCAGCGCCTTGATGTCGGCGAGGAATAGCGTCAGCACCGCGTCGCCGAACTCCAGCCGGTGCGCCCCGGGGACGAGCAGCGGCCAGCGCGCATGCAGCTCGGCGGCCTCTTGTTCCAGCTCCGGGTAGCGCGCGTGAAGCGTCCGCAGGTCCTGCAGGGAGAACGGATGCTTCTCTATCGACACGAAATGGAGCCGGCTGCAGCGCGACGGATCGCGGCGCCATTCCTGCAGCGTGAGCAGGAAGTTCAGGCCCGCGCCGAAACCCGTTTCGAGGATGACGAAGCGCTCGCGCCCGGCCCATCGGGCCGGCAGGGCGTTGCCGGCGAGGAACACGTGGCGCTTCTCGGCGATGCCGCCGGCGGCGTTGTGATAGACGTCGCCAAAGGCCTCGGAATACGGCGTGCCGTCGTGGAACCGCAGGCTCGCGGGGACGAGGATTTCCGGCACGGCCCGAGTATAGAATCGGCCGCATGAAGCTCGGCATATTCATGATGCCGGTGCACCCGCTGCACCGGAACCCCACCGAAACCCTGCGCGAAGACCGCGAGACGGTGATCCTCGCCGACCAGCTCGGCTACCACGACGCCTTCATCGGCGAGCACCTGACCGACCAGGCCGAGAACATCACCAATTCGCTGCTGTTCCTCGCCACGCTGATCCACTCGACCAAGCGCATCAAGCTCGGCACCGGTACCTGCAACCTGTCGCAGCAGCACCCGGTGCTGGTGGCGGCGCAGGCGGCGATGTTCGACCACCTGGCGCAAGGGCGCTTCATCCTCGGCGTCAGCCCCGGCGCGCTGCCTTCCGACGCGGAGGCCATCGGCATCCTCGACCAGGACCGCAACAAGATGTTCGCCGAGTCGATCGACGTGATCCTGAAGATCTGGGAAAGCGAGCCGCCGTACGACATCGACCTGCCGGGCAACCGCTTCAAGGTCACCACGCGCAAGAACTTCGATCCCACCTTCGGCACCGGCATCATGCCCAGGCCGTTCCAGAAGCCGCGCCCCGAGATCGTCGGCACCGTGGTGGCGCCCTTCTCCAAGGGCGTGATCATCATGGGCGAGCGCGACTTCCATCCGCTGTCGGCCAACTTCCTGCTGCCGCACTGGCTGAAGTCGCACTGGACGAACTATGCCGAGGGCAAGACCAAGATCGGCATCAAGCCCGACACGGCCGACTGGCGCGTCGCGCGCACCATTTTCGTCGCCGACGACGACAAGACCGCGGCTTCCTACGGGCGCCACGACGCGAACAGCCCGTACCGCTTCTACTACAAGCAGCTGCAGACCAAGCTGACCAAGGCCGGCCGCCACGTCGTGTTCAAGGAACGCGCGGACCAGCCCGACAGCGAGATCAGCTACGACTTCGTGCTCGACCGCCTGTGCCTGTACGGCACCGTGAGCAAGGTGGTCGACCAGATCCTCGCGCTGCGCGAGCAGACCGGCGATTTCGGCGAGCTGGTCTACGCCGGCATGGACTGGGTCGACCCCAAGCTCGAAAAGCGCTCGATGCAGCTGATGGCCGAGCAAGTCATGCCGCGCGTGAACGCGGCGATCGCCAAGGAAAGCGGCGGAAAGCGAGCAACTGGATGAACAAGCCTGCTGAACTGAAGCTGGAAACCGTGCCCGCCTGGATTGGCGGCAAGCCCGTCGCCTCGGCAGCGCGCTATGGCGAGGTGTTCAATCCCGCGTCGGGGCAGGTGACGAAGCGAGTGGTTTTTTCGGACCAGAACCTCATCGACTCCGCCGTAGCGGCCGCCACGGCCGCGTTCCCGGAGTGGCGCGACACGCCGCCGCTGCGGCGTGCCAGGGTGATGCAGGAATTCCTGGCGCTGCTGAAGAAAAATCAGAAGCAACTGGCCGAGATCGTCACCGACGAGCACGGCAAGGTGCTGGCCGACGCGATGGGCTCGGTGCAGCGCGGCATCGAGGTGGTCGAGTTCGCCTGCGGCATCCCGCAGCTCCTCAAGGGCGAATACTCGGAGAACGTCGGCACCCAGGTCGACACGCACACACTGCGCCAGCCGGTCGGGGTCTGCGCCGGCATCACGCCGTTCAACTTCCCGGTGATGGTGCCGCTGTGGATGTTCCCGATGGCCATCGCCTGCGGCAACACCTTCATCCTCAAGCCATCGGAGAAAGTGCCGTCGGCCTCGATCAAGATGGCCGAGCTGTTCAAGGAAGCCGGGCTGCCCGACGGCGTATTCAACGTCGTGCATGGCGACAAGACGGCCGTGGATGGCTTGCTCACGCATCCGGGCGTG
>Ga0134121_10002685_pt1 | contig 15215 bp, 7 predicted proteins | sample KB301_FD_96463 | JGI IMG/M metagenome (GOLD analysis project Ga0134121, IMG submission 96463) | Terrestrial soil microbial communities without Nitrogen fertilizer from Kellogg Biological Station, Michigan, USA - KB3-0-1 | ecosystem: Environmental > Terrestrial > Soil > Unclassified ... | reverse complement strand
CTTCGTGTGTGCGCATCCTGCCATCGATCCCAACATACACACGCCGCTCATGTTGCAAACAGTCCTCGGGCTCGATGCGGTGGCGATTGGACGGGCTTTACGCGTCGCGCCGAAAACCATCGGACAACGATTGGTCCGTGCGAAGACCAAGATCAGACAAGCGCGGATCGCGTTTGAGATACCTACGGCGGATCAGATTCCCGAGCGCCTGGAAGCAGTGCTGAACGCGATCTTCGCTGCGTTCGGAACAGTTGGGAAGACGCGAGTGGCGCTGACCAATGCATCACGGAACTCGGTCAGGAGGCAATCGCGTTCGCTTAGCGTTCGCCGCAGCCTGACATCGAGCGCGTGAAGGCAAGGATGGGGTGGCAGATGCCGTGGTACACCATCACGGACAGCTTCGACAAAGACTTTGGCGTGGATGAGTGCACGGCACGAATGCATTCATCCGTGATGGCGAGAGGAGTTTTCGAACCTACTTCATCAACAGTCGGGGCGATGAGCAAATGGGGAACACTTGGACTATCTCGACATAACTGCGCTGGGGCGGCAGGAGGAGTGGGAAGGGCTCGCCGGAGGGTTATCCGCGGACTCCGCCGTACAAATGGTGAAACTGGCACGACAACTACGACGCTGAGGCATCACCTGATCCGAAGTGGGCCCAGATTTTCAACGCTGGAGAAGCTGCGTTCCGAAAGCGCGACGCGGGTTGACCTCGAGTTTCTCTGGCCTGTGCGTTGAAAATTTAGCGAACCGATTGGACCAAGTGACGAATAGGTGACAAATGAAAAAGGCAGGGTGGCCGCCCTGCCTAAGAGTATTGTAATCAAGCGCGGGGAACTGCGTCCCTGGATGCACGCTCTTGTTCGGCATCAGACCCGCCATTAGCGTTGAAGGCAACTTAGATAAGAACTAATAAACAGCTGTCTAGATTCCAGAAGACGAGCATGGGGTTAGTGCTCCCACGTACCGCAAGAGGTGAGCAGAGATACTTGAAAAATCTGAGTATTTTGAATATTTGCAACGCGATTAGACCGAGCTTTCGCGAGAAACTACAACAACTTTACAGCAACTCGCTCGAGCTCGATTTTCCCATTTGTCTAAGTTCTTGATTTATTGAGGATATTGGTAGCGGGGGGCGGGATCGAACCGCCGACCTTGGGGTTATGAATCCGCTGCATACAATGCCTTTCCAAAGAATAAACAGCACATTCCGCGGAAAAACAGTCGTTTGAGCAGAACATAGAGCATTTCACGGCATATAGCGCAAGGAAGATTACAGCAACTTTACAACATAATTCGATTACTAAAACGCGACAACCTGCACTCTCGCACAACGGATTTTAAGTCCGTTAAAGGACACGCATTTGAGCGAGGCAATAAAACATGCGCTTGATGCGTTTCAGCAGTATTAGTTACGGGCTAGGAGCCTTTGATAACTCATTAGATTTGATTGTGCCGGAGTGATCGAAGGGTAGAGCCCTCCCTGACTGCGTCGGTCGGAGTCCAGACTGGACCACACCAACAATAATCACCACCGACGTTTATTGAACCACCGGCAACACTACAGAGCTGGCGTTCCCACCGCCGAACCAGATACTCTGCGTCGCCTTTTTATAGTCATTCTTCTTCGCGTACATAATATTCTCGACGTACGTTTGCGGGTTGCGGTCGTACAACGGAAAGAGCGTCGATTGCACTTGGACCATGATGCGATGACCCGGCCGAAATACGTGGTCCACGTCGGGCAGCTTCCATTTGTAGCGCTCCACTTTGCCTGGCTCGAGTGGCGAGGGCTTCGCAAAGTTTTTCAAGTAGCGGCCGCGGAAGATCTCAATACCGATCGCTAATTCATAACCGGCCATCGACGGCTTCGCCCCTTGCGAGGCGGCTTCTGGAACGTCGTTTGGATAGACGTCGATGAGTTTAACCACCCAGTCGCTATCAGTACCCGTCGTGGATGCAAACAACTCCACTTCGGGTGCACCCATGATGTGAACTCCCTTTTCGAGGGGCGCACTCGTCCAGACTGCCACGTCCGGACGGCCAGTTACGAAACGCTGGTCATGGACCAGCCATGGCTTCCACTGAAGGGGATCGTCCATGGCTATCGGGCGCGGGATGAAGGGAACTGGCTTGACAGGATCGCTGATGTACTCTTCATGCCCGGTGGCGCTGGGCTTGTTAAACGTGGCCACTCCGTCTGTCGCCAGATAGATCGGCTTCGCAGTGCCCATAGGCCAGCGTTGCGACACGTTCCACTGATTCACGCCCGTCGCATAAGTGAGCACCGGGGGCGTCCTGGGATCAGGGCCACCCTTCAGCCAATGATCGAAGAACGGCTTCGCGTACTTCACACGCCATTCCAGCGCCGTGTCGCCCGTGAAGGTGATCGCGCCGAGGTCGTAGCCATAGTGATTAAAGCCCGAGTGTCGCCATGGACCGATCACGAGTGACACCCGGTCGTTATTTTTGTCCTTTGGTTCGAGCGCACGATAGACGGCGGGGGCACCGTAGCTGTCTTCCTGGTCCCATTGCCCGACCACGAGCATCGTCGGCACCGTATGCGGGCGGACCGCGAGCCATTTGTCGACGGCCTGCAGCGACCAGAAATCGGTGTAGGCAGGATTCTCAAGAAATTTGCGGATGCCGGGTACACTCTCGGCGCCGACCATCTTCACAAAGTCTGCCATCGACCCGGCTTCGAGATAGCGCGTGTAATCGTCGCCACCGCCGAGAGCGAATTCGCCGCCGCCGTTGCCCTTGTTGAATCCCAAGCTCAGTGGAAAGCCGAGCGAACTGATGCGGAACGCGCCGTTGTGGAACCAATCGTCGCCCATCCAGCCATCGACCATCGGGCTCTGTGCGATCACTGCCTTAAGTGCCGGGTGCGGGTTGATCAACGTCATCAACGCCGTGAAGCCCAGGTAGCTCGAACCGATGACGCCGACGTTACCGTTCGACTCCGGCGTGTTCTTCACCAGCCATTCGATAGTGTCGTAGGCATCGGTCGCTTCGTCTATGCCGGTTTTGTTCAATGGTCCCGAGAGCGGCCGATTGAGGATCCACTCTCCCTCGGACCGGTGCATGCCGCGGATGTCCTGGTACACGCGTATGTAGTTGTCTGTGACAAATTCCGTGTCCATTACTTCGAGTATGTCGACGATGCGCTGGCTATTGACGCGGCCCGTCGAACCGCCCGCGTTATAGGGAGTGCGCGATAGCAGGATTGGTACTTTGGTAACGCCCTTTTTCATCACTACGACGGTGAAGAGTTTGACGCCGTCGCGCATCGGGATCATGACCTCGCGCCGGATATAGTCGGCGGATAGAAGTGTCTGGTCGTACTTCTCGACGACGTCCGGTGTCATCGGTGTAACGCGCGGCGGCGTTTGGGCGATAACGAACGTACTTGCGAGTGAGAGAACGGCGGCGAGCAGCATCAAGCAGCGAGCGTATGATCTTTTCATGACGCTACATTATAGAACGCACCAAAGGTTGTGCAATCGCGCTCACCGCGCTGGGTGAGATGCCTCGACACGAGAACAGCGAATTGAAAATCAAGGGTTCAAAGGGGTAGGGAATCACGGCTTCCTCGGACCGAAATCCGGCACCCTTGCAAATAGCGCACGCTAATTCAGTGCTTGAGCAGCAGCTAGCTGTTCGCGCGCTCTTCGCCTTCGCCTCTCTTCAAAATAGAAGAGCGGCGCTTGATAGTTTCCTTCAATTGGTTGAATCATTCCAGCCAACTCGGGTTTCGCGGTTTCGTATTCCTAAAGGGCCATGCTCGAGCTTTAATATCACCTGTTTCCTTCTTAGTCATCACCAATTGGCAGGCTTTCCTAGCGCGGATTTCAGACTGCGTAATAAGTTGGACCATCGACTGCTCGTGATGGCCAGTAATCAGCAATTAAGAGTGAACGCACGCACAAATGGCTCTTATTTTTGACCCTGTATCGCATGCGGTAGATAAATTCATGGTTCGAGTGGCGGTATGGGTCGCGGAGCGAACGGGTTGCGGCAGTTGGAAGGAAAGGCGCTAAATGATGCTAGTCCGGAAATTGCCGTCAACCTTCCCGTCAACGTTCAAATTCAGCTTTGTAATTAACTGAAAAAGCTCATGTTGTGAGCGTGAGCCCATTTACTGAGCAAAAGCGTACTAATGGTCGTTAGATGCCCGTGTTTGTCGTTTCCAATAGGCTGAACCAGAAAGAAAGGGCAACGGGTGTCCGGAAATGCCTGCAGGCTATCAGATCCATTGCGTCCATACCTGCCAAACAAGCAGGTGAAACAGCACTGATGTCAAATGGCGAAGTATTTAGGATTGCTCTCATCATCTCTCGATAGTCAGCTAAGGTGTTTGGCAAGCAAATTGGTGCCTCGGCCTCACGGAGGATGGCCCGGCTGTGATCCAAAAGCTTGAATGTTGTTCTAATGGTCACAGCCGGATTGGTTATCATTTCAATCAACGGTTTTACGTTGCTTCCCATTCCTTACCGTCGCGTATACGTCAACGTGCTGTTATTTTTGACCAGGTATGGGCCATCGGATTTACACTTATGACGCAGGCTCAAACAGCTCGATCGGATTATTGTCAGGGTCTTCAATTGAATTGGTCTGCCGCCGGCCACTCCGAGTCTTTGCGAACAATGGAGCCTAAGGTCGGGCGACGATGAAGGGTTCAGGTTCGAGCTCGCGCCTATAGAAGACGCGTGGACGCTGCACGTCGGTTATCCGAGCCTCAATACTGTTGTTCGATTGCACTCCTTCGGCAGCGGCAGACGACGCGACGTGTAGAGTGATATCACGTGATTTGAATTTGTTTTCTTGAAGTTGCGGTACGCGTTCCATCGCAAAGTCGAGCCATTCCCTGACTGAAACCATGTTGTCTCTTGGCGAAGTGTCGGCGGCAGCCGTTTTCAAGCCCTCTTCAACCAGCGCGTAAGTCAAATAACCATGACCCAGTTGAGCTGATTCCAAAGCCGCTTGATATCCTTGGGCCGCCGTGAGGATATACATTCCTTTCTCATAAGCAAGTTGGGCCAGCCCTTTTGAATTCATTGGTCCGCGACGCTTCTCTTCGGCTTCAAGTGCTTGCCCTGAATTACAAGCGTCAATCACCAGGACAAAATTGCTGACATCAAGATCTTCTACCGCCTGCTCCAACTCCGTGTCTGAGATGCTATGGCTGAGAATCGTCTCCAAACCCGCAGGGTCAAGCGCGGTACGTTCGCCCTGGTAACCAAGGTCATGCGGTATCAGATAGAACCTTTGCCCTTGTGCCGTCCCGTGTCCGGCATAAAAGAGTATGACCGAGTCCCCCGGCTGGGCAGGAGCGATCCGTTTCAACGAAGCGGGCGCCGTGCTTGGCAATTCTCCACTACTACCGGCGAGCAGTTTCAGAGCTAACAGGATGTTGGCTTTTGTCGCTTCTCGATCAGAAAGCGGGATGATTTCAATGCGCTGGTAACGAGAAAGTTTTTGCTGCTGCTGCCCAAACTCGGACGCAAAACTCTGTGCATCTGCAATCGCATATTTCAGATTGTATCGACTGTTCTCATACTGATTGATACCAATCGCCAGCACAAAGGCAGTCCGCTCCCTCTTTAGGTTTTCACTTCCAACCAGCTTCAAGGTCGCGTCCTTGCTCTTGACATTATCGCGATTGAACGCATAGGCCGTGAGTCGATTCTCACCCGCAATCACGGGTATCGTGGCTTTCAGTGTCGCAGTAGGTTGTCCTTGTAGGATATCGTCGCGCCAGATCTTCACCAATGAGCCGTTGCGAAACAGCCGCAGGTCCTTTGCACCGCTGCCAGTTGAATTATTCTTGTCGGCGGGTTTTTCGCTCACTTGAATTTTAACCGTGAGCTTTTGCTCTGAGACTTTGGCTGAGTCGATGCCGCTGTCAGCGGTAACAGTTAATTCGGGTTGACGACGGTCGAGTTGAGATATGTTTCTGGGCGCGACAGGTTTTCGCCCACTCATGATCTCGGCAAGCAGCCCGGGGTAATAAAATTCATTGAAGAAGGTTTCACCGGATGTCACATCAAAAGTATTACCGCGAAACTGCCAGAGGATTTGATTCCATCCTGATGGCGATCCATCAAAAAGGCCATCGGGTGTTACGACCAACCAATTATTGTTCTGACTATTGAACGCACCGGTTAGGTTGATGAGAGTCGCGAGCTTCTCACCCGTGGCAGGATTCCAGATGTACTTATCGTTATTCTCGCCGAGCGCCACGATGAATCGGCCATCGGGGCTGAATGTTAGTGACGTTACGCGGCCCCGATGCGGCAATCTACGTATGGTCCGTCCGGTGGAAATGTCGAAAACGTCAATCTTCGTTGAGTGAGCTACTGCAAGGAGGCGCCCGTCGGCGCTAATTGTCAGAGCTGCAACGGCTTCACTTTGATCTGCTTCTGCGATGTCCAGCCGTTTCGACTTGCGTCCGCTGGCGGTTTCGTAAATCAAAACAACTGGTGCCTTGTTCTCAAAACCCGTCATGGCTGCAAGACTGCCGTCAAAGTTAAAACCGACAACAGGAACGATCCCGACCTCGTTTGCTTTTCCACCATTCAGCTCGCGCAGCTTCCGGCCCGACTTGCCATCGAAGAGCTCTACTTTTTGATCGTAGATCTTGTCCCAATCATCTGAGGAGGAAAAAATGTTGTAGTCACTAGCCGAGGTCGTATAGATCCGCTTCATCGCGAAATCAGGTGCAGCACGGTAACGGCCATCAGGGCTGAAGTGCGGTTTACCTCGCTCGCCCAAGGTAGCGCTCTCCTGAATGCGCGCGGGTGTACCGGTCGTAGTGTCCCACACCTCTGAGATTACACTTTTCAAAAGCAGTCTACGCGAAATGATGTAACGCCCGTCGGGACTCATGCTAACGGCGTTGCCGACTGGAAACTTTTCGTTGGCGACGGCGCCGAGCGCTTCGATGGCGTCAACAATCTGTTCCGGCGAAATAATCCCGCGGCTTTTGAAATCGGCCAACGTCTTTGGATCTATCATGTTGAGGAAAGCTGTTCGCTCGGCTGCTGCATTTTTATCTGTGGCGTTGCTACCCAATGCTCGCAGCGCATTTCCTGTAGGAATGTCGATAATGCTGATCGCTTTGTCACCGCCGCCGGCCGTAGCCAACAAACGCTCATCGCCGCTAAACGCGATCAATCGTACCTCGTTCTGATCGGCATTAGCGCTCAGATCGCGCATGAACTGTCCAGTCGCGGCGTCAAAGAGCTTAATTAAAGGGCGGTTGTTGTCGCCTGGAGCGGTTGCAGTTACCAGGAGCCGTCCGCTGTCGCTAAAACTTACCAGTTGCGGAGTGGCGCTGTAGCCTGTCTTTACGTCGTATAACTCGCGACCCGTCGTTGCTTCCTGGACCGTCACGACATCGGTTGTCTTTGCAAAAGCTACGAGGCGACCATTTGCGCTCAATGCGAGGCTTGAATGTTCCGTTTCAGGCGACGCCTTAAACGTTAACTCTCTTAATTCGCGGCCGCTTGTCGCATCGTAGATCCAGATACCTTTGTCGGGCTGGCCCACCGCAGCCAGTTGCCCTCCACGGGCGACAGTAATTTTTGAAGCAGACAATTTGAGATTTTTTTGCCACTCTGCCTGCTGCGTCTCGCGCTTGTCCCTGCCGAAGACAGAAAACGACCGAAACGAGTCCCACTTCTCCATGCCGCTCTTGTCGTACTTCGTCTTTTGTGAGCGTAACTCTCTCCCCGACGCGACGTCCCACACCTTGACTGCATCGCCACTCACAGTCGTTAACGTGCGACCGTCAGTGCTGAAGGCGACGCCGCCGACAGGCAACTCATGGCCGACAAGCATTTTGAGCTCGCGTCCGCTTTGAACGTCCCAAATGCGGATCGTGTTATCCCGGGCACCGCCCGCGATGCCTCCGCTCTTGAATGTGGGGAATTCTCGCTTGCTGATCATATCGCCGCTGCCTGAGGCCAGTAGCTTACCGTCCGGACTTATGGCAAGCGCATTAACGTTGCTCGAATGACCATAGAGGGTGCGCAGTAGATGTCCTGTGGATGGATCCCAGATTTTGATCGTGTCGTCGTTGGCGCCGGAGGCCAGCCAACGACCGTCGGGTGCGAAAGTGATTGCGTTGATCGGCTTGGTATGACCTGACTGAATTACTACTTCGGGTTTTGTATCCGAGGTAGGTTGATCTGAGTCAGAAGCGCGAGTGGAACTATTAGGTACTCCTATACCTCGATTTTCCTTTTCTTTTTGTTCCCCAGATTGCGCGACTATGGACATCGGCTGGCAAACTAGAGTCAGCACGGTGAGAGTTATAGATACTTGTCGCCACGCGGCGAACACCTCGCGAGTAATTCTGTGCATAAGTTCTGCGGGGATTTTAAACCCGATTTATGAAAGACTATTGTGCAGCATCGGGGGAAACGTTCTTGATTCTTTCCGGCAGGGCAATGATACACAGCCTCAGTCGTTATTTATAGAGTGAAATGAGTAAACAGCGCGAAGCGATCGTTCGGAATTCCCTTTGTTGGGCAGGGCAATATCACAGCCGGATATGGAAGATCTGGACCACGTGGTGTTTGCAGATGGAGTGATTGGCATGTGTGGGTCGTGAGGGGACTGACAGAAGCAAGTGCCAGCGTCCCATGCGAATTGCCAAAAACCATGGATCAAGAGAATCGGAAGCTTTGTCGAGATAAACGCCACACACATATCAATGATTAGCGGAAATGACGCTAATCTCGTTAACAGACCGAGAATGATCAGCGAGCCACAGACGACCTCGCCGACAAGGGGACCCACTAATTCCAGTACGGTTGACTCAGCACCAATGCGTTGTTAACGGCGAAAGCGGGCGATAAGGAATTGCACCTTCATTTAAAGAACGGAACAGTTACGACCTATGTTTTGAGCGTTAAAAAAATAACATGAGACATTGAGTGTCCTCGCGTTCGTCTTGGGCGCTCGTTAACACTCATTCAGTCGCTTGCCGGTGTTCAGTCTGTCGGTGCGACCACAGCGCTGCCTCTTACTCTCTCTGTTTCCGGTTCCGACTTCCGCATCGAAGGACGTCCGGAACCTGAGGCCGGCAAAGAGATGATCATCAATACGAGCAGCATTAGCCCGGCTACTTCAAAACGCTCGGTACTTCCATATTGAAAGGACGAGACTTCTCCGATCGGTACAATAGCGATGCGCCACTCGCTGCGATCATCAACAGCGATCTTGCTCGCTCCTTTAAGTAATGAATTCGCACTAGAAGCAGGGAAGTCTATAGCATAGAGTCGAAATAGTTATCGGGAAAGGGTAAAGAGCTTATTCGTGTACAGTGCCGTAACCATAAAGCAGTTACCATTACGAAGAGTTCACTGTGATATCAGATGAAACGATGAAGACGCTAAAACGTACCGGGACAGTTCCTTCGCCAAATAACAATCAAAACCCTAATTCCAAAACTGTTCCGTCACCTTAATGGTGAGAACTCGTACGAACACCTTCCCTCCCAAGCTCAAGCCGAAAACACCTAATTCTGTAGCCGAGAAGCGGCGGCGGGTTTATTTACATTTTGGTGAAATTCTTAACGCATTCGCCTTGACAAGCTTGCCCTATAATCATAAAGTTTTTACTACTCTCATAACGTCGTCTCTGTCACCAGCACCGGCCGCAAGATTGTTTGAGCCGAGTGAGCGATGTCCCAAGTCTTCAAAAAGATCCGCGTCTTCCTCTCTTCCCCGGGTGATGTCATCGAGGAGAGACAGGTCGCAATAGAACTGCTCGACAGCCTTCAATACGATCCCGCATTTCGAGAAAAAATTTCTATAGATACCATTGCGTGGGACAAGCAGGGAACGGCTCCACCAGTGCTCGCGAATATGACCCCACAAGAGGCAATCAGCCGGGGGCTGCCTTTACCTTCTGACTGCGATATTGTGATCGTAATTCTCTGGTCGAGAATGGGAACTCCTCTACCGGCGCAGTATACAAAACCCGATGGTAGTTACTACAAATCAGGCACTGAGTGGGAATATGTAGACTCTGTGACTGGCTACCACCAGAAAGGCAGTCCGCAGGTGCTGATTTACCGCAGAATGGAGCCCGTTCAACTTAGCCCAAACGATCCGCAACTGCAAGAGAAGTTCAATCAGTACATGTTATTGCAGAACTTCTTCGACTCATTTAATGCGACTGATGGCTCGATAAAGGCAGGGTACAACAAGTATCAGACCGTGCGCGATTTTAAAGACGTGTTGGGCCCCCATCTCAGGCACGTGCTGACTCATTTGATAGATGAGAGAGAGCACGAGGAGAGAGAGCACGAGGTTCCACCCCCTGTCCCTCCCGGCACCCCAGCTCCGCGCTCTTGCCATAATTTACCACCACGTAATTACGATGAACTGATAGGGCGTAAGACTGATATTGATCGTGTGCTTAGGGCACTTGAATCGCGGTATCCAGTGATTACGATCGAAGGTTTTGCCGGTGTCGGGAAGACGAGCCTGGCTTTGGAAGTCGGATACTCCTGCGTTATCGGCAATGACAAAATGAAGGTGGACACAGTTACCTTCGACTACGTCGTGTGGATCTCTGCCAAAGATGTGCCTGAGCAGCAACACTGGCATCACGACGTACTCAACGCTATTGCACGCGTCATGGAGTATTTAGCCGTCACCCAATTGCCCAAAGAACAGACCGAACAAAAACTGCTTGAGATCGATGCGCTGTTGCGCACGCACCGCGTGCTGGTCATCATAGACAATTTCGAAACTATAAAAGACCCACATCTGATGAGATGGATCGAGAGGGTTCCGGAACCGAGCAAGGTGCTGATTACCAGCCGCCGACGACAATTTCCGATGTCGCTGCCTGTCGATCTGGAAGGATTAGCAGAGGCTGAAGCATTCGAACTGATACGCAGGCATGCTCAATTATTAAGGCTGGATTTTATCACTGCAAAGTCGGAAGCAGAATTGATACCTCTGATAGAGAATACAGCCGGAAATCCTCAGGCTCTAGTAATGTCGTTAGGAATAATTAAAGGAGGAACTTTAGGCCTCGAAGAAGTAACTAAGGGCCTGCAGACGACATATAAAAATAAAAATATTAACAAAGTCTTCCAGCACCTCTTCTCCGCCTCGTGGAAACTCATAAGTGAGAACGCGCGGAAGGTGCTTTCAGTGGTGCCACTGTTTGTCGGCGCTAGCTCGATTCGCAAGGATGCATTACACGCGGCGAGTGGTGTAACAGCGGATGAGTTCGATCAGGCGTTGGAACAACTAGTTGAATTTAACCTGCTACAGGTAGATTTCAAGTCGACGCGTTACATCGTTCACCCGATGACGCATACGTTTGCAACGATCAAGTTGAATCAAAAACCACGTTTTGAAGCAGAGGCACGAAAGCGCTGGAGTCAATACTTCCTGCGATTTATTGAACACAATATTGTCAGGGAGAGACCAGCCGTGCGCTACTGGAATGCCCTCGTTAGCGACAAGATGGCAGTGATTGATGCAGAGTGGTCCAGTATTCATGAGGTCGTAAAGTGGGCCGACCGAAACCAACAAGATCAACTTCTTTTAGACCTTGTCATGTTACTGGTCCATTACCTGGACAGCCGCTTCTTAAATTTAGAACGCATGACATACATAAAAAAGGCCGTAAAAATCGTCCACGCTATGGGTCTAAAAGAGGAAGAGGCGTTGCTTAGAATAGACGCTCTCGGATGGACGTATGTAGAAGAGAACCGGTTGGAAGAGGCGTATGAGGAAATTACCCGCGGCTTTAAGATTGTGGAGCAACACGCAGACGAGATCGAAACCGCAGATGACTTGAGAGCTTTGGGATTTGCCTGGCGTGCACGGGTCCGTATAGAGCAGCAGCAATCGGGGGATGCCACCGAGTTCATCAATAGCGCTTTGAAGGTGAATTGTCATTCGTGGATAAGGTCAAGAGTATATATGGCCGCGGGCGATATTGCCCTGAAGCAGAATAAGAGCAGCGAGGCATTGCGCTTTTATGAAGAGGCTGCCAGGAGTATTGAAGAATATGGCGGTGAGGGGCACGGATACCAAATAGATCCAAGGATAGGCTTAGCTCATTTGGGCGTTGGCAATCTCGAAGCGGCGAGGAATAGATTTGATGCACTACGAGCGAATGAAGCTATACCAATCGGCAAACTTTACGGCGACTATGGACTTGCTATGGTCGCTTATAAAGAGAATGAAAAGAAAGAAGCACGCAGGCTAGCCGATGAAACTCGAAGGTCCTTGTCGCGGCGAACAAGCTCTAATTTACTACTCAAGCTTACCAATCAGCTCTTCCAGGACCTCGAACACGATAGAAATAAAAACGTATAGAGTATCGTCCACTCGGGATGACACCGGAACCATATGTCAACAGAAAAAGACGGACAGGCAGCGGGAGTTGAAGTAGTCACACTTCAACGACCGCGGCCATCAGATTCTAGTAAGCCGGTGTTTACTGGTGCGCAGATACTGCCTAACCGAGGCATGATGGTTTTGCAGATCGTGGCTCAGATACCGGAGTTGGGAGAAACCAACGTTCTTGAGGCACCATCTTTGGACCGAACTCGCCAGATCCTTAGCGACGGCGAGGACGACTATATGGGCAATAAATCATTCGCTTTTGGAGGAGCGATACTACTTCCGTACGCAAATCGCATTCGCGGGTACCCATCCCCCGACCGCAAAAGCATCGAAACGAAAATACTCGGCACTATGGTGCGATTGCCGGCCAACGGTGGTGGAAAAGCGATAGGTGCAGAACAGTTCGCAATACATGGTCTTATCCTGAAGTCGGATGTTACGGGAGTGAGTAAGACGTCTACGGTCCAGGAAGACAGGGTTACCGCTTACCTTAGCGCCGGTAACTTTGGAGGACACTGGTTATCCAACACCGACGTTTCGTTCGAGCTCATCCTTCGAAGCGACGCATTTATTCTGTCAGTTACAGCGAAGAATACAGGAAAAGAGACTCTTCCCATTGGTATTGGCTGGCATCCTTATTTCTCTCTTCCGAGTGGAAAAAAGGAGCAGGCACGTATCCGAATACCGGCACACAAACGAGTAATAGTGAACAACTACGATGAGGTGCTGCCCACCGGCGAAGTGTCGTCAGTGGCGGGCACTGCATACGACTTCTTAACCCCGGGCGGTAGGTCACTTGGGGATCTGTTTCTAGATGACTGTTTCGTAGATCTCGAAAAAACAGCGGAGGGGCACACCGTTGCGGAGATTGTGGATCCAGAAGCATCCTACGGCGTCCGCGTTGTAGCCACCTCGCCTCACGTTAGTGCCATCCAGGTCTATTCATTACCGAGCGAACCCTATGTCGTCGTTGAGCCACAGTTCAATTGGGCCGATCCATACGGTGAACAATGGTCGCACAAGAGCGATACGGGAATGGTATTACTACAACCCAACGAAGAGGTGGCCTATTCCACGAGGCTTGAGTTATTCACGCCATAAGAGAGTCCTCTATTGCGGCGTACTTCAGTTGCACGATTTTCGCTTTGCCATTGAACAAACGGTGACGGTGAAAAGATCGTCGAATTTTCGCTCGTCAATGGTTGGTATAACGTCGATTGACCTCCTCCCGAAAAACACTGCCAATTTAAAATAGAGAAAGGCGGGCAATTATGACAGGATGGGAGCCTGATCGATTGCCATGAAAAAATCGAAGTTCACCGAAGCGCAGATCGTGTTTGCGTTGCAGCAGGCCGAGAGCGGAGTGACGGTAGCAGAAGTCTGCCGCAAGCTCGGCATCAGTGAAGCCACGTTCTACAGCTGGAAGAAGAAGTACAACGGGCTGGGTCCCGTCGAACTGCGCCGGCTGCGGCAGTTGGAAGAAGAGAACGCGCAGTTGAAGCGGATCGTGGCGGACCTGACGCTGGACAAACAGATGCTGCAGGATGTGCTTAAAAAAAAGCTTTGAAGACCCGACAACGCCGGCAGTTGGCAACTATGTTGCTGGCGGAGTATCGGGTCTCGGAGCGACGTGCGTGTGCGACGGTATTTTTACACCGCTCGGTCTATCGTTACCTGGACCAGCCGCGCGACGATCGGGCGGTGCGGCAACGGATGAAAGAGATCGCCGAGACACGGGTGCGCTATGGCTTCGCGCGCATTCACATCCTGCTGCGGCGCGAAGGCTGGCGCGACAATCACAAACGAACTTACCGCATTTACAAGGAAGAAGGGTTGAATTTAAGGAGTAAGCGACCGCGGCGCAACAAGACCGCAGCCCATCGTCAGCAGCGTCCGCTGCTGACTGGTCCACACCAGTGTTGGAGCATGGATTTCGTCAGTGATCAGCTGTTCGACGGGCGGAGATTCCGGGCCTTAACTTTAGTCGATAACTATAGTCGCGAATGTTTGGAGATCGAAGTGGGCCAGAACCTGAAAGGATTCGACGTAGTGGCGGTGATGGAAAGAATCAAAGCGTTGCGCGGGGTAGTGCCGAAACGAATCCAGGTCGACAACGTACTACCTGCAAAGGCAAGCCGGCGATCAGGCGACAGTCTTCCTGAGCGAGGTGATGCTCGCTATTTACCTTCCTCTTGCTACCCCTCGGTCTCTTCGGTGGCTTCCATCTTTTGAAAAGGACGATCTTTAACCATAGTGACACAAGGTCGGCTTCCGTTTTGCCTGCCTTCACTGTACTCAACACAAAGTATCTATCCCGATGGAAGACTCAAACATTGTCTACGAGGTCAGGCCGCCGCTGGCGGCCTGCCTCAACGGCCCGTGTGAGCGAGTTCTTCCACCGGGTTCTGGGATCGCGTCTTCACGATAAGCGCGATAAAACTGTTGGTGCTTGATCAGTCCGTAAATGGTCCGCGCCATCTTGGCCGTACACGCCGTATAGGCTTTGCGCTTGAGATCCGTGTTAGTCGTATCCGCTCGCAGGTAACGACTGAACTTTTGTCTGAAGGTGTTTTCCTGCATGTGCGTAGCGCGTCGTGCTGCCATCCACAGAGCTGAGCGTAATCTGCTATTGCCACGTTTCGATAATTGAGTGCGACCGCGGTAAGCGCCCGATTGTGAGGTGGCCAGATCGAGTCCACAAAATTTCAGAAACTGTCGCTCATGACCAAAGCGACGCAAGTCGCCGGCTTCAGCCAACACGGTCAGCGCAATGATTGGACCAACGCCAGGAACGGAGCGCAGGATCTGGTAATCAAGTTGATCTTG
>Ga0134121_10002684_pt1 | contig 15220 bp, 15 predicted proteins | sample KB301_FD_96463 | JGI IMG/M metagenome (GOLD analysis project Ga0134121, IMG submission 96463) | Terrestrial soil microbial communities without Nitrogen fertilizer from Kellogg Biological Station, Michigan, USA - KB3-0-1 | ecosystem: Environmental > Terrestrial > Soil > Unclassified ... | reverse complement strand
GCGCGGGATGCGCTGAACGCCGTGACGGTAGTAGCGCTCCATTTCCTCGGTGGAGGAAGTCATTGCGCGCTCGCGCATCGCCTTGATATTACCGCCCGCCGAGAACGCGGCGCCCGCGCCGGTCAGGATCAGCGCCGACACTTCCATCGCGGTGTTGGCCCATGCGAGCGTCGCGCAGATATCGTCCACCAGTGCCGTGCCGGTCAGCGCATTGCGCATGTCGTCGCGCTTGAACGTCAACACGGCGACGCGCCCGTCCAACTCGAGCGCGGCGTCCTTCAATGTCGGCAGGCCGGTCATAAAATTCACGCTACCTGGAAAAAGACAAAGGGTTTGCGGATTTTAACCGGTATGCCGCGGCGGCGGGCGGCGCAACTCGTCATGCTATACTCGCCGCGCAATTTCCCGGAAATCCATTCTTCAGCCCGAGATCCGTCATGGCGCGCATCGAGATCAAGTCCGAGATCACCGGCACCGTGTGGCAGGTCAAGAGCAAGCCCGGCGACAAGGTCGAACCCGGTGACACTCTCGTCGTCATCGAATCGATGAAGATGGAAATCCCGGTGATCACCGAGGACTCCGGCACCGTACTGGAAATCCGGGTCAAGGAGAAGGACGCGGTTGCCGAAGGGCAGGTCGTCGCCGTTATCGACGGCTAGCGCTTCAACTGCGTGAATAGTGAGTAGTGAATAGATTTACTCGCCTTCGCTTCCGCGAAGCGGGCAAAGTGGCTTCAGCGTAGCAGTCCATTCACCACTTACTACTCACGCCTTCTGCAGTTCGGCGATAGCGGCGTCGCGCGAATCGAGCACGCGCTGCTCCGCCGCGCGCTGCGCTTCCAGGCCGTCGCCTTCCCGCACCGCTTTCACCAGCCGCCGCCAGTTGCCGACGGATTGCTGCCGCCGCTGCGGCGAGGACAGCCCCAGGCGCGAGTAGCGCAGCGTCTGTTGCGCGAGCGAGGCGAGAATCGCGCGCAGTCGGCGGTTGGGCGTGGAGTCGTTCAGCAGGTGGTTCAGCTCGAATACCGTTTCGACGTATTCGTCGGCGTCGGCCGGCGCGGGCGCGAGACGCGAGAGCCGCTCCACGCCTTGCTCGAGCGCCGGCAGCACTTCGCCGCGGCCGGCGCTCTCCGCGATCTGCCGGTCGCGCAACCCGTTTAAAGCCGCGCGGATGTCGAAGATCTCCCGCACTTCCGCGATCGAGAGTTGCGTCACCTGGGCGCCGCGTCGCGGCAGTATCGTGACCAGCCCTTCCCGTTCCAGCAGCCGCAGCGCTTCGCGCACCGGACCGCGCGAGACCGAGAATTCGTCTGACACTTCCTGCTCCATCACGCGCCGCCCCGGCGCGTAGACGCCGGTGGTGATGCGCTCGGAGAGGCGCGCGGCAATCTGCTCGGGCAGCGACAGCGTCAGCGGCGCGCCGGTTACTGCTGCGACTGCCTGCCCCGGCCGTATTCCTGGAATCATTTCTCGTCCTGCCAGCTTTTTGTAGGTACTGGTAAACTAGGCTTAGAGTGTAGGATTGTCAACAATCATTTAACTTACAATATGGAAAATCACGGTAAAATCTATTTTATATCAATTAGTTAAATATTCCATAGATCGTGCGGAGGAAGAACCGATGAGCTGGTCAGAGGAAATCGAAGAGGTCCACCGGCGCCGGCGGCTGGCGGAAGCGTGCGGCGGCCCGGAGGCGGTGGCGCGCCACCATGCCGAGGGCAAGTTGACCGTGCGCGAGCGCATCGCGCAGCTGCTCGACCCCGGCACCTTCCAGGAGGTCGGCAAGCTGGCGGGCCACGCGGAGTACGACGCCGGCGGCCGGCTCGCATCCTTCACGCCAAGCCCCTATGTCGCGGGCATCGGCAAGATCGCCGGGCGCCCGGTTGCAGTGGGCGGCGAGGACTACACCATCAGGGGCGGCTCGGGCTCCGGCAGCGGGCGGAGGAAGGGCGGGCAAGGCGGCTTCATCGAGGATCTCGCGGCGCGCTACCGCGTCCCGCTGGTCAACCTGATCGACGGCGTGGGCGGGAGCGTCGAATCCATCGAGCGCCGCGGACATACCACGTTTCCCGGCGCAGGGCAGGACGGCTTCGAGCGCTCGGTCGAGCTGCTGGGCATCGTGCCCGTGGTCTCCGCTGTGATGGGCACGGCGGCGGGCGGGCCGTCGGGACGTGCGATGCTCTCGCACTGGACCATCATGGTGAAGGGCACGAGCCAGATCTTCGCAGCGGGTCCGCCGGTGGTCGAGCGCGCGTACGGCAAGAAAGTCAGTAAGGAAGAGCTGGGCGGCGCGCAAATGGCGGTGGACACCGCCGGCACCATCGACAACGCGGCGGAGACCGAAGCGGACTGCCTGCAGCAGGTCCGGCGCTTTCTTTCGTACCTGCCGACTAACGTTTGGGAACTGCCGCCGGAAGTCCGGTGCGACGATCCGGTCGATCGTTGTGAAGACGCGCTGGCCGACATCATCCCGCGTTCCGCGCGCCAGCCGTACGACATGCGGAAGCTGATCGGCCTGGTCGTGGACCGCGATTCGGTTTTCGAGATCCAGCCGACTTTCGGCCGCGCCGTGATCACCAGTTTTGCGCGGCTTGGCGGCAAAGCGGTCGGCATCATCGCCTACAACCCGATGCACGGCGGCGTGATCGACGTGAAGGCCGCGCGCAAGCAGACGCATTTCACCGAATTGTGCGACACCTTCAACCTCCCGATCGTGTTCCTGGTGGACGTGCCGGGATTCCAGATCGGCCTGGAATCGGAGGCGCAAGCGATGTTGCGCATCGGCATGCAGGGGCGCTACCTCGGCATGCAGCTGACGGTGCCGGTCTATACGGTGGTGGTGCGCAAGTGCTACGGTATGGCGGGCGGCAGCACCGTGGACCGCGCGGGGTTGAACTTCAAGATCGCCTGGCCGTCAGCCGAGTGGGGCTCACTGCCGATCGAAGGCGGCGTGAAAGCCGCGTTCCGGCGCGAGATCGAGCAAGCGCCAGACCCGGCCAAGCGCGAGCAGGAAATCGAGGCGGAAATGCGGCGGCTCGCGTCGCCGTTTCGCACCGCCGAAGCGTTCGCGGTGGAGGACCTGATCGACCCGCGCGAGACGCGCCCGTACCTCTGCCGCTTCCTCGAAGCGGCGTGGCCGGGGATGCGCACGCGGCTCGGACCGAAGGCCCGGACGGGTGTTCGCCCCTGAGCCGGAAAACGGGGCAAAATCGGCTTAAAAGTAAGCGGTCACTAACAAGGTCGTTTTCATAGGGAGAATCGCCCTGGAAGCGCGGTAAAAAAGGAAAGTTATGGCATACGAGACTTTATTGGCGGAATACGAGGCGCGGCGGACCAAAGCGCTGGCCGGCGGGGGCGCGGACAAGTACGCGAAGCGCACCGCCGCGGGCACCTGGAACGCGCGCGAGCGCATCGCCTATCTGGTGGATAAAGGCAGCTTTCTCGAGTCCGGTTTGTTCGGCGCCTCCGGCGTCTATCCGGAGCAGGCCGACGAGACCCAGACCGACGGAAAACTCGCCGGCTACGCGAAGATCAACGGCCGGGACGTGTGCATCGTGGTGAACGACTTCACGGTGAAAGGGGCGTCCACCAGCGCGACCAACAGCAAGAAGATCGCGCACATGAAACGCGCCTCCACCGAGCGCGGCATGCCGCTGGTGGTGATCGGGGAATCCACCGGCGCGCGGCTGCCCGACGCGATGGGTTCGCGCGGCATGGGGCAGCTCCTCGGCAACGACAACACGCAATTCCGGCGCCTGCGCGAAACGCCGATGTGCGCGGCGGCGTTCGGCCCTTCGTTCGGTTCTTCGACCTGGCTCGCGTGCCAGGCCGATTTTTCGGTGATGCAAAAAGGCGCGATCGTGGCGTTGTCGAGCCCGCGGCTGGTGTCGATGGCGTTGGGTGAAAAAGTGGATCCCGAAGATCTCGGCGGCTGGCGACTTCACGCCGAAGTGACCGGTCTCGTGGACCAGGTCGTCGACAAGGAAGAAGAAGTGTTCGACGCCATCAAGCATTTCCTGTCGTACCTGCCGGGCCATCACATGGAAGCGCCGCCGGACGCGCCGGTGCCGGCCGGATCCGGCGCGGAAATGGACAAGGTGTTTGCGGTGCTGCCGGAATCCCGCACCCAGGTCTACGACATGAAGCGCATCATCCGCGCGGTCGTGGACAAGGACACGCTGTTCGAATTGAAGCCAAGGTTTGGAAAAAGCGCGGTTACAGGACTTGCGCGCTTGGGCGGCCGGAGCGTGGGCATCATCGCCAACAACCCGCTGCACCGCGGCGGCGCGCTCGATGCCGACGCCTGCCGCAAGATCGTGGACTTCCTCGTGCTGTGCGACTCGTTCAACGTGCCCATCGTGTTGCTGGTAGACACCCCGGGCTTCCAGATCGGCACCGAGGCCGAGCGCGCCGGTGCGCCGGGCAAGATCATGAACTTCATGAACGCGATGACCCTGGTCACGGTGCCGCACCTCTCGGTCATCATCCGCAAGAGCTACGGGCGCGCCTATGTCTGCATGGGCGGCGGCCGCCATTCCGACGACGTCGCGGCCTGGCCGACGGCGGAAGTGAGCTTCATGAGCCCCGAGTTCGCGACCAAGATCGTGCACGGGGTGGGGGTGGGCGAGCCCGGTTTCGAGGAGAAGCTCGAGCAGATTCGCAAAGGCGCCGACGTCTGGGGCTTAGCCGAGGTCTACGCGGCGCAGGCCGTGATTGCCCCCGAGGACACGCGCGACTACCTGATACGCATGCTCGAGGTTTACCGGCTGCGCGCTTCCAAGGGCGTCGGCCAGCACCTGATGCGCAACTGGCCCACTAGCTACTGAGGAATGAGGGCGGTGGGATGAGGGAGTGGATAAATATATAACTATTTGAATTTAAAGCACAAAGTGTAATATAATAGAATAACTACTTGATTTTAAATGATTTTCATTCAATTCCTCATCCCTCCGCCCTCCGCCCTCATCCCTGAGGCGCCCCGTGTTCAATAAGGTATTGGTCGCAAACCGGGGTGCCGTTGCCGCCCGGGTGCTGCGTGCCCTGAATGAGATGGGCATCGCCTCGGTTGCGGTCTATTCGGAGGCCGACGTGGGGGCCCCGTACCTGGAAATGGCGGGGGAAACGCATGCCATCGGCCCGGCACCGGCGCGAGAGAGCTATCTCAACCAGGAGGCGCTGATCAAGGTATTGAAGCAATCGGGTTCCGACGGGCTGCACCCCGGTTACGGCTTCCTGTCGGAGAACGCCACATTCGCGCAGAAGGTAATCGACGCAGGCAGCCGCTTCATCGGGCCGTCGCCGCGCTGGATCGAGGCGATGGGCCACAAGACGCGGGCGCGCGAGCTTGCGGCCAGCCACGGCATGCCGATGTCGCAGGGTTCGGGCGTGCTGCCGGCCGATCCGGCGGCCGCGCTGGCTGCCGCGCGCGCGATCGGTTTCCCGGTGCTGGTGAAACCGGCGGGCGGTGGCGGTGGCATCGGCATGCTGCCGGCGAAAAGCGAAGCGGAGCTCGCCGCCGTGGTCGAACGCTCGCGCTCGATGGCCGATCGCGGCTTCGGCAACGCCGAGGTCTACCTGGAAAAGCTGATGGAGCGCCCGCGCCATGTCGAGTTCCAGGTGCTGGGCGACACGCACGGCAACCTGGCGCACCTGTTCGAGCGCGATTGCTCGACGCAACGCCGCAACCAGAAAGTGATCGAGGAAGCGCCGGCACCGGGACTCGCGCGCGCGAAGGCCGGCGAAGTTGCGGACCGGATCGCGGGCATCGTGCGCAAGATGGGCTACGACAACATCGGCACGGTCGAGATGCTGATGGGCGCGGACGGCGAATTCAATTTTCTCGAAATGAACACGCGGCTGCAGGTCGAGCACGGCGTGACCGAGGAAGTGACCGGCGTGGATCTCGTCCGTGCGCAGATCCGTTCGTCCGCCGGCGAGCAGCTCTCCGCCATCCTGCCGGCAAAGATCGAGATCAGGGGACATGCGATCCAGGCGCGGGTCTATGCCGAGGACCCGAAGAATTTTTTCCCGTCGCCCGGCCATCTCAAGGTGTTTCGCCCGCCGCAGGACGCTCAAGTGCGCGTGGAGACCGGCTATGCCGAGGGCAGGGATGTGACCCCGCACTACGACCCGATGATCGCCAAGGTGATCGTCCGTGCGGACACGCGCGAGCAGGCGATCGACCGGCTTGCTAGCGCGCTCGAAGCGTTCGAGATCCAGGGCCCGAAGAACAACATTCCGGCGGTGCTCGCCATCCTGCGCTCGGAGCCGTTCCGCGCCGGGCGCGTGCACACCGGGCTGATCGCCGAAGTGTTGACCAAGAAGAACTAGCCGCAGGAAATCCGCATCCCATGACAACCCAGGAAATGATCGCCGCGGCGCGCCAGCAGGGACGGTCCGCGCTCGATGAAATGACCGGAAAGCAAGTGCTCGCTAACTTCGGCGTGGCTGTCCCTAAGTCATTGATAATTCAAGACGTTAAGGGTGTGGCGAAAGCGTGCAGCGAGCTACGCCCACCGCTCGCGCTGAAAGTGATTTCGCCGGACATCCTGCATAAGAGTGACGCGGGCGGCGTGAAGGTCGGATTGAAGAACGCGCAGGAGGTCGAGGAGGCGGTGCGGGCGATGATGAAGCTGCCGGTGATCGCCGACGCGCGCATCGACGGCTTTCTGCTGGAAGAGATGGCGCCCGCCGGCCAGGAAGTCGTGATCGGCGGCCTGCGCGACCCCCAGTTCGGGCCGATGGTCATGGTGGGCTTGGGCGGCATATTCGTGGAGGTGCTGGCGGACGTCAGTTTCCGCATCTGCCCGATCACACGTCTCGACGCCGAGGAGATGCTGGACGAGCTGAAAGGCGCCGCGCTTTTACGCGGCGCGCGCGGCCGCAAACCCGTTTCGCGCGCGGCGATCGTCGACGCGCTGCTGAAAGTGGGCGGGGAAGGCGGGCTCCTGATGACGCACGGCGAGGACATCGCGGAGGCCGATATCAATCCGCTCATCGTTTCCGAGACCGGCGCGGTGGCGGTGGATGCCCGCTTTGTGCTTACGCAGTGACGGTTGACGAGTGATGAGTGACGTAATTGCCAGATTCAAACCCCTGTTCGAGCCGAAGACGGTGGCGGTGGTCGGCGCCTCCGCCAAAAGCCCGGTGCTGCCCAATGTATTCATCCGGCGTATCCGCGAATTCGGGTTTACCGGCGCGATCTACCCGATCCATCCCACCGCGGCCGAGATCGACGGCCTGAAGGCGTATCGCAGCCTGGCGGAAACGCCCGAGCCCGTGGACTACGCCTACATCGCGGTTGCGGCGGCGCAGGTGCCGCCCATGCTCGCGGCGGCGCGCGGCCGCGTGCGCTACGCGCAGGTAATTTCGAGCGGTTTTGGCGAAGTGGACGAGGGCAGGGCGCTGCAGGACGAGCTCGCCGCCGCGGCGCGCGCCGGCGGCATGCGGTTAATCGGCCCGAATTGCCTTGGCATCTATACTCCGCGCGGGCGCGTGACTTTCGCCGAGATCGGGCCGGCCGACACCGGGTCCGTCGGCGTCGTCTCGCAAAGCGGCGGGCTTGGCACCGACATTATCCGCCGCGGCCTCTCCCGCGGGCTCAAGTTCTCGGGCCTGATCACGGTTGGCAATTGCGCCGATATCGGCCCGAATGACCTCCTGGAGTTCTACCTGGCCGACCCGCAGACCAGGGTGATCGGGCTCTATATCGAGACGGCGAAAGAAGGGCGACGGCTCTTCGAAATCCTGCGCGAAGCGCGCGCGGCAAAGCCGGTGGTGGTGCTGAAGGGCGGCCGCACCTCCCAGGGCCGCGCGGCGGCGGTGTCGCACACCGGTTCGCTCGCCGGCGACGACCGCGCCTGGGTCGCGCTTTCGAAACAAACCGGCTGCATGTTGGCGGAGACGCTCGACGAATTCATCGATACCTTGCTGATCTTCCAGGCGCTCGCGCCGCAGCCGCAGCACCCGACGCGACGCGTATCGCTGTTCGGCAATGGTGGTGGCGCCAGCGTGCTCGCAACCGATTACTTCGCGCGCCAGGGCCTCGACGTGTCCCCGTTCGGGCACGCGACCATTGAAGCGCTCGCGGCGTTGAAGCTCCCGCCCGGTACCAGCATCACGAACCCGGTGGACGCGCCGGTGGGCACGTTGCAGCAGGACGATGGGCGCGTGGCGGAAAAGATCCTCGACATTATCTACGGCAGCGGCAAACCGGAAGCGCTGGTCATGCACCTGAATCTCTCGGCCTTTGTCGGCCGCACCAAGCCCGAAGTGCTCGACAACCTGGTGGCCGCGGCGCTGCGGGTGCAGGCGCGCTACCCCGGGCAGGCGCATTTCGTGCTGGTGCTGCGATCCGACGGCGAACCGGTGCTGGAAGAGCGCAAGCGGGCATTCCGCGCGAGCGCGGCGGCGCTTGGCATCCCGGTATACGATGAGATTTCCAACGCCGGGCGCGCTCTAGCGGCGCTTGCTTTTCATGAACGATTTGTTCATTCAAGGCAAGCGCGTGGCTCGTGACTGGCGGATTGCGGGTGGTGCTTAAGTCCCTAACCTATAATTACGACCTCCAGCAACTTCGATCCACGACCCACAATCCACGACCCACGGGTCATGTATAGCTACGATTTCCGCGCCACGGGCTTTCCCTTCCGGCTCTACAGCGGGACGCATGCGCTTGACCGCTTGCCGGAGGAGGTCGTGCGGCACAAGGCCGGCCGGGCGTTCATCGTGTGCGGGCGCACGGTGTCGCGCAAGACACCGTTGATTTCGCACATGAAGCAACTCCTCGGCGAGCGGCTCGCCGGTGTGTTCGACGAGATCGACAAGGACACTTCACGCTCTTCCGTCGCGCGCGCGGCTGACATGGCGCGCGCGGCGCAGGCGGACCTGGTGATCGGCGTGGGGGCGGGCAGCGTAATCCAGGGCGCCCGCATCGTCACAATCCTGCTCGCCGAGAAGCGGCCGGTGGAAGAGCTGGTGACGCAGTACCCGGACCACGGACCGGCGATTAGCCCGAAGCTCCTCGCGCCCAAGCTCCCGATCATCAACGTGCTGACCGCGCCGACCACGGCGCAAAACCGTGCGGGATCGCGGATGAAGGACGACGCCACCGCGCGCGGCATGGAATTCTTCGACCCGAAGACGCGCCCGGTTGCGATATTCTGGGACACCGACGCACTGTTGACCGCGCCGCCGCAGCTGATCCGCACCGGCGCGGGCACGATTTATTGCCGGGCGGCGATGAACCTTGGTGCCGCCGCGGAAAACCCGCTGGTCGAAGGCGACCGGCTGCAATCGTACCGGCTCGCCGCGGGCGCACTCACGCGTATCGCGGACCCCGCGGATCCCGCTCCACGATTCGAGCTGTGCGCGGCAACGCTGCTGCAGAACCGCGAGGCCGATGATGGCGGCTCCCAATTCGCGCGCCACTGGGTGATGCGCGTCTCCTACGCGTTCTCGACGGCGATCATCAGCATTTTTCCGCACGTCGGCCAGGGTGATGCGTACGCCGCGCTGATGGGTACGATGCTTCGGCGGTTGGGTGGCCGCGATCCCGAGGCGATGGCGCGCATCGCGGATGCGCTCGGCGTCGCGGAAGGTATGGCCGATGAAATACCGGAGCGCATCGCGGTGAGAATGGAAGCAGTGTTCAAGTCGCTGCGCATGCCCACGCGTCTCTCCGGCTTGAGCATCGAGAGCGCAAAGCTGCCGCTGGTGCTCGAGCATTCGCTCAAGAATTTCAACGCCGACCCGAAGCGCGACTTTGTGCGCGAGCGGGCTTTCCTGGCCGAGGTGCTGGAAGCAGCCTGGTAGTAGGGCTGCGGATGCTGCACTGCACCGCGTGCAATTTGTCACGGTATCCGGGTCAACAGGTGCCCGGCCCAAGCGTTAAAGTAGAAGGGCGGCCATTCAGGGCCGCACCGGGAGGAGTGACCATGAAATTCAAATTGACGATGATCGCGCTAATCTTCGCGGTAGTGCCGTCGCTTGCGGTGGCCCAGTCGCGAATAGACCAGCGGCAGGAGAACCAGCAGAAGCGGATCGACCAAGGCGTGAAATCCGGTCAGTTGACGGACAAGGAAGCGGCACGGCTGGAGAAAGGCCAGCAGCGCATCCAGAAGATGGAAGACAAGGCCAAGGCAGACGGCAAAGTCACGCCAGAGGAACGCCGGCGCATTGAACGCGCGCAGGATCGCGAAAGCAAGCGTATCCAGCGCGAGTCGCACGACAAGCAGACCGCCGCCAAGCAACCTCCCGCCAGGCCGTCATCGCGCATCGACCAGCGGCAGGAGAACCAGCAAAAACGTATCGACCAGGGCGTGAAATCCGGGCAACTGACGGACAAGGAAGCGGCGCGCCTGCAAAAGGGCCAGCAACGTATCCAGAAGATGGAAGACAAGGCCCGGGCCGACGGCAAGGTGACGCCGGAGGAGCGCCGGCGCATCGAGCGCGCGCAGGACCGCGAAAGCAAGCGCATCCAGCGCGAAACGCACGACAAGCAGCGGGCGAAGTAGTCGTTCGCGCGCGGGCAGCGATCAACGGGCGCCAATCATGGCGCCCGTTTTTTTATGGTTGCGACCGCTCCATCACTCGTATGCTAGTCTAGCCGCGCGATTCCTGGAGGAAGGAAGAACATGAACACGGCACGTTATCTGGCGCTGTCTATCGGTGTACTGTGTGTCACCTCCGTTACCGCGCAGAACTACCCGGCGAAACCGTTGCGCGTGGTGGTGGGCTTCTCGGCCGGCAGCACGACCGATCTCATCGGGCGCGTGCTGGCGCTGAAGATGGGCGACGGGCTCGGCCATCCCGTCATTGTGGACAACCGCCCCGGCGCCGGAGCCAACATCGCGACGGAGCTGGTCGCGAAAGCGCCGCCCGACGGCTATACCGTGCTGATGGCGAACGCCGGCATCGCGACCGGCGCCACCGCGTACGTGAAACTCAACTTCAACGCGCTGCGCGATTTCGCGCCGGTGACGGAAGTGAGCGCCACTCCGCACATCCTGGTGACGCACCCGTCGCTGCCGCCGAAGTCCGTGAAAGAATTCATCGCCTTCGTGCGGGCGCGCCCCGGGCAACTCAATTTCTCCTCCACCGGTCACGGGAATTCCGACCATCTGGCCGCGGAGCTGTTGAGCTTCATGACGGGGTTGAAGATGGTGCACGTGACCTACAAAGGCGGGCCGCAGGCGCTGAACGACGTGATCTCCGGCCAGATAGCGCTGTACTTCCCCGGCGTGCCTTCGGGGCTGCCGATGGTCAAGGCGGGGCGGGTGCGGGCGCTCGGCGTGACCGGCGCGAAGCGCGCGCCGGTGTTGCCGGAAGTTCCCACCATCGCGGAAGCCGGCGTGCCGGGATACGAGCACGTGCTGTGGGGTATGCTGCTCGTGCCCGCGGCGACGCCGAAGGAAATCGTGGCGCGTCTCAATCGCGAGGCGGTAAAAGCGCTCGAGTCCGCCGAGGTGCGCGAGCGCTACGCCGGCATGGGCGTCGAGCCGGTCGGCACCACGCCGGAGCAGGCCACCGCGTACCTGAAGAGTGAGACCGCGAAATACGCGAAGGTGGTAAAGGCGATTGGACTTCGCATCGAGTAACCTCGAGCGCTGTTACAATTCGTTACAGATGGGGGTGCGGGCGGAGTACTCGTCCCGCGCGCCGGCGCGTTAATCCCGGGGTGGGCCCGGCCCACATCCCCCAACCAGAGGAGAGCCCGATATGAAGCTGAAATCCACCCTGATTGTCCTCATGATCGCGTCCTTGCCCGGCCTTGCGGCGGCGCAGGCGCCCGACACGACATCCACCAAGCGCATCGACAAGCGCCAGGAGATGCAGCAGAAGCGAATCGACCAGGGCGTGAAATCGGGGCAGCTGACCGACAAGGAAGCGAAGCGCCTGGAAAAGGGCCAGCAGCACGTGCAGAAGATGGAAGACAAGGCGATGGCCGACGGCAAGATGACGAAGCAGGAACGCCGGCGCATCGAGCACGCCCAGGACCAGCAAAGCAAGAAGATCGCCCGCGAGAAGCACGACAAGCAAACAGCCAAGTAACGGGTCTGCGCCACGATAACGGCCGCCGGATGGCGGCCGTTTTCTTTTGCGCCGGCGGTCGTCAGCCGTCAGTCATCACGGTTGTATAGAATGCCGGGCATACGCCAACCCGAGCGGGAGCAGGAATGGATACGTTGAAAGTGGGATTGCGGCACAGCCAGGAATGGGTGGTGGAAGAGAAATACACCACGAAGCGCGGCGACTACCGCGTGTTCTCGACGCCCTCGATGACCCAGCTCGTCGAATCCACCGCCAATCAGCTCGCCGCGCCGCATCTGAAACCCGGGCAGGGGCAGGTCGGGGTCGTGGTCACTGTCCGGCACATGGGACCGACACCGATGGGCAAGAAGGTGCGCGCGGAAGCCGAGCTCGTCGCCATCGACCGGCGCAAGCTCTCCTTCAAGGTGAAGATCTACGATGAAGTCGAGCAGGTCGGCGAGGCCGAGCACGACCGCTTCGTCATCGACCTCGACAAGTATTTCGAGAAGTTGAAGAAAAAGATCGGGACCTGATTCCCTAGCGCAACTTGTCGCCGCCGTCCGGCACCGGCACCTCGAAGGTGGTGACGATGTTGCACAGGGCGCCGAAGTAGCCCGTCATCGCGGTCAATTCGACCATCCACTGGGTGCCGTGGCGCTTGTGCAGCGCGTCGAATGTCGGCCGGTCGACATTGCTCGTGCGCATCAGCTGCTGGGCGAACGCGACGACCTGGCGCTCGTCTTCCGGCAGCTTCGCTGGATCGCCCTTGACGCGGATCAGCTCGATCGCTTCCTTGCGCACGCCCGCCTTAAGCGCCGACTCCACCTGCGCCGCCCATACGTAGAAGCCGCCGCGCTCGCTCGCCGCGGTCAGCGCCGCCAGCGAGCGCGCCTTCTGCTCGACGATGCTGCTCTCCCGCATGAAATTCACGACCCCGAGGAAGTGATGGGCCAGCAGCGGCGTGTGCAGCAGCATGCTGTACGGGCCACGGATGCGGCCGAAGGTTTTCAGGACGCCGTCGACCACGGCGTGATGCTCCGCGGGGACGTCGGTCTTGGCGGTAATGGGTGTGACTCTCGGCATGGTGGCAGGCTCCTTTGGCATTAGTCGATTCACGATTCACGAATCACCGCTTTTTGGCCATCGTGGACTTGTTGAGCGAGCGCGGATCGCGCGGGCGCCAGCGGCCCGAATCCACCAGCGCGAGAAAATCGTCGGTCAGTTGATTGAAGAGATCGGGCTCCTCGACGTTAACAGCGTGGCCGGTCGCAGCCACCACCGTCAGCCGCGCCGCCGGGCACACTCGCTTGATGAAGATGCCGGGTTCGAGGCAGTTGTTGTCTTCGTCTCCCGATACGATGTGTGTCGGCACTTTCATGCGCGCGAGCCCGCGCTCGAGGCTGTAGATCGTCGGGCGCCGCGCCTGCACGCCGCGCAGCGTGTTGGCCGAGCCCAGCGCCGAGTGCTCTGCGAATTCCTCGCAGAATTCGTGAAAGCCGCGCGGGTCCTTGTTCTGGTACTGCACGCGCGCAGGTCCAATCTGATAGATGCTGATCGCCTCCGCGGTGCCGAGCTCGTCGAAGCGCCGCGCCATCACTTCGTTGTCCTTCAGGAACTGCGCGCGCTTGTCGGGATCCGATCCGTAGCCCGCGCCGATCACCGTCAACGAGCGCGCCATGCGGGCGTGGCGCAGCCCGAAATGCAGCGTGGCGTAGCCGCCCATCGAGCAGCCGATGATGTGCGCCTTGCGCACGCCGAGATCGGCCATCACGTTGGCGATGTCGTCGGCTGCGATCGCCTGCGAGTACTGCGAGACTGATTCCGGGACGTCGGAGGGCAGGTAGCCGCGCGCGTTGAAGGCGATGCAGCGGTAGCGGCGGCTGAAATAGCGCAGCTGCGGCTCCCAGCTGCGGATGTCCCCCGCGAATTCATGCACGAACACGACGGGAACGCCCTTGCCAGCCTCTTCATAATAGAGTTGGACACCCTTCGAATTTGCATACGGCATTGCTGTTCTCCAGACTGTGAATCGTTAATCGTTAATCGTTAATCGTGTTTTGTGTTTGAGATGCTTTGCGCGAAGCCGTTCGAATAACGATTAACGACTCACGGCTTCCTGGCCATGGTGGATTTATTGAGCGATCGGCGGTCGCGCGGGCGCCAGCGCCCGGAATCGACCAGCGCGAGAAAATCATCGGTAATGCGGTTGAAAAGCGCGGGCTCTTCGACGTTGACGACGTGTCCGGTCGCCGGGACGATCGTCATGCGGGCCGCCGGGCACACGCGCTTGATGAAGAGCGCCGGCCCGAGCGAGCCGTCGTCCTCGTCGCCGGCGATGACGTGGGTCGGCACTTTCATGCGGCCGAGCTTGCGCTCGAAACTGTAGATCGTCGGGCGGTGCATCTGCACCCCGCGCAGCGTGTTGGCGTGGCCGATGGCAGAGTGCTCGGCGAAGCGCGCGAAAAATTCGCGGAACCCGCGCGGGTCCTTGTTTTCGAGCTGGATGCGGTTTGGCGCGTTGCGATAGGACTTCATCGCGGGCCCCAGTCCTTCGCGCTCGAAACGCTCGGCTGTTGCGAGCGTCGCTTTGAGAAATTGCGCGCGCTTCGCCGGGTCCGAACCGGCGCCGGCACCGACGGTGGTAAGCGAGCGCGCCAGGCGCGGGTGGCGCAGGCCGAACTGCAGCGTGGCGTAAGCGCCCATGGAGCAGCCGATGATGTGCGCCTTGGCTACGCCCAGCTGCCGCATCACGGCTGCAATGTCGTTGGCGGCGGTGACGTAGGAATAACTCGAGACCGACGCGGGGATATCCGAAGGCGGGTAGCCGCGCGCGTTGAAAGCGATGCACCGGAAGCGGCGGCTGAAGTAACGCATTTGCGCTTCCCAGCTGCGCAAGTCGCCCGAGAACTCGTGCACGAACACGATGGGCACGCCTTTGCCGGCCTCCTCGTAGTAGAGATTCGCGCCGGCGGATTTCGCGTACGGCATGACTTTTCCTCGAAATGCGTGACAAGTGACGAGTGATGAGTAACGAAAGACGCGGACTAGCTTTGTTTAGCAGATTCTAACAAACCCCGTCACCCGTCACCCGTCACTCGTCACCCGCCTCGGCGGGCGACCTCGGCCTGGTGCGCGATGGCAATGCCGACCAGTACTGCGACGCCGCCCGCGATCGCAACGCCGCCCAGGGT
>Ga0134121_10002682_pt1 | contig 15223 bp, 10 predicted proteins | sample KB301_FD_96463 | JGI IMG/M metagenome (GOLD analysis project Ga0134121, IMG submission 96463) | Terrestrial soil microbial communities without Nitrogen fertilizer from Kellogg Biological Station, Michigan, USA - KB3-0-1 | ecosystem: Environmental > Terrestrial > Soil > Unclassified ... | reverse complement strand
TGGCCCACGACGTGCTGCACGGCGACTTCGCCGCCGCCGTCGTCGACAACGCGTTCCTCCTCGTCGGCCTGCCGATGCTCGCGGCCTGGCTTCTGGTGCGCTGGCACCGCGGGCAGTCGTTGATGCCCAGGCCCGCGGTCGTCGTCATCGCCATCGCGGCCGTCACTTGGACGGTGGTGCGAAATCTGCCCGGGTTCCCGCTGGTCCCGACGCTTCTCAGCGGGTAGTCGCGCACCTGCGCTGATACACTCGACAACCGGGCCGGTGCAGTCCCGGACCATGATTTTCCGGACTGCGGAGGTACCGTCCAATGCTGTTTTCGGCATTGCCAGACCGTCAGGGCTTGTACGACCCTGAGAACGAGTCGGACTCGTGTGGCGTCGCCATGGTCACCGACATCCAAGGGCGCCGCTCGCACAGCATCGTTGCCGACGGCCTCATCGCGCTGGAACACCTCGAACACCGCGGCGCCGCGGGCGCAGAGCCCAACAGCGGCGACGGTGCAGGCATCCTCATCCAGCTGCCCGGCGAACTCCTCAGAGAGGTCGTCGACTTCGAACTGCCGGCCGCGACCGAGGACGGCTGCAACACCTTTGCTGCCGGCATCTGTTTTATGCCGCAGGACGCCGATGCCCGCGGTGTCGCCCGCGAGCAGGTCGAGGCCATCGCCGACGAGGAGGGGCTGCAAGTCCTTGGCTGGCGTGAGGTGCCTGTTGACCCGGGCGGCGCCGAAGTCGGCGTAACGGCACTGGGCTGCATGCCCTACATGGCGCAGCTGTTCGTCTCCGCTCCAGAAAACAACATCGGCGGTATCGATCTCGATCGGCGGGCGTACGCCGTGCGTAAACGCGCCGAGCGCAACGGGGTGTACTTCCCGTCACTGTCCAGCCGCACCATGGTCTACAAGGGCATGCTCACGACAATGCAGCTGCCCCAATACTTTCCGGACCTGCGCGACGAACGATGCATGAGTGCGATCGCGATCGTGCACAGCCGGTTCTCGACCAACACGTTTCCGTCTTGGCCGCTTGCGCACCCGTTCCGCTTCGTCGCGCACAACGGTGAGATCAACACCGTCCGCGGCAACCGCAACCGCATGCATGCCCGCGAAGCGATGCTCGCCAGCGCCAACATCCCCGGCGACCTGTCGCGGCTCTCACCGATCTGCACGCCGGAGGCATCCGACTCGGCGTCCTTCGACGAGGTGCTCGAACTGCTGCACCTCGGCGGCCGCAGCCTGCCGCACGCAGTGCTGATGATGATTCCCGAGGCGTGGGAGAACAACACCACCATGGACCCCGCCGAACGCGCGTTCTGGCGGTTCCACGCCTCCCTCATGGAGCCGTGGGACGGCCCCGCTTGCGTGACCTTCACCGACGGCACGCTCGTGGGAGCGGTGTTGGACCGCAACGGGTTACGGCCGGGCCGCTGGTGGCGCACCATCGACGACAAAGTCATCCTTGCCAGCGAAAGCGGCGTGCTCGACGTGCCGTCCGCCGAAATCGTCGCCAAGGGTCGGCTCCAGCCCGGCAAGATGTTCCTGATCGACACCGCGCAGGGCCGCATCGTCTCCGACGACGAGATCAAGGAGGAGCTGGGCAGGCAAGAGCCCTACGGCGAATGGCTGCACGCCGGCCTGCTCGACCTCAAGACGCTTCCCGACCGCGTGCGCGTCCAGCCAAACCACGAATCGGTGGTACGACGCCAGATCTCGTTCGGCTACACCGAAGAGGACCTCCGCATCCTGCTCACCCCGATGGCGGCATCGGGTGCCGAGCCGCTCGGCTCGATGGGCACCGACACCCCGACCGCCGTGCTGTCGCAACGGTCCCGGCTTCTTTACGATTACTTCGTCGAACTGTTCGCCCAGGTGACCAACCCGCCGCTGGACGCCATCCGCGAAGAGGTCGTCACGTCGATGGCCCGCATCATGGGCCCGGAGCAGAACCTGCTCGAGCCGACCGCCGCGTCCTGCCGCCAGATCGTGTTGCGCTGGCCCGTTCTGGACAACGACGAACTCAACAAGATCGTCCACATCAACGACGATCACGAGCATCCCGGCCTCAGGACAGCCGTGCTCAAGGCCCTCTACGAGGTAGAACGCGGTGGCGAGGGCCTCGCCGACGCGCTCGACGACCTGCGGCACCGGGCGTGCGACGCGATCGCCAAAGGCGCACGCACGCTGGTCATCTCGGATCGCGACTCCGACCACACCAGGGCGCCGATCCCGTCGCTCCTGGCTGTCTCTGCGGTACACCACCACCTCGTCCGCACCAAGGAGCGCACCAACGTCGCCCTCGTCGTGGAAAGCGGCGACGCCCGCGAGGTGCACCACATCGCGATGCTCATCGGGTTCGGTGCGGCTGCCGTCAACCCGTACCTGGCCTTCGAGTCCATCGAGGACCTCATCCGCGAAGGCGAACTCACCGGCATCGAACCGGCCACCGCCGTACGCAATTACCTCAAGGCGCTCGGCAAGGGCGTGATGAAGGTGATGAGCAAGATGGGCATCTCGACCGTCGCCTCCTACACCGCCGCGCAGGCGTTCGAGGCCGTCGGCATCAACAAGGACGTCGTCAACGAGTACTTCACCGGTACGCCAAGCCAACTCGGCGGTGCCGGGCTGGACGTGATCGCCGAAGAAGTCAAACAGCGGCACCGCCGCGCCTATCCGGAGAACCCGACCGAGCGTGTGCATCGGCGGCTCGAGGTGGGCGGTGAATACGCCTTCCGGCGCGAAGGCGAGCTGCACCTGTTCACCCCGGAAGTCGTGTTCCTGCTACAACATTCGACCCGCGCCGGTCGGCATGACATCTTCGGCCAGTACTCCGACGAAGTGAACCGGCTGTCCAAAGAAGGCGGCACTCTCAGGGGCCTGTTCGAGTTCAAGCAGGGCCTGCGGCCACCCGTGCCGCTGGAAGAAGTCGAATCGGTCGAGTCGATCGTGACCCGCTTCAACACCGGCGCGATGAGCTACGGGTCGATCTCCGCCGAGGCGCACGAGACCATGGCCATAGCCATGAACAACCTCGGCGGCCGGTCCAACTCCGGCGAGGGCGGTGAGGACTTCGACCGTCTCTACGACCCGAAACGCCGTAGCGCGGTCAAGCAGGTCGCATCGGGCCGCTTCGGCGTCACCAGCGACTACCTGGTCAACGCCACGGACATCCAGATCAAGATGGCTCAGGGCGCCAAACCCGGTGAGGGCGGCCAGCTTCCGGGCTTCAAGGTCTATCCGAACATCGCCAAAACCCGGCACTCGACGCCCGGCGTCGGGCTTATCAGCCCGCCACCGCACCACGACATCTATTCGATCGAGGACCTCGCCCAGCTCATCCACGACCTGAAGAACGCCAACCAGGACGCCCGCATCCACGTGAAGCTGGTCAGCTCCGTGGGTGTGGGCACCGTCGCGGCAGGCGTGTCCAAGGCACACGCCGACGTCGTCCTGATCTCGGGCTACGACGGCGGCACCGGCGCCGCGCCGCTGACGAGCCTTAAACATGCGGGCGTGCCATGGGAGATCGGCCTCGCCGACACCCAGCAGACGTTGATGCTCAACGGCCTGAGGGACCGGATCACCGTGCAATGCGACGGTGGCATGCGCACCGCACGCGACGTGATCGTCGCCGCCCTCCTGGGCGCGGAGGAGTACGGCTTCGCCACCGCGCCGCTTGTGGTGTCCGGCTGCATCATGATGCGGGTCTGCCACCTCGACACCTGTCCGGTCGGCGTCGCCACCCAAAACCCGGAACTTCGTGCCAGATTCAACGGTAAGCCGGAGTTCGTCGAGAACTTCTTCCGCTTCATCGCCGAAGACATCCGGCGCTATCTGGCCGAGCTCGGGTTCCGCAGCATCGACGAGGCCGTCGGCCACGCCGAGGTGCTCGACACCGACAGCGGCGTCTCGCACTGGAAGGCAAAGGGCATCGACCTGACACCAGTGTTCGCCGTCCCGGAGAACGTGACCCAGCGGCGACGGGTCCGTGGTCAGGACCACGGCCTCGAACAAGCGCTGGACCGCACGCTGATCCAGCTTGCGGAGGGTGCGCTCGAGGATGCGCATCCGGTGCGGCTCGAGCTCCCGGTGCGCAACGTCAACCGCACCGTCGGCACGCTCCTCGGTTCCGAGGTCACGCGCCGCTACGGCGCGCAGGGTCTGCCCGACGACACCATTCACGTCACGCTCACCGGCTCGGCGGGGCAGTCGATCGGCGCGTTCCTGCCGCCCGGCATCACCCTGGAGCTGATCGGCGACGCCAACGACTATGTCGGCAAGGGCCTTTCGGGTGGCCGCGTCATCGTCCGGCCGCCCGACGACGTGTTGTTCCTGCCGGAGGACAACGTGATCGCAGGAAACACGTTGTTGTTCGGCGCGACGTCCGGCGAGATCTACCTGCGTGGGCGGGTGGGCGAGCGGTTCGCCGCGCGTAACTCCGGCGCGCTTACCGTTGTCGAGGGTGTCGGCGACCACGCCTGCGAGTACATGACGGGTGGCCGGGTCGTGGTGCTCGGCAAGACCGGCCGCAACATGGCGGCGGGGATGTCCGGCGGCATCGCATTCGTGCTGGGCCTCGATCCCGCCAAGGTCAATGCCGAAATGGTCGAGCTGCAGCGCCTCGAGCCCGAGGACCTGATCTGGCTGCACGAGGTCATCGCCAAGCATGCCGTGTACACCGGAAGCACGGTGGCCACGTCGGTGCTGTCCGACTGGCCAAGGCGCAGCGCGCAATTCACCAAGATCATGCCCACCGACTACCAGCGCGTACTGCAGGCCACCCGGATGGCCAAGGCCGAGGGTCGCGACGTGGACACCGCCATCATGGAGGCCAGCCGTGGCTGATCCGCACGGGTTCCTCGAAGTGCCAAAGGTCGAGGCCGCAAAGCGACCTGTCGACGAGCGCGTCGGCGACTGGCGTGAGGTTTATGAGTTGCAGGACCCGCACCAGCGCGCAGGCGAGGTGTCGCAACAGGCCCGCCGCTGCATGGACTGCGGAATCCCGTTCTGCCACTCGGGAACCGCGGGCTGTCCACTGGGCAACCTCATCCCCGAGTGGAACGACCTAGTCCGGCGGGGCCGCTGGGATGCGGCCAGCGACCGCCTGCACGCCACCAACAACTTCCCGGAGTTCACCGGCCGGCTGTGCCCCGCGCCGTGTGAGGCCGCCTGTGTGCTGTCCATCGCCGAGGAGCAGACCGGCGGCAGCGTCACGATCAAGCGGATCGAGCAGACCATCGCCGACCAGGCGTGGATGGACGGCATCGTCGAACCGCAACCCGCCGCGATCTCGACCGGCAAGAAAGTGGCCGTCGTAGGCTCCGGGCCCGCCGGACTTGCTGCGGCACAACAACTCACGCGGGCAGGCCACGATGTCACCGTCTACGAGCGCGACGACCGCATCGGCGGCCTGATGCGCTACGGCATCCCCGAGTACAAGCTGGAGAAGCGCACGCTGAACCAGCGGCTGGCCCAGATGCGCGCGGAGGGAACCCGCTTCGTCACCGAATGCGAGGTCGGGGTCGACCTGCCCGTCGAGCAGCTGCGGAACCAGTACGACGCGGTCGTGCTCGCCGTTGGCGCGCTGAGGGGCCGCGACACCGACGTCGAGGGCCGCCACCTCGAGGGCGTGCACCTGGCGATGGAGCACCTGGTGCCCGCCAACAAGGAATGCGAGGGCGACGGGCTGAGCCCGCTCTCCGCCAAGGACAAGCACGTGGTGATCATCGGCGGCGGCGACACCGGCGCCGACTGCCTCGGCACCGCGCACCGCCAGGGCGCCAGGTCGGTGACCCAACTGGACTACAACCCCGAGCCGCCGGAATACCGCGACGAATCGCGCTCGCCATGGCCGATGTGGCCGATCTTGCTGCGCACCAGACTGTCGCCGGCGCACGCCGAGGGCGGCGCGCGCCGCTACGAGGTCGCGGTGCAGCGATTCCTCGGCGACGAGTACGGGCACCTGCGGGCCATCGAGATCGCCGAAGTCAAGGTCGAACGTGACGCCGACGGGCGCAGGCACATCACCCCGGTGGGGGCATCGCTTGAGATTCCCTGTGAATTGGCGTTGCTGGCGATCGGGTTCGACGGCGTCGAACACATGCCACTGCTGGACGGACTCGGCCTGAAACTCAACCGGCGTGGCGCTTTGCCGTGCGGTTCGGATTGGCAGACAGACACCCCCGGCGTGTTTGTCTGCGGCGACGCGCACCGGGGTGCGTCGCTGATCGTGTGGGCCATCGCGGAGGGCCGAAGTGCCGCCTACGCCGTCGACACCTACCTGATGGGCGACTCGGATCTGCCCGAGCCCGTGAAGCCCGGCGCCATTCCCCTGGCCGTCGTCTGAACCGATTCACGACTATGCTCATCAGTCGTGAATAGACGCGGAAAGATCGTCTGTACGCTTGGCCCTGCCACCGCCAGCGACGAGACCCTCAGGGCCCTGGTGGAGGCCGGGATGGACGTGGCACGGCTGAACTTCAGCCACGGCGACTACGCCGATCACGAGGCCAGTTACAAGCGCGTACGCGCCGCATCCGACCTGACCGGACACGCCGTCGGCATCCTGGCCGACCTGCAGGGCCCCAAGATCCGCCTCGGCCGGTTCAAGGATGGCCCGACCTTCTGGGCCAACGGTGAAACCGTCCGCATCACCGTCGATGATTGCGAAGGCAATCACGACAGGGTGTCCACCACGTACAAGCAGCTGGCCGACGACGCTCAGAAGGGCGATCGGCTGCTCGTCGACGACGGCAAGGTTGGCCTCGTCGTCGATGACGTCGAAGGAAACGACGTCATCTGCACGGTCACCGAGGGTGGCCCGGTCAGCAACAACAAGGGCCTCTCGCTGCCCGGCATGAACGTGTCCGTGCCTGCGCTCTCACAGAAGGACATCGAGGACCTCGAGTTCGCGCTGAAAGTCGGGGTCGACCTGGTCGCGCTGTCGTTCGTCCGGTCGCCCGCCGATATCGAGCTCGTGCACGAGGTCATGGACCGCGTCGGACGCCGAGTGCCCGTCATCGCCAAGCTCGAAAAGCCGGACGCCATCGACAATCTCGAGGCGATCGTGCTGGCGTTCGACGCGATCATGGTCGCGCGCGGTGATCTCGGCGTCGAGCTGCCGCTCGAGGAAGTGCCGTTGGTGCAGAAGCGCGCCATCCAAATGGCAAGGGAGAACGCCAAACCCGTCATTGTCGCCACCCAGATGCTGGAGTCGATGATCGAAAATTCTCGGCCGACGCGTGCCGAGGCGTCCGATGTCGCCAACGCGGTGCTCGACGGCGCAGACGCGGTGATGCTGTCCGGCGAGACGTCGGTGGGCAAGTATCCGCTGGAGGCCGTCAAGACGATGGCCCGCATCATCTCGGCGGTCGAGGAGAACTCGGTTGCCGCACCGCCTCTCGCGCATGTGCCCCGCACCAAGCGCGGCGTCATTTCCTACGCGGCCCGTGACATCGGTGAACGGCTGGACGCCAAGGCGCTTGTCGCGTTCACCCAATCCGGCGACACCGTGCGCAGGCTGGCTCGCTTGCACACGCCGCTGCCGGTGCTGGCGTTCACCGCGCTGCCCGAGGTGCGCAGCCAACTGGCGCTGACTTGGGGGACAGAGACGTTCATCGTGCCGCACATGAACAGCACCGACAACATGATCCGTCAGGTGGACAAGTCGCTGCTGGAGCTCGGCCGCTACAAGCGCGGTGAGCTGGTGGTCATCGTCGCCGGTGCGCCACCTGGCACAGTAGGCTCGACGAACCTGATCCACGTGCATCGGATCGGGGAGGAAGACGTCTAGTCGGACGACGATAAGGCGGCAGCCGCGGGCTAGGAGGGACTGAGTGTCGACAGCGGATTTCGATGAGCTGCTGGCGGTACTCGACCTCAAGCAAATAGCCGACGACATGTTCGTCGGCTCCCATCCGAGCAAGAACCCGGTGCGCACGTTCGGCGGTCAGATGATGGCGCAGGCGTTCGTGGCCGGCAGCCGGACGGTTTCGGAGAAGCTGCCGCCGAGCAACATCTCGACGCACTTCATCGCCGGCGGCGACCCCGAAAAGGACCTCGAATTCCAGGTGGTGCGGCTGCGAGACGAACGCCGCTTCGCCAACCGCCGCGTTGACGTCATGCAGGACGGCCGGCTGCTGACCACGGCGATGGTCTCCTACCTTGCCGGCGGTCGGAGCATCGAGCATGGCATCGAACCGCCCGAGCTGCCGGACCCTGAGTCGGTGCCGCCCATCGACGAGCTCCTGCGCGGTTACGAGGACGTCGTCCCACATTTCGTGAATGCGCTCCGCCCGATCGACTGGCGGTACACCAACGATCCGACCTGGGTGATGCGCGACAAAGCGGAGCGGCTCACCTACAACCGGGTCTGGATGAAGGCCGAAGGCACCATGCCCGACGACCCGGCGCTGAACTGTGCGGCGCTGGTGTACTCGTCAGACACCACTGTGCTGGACTCGATCATCACCACGCACGGGCTGTCGTGGGGCTACGACCGGATCTTTGCCGCGACCGCGAACCACTCAGTGTGGTTTCACCGGCCGGTGCGCTTTGACGAATGGGTGCTGTACTCCACATCGTCGCCGGTGGCTGCGGACTCGCGCGGTCTCGGGACGGGGCATTTCTTCGACCGGTCGGGTCAGTTGTTGGCGACCGTCGTGCAGGAGGGCATCGTCATGTACTTCCCCGGTGCAAACAGGTAGCGGGCGTAACCTTTTGCTGTGAGCGATTCGCGCGTCAATTTTGCCCCGCGGTTGCGGGCCCGCGAACGGGTCGTCGTCCATGTCGATTCGCCCGCCGCCCGCTGGATCGGTGCGCTGGCGGTGCTCAGCCTGTTCTGTTGGTTGATCATCCTGCTGACTCGCGACCACGACCGCGACTGGCAGGCCGCGGGCCGGCTGGCGTGGTCGCTGACCCTTCTCACCGCCGTCGCACTGATCGCCCGCGGCATCTTCCTCGGCAGGCCGGTCACGGCCGCACACGCCTGGCTGGCGTTGGCGGCGGTGCTCGCCGGACTCGGGGCACACATGCTGGTGTTCGACGTGCCCGGCAATCTGCTCATCGCGTCTGCAGGCGGGCTGTTGATGTGGCCGACCGCGGCGCGGCCGAATCCTGCTGAGCTGCCCCGGATTTGGGCTCTGGTGGATATGACCGAGGGCGACCCGCTTGCGCCGTTCGCCATGCAGCCGTCGAAGTGCTATCACTTCAACGCCGACGGCACGGCGGCCATCGCCTACCGCACGCGGATGGGTTATGCGGTGGTCAGCGGCGACCCGATCGGCGACGAAACCTGTTTCGCCGAGCTTGTCGCCGACTTCGCCACGATGTGCCACGGCCGCGGTTGGCGCATGGTCGTGCTGGGCTGCAGCCAGCGGCGGCTGGAACTGTGGGCCGATGCGACGGTGCTCGGCCAGTCGCTGCATGCGGTGCCGATCGGGCGCGACGTGGTCATCGACGTCGCGACGTTCGACATGGTCGGGCGTAAGTACCGCAACCTGCGGCAGGCGGTGCAGCGCACACAGAACGTCGGTGTCACCACGGAGGTTGTTTCCGAGCAGGGCCTCGACGACCGCATGCTTGCCGAGCTGACGGAGGTGCTGCTGGCTTCACCGAGCGGAGCACGCACCCAGCGGGGGTTCTCGATGTGCCTCGACGGTGCACTCGAGGGCCGCTATCCCGGGGTGCAGCTGATCGTCGCCCGCGACAACCACGGCCGGGTGCAGGGCTTTCACCGGTATACGACGGCCGGGCGGGCCAGCGAGGTATCGCTCGACGTGCCGTGGCGGCGCCGCGGCGCGCCCAACGGTATCGACGAGCGGCTATCGGTGGACATGATCGCGTGGGCCCGCGACAACGGGGGGCAGCGGCTGTCGTTGGCCTTCGCGGCGTTCCCCGAGATCTTCAACGACAAGGACCGGGGCAAGATCTCGAGCCTGATCTACGTGGCGATCCACCTCGGCGACGCGCTGATCGCACTCGAATCGCTGTACCGCTATCTGCGCAAATTCCACGTGCTCGGCGATCGCCGATATGTGATGGCGTCGCTGACGCAGTTGCTGCCGCTGCTGGTCGTGCTGCTGTCGCTGGAGTTCCTGCCGAGGCGGCGCCAGCTGGGCTAGGGGGTCGGCGTGACGGTGATCGAGAACTGGTTCTCGACGCGTTCGCGGAACTGGTCGGCGCACTTCTGGATCGCCTGCTGGTCGGAGCCCGCCTTGGAAAGGCAGTCGACGTAGTCCGTCCCGCCGACCTGTCGGAAGACGCCGATCCAGATCGGGATGAAGATGAGCGACACGATGATCGCCAAGAACCCCAACACGATTCCCGCGATCGCAACGCCGCCGTTAGTGGCTTGACCGCTTTTGACGCGGCCTCGCGCGACGAATCCGATGACGACGGCGATCACACCGAGGATGACGCCGCCGGCCACCGTCCAGCAGAACACCAGTCCGATGATCGCGAGCACCAGGGCGGTGATGCCGAGCCCGTTGCGTGGCCCGGTCGGCGGATACGTGTATCCGGCGTAGGGCAGCGGTGGCGGCGGCGGGTAGCTGCCGGGGTACGCACCCCACTGAGGTGGGGGAGGTGGCGGCGGCGGTTCGCTCATGCCGGTGAGGCTACTCGCCAGAACTGAGATTGAGTACGGGACAACAAACGTCGTCGGGCAGGTGATGGGTGGCGACGACGACCGTGCGTTCGGCAGGGAAAAGGGCGCCAGGGGTGAGGAGTTCGCTCAGCAGTTGGCTGCCGTCCGAGGCATCGAGGTGTTCGGTCGGTTCGTCGAGTAGCACGGTCGGCACCGCCGAGACCAGCGCCCGCGCGAGCAGCAGTCGCCTGCGCTGTCCGGCCGAGACGGCCGAGGCGCCGCCGACCAGGATCGTCGCCAGGCCGTTGGGCAACGCGTCGAGCCAGTCGCCAAGGCCCACGCGCTGCAGGGCATTTCGCAGCTCGTGGTCGGTGGCATCGCCGCGGGCAACGAGCAGATTGTCGCGTACGGTGGTGGCGAACAGATGCGCATCCTCGGCGAAAAACGCTGTTTGCGAAGGGTTTTCGGCCATAGCCATCAACAGCGTGGTCTTGCCCGCACCGCTGGGTCCGGTGACGGCGAGCCGGGCACCCGGTTCGAGCGACACGGGCGCCACCGGCGGCCGCCTGCGCACGTCGCTGTCGGGTTCGGTGAGTTCGCGCAACCGGCGCGCGGCGATCCGCGAGCGGGTGAGTTGCACTGCGGCAGCGGGTAACGCCACGGTCGCCTCGAACGCCGACAGCGGCAACAGCATCAGTATCGCCGCGGTCATCGGTGAAACCGCGTCCGCGATCCCGATCGCGGCGACGACGCCGCCGAGCACGCTGACACCGACGGCAGCGGTCGGTGCGGCGGCCGCCACCGCCGCGGGCGCTGCGGCCCGGTCGGTGGCGCGGCCCCAGGCGCCGTGCCGGTGCTCGGATTCGGCGATTGCATCGTCGAGGCGGCCCGCGACCCGCAATTCGGGCGCGTGCTCTAGCGCCAACATCACCGCGACGTCACGGCCGGAATGATGTTGTGCCGCAACGTTCTCTGCGGCGGCGGCGGCGCAGGCCGCCAGCCATGGCGCGGCCACACCTGCAATCGTCAGACAGACCGCGAGCACCACGCCCGCAGCGGGGGAAATCAGGGCGATCGTCGCGACGGCGGCCACTGAAAGCGCGGCTGCGACCGCAATCGGCAACACCGCGCGCACCAGCACATCGGACAGCTCGTCGACAGAGGCGCCGATACGGGCCACCAATTCGCCGCTGTGCAATCGCATCACGACGTCGGCGGGCGCGTCGGCAAGCCTGCGGTACAAGGTCTCGCGAGCACTCGCCGCGGCCCGCAGCGCGGTGTCGTGAGAGGCCAACCGCTGGCAGTAGCCGAGCACACCGCGCGAGATGCCGAGCGCGCGCACGGACACCACCGCGACCGTAAGGTCCAGCACGGGGGGCATCTGCCAGGCCCTGGTGATCAGCCATGCCGAGACACCGGCCAGCGCCAGCGCGCTGCCGAGCGACAGCACACCCAGCGCCACGGCCAGCAGCAGCCGCGGCAGCCGTGGGCGCAACAGGTCACGCATCGACCATGCTCCCCATATAAAGCACCTTTTCCCCGATGGCCAGCACCGGTTCGCGGTGGCCGACGACGAGCACCGTCGCCCCGGCCCGTGCGCGCGCCACGATGGCCTGCAGGACGCGGGCTTCCATGGGCGCATCGAGGTGCGACGTCGGCTCGTCGAGCAGGAGTAGCGGTGCGGCCGAACAGAGCACCCGCGCGAGGCCGAGTCGCTGCCGCTGACCCAGTGACAGGCCGACCCCTCCGCGGCCTATCACCGTGTCCAGTCCGTCCGGCAACACGGCCAGCACCTCGTCAAAACCCGCGGCGCGGCAGGCGCTGTCGAGGTCGGCAAGCGTCCCGAACAGCGCGAGGTTGTCGCGGATGCTGCCGGGTACCAACACGGGACGCTGAGCGAGCCATGCCACCTGAGCCCACCACGCCCGTGGATCCAGGTCGGCGACGTCAATGCCGTCGATCCGGACGTCGCCTGGGCTCAACCCGAGAATGGTCTGCAGCAGTGTCGTTTTGCCAACACCATTGGGCCCTGTCAACACCGTCACCAGACCAGGTTCGACGTCGGCGCCCAGCGCACCGATATGGATCGTCGCGCCCTCCGCCGCCACGATGCGCGTGCCCGCAGGCGGCGTGTGCAGCGTGTCGAGTAGCCGGAACGCCTTCTCCGCGGCCGTCTTTCCATCCTGGGCGGCGTGGAACTCCACGCCGACGCGGCGCAGTGGCCAGAAGACCTCCGGTGCCAGCAGCAGGGCGGTCAGAGCGGCCGCAAGCGTCACGTCGCCGAACACAAGGCGCAGGCCGACACTGACCGCGACGAGCGCGACACCGAGGGTGGCCAGCAGTTCCAGTACCAGCGCCGAGAGAAACGCGATACGCAGCGTGGCCATTGCCGACCGGCGATGGGCTGCACCGAGTTCGGCGATCCGCTGTGCGGATCCGCCCACCCGGCCGAGCGCCCGCAGCGTGGGAATCCCCGCCACCAGGTCCAGCAGCCGTGACTGCAGCGTGGTCATCGCGGCGAGTGCCGCCGCGGACCGGTCGCGCGTGAGCATGCCGATGAGCACCATGAAGATCGGGATGAGCGGCAGCGCGATCAGCACGATCACCGCAGAGGAGACATCGTAGGCCGCGATGACCACGACCGCGGCCGGGGTGAGAATGCCCGCGAGGAACAGCGAGGGTAGGTAAGCGGTGAAGTAGGGCCGCAGCCCGTCGAGGCCCCGGGTGATCAACGCGGCCGCCGAATCACGGTGCCCGGCGAGTTGACGCGGCGGCAGCGCGGTGACCGTGCGCAGCACCTCGCCGGCCAGATCCCCGATGACCGCCGTCGCCCCCCGCTGAGACAGCCTGCCCTGCCACCAGTGCGCGACCGTGCGGGTCATCCACAGCGCCACCAGGATCCACAACTGCCCTGCCCAGTGCGCCACCGTGCGCGTCGCCGGGTCGGTGACGACGCCGGCGACGATGTGCGCCAGCACCACGGCGGACACGATGGTGGCGCCGCTGATCACCACACCGCACGCCACCGATGCGGCCAGGAAGCGCCGCATCGCCGGGGAGGCCTGGAAGAGGTTCAGCTCGATCGCCTCGCCAGCCCGATGGACGCGGGTATCGCCTCGGCGGTGATGCGGCGGCGGAACACCCAGTATGTCCACGCCTGGTAGCCGATCACCAGTGGCAGCAACGTGAGCGACGCCCAAGTCATGATCTTCAGCGTGTACGGGGTCGACGACCCGTTGTAGATCGTCACGCTCCACTCCGGGTTGAGCGTGGACGGCAACAGGTTTGGGTACATCGAACCGAACAACAGCACGACGACGGCCGCGATGACGACTACCGTGGACACGAACGCCCACCCCTCGCGGCGCCCGGTCCACATCAGAGCGACCGCCGTCAACAGCGCGACGACCGCGATGCCGAGAGCCAGCCAGGTCCAGCCCTTGCCGTGCGCCAGTTGTGTCCACAAGCCGAACCCGCCTGCCAGCACAATGGCCGGGACCGCCAATATCCGTGCGAACCGGAATGCGTCGTCGTGTACCGGGCCTGCGGTCTTGAGCGCGATGAACACGGCGCCGTAAAAGGCGAACAGCGACGCGGTCGCCAGCCCGCCGAGCAGCGTGTAGGGGTTGAGCACATCGCCGATCGACAGGTGCACGCGGTGGTCGGCGTCGATGGGCAAGCCGCGCACCAGGATTGCGAACGCCACGCCCCACAGGATCGCGGGCAGCCACGACCCGATCGCGATGCCGGCGTCGGCGGCTGCCCGCCACCGTGGGTCGTCGATCTTGCCGCGCCATTCGATACTCACGATGCGCAGGATCATCGCGAACAGGATCGCCAACAGCGGCAGGTACAGCGACGAGAACACCGTCGCGTACCAGTTGGGAAATGCCGCAACATCGCCGCGCCCGCGGTGATCAGCCACACCTCGTTGGCGTCCCAGACGGGCCCGATGGTGTTCAGCACTGCGCGCCTGCGCTTTTCGGGATCACCTTCACCGGCCGCGCCCAGCGGCACCATCAGCATGCCGACGCCGAAGTCGAACCCCTCGAGGACCAGGAAGCCGAGGAACAGCGCCGCGATGAGGAAGAACCACAGTTCTTGAAGTCCCACGATCTAGTCCTCTCAGTAGGCGAAGGACAGGGGAGCCACGTCGTCCGAGTCGGGCGGTGCGGGCGGTGCGGGTTCGGAGTCGTGTTCCTGGGGTCCTTCGACGATGTAGCGGCGCATCAACCAGAACCAGATCACCGCCAGCACGCCGTAGAGGAGGGTGAACACGGACAGCGAAAAGAACACCATCCCGGCCGAGTGGTCGGACACGCCGTGTTGCACGGTCAGCCGCACCATCTGGTCGCCGGTCGGATTGGGCACCACTACCCATGGCTGTCTGCCCATTTCGGTGAACACCCACCCGGCGGAGTTGGCAAGGAACGGCGTCGGAATGGTGAGCAGCGCGGCCCACCCGAACCAGCGCTGGTCGGGTATTCGCCCGCGACGTGTGAGCCACAGTGCCAACAGCGCGAAAGCCACTGGGACCGCCAAGAATCCGATCATCGCCCGGAACGCCCAATACGTGACGAACAGGTTGGGCCGGTAGTCGCCGGGGCCGAACTTCTGCTCGTATTGCAGCTGGAGGTCCT
>Ga0134121_10002681_pt1 | contig 15227 bp, 8 predicted proteins | sample KB301_FD_96463 | JGI IMG/M metagenome (GOLD analysis project Ga0134121, IMG submission 96463) | Terrestrial soil microbial communities without Nitrogen fertilizer from Kellogg Biological Station, Michigan, USA - KB3-0-1 | ecosystem: Environmental > Terrestrial > Soil > Unclassified ... | reverse complement strand
GCCCTGGGGACCTGCGGACACGTCGCGGCACTGCGGCGCCTGTACGTGGAGCCCTTCGCCAGCGAGCCGATGCACACCCTGGAGGCGCTGCGCGCCCGCCGCGAGGCGGGTGAGCCGATTGCGCTGCTGCCCATCGACTGGGCGCTGCGGCAGCTGCCGGCGCTGCACCTGGGGGATGGCGAGGCCGCGCGCGTATGCCAGGGCCAAAGGATCGTGACCGCACTTCAGCAGGCCGCGCCGCGCGTGCGCATTTACGATGCCCGGGAGCGCTTCCTCGGTCTGGGGGAAGTGGACGCGGGCGGCATGCTGCAGCCGCGCCGGCTGACGGATCCCGCGCGCTGACCCTTAGGCGGTGTCGTGGGGCCGGCAGGCGCGCCCGGTGTCGCAGCTGCTCAGCCGCGTGCCCGGGTAGTGACGGCGTCGTCATCCTGTCCCTGGGGTGCGGCCCCCGCCGGTCGCAGGAACCGATGCTCGAGCTCCGCCGGGGACAGGGGTCGCGACAGCAGAAATCCCTGCGCCTCGTGGCAGCCGCGGGCGCGCAGCCACTCGAGCTGGCCGGCGCGCTCGATGCCTTCCGCGGTGACGACCAGGCCCAGACTCGCTCCCAGCGACAAGATGGCGTTGGCGATGGCGGCATCGCTGGGGGAACGATCCACCTCGTGCACGAACATCTTGTCGATCTTGATGCGATCGGGCGGGAAGCGGGTGATGTAGGCGAGCGAGGAGTAGCCGGTGCCGAAGTCATCCAGTGCAATGCGGCAGCCGAGCTGTCGCAGCCGCTTGAGCGCGCTGTGCACCGCGGCCGATTCCTTGACCAGCAGCGACTCGGTGATCTCGACCTCGAGCAGCGAGGCGGGCACCCCGGCCGCGGCCGCTTCCGTCTCGATGATGCGCGCCGGATCCCCGTGCAGCAGCTCCTTGCCTGAGACGTTCAGGGCCACCGGAACGGCGAGCCCGCGATCCTGCCACGCCCGCAACTGGCGGCAGGCGGCGCGCACCACCCAGCTGCCCATCTCCAGAATGAGGCCGCTGTCTTCGGCGATCTCGATGAAGCGCGCCGGCGGGATCTCGCCGTACTCCGCATCGCACCAGCGCAGCAGCGCCTCGACGCCGGCCAGCTGATTGTCATGCAGGCGAAACTTCGGCTGGTACACCAGGTGCAGCCGCTCCTCCTCGAGTGCGTGCCGCAGGCGTGCCTCCAGCTCAAGCCAGTTGCGCAGCCTGCTGCTCATGGCGGGGGTGTAGACGGCGATCGACTCCCCGGCGCCGCTCTTGGCCTGGTACATCGCGATGTCCGCGTGCTTGAGCACGGTCGCGACATCGTCGCCGTCGTCCGGGTAGAGCGCGATCCCGATGCTCGGCGCGGAATAAAACTCCAGACCCTCGTGGGCGATGGGCTCGCGGAAGGCACCCTGGCAGGTCTCGGCGATGCGGCTCGCGAGCTCGCGCGCGGCGGAGTGCCGCAGCAGGATGACAAACTCATCACCGCCGAAGCGCGCCACTGATACCTGGGCGCGCTCGGCCTTGAACTGCTCCAGGGTGCGGGTCAGCTTGACGGCGACGGTGCGCAGCACGGCATCACCCACGGAGTGTCCGAAGGTGTCGTTGACTCGCTTGAAGCTGTTCAGGTCCAGGTAAATGATCGCCACCGACTCGTGTGCCTGCGCGGCCTCGGCCACCAGCCGCTCCGCGCTCTCGATGCAGCGCTGCCGGTTCGGCAGGCCGGTAAGCGGATCAAAGTAAGCCAGCCGCTCGACGCGCTCGGCGGCCGCCGCATTGCGCAGGATGTATTCGAGCCGTCGTGGCAACAGCGCCCAGTTGACCGGCTTGGAGATGAAATCCGTCGCGCCCGCTTCGAAGGCGTGGCCGATGGCGACCGAGTCCTCGTGGCCGGTCACCATCACAATCGGCACGGTGGCGAGGCGCGGATCGTCACGCAGGCGGCGGCAGACCTGATAGCCATCCATGCCGGGCATCTCGACGTCGAGCAGCACGATGGCGACGTTCTCTGCCGTGGCGGCCGCGAGTGCCGCGGTGCCGTTGTCATAGCAGAGCGGCGTCAGGCCGCTCGCGGTGGCAGCCTCGGCGAGCAACAGCCGCCCGAGGTCCTCATCGTCGGCGATGATCGCGAGCGGCTTCAGCTCGGTCGCGGCGCTCATGCGCTCGCCCGCAGACACTGCTGGTGGAGCGCCTCGATGAGCGCCGGGTGGGCCGCGGCCAGCTGCGCGTGCCGCTCGCGCGCACCCGCGGCGTTGCCGGCGGCGCACAGCTGCTCGAGCGTGCGCACATCGCGCGCGAAGGCCGTGGCGCCGACGTTGGCCGCACTGGAGGCGAGCTTGTGGCAGACCGCGGCCGCGGCGCGCAGGTCCGCCGTCTCGAAGGCCGCGGCGAGCTCGAGCAGCGCCTGCGAAGAGCCGGCGCGGAACAGCTCCACGAGCTTCGGGTAGAGGTCGGGCTGGCCCGCGCCGCGCAGGCGCCGCAGCGCCGCCACCGCCGTCGCATCGACGCTGCTGAGCGCCTCGCCGGCGGGCAGTCCCGCAGGGCGCGCGGCACCTTGCGTGCTCCAGCGGCGCACCACCTGCGCGCATTCCTCGAGCGTGTAGGGCTTGCTCAGCAGATCCTCCATGCCGGCGTTCACACAGACGTCCTTGTAGCTGGCCGCATCGTGTGCCGTCAGGGCGACGATGGGCACGCGCCCGCCGGCGCCACCGCGCTGGCGTATCAGGCGCGCGGTCGCGAAGCCGTCCATGACCGGCATGCTCAGGTCCATCAGGATCAGATCGAAGCGCTCCGCGGCATTGCGGCTCGCCGCCTCGGCACCGTCCTTGACCCACACCGACGTGCAGCCCAGCGCGCCGAGGTAACCCTCCGCGACGCACGCATTGACGGGCTCGTCTTCGACCAGCAGCACGTGCGCGCCGAGGGGTGCAATCGCGGCGGCGTCGCGCAGCGCACCGGCCGCGGCCGGCGCGGCCACGCCGCTGGCGGCCGCCAGCGCCTCGTAGAGGGCGCTGCGCTGGACGGGTTTGAGAACGACCCCCTGCGCCTCAAGCCCCGCGAGCTCGGATGCCTCCAGCTCCGCGGTGGTGGCGACCACGATGAGCTGCGCCGGCAGTCCCCCGGGGGCCGCCAGGCGTGAGAGCTGGTAGTCGCGCTGACCGCGGGCATCGGCGAGGATCAGCTCCGCGGTGGGATCCTCCTCGGAGAGTATGGTGAGGCCGAGCGCCCGCGCGTGGCGCGCCAGCGACTCGGCGAGCGCCGGGCGGTGCGTGAGAATGCGCACCCGCCGCGGCGGCAGTGGCGGCTCGCTGCGCGGCGCGGCGGGCGCGCTGGGCAGCGGCAGGCTGACCTGGAAGGTCGAACCGGCCTGCGGGGCGCTTTCGGCAGTGACGCTGCCCCCCATGAGTTCTGCGAGCTCGCGGCAGATCGCCAGCCCGAGCCCGCTGCCGCCGAAGCGCCGGGTGGTCGACTCGTCGGCCTGCGTGAAGGGCTCGAAGATCTTCGCCAGCGTCGGCGCGTCCATGCCAATTCCGGTATCGCTCACCGAGATCTCGACCCGCGCCCGCTGTGCATCGCCCGGATGCACGTCCGCGCGCACGATTACCTCGCCCCGGGCGGTGAACTTCACCGCGTTGCCGATCAGGTTCATGAGAATCTGCCGCACCCGCAGCGCATCCCCCCGCAGGCAGCCGTGCTCGGGGGCGGGCGGCCACACGATCAGCTCAATCCCCTTCGCCTCGGCGGCCCCGGCGAAGAGGCTCGTGCACTCCTCGAGAACCTGCCCCAGATCAAACGGCAGCTCCTCGAGCGCCACCTTGCCCGCGTTGATCTTCGACAGGTCGAGCAGATCGTTGACGATCTGCAGCAGCACGCGCGCCGAGGAGCGGATCGTCTGCGTCAGGCGTGCCTGGGTTGAGGACAACGGGGTGCGGGCGAGCAGCTCGGTCATGCCCACCACGCCGTTCATGGGCGTGCGCAGCTCGTGGCTCATGCGATCCAGGAAGGCGCTCTTCGCCTGCACGGCTTCCGCCAGCTGACGGTTGCTCTCGGTGAGTTCGCGGGTGCGCAGCTCGACCTGCGACTCCAGGCGCTGCTGCTCGCGCACCACGCGCAGGAACTTCCGGCGCTGCAGGTGCGCCCGATAGAGGATCAGGCCGAGCGCGGCGAGCGCATAGGCCAGGTAGGCCCAGGGCGAGCGCCAGGGGGCAGCCTCGCGGTGGATCGTCAGGCGCAGCGGCTGCTCGCTCCAGACGTCGTCTGAATTCGCGGCGCGCACCTCCAGCACGTGCTCGCCGGCCTCAAGATTGGTGAGCGTGATGCGCCGCTGGGTACCGAGGTCGAGCCAGCGATCCGTCAGCCCCGCCATGCGGTAGGCGAGGCGGTTGCGCTTGGGGCTGGCGAAATCCAGCGTGCCGAAGTCCAGTGACACGATGTTGGCGCGATAGGACAGCTCGATGCGATCGAGCAGCCAGTAGGGCTTGGGGCCCGGCGCCGGCACGCCCAGCACTTCGACCCGAGTGAGTGCCACGTGCGGGGGCTGCCGGTTCTCGCTAAGGCGGGCGGGATCGAAGATGTTGAATCCCCCGGGGCCGCCGAAGCACAGCCGCCCGTCCCGCAGCCGGTAGTAGGCGCCGAAGTTGAACTCCTCGCCCTGCAGGCCGTGCTCACGGTGGTAGCTCTTGATGCTGCCGTTCTCCGGGTCGTAGCGGGTTAGTCCCGCATCCCCGCTCAGCCAGATCCGCCCCGCGGCGTCCGCCACGACACCGTACACGGTGTCGCTCGAGAGTCCCTCCTCGCGGGTGACGACCTGGAATCGGATCGCATCCGGGTTAGCGGCGGATCCGAGCACCTGCGCGAGGCCGCCGCCGTTGGTTGCGACCCAGATGCGGTCGCGGGCATCGACCGCGAGCGCGTACACGGTGTTGGCCGGCAGCGTGCTCAGATCGCCCGGGTCGTGGCGGAACACCTTGATGACGCTGCCGTCCGGGCGCGCCAGGTCGAGGCCGCCGCCGTCCGTGCCCATCCACAGGTTGCCGTGGGCGTCCTCGGCGATCGCCGTGACGTGGGGTGAACTCACCGCGCCGGCCGCGCTGCCATAGGGAAGCTGGCGGATACGCCCGCTCGCCGGGTCGAGCACATTGGCACCGCCGCCGTGGGTGCCGATCCAGATCTGTCCGCTGCGCGCCTCGAAGATGGTCATGATGCCCGCGGCGCTCAGACTGTGCGGATCGCCGGCCTTCACGCCGAAGGACTCGAGCCGTCCCTCCGCGGCGAGCCGTCGCAGGCCGCTCTCGCGGGTTCCGATCCACAGCGAGCCGGTGTGATCCTGCCGCAGGGACATCACCCGCAGATCACCAATCGCGTTGTGGCGGCCGGCGATGACGTCGATGTCGGTGGTCCTGCCGGTCGCAGCGTCGTACAGGGCGAGTCCCCCGCCCAGTGAGGCAATCCAGACCTTGTCATTGGGCGCATCGGCGAATGCGGTGACCAGCTTGTCGCCGAGCCACTCCGGGCGGTGGCCGCCGAGCTCCCAGCTGCGCGGATTCCAGCGGCTGACCCCGCCGGCGCGGGTACCGATCCACACCAGTCCGGCGGCATCCTGGTACAGGGACATGATGAATGAGTCACGCAGTGAGTCCGCATCGCTCGCGTCGTGCCGGTAATGGCTGAACTGCCCGGCGGTGCGGTTCAGCAGCTCCAGCCCGCCGGCGGTTCCGACCCACAGGTGCCCCGCCTGATCCTCCAGCAGCGCCCGCACGTCATCGTTCACGAGCGAGGCGCCATTGCCCGCGTCGTGTCGCCACACCTGCAGCACGCGACCGTCGCGGTCCATAAGGTCAAGCCCGGCATCGAAGGTCCCGACCCACAAGGCGCCGCTTTGATCCTCGAGCACGCGGGAAATGCGCTCGCCGCTCAGGGAGTGAGCATCGGCGGCGGCGTGATGAAAATGGCTGAACGCATGCCGCTCGGGCTGCCAGCGCTCCAGGCCGGCCTCGGTGCCGACCCACAGTACGCCGGCATGGTCGAGTGCCAGGGTGGTGATGCGGTCGTCAACGAGGGAGTCCGGGTCCTGCGCATCATGGCGCAGGTGCTGGATGCGCCCGGAGGCCGGCTCGAGGATGTCCAGGCCCGCGTTGGAGGTTCCGACCCAGACACGATTGCGCGCATCCACCAGCACCGCGTGCACGGCATCACTGGCGAGGCTGTCGGGGTTGGCCGGATCGTGGCGATAGACGCTGAAGCTGTCGGTCGCGCGGTCCCAGCGTGCCAGGCCGCCGTCCTTGATCGCCAGCCACAGATCGTGGTGCGCGTCCTCGACGATGGCATGGATGTAGTTGCCGGGCAGTCCGCCGCGGGCGCTGCGCGAATAGGCGTAGCGGTACAGCTCGTGGCCGTCGTAGCGGATCAGCCCGTCTTCGGTCGCCAGCCACACGAAGCCCTGCGAGTCCTGCAGGGTCACGAAGACCGTCCCCTGTGGCAGGCCCTCGGCGGTGCTCAGGTGCTCGAGGGTCAGCGGCGCGGTATCCGCGGCGGGCGCGTCGGCGCACAGCAGCAGCCACCCCGCCGCTGCAAGCAGCGTGGCACGCCGGAAGCCTGCGGGGTGGTTCTTGCTCACCTGCCTAAGATGCATGCGGCCGGCCTCGGGGGCGTTGACCGATTTCAGGGCTGGCGTATGACAGCGACGCGATACGCGAGCTGCGTCACAGTCCGCTTACTGGTTGGGCACCCAATCCTCGATCGATGCCGGCGAGGTCGCGGTGCTGCCGGAGCGGGTGCTGCGCCACCAGGGCACCGACGTGCTCCAGGTGTACCCGGTGCTCCAGGTGTACCCGGTGCTCCAGGTGTAGCCGGTACTCCAGGTGTAGCCGGTGCTCCAGGTGTAACCCTGGGTCCACACGTAGCCCTCGCTCCAGTTGAACCCCTGGTTCCAGGGATAGCCCTGGGACCAGGTGAGGCCGTCACCGGGCAGCGGCGTACCCCAGGAGCCGGCGGCCAGATTCATGATGTAGTAGTTGCCGTGGGCGTCCTCATTGGCCGGGCCGCCGAAGTGCGCGCTGCCGGCAAGATCAGCGGCAATGTCCAGGCCGCGATTGGCACAGCCGGTCGCGGAGCTATTGACGGCGGCGACCGCGTTGATGAGGCCGGCGCCTTGCTGAAACACGCTGTACGCCAGCGTGCCGGCGGCGCTGACCGCCGGGCGCGCCGAGGCGAGCAGGCGACACTTCACCGTGTCGGGCGTCAGGGTCGGATCCGCCTGCAGCATCAGCGCGATGACCCCCGAGGTAACCGCCGCCGCCTGCGAAGTGCCCGACATGGTGAACAGCTGCTGCCCGGGACTCATCGAGTTCGGATCGATGTTCGCCAGGTAGCTGCTGGCGGACATGGAGGCGACCATGTGGCCGCCGGGGGCGACCATCTCCGGCTTCACGAAGCCCTCGTAGGTGGGGCCGGTGGAGGAGAACGAGGCCAGGCGGTCATCGTTGCCGTTGTAGGGGGTGTAGTTGTCGGTGAGCGCGCCGACGGTGATCACGTATGGAACGTTGCCAGGCACCTCGATGGTCATCGCATCGGGTCCCTGGTTGCCCGCCGCGGTCACGACGACGATGCCGGCGCGCCAGGCGGCCATGACGGCCTGATTCAGCGGGTCATTCCAGTAGTACGACTGCGGCGGTGCCCCGAATGACAGGTTCAGTACGCGGATGTTGTACTTCTTCTGGTTGGCGACGATCCAGTTGAGCCCGGCAATCACGTCGACATAGCGACCGGCTCCCGTGCCATTGAAGGCACGCACGATGACGAGGCTGGCATTGGGCGCGATGCCAAGATAGCCGCCGCCCAGATTGATCGCGCCCCCGGCGGCGATCGAGGTCACGTGCGTGCCGTGTCCATAGGGGTCGCCGGTGACGCGACCGGAGCCGCCGTTCACGACATCGAGCGTGGCCAGCACGCGAGCGCCATAGTTCTGGCTGACGTCCTGCCACAGGCCGGTGTCCAGTACTGCAATCGTCACACCCTTGCCGCTGATGCCTGCCTGCTGCAGGGTGTCGGCGCCGACCAGCATCGGATAGTTCGTCTGGTACAACAGCGTCGCGGCGGCGACGCCCGAACCGTCCTGGGTGTGCGTGCCGGCGCTCATGCCGGCGACGACGGGCGAGGTGAGGGCGCTCACCACCGGCGTGCCCAAGAGGCTCGCGGCGCGCGGCGTGGCTGCGCCGCTCGTGATCACGCCCACCGGGCTCGTGGCCACCGCCGCATTGGTCGAACTGCTGACCGAGTTCACGGTCGAGACGACCTGGGTGGTCACGGCCTGTAGCAGCGAGCCGCGCGTCATCAGCGCGCGATCCTCGAACAGGCGCACGTCGGCGCTGGCACGCAGATGCTCGAGCTGCCACGGATTGAGGTGGGCGGAGACGGCGTGAATGATGTCGAGCTCGCGCTCGGCGCGGGCGTGGACGCGCGCCAGGCTGCGACGCGCGGCCGCCACGCTCTCGGCCTGCACGATCCACAGCGAGGGCGCCGCGGTTGCCGCGGTGTGCGCTGGCTCCGCCACCGTGACGGGGGCGGCGGCGACGCACAGCAGTGCCAGCGCGATCAACATCGAACCGACCGAATGAAGGGTGCGCATCGCCGAGTTCCCTCTACCCGAGTAGCTCCATCAGGGATGCGTATTGTGGGGGCGGCGTGACGCGCGTCACGGTCGAGGGCGGCGCACCGCCGCAGCCGCCGAGCGAGACCTGCGTCTCATAATGGGCCTGTCAAGTCAGCACCGCCGCGGCTGCGCCGCGGCAGGCTCAGGCCTGCGCCACCTGCGACGCTGCCATTATGTCCGGCATGCTGGCGGCGAACAGATCGCCGCTGCCGTGCCGGCAGCCGAGTGCCAGCAGGGCGTCGCGCTGCTGCGCATCGTCGACGCCGGTCGCGATCGGGGTGAGACCGAGCGCGCCCGCCAGGCCGATGCCGGCGCGGCACACCTTGTGCGCCACCGGATCGCTGCGCAGTGCCGTTACCCAGCTGCGATCGAGCTGCAGTCCCCAGATCGGCGCGCGCGCCAGCAGATCCAGTGAGCCCATGCCGCGTGCCACCTCATCGACCACCAGCCGCACGCCGAGTTTTCCCAGGCGGTGAAGGTCGAGCGGGTCGCGCGCGAGCAGCGCGCGCTCCGCGATGCGCAGCTCCAGGCGCTCGGCGGGCACGCCGCCTGCTGCCAGGAAGCGCCCGATGTCGGCGCTGAAATCCTCGTGCAGCACGTGGTGGCGCAGCGCCCCGAAGGAGATGCGCACGTCCGCCGCCCCGGCCGGTGCGAGGGTGGCAAAGTCCTCGTTCAGGCCGGCGAGCACCGCGCGCGAGAGCATCGTGGCAAGGCCGGTGGCTTCGGCCACCTTGAGGAATTCCGCCGGCCGAATCTCCCCGCGCAGCGGGTGCAGCCAGCGCAGGTACCCGACAAAGCACGCCAGGCGCTCGCTCGCGAGCTCATAGCGGCCGACGTAGCGCAGACGGATGTCGCGGTTGGCGATGGCATCGCGCAACTCGCGGGCGATGTCCAGGCGCGCGAGCGATCGCAGGCGCAGCGTGTCGGTAAAGAAGCGCACCTGCGCGGTGGCGCTGCGCCGTGCCTCGGTGGCCGCGGCACGGGCGTGGTCGAGCAGCAGCTTGGGGGAGGAGGCATCCTGGCCGAGGACCGCAACGCCCGCATAGGGCGTCAGGTGAAACTGGGCGCCGCCGATGGCGACCGGCTCGCGCAAACTGGCGCACACGCCGGCGAGGCACTCCTCGATCGCCTCGCGGTCGGAGCTCTCCAGCACCAGCGCCAGCAGGCTCTCGCTCAGCTGTCCCAAATACCACCACGGCTTGCCACGCTCGCCGTCGCCGGAGTGTGCCGGCAGGCGCCGCACCGCCGCGCTCATGATCTGCTCGGAGATCTTGGTGGCGATGATCTGCGCGATATCGGTGATGCCGTCGACCTCGATCAGGGCGATGGCGAGCGGCGCCTCGCGCAGCGCGGCCAGCGAGATCGATTCCTTGAAGCGTCGCAGGAAGCCACGCCGGTCGAGCTGCGGCCGCGGCCGCTCATCGGTACTGTCCAGATCATCGGCCGTGGGAACCGCGGCCGCGAACAGCACGCAGATGGCGCGCTCCGGACCCTGCGCACTCACGCGTGCCTCGTAGGCACAGCCGCCCTCCTCAAAGCGGGCCTGTGCCGTGGTGCGCAGGGTGATCGCCTTGCGGGTGAGCTGGCGCAGCAGCTGCGCGACCGGCGCAGGCCACAGCGCCTCCAGCTGCAGCCCGGCAAAGTCGCGGCCGGGACGCAGGCCCGGAACGCCATGCCCGCCGCCTAAATCCAGCACAGTGCCGTCGCGTCGTATCAGTACGACCAGATCGGGCAGTCCCTTGATCAGTGCATCGGTGCTCATGAGGGCTCAGGAGGGCCGTGTCATATGAGCGGATCGTACGGAGGGGCGGGGAGCGAGTCCTCGACGCAGGTCGCGTAGATGAGCGCTGCTGCGGGGGCTTGCCCTAGATCCTTGATTTGCCGCCGCATCGTGGCGGCTCCGGGGCCGGTTCGTAGCGCCACCCCCACAGCGCGCTGCGGGGGCACAAACCCGCGACTCTGCCGGGGAGCGAGCGTGGCGTGCGCCCGCAGGGTCGCGACGCCCCGAACGCGCGCCGCGCGGGACGCACTGAAGCCGTCGCGCTCGTGCTGGGGGCTCCCAAATGCTTGTCCCGGGGGCGCTCCGCCGTATACAATTGGCGGCTTACCAAAAGGCTCTTAAGACAAGTAGTTAGGACAATCGCGCAATGGCTTTAACCAGCGAGAAAAAGGGCGGCATACTCGCACAGTTCCGCCGCGGACCGGCCGATACGGGCTCCCCGGAAGTTCAGGTCGCACTGCTTTCTGAACGCATCAATGGACTCGGCGAGCATTTCACCGCCCACAAGAGTGACCACAGCTCGCGCCGCGGACTGGTGAAGCTCGTGAACCAGCGCCGTAAGCTCCTCGATTACCTCAGAGCCACGCAACCCGAGAAGTACCAGGAGCTCGTCGAGCGCCTGGGCCTTCGCCGCTAAAGACCCACAGGGCCGCCCGTTTTGGCGGCCCTGGCGTTTGCGCCCACCGAATTCACCTCTGAGGATCGAGCCTTGAGCGTTGTCAGCAAGTCATTTCCCTACGGTCAGCACTCCGTCACCATCCAGACCGGCGAAGTCGCCCGCCAGGCCGAAGGCTCCGTGCGCGTGTCCATGGGCGAGACCGTCGTCCTCGTCACCGCCTGCGCCAAGCAGACGGCCACCCCGGGTCGGGATTTCTTCCCCCTCACGGTCAACTACGTGGAGAAGACCTACGCCGCCGGGCGCATCCCGGGCGGGTTCTTCAAACGCGAGGGGCGGCCGACCGAGAAGGAGACGCTGACCTCGCGTCTGATCGATCGCCCGATCCGCCCGCTGTTCCCGGACGGCTTTCACAACGACGTGCAGGTCGTGGCGACCGTGCTGTCGCTGGACCCGGAGATCGATGCGGACATTCCCGCACTGCTGGGCGCCTCGGCCGCGCTCATGCTCTCGGGGCTGCCGTTCAAGGGGCCGATCGGTGCCGCCCGCGTGGGCTGGAAGGACGGCCGCTACGTTCTCAATCCCACGGCCTCGGAGCTCGCCCAGTCGCAGCTGCACCTGGTCGTGGCCGGCACCGAGCATGCGGTGCTGATGGTCGAGTCCGAAGCCAAGGGGCTCTCCGAGGACGTGATGCTCGGCGCGGTGGTCTTCGGCCACCAGCAGATGCAGGTCGCAGTCCGCGCCATCAAGGAACTCAGCGCCGAGGCGGGCAAGGCGCGCTGGACGTGGGCGGCGCCTGCGGATAACGCGGAACTGACCGGCGCCGTCACGCTGCACGCCCAGGCGGCCCTGTCCCAGGCCTACAACCTGACCGAGAAGCAGCAGCGGCACGCGCGCCTGACGGAGATCAAGACCCAGACGCTCGCCACCCTGACCGGGGGTGAGGCGCCGAAGTGGACCGCTGAGCAGGTGGATGGCGAGCTGTTCAAGCTCGAGAGCAACATCGTCCGCCAGCGCATTCTCAATGGCGAGCCGCGCATCGACGGCCGCGACACCGTCACGGTGCGCCCGATCACCGTCAAGGTCGGTGTGCTGCCGCGCACCCACGGCTCGGCACTGTTCACCCGCGGGGAGACGCAGGCGCTGGTCGTGACCACTCTGGGCACCACGCGCGATGCGCAGATCATCGACGCCCTCGAGGGCGAGCGCCGCGAGCCGTTCATGCTGCACTACAACTTCCCGCCGTTCTCGGTGGGCGAGACCGGCATGATGGGTTCGCCCAAGCGCCGCGAAATCGGCCACGGCAACCTGGCGCGCCGCGGCGTGCTCGCGGTGATGCCCGACATGGGCGCCTTCCCGTACGTGATCCGCGTGGTGTCGGAGATCCTGGAGTCCAACGGCTCGAGCTCCATGGCGAGCGTCTGCGGCACCTCACTGGCGCTGATGGATGCGGGCGTGCCGATCAAGGCGCCGGTGGCGGGCGTGGCGATGGGCCTGGTGCTCGAGGGCAGCCGCTTCAAGGTGCTCACCGACATCCTCGGCGATGAGGATCATCTGGGCGACATGGACTTCAAGGTCGCGGGCACCAAAGACGGCGTCACGGCGCTGCAGATGGACATCAAGGTTGAGGGTGTGACGCCCGAGATCATGCGCGTGGCGCTCGACCAGGCGCGCGCCGGGCGGCTGCATATTCTCGAGGAAATGAACCGGGTGCTGCGCGAGCCGCGCGAGAAGATGTCCGAGTGGGCCCCTTCGATCATCACCCTGAAGATCGATCCGGAGAAGATTCGCGACGTGATCGGCAAGGGCGGGGCGGTCATCCGCCAGATCACCGAAGAGACCGGCACCACGATCGATATCGAGAGCGATGGCACGGTGAAGATTGCCTCCGTGAGCGGGGCTGCCGGGCGCGAGGCGCAGCGGCGTGTGGAACTGATCACCGCGGACGTGGAAGTGGGCCAGATCTACGAGGGCAAGGTGGCGCGCCTGATGGACTTCGGTGCGTTCGTCACGATCCTGCCGGGGCGCGATGGCCTGGTGCACATCTCGCAGATCTCCAACGAGCGCGTCGAACGTGTCAGCGACAAGCTCAAGGAAGGCGACGTGATCCGCGTGAAGGTGCTCGAGGTCGACCGGCAGGGGCGCATCCGCCTGTCGATGCGCGACGTCGACGCGGCCTGAAGGGCCGCGCCAGAAGTTCAGTGGACCGAACTTAAGGCGCGGTCAGCCCTGGGGGCCGCGTCCGTTCTGGGTCGAGAACTGACGCAGGCTCTGCTCCAGGTAGTTACCGATAACCCCGCGCGTGGTGCCGCCGTAGGAGCGGATCACCTGCGAGAGGAAGTCGCGGCTCATGAGCGGCTCACCGTCATGTTCCTGTTCGGAGATCACCTGCAGCAGGATGCTGCGCGTGATGTCCGTCTGACTCTTCTTATCGATGACGATAAAGTCGACCCGATCGATCACGAGGCGGCGGATATCCGCCAGCGTGATGTAACGGCTCTCGACCGTGTCGTACAACCGCCGGTTTGGATACTTCTTTATTGTGCGCGGTTCGCTCATCGTACGGCCCTCACTGTGGGTTGTTATGCACCTTCCGTAGTGCCAGGGCGTCTGCGGACATACCTTATTACAATTGGCGCTCCCGCGGCCACCGGAACGCGGCGAAACTGCTGCCTCAAGGGCTCGCCGGCACCTCCCGGATCATGCGCAGGCGCGCGGGCCGCCAGTGCTTCTCGGCCCACGCCAGCACACTGCCGACGCCTTCAAGCTTGAGCTTTGCAGGGGGGTCCTGCCGCAGCAGCCTGAGGGCCTCCCACAGCTCGGCGCCCGCCTGTTGGGGGCGCAGCGCGACGGAGCGCCGTGATTTCGCAAGCTTTTGCCCGTCCGGCTCGATCACCAGCGGGACGTGCGCGTAGCGGGGCGTGGGCAGTGCCAGGCTACGCTGCAGGGCGATCTGCCAGGGCGTGCTGTCGAGGAGGTCGGCGCCGCGCACCACGTCGGTGATGCCCTGCAGGGCATCATCAACGACCACGGCGAGCTGATAGGCGAAGGCTCCGTCGCGGCGCCGGATGACGACGTCGCCGCGCTCCGCGAGTGTGAATTCCAGTGGCCCCTGCAGGCGATCCTCGAACGACACGTTGCCCGCGGGCACCCGGAAGCGCGTGGCGGCCGGGCCCGGGCGCTGCGGGCCGGCGCGACAGGTTCCGGGGTAGCCGCCCTCGTCGGCGAGCTCGCGCCGCGAGCAGCTGCACGCGAACGTCACGCCCTGACGCTGCAGCTCCTCGAGTGCGGCACGGTAATGGGCGCTGCGGGCGCTCTGGTACTCGACCTGGCCGTCCCAGTGCAGGCCAAAGGCCTCGAGCGTGCGCAGCTGCTGCACCGCGCACCCCGCCACTTCGCGCGCGCGGTCGAGATCCTCCATGCGCACCAGCCAGGTCCCGGATGCGGCGCGCGCGTCCAGGTAGCTCGCCACGGCCGCGACCAGCGAGCCGAGGTGCAGGGAGCCGGTGGGAGAGGGCGCGAAGCGCCCGACATAGGTGCGGCGCGCTTCGCTCACGCGCGCAGGGGCGCTGCGGTTAGCGGTAGCGGTCGTCGCGGTCGCCGTACTGGCGTTCGCGGCGCTCGCGTCGTTCCTGGGCCTCGATGCTCAGGGTCGCAACCGGCCGCGCCTCGAGGCGCTTGATGCCGATCTCCTCGCCGGTCTCGAGGCAGTAGCCGTAAGAGCCGTCCTCGATGCGCTTCAGCGCCTCGTCGATCTTGCGGATCAGCTTGCGTTCGCGATCCCGGGTGCGCAGTTCGAGGCTGAATTCCTCTTCCTGGGTCGCGCGGTCGTTCGGGTCGGGGAAGTTCGCGGCCTCGTCCTTCATGTGGGAGACGGTGCGATCCACCTCCACCATCAGGTCGCGCTTCCAGCTGTTGAGGATGGTGCGGAAGTGCTCGAGCTGCTCCTTGCTCATGTACTGTTCGCCGCGCTTGACGATGTACGGCTGTACATTGCGCGGCCCGGCGAGCAGGCTGCCCGGCTCCAGACCCTCCCCATCATCCGCGTCGGCGTTCACGGGCGCAGGCGGGCTGCGCGGCGCCGGCGGGGCCACCGCCGTGGCGCTGCGCGCGGTGAGCTTCCTCGGGGCCTCCGGGGCGGCCTCGGCCGCCGCGATCGGCAGGTGTGCGGCCGGTTTCTT
>Ga0134121_10002678_pt1 | contig 15235 bp, 16 predicted proteins | sample KB301_FD_96463 | JGI IMG/M metagenome (GOLD analysis project Ga0134121, IMG submission 96463) | Terrestrial soil microbial communities without Nitrogen fertilizer from Kellogg Biological Station, Michigan, USA - KB3-0-1 | ecosystem: Environmental > Terrestrial > Soil > Unclassified ... | reverse complement strand
CGTGGCGCAGCCCGAATCGGCGCCGCTCCTCTCGGTGCGCGTCGGCAGCACGCTCGACGAGGTGAGCCGGCGGCTGATCGAGGCGACGCTCGCCGAGTGCGGCTCGAAGAGGAAGGCCGCCGACATGCTCGGCATCAGCCTGAAGACGCTCTACAACCGCCTCGCGGCGTACAAGAGCGAGGACCTGGGCAAGCGCCGACAGCCGGCGGAGAACGACTTCGACGACCGGCGGGACGCGGCGTGAAGAGCCAGAAGCGGGGCTTTACGCCCGCCAAGTCACGCTTCCTCCGTCGCCGGCGCATCGTGAAGGCGGCACACGACGTGGAGCGCGGCCTGAAGGACACGGAGCGCCGCGGAATACCCAGCGATGTGCCGGCGAATGGCTCGCGCCGCCGCCGGGTCTAGAGGCACAAGAGCCGGGTATAGAGGTTGCTTTCAGGTGTTCGCCGACTTCAACTGGAGGATTTCATGGCCGAAGCAAAACGCAGCACCGAGGGCACGATCGACCGCATGAGCCAGTCCGCGCACGACGCGGTCGACAAGGCTGCGACGGTGGCGAGCTCCTATGCCGACCGCTTCAGCGCGAGGGGCGAGCAGCTCGTCGACATGCGCGACGACTGGATGAACGCGGCGCGCGACTACATCCGCGAGAACCCGCTGCAGGCGCTGGGCATCGCGGTGGCCGCAGGCTACCTCCTGCACATGATCACGCGCCGCTAAGGCGCGGCCATGGCAACCGACGCGACGCGGCGCCCGGCCCCCGGCCTGGGGCAAGTGCTCGGGCGCCTGCTCGGCGAGGCCCGGCAGCTCGTGGCCGACTACGCCGAGCTCACCGTTCTCGACGCGCGCCGCGCGGCGATCCGCCTGGCGTGGATCCTCGGCGCCGTCCTCGTGGCTGCGGTGCTGGTCGTGACTTCCTGGATGGGCTTCGTCGCCGCCGGCATTGTCTTCGCCTGGGGCCAGGGGGCGTCGTGGCCGATCGCGCTCGGCATCGCCGCGCTCATGAATCTTGTCGCTGCCGCGGCGCTCGGCTGGTTCACGCTCCAGCTCGCGAAGGAGCTGCCGTTCACCGCGCTCCTGCGCCAGCTGCGCGGCAAGGACCCCGAGCCTCCCCAATAGGCACCGCCATGATCCCCCCCGATCAGGAAATCTACGACGTCGAGCGGCGCATCGCCGAGCGGCGTCACCGCGTCGAGGCCGTTGCGCGCCAGAGCGGCCAGGCGGCGCTTCGTGCCCTTACCTCGCCGTGGGCCATCGCCGGCGCCGCGGTGCTCGGCTTCCTCGCGGCGGGCGGCGTGATGCGGCGCCACGAGCACAAGGCCTCGCTCTCTCGCGAGCAGAAAAAAGCCGCCAAGGTGGGCGGTATCGCGAGCGTCGCGATGGCGGCCGCGAGCTGGATCATCAAGGCGCAATTCGGCTCGCCCGCGGCACTCGCCCAGTTCGTGATGTCGAAGGTCAGGAAACAGCCGCCGCAGCCGGTGCGCGCGTCGCCGCGCGGCGACAGGACCGCTACAGCGACCCGCCGGTAGTCATTCGGCCGATAGTAACGGGCGGCGCCGGCGGCTAGGCTCGCCATTCGGATGCCGTCTCTTTCGCTTCTCGTCCCGAGGCTTGCGCGCGTCTCGCGCGCCGCTTACGGCGCTGTAGCAGCGCTCGGGGCCGCCGCGATCTGGGGCTGGGTGCTCGGCGTGCCGGCCTTGCGCGACTTCGGCGCCGACTACGCGGCGATGTCGCCCGGCGCGGCGCTCTCGATGCTGCTGCTCGCGACGAGCTTCTTCGCCGCCGAGGGCGGGCGCTCGCGCAGCGCGATCGTCGCCGCCGGGGCCGCCGGCGTAATCGCCGCGCTCACCCTCGCCGAGACGCTGCTCGGCGCGCGGCTCGGCATGGACTTCGCGTGGCTCGCCGCCGCGAGCGGCGAAATGCCCGCCTACATGTCGGTCGCCGCCTGCCTGACGCTGCTCCTGCTCGCGCTCGTCACGCCGCTCGCGCACGATGCCCGCATCGCCGGCGCCTCGGCGAACGGCCTCGCGGCGCTGGTGGTGGGCACGGTGGCTTTCTTCGCGCTCCTGGGGCTCAGCCTGCGCGTGCTGCGCTTCGACATTGCCGCGCCGCTCCTCGGCTTCTCCGCGCCGGCGGCGATCGCGACGATGCTGGCGGCGATCGCGCTCGCCTGCGCGCGGCCGAGCGCCTGGTTCCTCGACACGCTCTCGAGCAAGCGCACCGGCGCGGTCGTCACCCGCTGGCTGCTGCCCGCGGCGCTCGTCGTGCCGGTAGCGGTGGGCTGGATGCGCTTGTACGCCGAGCGCGAGGGGCTCTTCGGCGAAGCCTTCGGCATGACGCTCTTCACGCTCGTCATGATCGCGTGGTTCAGCTCGCTCATCCTCTGGGTGGCGCGCACGCTCGACCAGGCGGCGGCGCAGCGCGCGCAGGCCGAAGGCGCAGCCACCGAGCAGCGCGAGTGGCTGCAGGTCACCCTGGCGAGCATCGGCGACGGCGTGGTCGCGACCGATGCGGCGGGCCGCGTGCGATTCCTGAACGCCGCCGCGCAGCGCCTCACGGCCTGGCGCGCGGCCGAGGCGGCGGGCCGGCCCCTGGAAGAGCTGTTCCAGCTCTTCGACGAGCGCGACGGCGCGCCGTTGCGCAATCCGCTCAACACTGCGCTCGCGACGCGCGGCGCCGCCACGGTCGGCGGCGAGCCGGCGCTTCGCGCCCGCGACGGCGCCGTGCACCCGGTCACGGTGAATGCCGCGCCGATCCTCGACGGCGAAGGCCTGCTCGGCGCGGTGCTCGTGCTGCGCGAAGTGTCGGCACAGCGCCAGTCCGAGCGTGCGATGCGCGAGGCGTATACCGAGCTCGACCAGCGCGTCGTGCGGCGCACCGCCGCCCTCGAGCGCGCGAGCGCCGCATTGCGCGAGCGCAATGCGCTGCTGAATGCGATCACCACCAGCACCCCCGACCTGATCTTTGCCAAGGACCGCCAGGGCCGGCTGCTGATGGCCAACCCGGCGTGGAGCCAGGCGGTGGGCAAGCGCGCGGAGGAAGCGGCGACGCTCGACGAGAACGAGCGCATCGTCCTCGAGGCGGGCGAGACGATGATCCTGGAGGAGGTGGTCGGCGATCGCACCTACCTCACGACGAAGTCACCGCTGCGCGACGAGCAGGGCCGGGTCATCGGCCTGATCGGCGTCGCCACCGACATCACCGAGCGCAAGCACGCGCAGCGCGAGCTCGAGAAGCTGGTGGTCGCCGAGCAGCGCCTGCGCGCCGAGGCCGAACGCGCCAACCGCGCCAAGGACGAGTTCCTCGCCATCGTCTCGCACGAGCTGCGCTCGCCGCTCAATGCGCTGCGCGGCTGGAGCCACCTGATGACGACCACGCGCCCGCTCGACGACGCGCTCGTCGAGCGCGCGTCGAAGGCGATCAAGCGCAACGTCGACCACCAGACGCGCCTGATCGACGACCTGCTCGACACCTCGCGCATCGTTTCCGGCAAGCTCACCATCGAGCGCCGCGTCGTGAATCTCGCCGACACGGTGCTCGCCGCGCTCGATGCCTCGCGCCCGGTGGCGTCGGCGAAAGAGCTCGACCTGCGCTTCACGCCGGGCGATCCGGCGACGATGGTGATCGGCGATGCCGGCCGCCTGCAGCAGCTGGTGTCGAACCTGCTCGCGAACGCCGTCAAGTTCACGCCCGATGGCGGGGCCATCACGGTGCTCCTGCACAAGAACGCCGAGCGCGTCCAGCTCCAGGTGAAGGACAACGGCATCGGCATCGCGCCTGAATTCCTGCCGCACGTCTTCGATCGCTTCACCCAGGCCGACACCTCGGCGGCGCGCCGCGCCGGTGGCCTCGGCATCGGCCTCGCGCTCGTGCGCCACATCGCACTCCTGCACGGCGGCCAGGTGCGCGCCGACAGCGCGGGCCCCGGCAAGGGCGCCACGTTTACCGTCGACCTGCCCGGCGCGCCCGCCGCCGCCATCCTCGCCATCGCCAAGGAGCCGCCGGAGGACCGGCGCCGGTCCACCGCGGGCGCCCTGCGCGGCCTGAAGGTCTGGGTGGCCGACGACGATGTCGACGCGCACGAGGTCGTCGCGCTGACGCTGCGCCAGGCCGGCGCGCAGGTCGACTGCTTCAATTCCGGCCGGGCGCTCGCCGCCGCGCTCGAGGCGGCGCTGCCGGCGCGCGGACCGCATGCGCTGCTGATCGATCTCGCCATGCCCGGAGAAGACGGCTTCGAGGCGCTGCGCCGGGCGCGCTCGATCGAGCTCGCCTGCGGCAACGACCGCTACACGCCGGCGATCGCGCTCACCGCCTTCACGCAGATCGAGCGCGAGCGCCTGAGGGCGGCCGGCTTCGTCGACCGCGTCGACAAGCCGGTCGACGCCGAGAAGCTGATCACCGCCATCCGCGCGGCACTGCGCACCGAACAGCGCTCCAGAGCCGCCGTCTAGTGCGCAAGCTGGCGCACGGCCGCCACCAGCTCCTCGAACCTGAACGGTTTCTTGAAGGTCCGGACCGCGCCGAGCTCGCGCGCCACGTTCAAGACGTCGAACTTCATGCGCGAGTCGCGGCCGCTCATGGCGATGATGCTCGCCGCGGGAAATTCGCGGCGCAGGTCCTGGATCGTCTCGATGCCTTCTTTCTCCGGCATGAAGATGTCGGTCACGATGACGCCCGCGGGCCGCGCGCGCTGCAGCGCGAGGCCCTGCGCGCCGTTCGCGGCACCCTCCGCCTCGATGCCGTAGCTCGCGAACCAGCGCAGCACGAGGCTGCGGAAGTCTTCGTCGTCCTCGATCACCAGAACGCGCATGATCGTCAGTCGAGCGTGTACGAGTCCCAGGCGACGCTGTCCCACGCCACGCTGTCCCAGGCGACGCTGTCCCATGCCACGCTGTCCCATGCCACGCTGTCCCAGGCGACGCTGTCCCAGGCGACGCTGTCCCAGGCGAAGTTGTCCCAGGCGACGCTATTCCAGCCGAGCGTGCTCCAGGTGAGGAGATTCCAGAGGATGCCGCCGAGCAGCGGGTTCTTCCAATGGAGCGGCGAGCCATACAGCACCGGATACAGCGCGCGGGCGAAGCCGTCGGCGGGCCGCAGGCCGCCATTTGCGGCCGGCAGGAGGGGCGACTGGTCCGCGGCCTTCGCATCGAGCATGCCGCTGCCGTCGGCAGTCGCGTCGGGCACGCCCGTAGCGCCTTGCGCGCCATAGGGCCGGGCAGTGCCGGCGAGGAGGGCCTTCAGCTCGCCTGGCGAGAGGCCCGGCCGACGCTGCAGCAGCAGGGCGGCCGCTCCCGAGACGACGCCGGTCGACATCGACGTGCCGGTGAGCTGGAAGTACGTCGCTCCGTTCTGCGCGGTGACCACCCGGCTCGGATAGAGCGAGTCGAGCGTGCTTCCGGGCACGCGCAGCGAGACGAGCCGGCGTCCCGGCGCGACGAGGTCGGGCTTCGGATTCGAGCCGCCCCATGCCGAGAACCATGCGAAGACATCATCGTCGCGACCGGGCGTGCCACGATCGTCGGTCGCGCCGACCGTGATGACATAGGGATCGATTCCCGGCGTCAACACCGTGTCGCGGCCGGGTCCGCCGTTGCCTGCCGCCACGACCACGGCGAGCCCGCGGCGCCACGCAATCTCGACCGCGGCGCAGAACGGGTCGGCGCGGTAGGAAGCGGGCGCGGGTGCGCCGAAGGAAAGGTTGATGACGCGGATGTTGTACGCGGTGCGATGGGCGAGGACCCATTCGATGCCGCGAACCACCGACGACACGCGGCCGCTGCCATTGCGGCCGAGCACCCGCACGTCGACGATGCCGGCCTGCGGCGCGATGCCGCCGAATTCGCCGGCCGAACGGGTGCCGTCCCCGGCGACGATGCCCGCGACATGCGTGCCGTGCCCGCCGGGATCGTCGGAAGAACGCGGATCGGCAAAGTTGACCGAGGCGAGGATGCGGTTCGCGAGATCGGGATCGCTTGCGACGCCCGAGTCGAGCACGGCAACGGTCACGCCGCTGCCCGAAATGCCGCTCTGCAAGACTTGCTTTGCCTTCACGACCTGTGGAAAAACCGCGGACGGAGGACCGGCCGGAATCGGCGGCGGCGCCGATGTCTGCCGCGGACCCACCGTGAGATCGGGATGGACGAACGCGACCGAGGGCAGGGCCCCGATGAGCTCGATGGCAGCCGCGTTGGCGAAGCCGGCGGCCGAGTTGATGAGGGGCAGCGCGGCGACCGGAACGCCGTATGCCGCGAGGAGCGCGAGCGCCTGGTTGGCGAGCGTCACGTTCGCGCCGGCGAGCGGCGTGGGCTGCATCTCCACGATCACCGGCAGGAGCGCCGACGGGTCGCTGGTCGCCACTGCGCGCAGGGCCGGCGCGACATTGCCGCCGGAGATCGATCCGCCGCATCCGGGCATGACGCTCAGCGCGGCGAGCGCGCCGCTCGCGCCGAAGAGTCGGCGGCGCCTCATGCGCGTGCCCCGAGCGGCAGGGTGAAGGAGAATGTGCTGCCTTTGCCCGGCCCGGCCGACTCCGCCCACAGGCGGCCGCCATGCGCGGCGATGATGCCCCTGCTGAAGTAGAGGCCCAGGCCGTCGCCGGCAACGCCGCGCGCCGGCCGCGTGCGATACCCGCGGCGGAAGAGCTGCGTGAGCTCGGCGGGCTCGAGGCCGATGCCTTCGTCGCGCACCTGGAGGGTCGCGTTGCGCTCGTCCGCGAGCACCGACACCGTCACGCTCGAGCCTTCGGGCGAGTACTTCACCGCGTTGCTGAGGAGATTCATGACCACCTGACGGATGCGGCCGCCGTCCCATTCGCCCGTCACGCTGCGCGGGGCGACGAGCTTGAGCGCATGGCGGCTTGTCGGGCGCATGCCTTCCACGAGGTCGCGCGCAAGGATCGGCAGATCCACCCACGCGCGCGAGACGCCGAGCATGCCGGATTCGAGGGCCGAGAGGTCGAAGAGCGCCGTCAGGAGCTCGGCCAGGCGGTCGCTGTGCTTCACGATCAGCGTGGCTTCGCCTTCGAGCGCGGCGGGATCGCGCTCGCCGCTCGCCAGCCGTTTCAAGAGCAGCTCGGCGTGGCCCCGGATCAGCGCGATCGGCTTCTGCATGTCGTGCCAGGCCATGCTGAAGATGTCCTCGCGCAGGCCTTCGAGATCGCGCTGCGCGGTGACGTCGCGGAACGCGATCACGCCGCCTTGCGGCGCGCCGGCCGCCGAGCGCAGCACCGAGACGCTGACCCCGAGGACGCGCGGCTCGCCGTGCGCGAGCTCGATCTGCCGCTCGCCGATGCCCGTTCCCGCGCGCAGGGCGTCGACGATCGGGACGAGCGCGCCGGCGATCTCGCGCGCCGTCTGCGGCCACTGCTCGAGCCGCTGCTGCTCGAGCGGCTGGCCGAGGACGATGCTCGCGCTATCGAGGCGCAGGAGCTCGCGCGCCGCGCGGTTCAATTGCACGATCGATCCGCGTGCGTCGACGATGAGCAGCGCGTCGTTCATGGTGGCGAGGATCGCCTCGAGCTGCAGCGCACGCCGCTCGTGCTCGAGCGCCCGCTGCTCGGTCGTGCGGATGCGGCTGATGGCGCCCGCCGCCTGCATCGCGATCGCGCCGAGGCTGACGAGATCCGCCGCGCCGTAGGCCTCCGCCTGGTAGCTCTGCGCGGAGAGCACGCCGAGGACGCGCTGGCCGGAGAGGATCGGCACCACGACCGCCGATTGCGGCGCGACCAGCTTTTCCGCTTCCGTGCCGTAAAGGATGCGCACCGGCGGCCCGTCGGTGGCCCAGTGGCGGATGAGCCGCGGCGCGCCGTTGCGGATCACTTCGCTCGTGAAGCCGCTGCCCAGCGGGAACGAACCGCCGGGGTGCTCGACGCCGCGGTCCATCTGGCGCACGACCTGCACCGTCTTCGCCGCCTCGTCGTAGATCGCGAAGAGGAAGACGGTCGCATCCATCATCCGCGCGGTCTCGTAGTAGAGCGCACGGAAAAGCTCCGCCAGATCGCGCGCCTCGGCGGCGAACCCTTCGAACCGGCCCGGGGGCTCGAACGGCGGCCGGGGGGGTTCTTCGCGCCCGATCGAGGGTGCTGCAGGCCCCACTGGTTCTCCTTCCGGATGTGGCTTGTTCTTGCGCCGTTTCTACCCCGGAACCGCCACCGAGAACTACCGCGCTTCCGTGATGTCGTCGCTTTCGCGACATCGGCGGCGAGATTGTTCGACACCGGGCGGAACTAGTTCGCAGCGGCGAGCCTTTGCGCGCAAGGCGGCCTGCACCCGGGCCGCACGCCGCTAGTGATTGCGGACGTTGGCCGGAATTGGCTCGCAGCCGAGCGGCGCGCAGACTTCCTCGAGCGACTTGCGCTCGGCGTTGACGCCGAGCCATAGGGCCACGGCTGCGGCCGCGCACATCAGCACGCCGGCGAATGCGTAGGCGCCGAACAGCGCCTCGCGGCTGCCGCTTTCGATGATCGCGCCATAGAGGGGCGGGCCGATGAAGCCGCCAAGCGCGGTGCCGGAAGCATAGAAGAGCGAGATGGCGACGGCGCGCATCTCGACGGGAAAAATCTCGCTCACCGTGAGATACGCGGAGCTCGCTGCGGCCGAGGCGACGAAGAAGATCGTGCTCCAGCAAAGCGAAAGCTGCAGCGCGCTCAGCGCCCCGATGGAGAAGCCGTAGCCCGCGCCGATGAGGCCGAGGCCCGCGAGCGCGTAGGTCGCGGCGATCATCTTGCGGCGACCGATGCTGTCGAAAAGGCGACCGAGGACGAGCGGGCCGAGGAAGTTGCCGAGAGCGAACGGGAAGATGTAGTAGCCCACGCTTTGCTCCGGCACGTCGTAGAAGCGGGCGAGCACCAGCGCATAGGTGAAGAAGATCGCGTTGTAGAAGAGCGCCTGCGACGCCATCAATACGAGTCCCAGCGCGGCCCTGCGCCGATAGCGTGTCAGCATCAGCCGCGCGATCTCGCCCCAGCCCGGCGCAGGCACCGCGCGCATGGCGAGCGTTGCCGATACCGGCGGAAGCGAGCCGCCAACCTGGCGCTCGATGTCCTCGACGACGCGCTCGGCTTCGTCGGCGCGGCCATGGCGGATGAGCCAGCGCGGGCTCTCGGGGACATGCCGCCGCACGAGCAGGATGGCGAAGCCGAGGATGCCGCCGAGGAGGAAAGCGAAGCGCCAGCCGAGATGGGCGCCGAGCCACGCGGGATTGAGGAGAGCGATGGTGAGCCCTGCGCCCATCGCCGCACCGACCCAGAATGTGCCGTTGATGGCCAAGTCCACCGTTCCGCGCACCCGCGCGGGAATCAACTCATCGATGGCCGAGTTGATCGCCGCGTACTCTCCGCCGATTCCAAAACCCGTGAGCGCGCGGCAGAAGGCAAACGTCCAGATATCGAACGAGAACGCCGTGAGGACGGTGGCCACCAGGTAGACCGCCAGCGTGACGAGGAACATGCGCTTGCGGCCGAGGCTGTCGGCGAGCCGTCCGAAAACCAGCGCGCCGAGCACCGCGCCGCCAATGTAGGCGGAAGCCGCCCAGCCGATCTCGCCTGCCGTAAGGCCGAGCGTGTCGGGTCGCTGCAGTGCGGGGCCGAGCGAGCCCACCACGGTGACTTCCAGGCCGTCGAGGAGCCAGCTCACGCCGAGCGCGAGCACGACGCGCCAGTGCCAGGCTGACCAGGGCAGCCGGTCAAGGCGCGCGGGAATAGTGGTCTCGAGCATCGGTATAGACTTCGACCGAGAAGGAGAAGAAATGATCGGTTTCATCGGGGTGGGCGTGATGGGCGAGCCCATCTGTCGCCATATAGCGTCGAAGGGCGGCAAGGAGGTCCGGGCCTACGACATCGATCCGGAGCCGCTCGAGCGCCTGAAGGCGAAGGGCGTGAAGATCGCCGAAAGCGTGCGCGAGATCGCCGAGAAATCGGAGATCGTTTTCCTGTCGCTGCCCGGCGCACCCCAGGTAAAGGAGGTCTGCGTGGGCCGCGCGAGCCTGCTGATCCACCAGCGGCCCGGCACCTATGTCGTCGACCTGAGCACCACGCCCGTGGCGCTCACGCGCGACCTGGAAGCCCGCTTCTCGGCGCGGGGCATCCATTTCATGGACGCGCCGGTCGCGCGCACTCGTGCCGCCGCGGAAGAGGGCAAGCTCTCGGTGATGATCGGGTGCCGGGAAAACCACCTGCCGCGGGTCAAGCCCTTGCTCGAGACCTTCGCGAGCGAGATCACGCGCTGCGGCCCGCCCGGTGCGGGACAGGCGATGAAGATCATCAACAACATGGTGCTCTTCCAGAACGTGCTGGCGGTGGCCGAGGCGCTCGCGGTGATCAGGAAGCTCGGCCTCGACCCGGCCAAGGCGCTGGAGACGCTGTCGAAGGGCTCCGCCGACAGCTTCGCGCTACGCCATCACGGCATCAAGGCCATGCTGCCGAATCTGTTCCCGGAGAAGGCGTTCTCGGTCGAGTACGCGCTGAAGGACGTGAGCTACGCGCTCGAGATCGCGAAGATCGCGAAGATCGACCTCAGCGGCCTCAAGACCGCGAAGGTCGCGCTCGAAAAAGCCGCCGCCGCCGGCCACGCCGCCGAATACTTCCCGGTCATCTCGAAGCTGGTCTGAAGCCGAGCAGCGCGAGCACTTCGTTCGGGTCGTAGGGCTTGGCGACGTAGTGATCGAAGCCCATGCTGCGCGCGAGCCAGCGATCCGAGCCGATATTGCGGCCCGTAATGGCGATGAGCAGCGGCTTCGCGCTGCCGTAGCGCTCGCGCAGCGTGTGCGCGACGGCGAAGCCGGTCATTCCCGGCATGCCGATGTCGAGCAGGACCACGTCGGCGCCGAAATCGCGCACCGCGCTGAGGGCTTCGGCCCCGCTGCCGACCCCCCGGACGGTATGCCCTTCTTCCTCCAGCAGAAGGCGCAGGCTCAGCACCGTATCGGGCTCATCGTCGGCGACGACCACGCGCAGCGGCTTCGCTGTCATCGCAGCATGATGCCGCGAGCGCCGCAGGCGCCGAGTGATGGAGGTCACGGTGGCCCGTGAGATCACCGTTTCAGGCACGGCGCGTCGCCAAGGATCGACGTGCGAAATTGCGCAATCCGCCCTTGCGGGTACCATCCTGCGGCAGTGAACGCCCTCGACTTGCGCGCATGGCTCGACCAGGTGGAAAAGCTCGGCGAGCTGAAGCACGTGCGCGGCGCCGACTGGAACCTCGAGCTCGGCGCGATCAGCGAAATGAACGTGAAGAAGGAGCTGCCGCCGGCGCTCCTGTTCGACGAGATCAAGGGCTATCCGAAGGGCTATCGCGTGCTGACCTGCAGCACGAGCAGCCCGATGCGCTTGTCCTCGATCCTTCGCCTGCCGCTGCAGAAGACGCACCGCGGACTGGTCGAGACCCTGCGCGGCAAGCCCGCCCAGTGGAAGGCGGCGGCGCCGGAATTTCCGGCGAAGGTAGTGAAGCAAGGCCCGGCGCTCGAGCACAGGCAGCAGCAAGTCGACATCGACAAGTTTCCGTCGCCGCTCTGGCACGAGATGGATGGCGGGCGCTATATCGGCACCGGCTGCTCGGTGGTGACGCGCGACCTGGATTCCGGCTGGATCAACGTCGGCACCTACCGCGTCCAGGCGCTCGACAAGAACCACGTCGCGCTCGACATGGTCTCGGGCAAGCACGGCCGCATCCACTACGAGAAGCACAAGGCCGCCGGCAAGCGTTTCCCCGTCGTCATCGTGCTCGGCGCAGATCCGCTGGGTTATCTGATTTCCGGGATCGAAGTGCCCTTCGGCATGTGCGAGTACAACTACATCGGCGCGATCCTCGGAGAGCCGGTGGCCGTGGTCGAGGGCGAGATCACCCGGCTGCCGTTCCCGGCGGCCGCCGAGATCGTGCTCGAGGGCCATATCGAGCCGAACGACGAGCGCACCGAAGGCCCGTTCGGCGAGTTCCACGGCTACTACCCGGGCAAGGCGGGCAAGGCGCCGGTCGTCACCATCGAGCGCGTGGTCCACCGCAGCGATCCGATCATGATCGGCAGTCCGCCGGCGAAGCCGCCGAACGATTACTCATACTCGAAGGCGGTGATGCGCTCGGCGCTATTGCACGACGCACTGGTCGCCGCAGGCGTGTCGGAAGTGCGCGCGGTCTGGGCGCACGAGATCGGCGGCGCGCGCATGTTCAATGTGGTGTCGATCAAGCAGCGCTACGCCGGGCACTCGCGCCAGGCCGGCCACGTCCTTTCGCAATGCGGCGTCGGCGCGTACATGTCGCGCTACTCGGTAGTGGTCGACGAGGACATCGACCCGTCGAACCTGCAGGAAGTGATGTGGGCGGTGGCGACGCGCAGCGACCCGTCGGTCGACATCGACATCATCCAGCGCGGCATGGGCTCGAAGAACGACCCGATGTTCGTGGCTTATCCGTACGACGCGCCGTTCAGCTCGAAGGCGATCATCGATGCCTGCCGGCCGTGGGACCACATCGACGAGTTTCCGCCGGTCGCCGAGGCGAGCCGGGAGCTGCAAGACAGGATCCGCGCGAAGTGGAAGGAGCTCTTCTAGCCCAGAAGGCTCTCGATGAAGCGCGGATCGGCCGGCTTTACGAGATGCAGCTCGCAGCCCGCCTCGAGCGACTGGCGCCGGTCGTTCTCGCTGCCATAGGCGCTGACCGCGATGATGCGCACCGTGTCGCCGTGCTCGCGGCGCAGCTCGCGCGCGACCTCGAAGCCATCGAGGCCGGGCAGACCGATGTCGAGGAGCACGACGTCGGGGCGCAGGCGGCGCGCCATCTCGATCGCCAGGGGACCGCTCGGTGCCACTTGCAGGAGATGCCCCTTCAGGCCGAGGAATGCGCAAAGCGTCTGCGCCTGATCGAAGTTGTCCTCGACTATCAACACGCATCGCGTCTGCATCTGGAGCAGTAAACCGCGAACTGCGCGCGCGCGTCTACCGCAGCGCGGCATCCGCCGGAGAATCAAGCCCTTGTAGTAAGTTTGCTACAAGATGACGCCGTGGCTGGCGACTGCGGCGCGGAGCGCACTGGACTAGGGTTCGTCTGTCTCCGACCGTCGGCCGGGCACAACAACAATGGATAGCGACGAGTTCAACCAGAAGCTGGATCAGATCGAGGAGCAGGCGCAGCTCACGCTGGCCGAGTTCCCGAAGACCCTGACCAAGGAACGCCAGCGCATGATCATCGCCCTGGTGCGCTACATCCGTGCCGAAGCGGAGCGCAGCGCCATGTTCCCGGGCACCGGCGAAGGCGAAGCCGGCACGCGCCTGCGCAGCGTGTAGCGCCATGTATCCGCATCCCTCGCCGGAACTGAAGGCGAAGCTCCTGCAGATCGAGGAGCAGCTGCAGCTCGCCATCCAGGATTATCCCGAGCGGATCGCCATCGACCGGCTGAAGTTCGTGCTGGCGCTGGCCAAGTTCGTGCGCCACCAGATCGACCTCGACGCGACCGTAGAGCAGAGCGCCCCCGAGTCCGCCCTCCTGCGGCAGCGCGCCCCGCTGTAGCCTCTCTGTCGGGATCATCCCGACGGCCGTATCGACATTCGAATCTGAACCGCGCACGCGAAACGGTACGATGGTTCCGTGGGGAACGATCGGCCCGACGCGCAGACGTCCGCGCGCCTCCTGAAGCGCGCGCTCGCCATCAAGGTGACAAGAGAAGTGCTCGCCGATGCGCTCGGCGTGCATCCGCACGACCTTGCGCTCTGGCTCGCGGGCAAGGCGACGCCGCCCGAAGCGGTTTTCGAGCGCGTACTCGAGATCATCCTCGGGGAGCAAGCCTCGCCCGCGCCCAGAGCGGAGTCGGACCGCCGCCGGCGCGTGCTGATCGCCGACGATCCCGCGGGCTACGCTGCGCTCGCGCTCGTGCTGGGCAACGAATTCACGCTGGTGCCGGTATATACGCTGAACGAGGCGCTCGATCTCTTGCAGAACACGGCCGTCGCCCGCCACCAGCGAATCGACGCCATCGTCTGCGGCCTGCACTTCGAGGGCTCGCAGATGCTGCGGTTCCTCGAGTGCGTCAAGGCCTATCGGCCGACGCAGGCCGTGCCTTTCATCGGCTGCCGCGCGCTCGTCACGCAGCTGCGCGATCCGGCGCTGTCGGCGATGCGGGAGGCCTGCGAGGCGCTCGGTGCGATCGCTTTCATCGACCTGCCCGAGCTGCAGGATCGCTCGGGTGCGGAGAAAGCGGCGGTGGAATTCCGCGAAGCCGTGCGCGCCGCGGCGCAGATGCAGGCGCCGCGCGAGCGGCTGCGCGTATTGGTCGTCGACGACAACGCCGATGCCGCGCACATGCTGACCGCGCTCTTGCGCATGGCGGGGCACGAGGTGCAGAAGGCGGCGAGCGGCGCGGAGGCGCTGCGCGTGGGCGCCCAACTCAAGCCCGACGCCGCGGTGCTCGACATCGCCATGCAGGGCATGTCGGGTTACGCCCTCGCGCAGGAGATCCGGCGCGCACCGTGGGGCGGCGACGTGCGGCTGGTCGCGGTCACGGGCCATGGCGGGCCGGAAGATATTGCACGCAGCCGTGCGGCGGGGTTTGCGCATCACCTCACCAAGCCAGTGGTGATCGACGAGCTGCTTGAGCTGCTCGCACGACGCACGAAATAGCGAGCCCAGCAAGCGGTGTTCCCGCCCGTTGTGGCGGAAAATCCGACACGAACGCGGGCGGCTTCGCGACTTGTGGCTCCGATGCCGCAGTCGCAAGATGAGGCATGCACGTTTCGACCGCCAAGGCCGAATGCCCCGCGGCGCCGCCTTCACGCGAGACGACGCAAGCCCGCGCGCTGCATCGTGCGTGCCTCGTCCTCGGCGGCGCGCCGCAGCTCGCCGCTCATCTCGGGGTCGGGGAGGCCACGCTGCAGGCGTGGCTCGAGGGCCGCGATGAACCGCCGCAGATGGTGTTCCTCGCTGCGGTCGAGATCGTGCTCCTGCATCTCGAGAAATCGGGCACCTCGAACTGACCTGTCGGAGTTTTTCGCGCACCGCTGTCAGGAGCGCCGCGATTGTGCGCGCTCGCCAATTGCGGAATCATTGGCGCATGACAGCCAGCGTTTATAGCCATGCTTTGCGCCGCGCCGCCGAGTTGCTGGGCGGCAGGGAAAAGCTCGCCAAGATCCTGCAGGTGCCTGCGGTGGAGCTCGACAAGTGGTTGGCCGAGCGCGAGAAGCCGCCGCGCGACGTCTTCCTGCGCGTGGTCGACCTGATCCTCGACGAAACGACGCCCGCGCGCGAGGGCGATG
>Ga0134121_10002676_pt1 | contig 15236 bp, 13 predicted proteins | sample KB301_FD_96463 | JGI IMG/M metagenome (GOLD analysis project Ga0134121, IMG submission 96463) | Terrestrial soil microbial communities without Nitrogen fertilizer from Kellogg Biological Station, Michigan, USA - KB3-0-1 | ecosystem: Environmental > Terrestrial > Soil > Unclassified ... | reverse complement strand
CGCATCTCACGGTGCAGCCGCATTTCGTCTTCGAGGTCGCGCATAGCCTGGTCCCGCGTAAAGAGCAGCACGAGACGCCGCCACCAGCCGCCGAGCGCGCTCATGCGACGCCCGGCGCGGTGTGCAGCACGCGCGCGATGGCCTTGGCGACGCGATCGTACTCACGGACCTCGTCCTCGAGACGGCGGCGCCCGGCGGCTGTGATCCGGTAGTAGCGCGCGCGCCGGTTGTCGTTCGTCCGGCCCCATTCGGCCGCGACGAGCCCCTGCACGAGCAATCGCTGCAGCGCCGGATAGAGCGAGCCTTCCTCGACGGCGAACACGCCCGCCGACGTTTGCTCGATGGCTTCCGCGATTTCGAAGCCGTGCTGTTCGCGAACGCGGGTCAGCGTTTTGAGTATGAGCATGTCGAGGGTGCCGGGAGGAATGGCCACGGGAGGCGGGTGAGGCGTTGTGATGCGACTTACATAGATAGACTATGTTACTGAGGAAACCGTTGCCAGCCATGGGGGCCGGATCGTCCTTGAAGACCATGCGACAACGCCGGCTGGGCTCCGTATTCTGCGCCATCGCGGCGGGCACGCTCGTATTCAACACAGCCGCCGCGGCGCAGGTGTCGCGCACGGTGGCGCGGGCCGACTCCCTGCTCGGTGCGGGCGAGGTCGCACGCGCCGAGTCGCTGTATTACGTGGCGTCGCGCCGCGACACGCGCGACGTGGGCGCGCGGATATCCCTCGGACGCTATCTGGTTTCGCGCGGCGCGTTTCGTATCGGCTCGACGCTCCTCGACGAAGCGATGCAATTCGGCGCGGACACCATACTCGTGGACAAGCTCCGAGCCCCGGCGCTGCAACTTGCTGACGATTGGGCGTCGCTCTCCAGGCTGCCGCTGGGCGCGATTACGGCCGCGGAACGCGCGCGCGCGCGGTGGCTCGCCGTGAACGCCCCGTCGGTGAAGGGTGCCGATTCCGTCACGGTCCCGTTCGAACCGTCGTCGGTCGCGGGCCTCGGGCGTATCGCGATCGTGATCGGATCAGACACGCTCGCGGCCGACGTCGATCCAAACGCCGACGAGCTGGTGCTCGGAGACTACGGCCACTTTGCGTCGCTCGTGCAGATGTTTACCGGCGGCGAAGGCGACCGTGCCGCGGTCGTGCAGCGCGCATCGATCGGCGATCTGGTCTTCGAGCGCGTGCCTGCGCGCGTCGATCAGCGGCTCGGGCCAGCCCGGGCGCGCATCGGTATGTCGTTCCTTGCGCGGTACGCGCCGACGTTCGACGCGGGCGCGGGCGTGCTCACGCTGCGGCGCGACGGGCGTGTGCCCGCGTCAATGGGGAAACGCAGGGTGCCGGCGCTGTTCTCGTACCCCGGCGTGCGGCTCGCGCGCGCGGGGAGACTCGTCCCGATCGAAAGTCCAGCGGGGCGCGCCGTGCTCGCCGAGGCACGCTGGACGCTCGACGGCCGCCGGGGCGAAGTCGCGCTCGAAGTCGACGAACGCTGAGCGGTCGCGCGGCCGTCGAAACGGTACGCGCCGCTCCGGTAGAGTTCGTCCGCGCCCTGGAAGTACGCGATCGCATCCTCGATCAATTCACGCCCCGCGGAGTCGGGCTTCGCTATGCGATGCAGCGCGCCCGCGGAATCCACCGAGTGAAGCGTCGTCGCACCGCGGAGGCCGAGCACGGCGATGCGTCCGCCGCGCATGAGTGCGAGCTCGCTGTTGTGCGTCATGAGCGCGCGTCCCTCCGACTTGTCTGCGGCGAACAGATCGCGCCCGAGGAACTTTCCCGGTCCCGGAATGCCGAGCAGCGAGAGGACGGTCGGCGGGACATCGAGTGACGACGCGAGCGCGTCGATGCGGGCACCGGCCGGAATCCCGCCCGGCTTGATGAACAGCACCGGTACTTCGTAACTCGGCAGCGGAATCTCCGCCGCGCCGTACACGCGCGCGCCATGGTCCCCCATGAGCACGAACAGCGTGTTGTGGTAGAACTCGTGCGCCTGCGCGGCGCGCATGAAGCGCCCCATCGCCCAGTCGGCGTAGCGCACCGCGAAAACGCGCTTGTGCTTTTTCGGGTCCTGCGCGATACGGCCTTCCGGATAAGTGTACGGCTTGTGATTCGACACCGTCAGCACGAGCGAGTAGAACGGCGCCCCCGCCTTGTAGAGCGAATCGAATTCGGTGAGTGCCCGGTCGAAGATGGATTCGTCGGCCACGCCCCATGCCGTGCTGTACGTGCCTGACGGGAAATCCTTCTGCTCGACGATCCGCTGGAAGCCGTTGTTCCGCGCGTACGAACCCATGCCGTCGAACAGCGCCCGGCCGCCGTAAATGAACTCAGTGGTGTAGCCCGCGTTTCGGAGCACGGCCGGCAGTGTGAAGAGATCGTGCGATTGCGCGCGCCGCACGATCGAAATGCCCGGGAGCGGCGGAATCGACGCGGTGGTGGCTTCGATCGCGCGGATGGTCCGATTCCCCGTCGAGTACGCGTGCGTGAGGAGCGTCCCCTGCGCGATCAGTGAATCGAACGCAGGCGTAATCGACGCCGAGTCCTTCGGGTGAATGGCGCCCACGAATGCGGAGCCGAAACTTTCCTCGAGAACGACCACCACATTGAGCGGTTTGCCGTCGTTCGCGAGCGGCGCATGCGGGGCGGCCGGCGCCGTCAGCGCGCGCAGACGCCGCATCACTGCCGAATCAGGACGAGTGGCGTACCAGCCGGCGTACGGTGCATCGCGTCCCAGCACGGCCTGCATGAAGCTGTAGTAACCGTTGGACGCGACCTCGTTGAGCACGCGGTCCTCGGACACTTTCGCGAGCCGCGGCGAAACAAGCAGGGTCAGCGCCGCGAGCACGAGCGCGTATGCGCCGCCGAGCAGCAGACGCGGCCCGGCATCCGGGCCATCGTTCTCGTCTGCACGCCGGAGCACATTGCGGAAGAGGAAGATCACCGCGGCCGTCAGGCTGCCGATGCCGAGAATCACCCAGACGAGCGGATAGCTCTGCCAGATGTTCGAGACGACTTCGGTTGGATAGATCAGGTAGTCAACCGCGACGAAGTTGAATCGCCCGTCGAATTCGTCGAAGAACACGACTTCGGCGGCGACCACGAACGTCATGCCCGCGATCATGCACGCGAGCCCCGCGCGACGCAGGAAGCGCTGGAATGGACGCGGGTACCGTTTGCGTGACACGAAAACGGTGTAGAGCACCGCGGGCAGGGCGACCCACAGCGCCACGAGCACGTCGTAGATGAACCCAACGCCGAACGCGCGGGCCAGTGACAACGGGCCCGCGGGGGCGTGGTCTGACAAGGCAAAAACCACCGCGCGCGTCAGCGTCGACGCGATCACGCTGATGGTCATCACCACGCCGATCCAGTCAAAACGGCCACGTGGACGGCGAAGCATGGAGCTCATCGGATTCTAACTCCGGCGGGGGACGAAAACTGTCCTGTACATACGGGAACTTACCTGTCACGCAGCTGACAGTCCTTGTGACATCAGGGTTATTGCCCCTTGTACGTCATGCTCTGGACAGCGGAATTTCACGGATGATGCGTGCAGTCGCGCCGAGGCGTCGCGTTGCCCTCGCGCTCGGAGTCGCCGCGGGCGCCGTGATGTGCGCAGCCCCGGCCATCTCGCGGGCCCAGGGCGCGCGTTGTGATTCCGTGTGGTCACGGACCGCCCTGGCGTCGTTGAGCGGGCGGCCGGTGCGTAGCGTGCGGATCGAGACGCAGGATCCAGCGTCACTCAAGTTCGTGCCATCGGCATTCGATCGGCTCCACGTGCGAACCCGCGATGCGACGGTGCGCCGTCTCGTGCTCGTCGCGGCGGGCGACACCGTCGACACGCTGCGCGTTTCGGAGTCGCTGAGGCGGCTCCGCCAGCTGCGGTATCTGGGCGATGTCGCGGTGCTCGGCACATCGTGCGACGGCGGACCGGTCGATGTTTCCGTCGTGACGCGCGACCTCTGGAGCGTGCGTCCGTCGCTGCAACTTAGGACCGCGTCCCAGGCGTTTTCAGTCACCGAACGCAACGTGTTTGGCACCGGGCGGGAAGCGAGCATCGGACTTCGCTCCGACGCCAACGGTGTTGCGGTGAGCGCGGGCCTCCGCGATCCCTGGTTCCTGGGGCGCGACCTCTCGCTCGACCTCACGTCGACAGGCGATGGCGAACGCGGCATTCACACGGCCGTCGTGCGCAAGCGTGAGCACAGCATTCTCGACCGGTCGGGACTCGAAGGCTACGTGGAAGGCTCGTCGTTCGGTCCGTCGAATCTGGATACGACCGCGCTCGCGGGCGCTCCCGTCGAGGCGTTGCGCCGTATTGATGCGGGGGCCTTGGTGAGCCGCCGCGTACACCTCTCGAGTACCGGGGTGTTGCATGCGACAACCGGTGCCGAATTCAGCCGGCTGGAGTGGGAGCTGCCTGCCGCGGGCCGAGTGCAGCGTCTCCGGCAATTCACGGGACTGAGCGCGGGACTGCGCCGCCGGTCCGTGGCCTACGACACGGTCACGTGGTTCCTTCCGGAACGCGGACTCGTCGACGTGCCGACGTCTTACGAGTACGACGTGCTCGCGTCGGCGGGCACGGACAACGTCACGCGGCGCGGAATGTTGCATCTCGATGCGTGGGTCGGGCGCATGTGGTTCGCCGGTCACGAGCGGTTGCTGGTGGGCGATCTCTGGGGCTCGGGCTACGTGTCCGGCGGGACGTGGAGCGACGCGACGGTTCGCGCCTCGCTGAGTCTCTACGCCCGCGCGCGCGGCGGCCTCTGGACGGCCCGCGTCTCCGGAGAACGCTGGTTCTCCCCAGACCCGGATGTCCGTTCTGTGACGATCCCCGATCCGACCATTCGGGCGCTCGAACACGACCCGCGAGCGGCTCCGGACGCGGCGCTTGTCTCGGTCGAGCGATCCGTGCATTTGCGGAAGCTGACCCGGTCCTACACGCTGGACGTGGCGGGATTCGGGGCGGCGTCCGCGCGAACCGCCGCCAGTGTGGGTACCTTCGGGGTGGGGCTGCGTCTCGCGCCGACGCGCCTCGGCCGGGCCACTGCGCGGCTCGACGTGGGCTGGCCGGTGGTTCGGCGCGGCGAAGCAAACGCGAAACCGTTTATGGCGATCGGGATTACGCAGTGGCTGGAGCAGGACCGGTCGAGGGATGGACGACGGAGCAGGTAAGAGCAACGACGGGAAAGGCGACAACGGGGACACGGGGACAGGGATAATGCGAATTCTTTTTGCGGAAGACGACGAGCAGCTGCGCGAAGCGATCGTGCGCGGCTTGAGAGAACACGCCTTTGCGGTCGACGCGGTGGGTGAGGGCGAGGGCGCGATCACCAAGGCGGCGAACAACGATTACGACGTGATCGTGCTCGACATTCTCATGGCAGGGCGCGACGGGCTCGCGGTATGCCGTGAGCTGCGCTCGCGCGGAGTCGACGCACAGATCCTTCTGCTCACGGCGCTCGACGAGCTCAGCGACAAGATCTCCGGACTCGATGCAGGTGCCGACGATTATCTGACCAAACCGTTCGCGTTCGAAGAGCTGCTCGCGCGGTTGCGCGCGCTCATGCGCCGCCGCCGGGGAGAAGTGCTCTCGCCCGTCATCGTCGTCGGCGACCTCGAAGTCGACACGCACCGGCGCATGGCACGGCGTGGCGCGCGCCAGATTCCGCTGACCGCGAAGGAATACGCCTTCCTCGAGTATCTCGCGCGCAACGCGGGCCGCGTGGTGAGCCGCAGCGAGATCACGTCGCACGTGTGGGATGACAATCACGAGCCGGGCGCGAATCTGCTCGACGTCTACGTGAGCCGGCTTCGCCGGAAGGTGGATGGCGGCGGCGAGCAGCCGCTGCTTCATACGCGCCGCGGCATGGGTGTCATGCTCGCTCCGTCGGAAGAACCCGCACCCGCGATGCAGAGCAACGAATGAAGGTCTGGCCGGAGTCGGTTCGCTGGCGACTCACCCTGTGGTACGCCGCGGTGCTCGCGGTACCGCTGATTATGTTCGCCGCCGGCTCCCGCTATCTGGTCAAGAGTACGATGTCGGCGCGTGCCGACTGGTTCCTTCAGGCCGCGCGATCGTCATTCATGTCGGAGCTCGAAACCGAGCTGGCGTCCGCGTCGCCGAGTCGCGCGGTACGAGCCGCGACACGCGATGTCCGGTTCCGCGACATTGCGTTCGTCGTGCTCGACGCCCGCGATTCGCTGCTCGGCGAGAGCGTGACGGATGACAGTACGGAGCGTGCTCCGAAAGGCGTCGCGCAGCCCGAGGTGGATCGCGACCGGTTGCTCGCCTATCCCGGACGACACGCACACGTGCCGACGCTTGGATGGCTGCCGGGGCCCGACAGCGTTCATCGCGTCATCGCGAGCCGCGTCAGTCTACGCGGCCGGTCCTACACCATCGCAGCGGTGCAGTCGCGTTCGGGCATCAACACCACCGTCGGCAATCTGACGCTCGGGTATTTCATCGCGATTCCCGTCTTTCTCCTCGTGGCGAGCGCCGGCGGGTATCTCCTCGCACGAAGCGCGCTCGCGCCCGTCGCGATGATGAGCCGGCAGGCGCGCGCCATCGGTGCGTCGAATCTGCACGAGCGATTGCCGGTGCCCGTGCCGCATGACGAGCTGCATGAGCTCTCGACGATGGTGAACGAGCTCCTGCAGCGTCTGGAGCTTTCGTTCGAGCAGCAGCGTCGCTTCGTCGCCAACGCGTCGCACGAGCTGCGCACGCCGGTCGCGATCGTGCGGGCGGAGTCGGAGATTGCACTCGGACGCGACGGCCGGCAGGAATCGGAGTATCGGGATTCTCTGGTCGTGGTACGCGATGCCGCGGACCGCATGTCACGCATCGTGCGCGACCTCTTTCTGCTGGCGCGCGCCGATGCCGGCAACACGCCCATGCAGACCGAGCCGCTCTATCTCGACGAGATGGTCTCGGACGTGTCGCGCTCCATGCGCGGCGTTGCGAGCCAGAGCGGCGTGAAGATCGACGTGGCGCCCATGAGCGAGACGCCGTTCGTCGGCGACGTCGAGCTGCTCGGCCGCATGCTGCTCAATCTCATCGACAACGCCGTGAAGTTCTCACCGCCCGAGTCGACGGTGCACGTAAAACTCGCGCGCAACAACGGCACGCATCTGCTCACCGTCTCGGACGAAGGGGCCGGCATTCCCACCGATGCGCAGCCGCACGTGTTCGAGCGGTTCTTCCGCGCGGATAAGAGTCGCGCCCCGGTGAACGGCTCGGCGACGAGCGGCGCGGGGCTCGGCCTCGCGATCGTTCAGCTCGTCGCCGAGGCCCATGGCGGCAAGGCGGAGCTCGAAGAATCCTCACCGGCCGGCAGTACGTTCGTTGTCGCGCTTCCCGCAGTAAACTGAAATCGCGAGTCGTCAGGCGCGATTTTCCAGCTCCACCATCAAACAGCGATCCTGCACCACGATCATGCCGGCGTCTGACAGCTGGCGTGCGACAGGCTCGTTCCGGATGCCGAGCTGCATCCACACCGCACGCGGCTTTGCCGCGAGAATGTCAGCTACGTGTGCGGGAATGTCCGACGGCTTGCGAAATACGACCACCGCATCGATCGGATCGGGAATATCGGCGAGCTTGCGGTAGACCGGCTCGCCGAGAATCTCGGTGATTTCCGGGTAATAGACCGGCACGGGAATGACGCGAATGCCTGACCGCTTCGCGTGCGCGGGCACGTAGTACGCCGGCGCGCCCGTCTCGGCGGTCTTGATGCCGAGCACGGCGATGGTCTTGAGCGTCGGGAGGAACGCCGAAATCTCGGCGTCGGTTTCGAGGATGGGCACACCGTAAATTACACCGCTCAGTGGGACATTCGGGCAATCGGGCAATCGACTCTCTCCATGCGCTTCTCCGTTCTCGGCTCCGGCCTCCAAGGTTGTGCATGCGCCTTCGATCTGCTGCAGAATCCGGCGGTCGAGGAAGTCCGCCTGGCGGACCGGGAGCACCGCGAGCTCCCGCCGTTCCTCGCGCCGTATCTGGGGAAGCGCCTGAGCTTTCACCAGGCCGACGCGTCCGACGCCTCCGCCGTCGCGCATGTCATCCGCGGAACGAGCGCCGCGATGAGCGCCATGCCGTACACGCTCAACCTCGCGCTCGCGCACGTCGCGGTCGCGGAGCGCGTGCATTTCAGCGACCTGGGCGGCAACACGGAAATCGTGTTCCAGCAGCGCGACGAGCTGGATGACGCAGCCAAAGCGAAGGGCGTGAGCGTGATCCCCGACTGCGGCCTCGCGCCAGGACTCGTGAACATCGTCGCGGAAATGGGTATTCGCCGCTGCGACGAAGTCAGCGCGGTACGACTCTTCGTCGGCGGATTGCCGCAGCATCCCGAGCCTCCGCTCAACTATCAGCTCGTGTATTCGCTGCACGGGATGATCGACTACTCCACGACGCCGTCCTGGGTATTGCGCGCGGGCAAGCGCGAAACGGTCGCTCCGCTCTCAGAGCGCGTGCCCGTTCGGTTCCCGGAGCCAATCGGCGAGCTCGAAGCGTTTCACACGGGCGGCGGCCTCTCGACCATGGCGTTCCGCTACGAGGGACGCATCCCGACCATGGAGTACAAAACGCTCCGCTATCCGGGGCACGCGCAGATTCTCGCCGCCATTCGCGAGCTCGGCTTTTTCGGAAAGAGCCCGGTTCGAGTGGATGGTCAGGAGGTCGTGCCGCGCGCGCTCTCGATCGAAGTCATGGATCGCGCGCTGCGCAAGCCACACTCACCGGATCTCGTGGCGCTGCGCGTCGTGGTCGAGGGAACGAAGGACGACAAGCCTGTCACCCACGAGTGGGATCTCGTGGACCGCTACGACGAGAAGAACGGCATCACGGCCATGATGCGTACGACCGGTTATTCGCTCTCGATCACAGGCCAGATGCAGGCGTCGGGCGAGGTTGGAGTTGCCGGCGTGCACACACCCGACGAGTGCATGCCCGGCGAGCGTTATCTCGCCGAGCTCGCCAAGCGCGGGGTCGTCGTGAGCAAGACGAGGTAATCCGCGAACCACGACGCGGAGGCGCAGAGGCGCGGAGGAGTTCCTTGGGTGCTGCGACGCGGAGGCGCTGAGGCGCGGAGGCTTTCCTTGGTTATGCGACGCTGAGGCGCGGAGGCGCGGAGGAGTTCCTTGGGTAATGCGACGCGGAGGCGCGGAGGTCAGGCTGACTCATGCTCGCCCCATCCGTTCACGACGCGCTTGATGCCGTCAGCGAGTCGGGTTGCGCCGAAGTTGAGCAATAGTCCCCGTGAGTATTTGCCGATACGGAGATAGGTCAGCAGCTGGGCCTGGTAGAGTGGAATGAGCCGTTCCTGCGCCTTGATCTCGATTACCACGCGGTTGTCGACGACGAAGTCGAGCCGATACGCGGCGACTGGGACGTGCGTGCTCTTGTAAACAATTTCGAGCGGCTGTTCGCGTTTGAACAGGATTCCGCGCGCGACAAACTCCAGCGCAAGGCATTCCTTGTAGGCCGATTCGAGCAACCCGGGGCCCAGTGCTCGGTGCACTTCGATGGCAGCGGCGATGACAGACTCTGTAATCGCGTCTTTCGATACGTCTCCTTGCATGGTCCTCTCCGTTTTGCCGGAGAAGATCAGCAACTTCACGCGGAAAGCATCACCGGTTGGACGCGAACATCAGCATTCGATTGCGCGTACGCCTGGAACGACTCTCAGCGCCTTCCGCGCCTCCGCGTAGCTGTTCCCCCGAAGAAGTTTCCGCGGCTCCGCGCCTACGCGTCGCAGTTGGGCTATCGCTGCGCGAGGAACGCCATTCCCTGTGTGAGCACTTCGGGAGTGACGTAATGCCCGTTGCCGTCGGTCGCGTGGTATTCGACGAACTGCACGGAGTAGCCCGCGTCCTGGAGCGTCGGCACGGTGAGGCGGCTGCACGAATCGATCAGCGCCACCTTGTCGTCGAGGCCGTGTGACAGGAAGATCGTCGGCATCCCGGTGCGCGTATGCGGCACCGTCGAGCACGGTGTGAACGCCGCGATCCGCGAAAACAGATCGCCGTTCTTGAGTCCGAGCCAGAGCGCGTACGTGGCGCCGTACGAGAAACCCGAAATCGACACACGCGTCGAGTCGACCGCGATGTGCGCAAATGCCCACTTGAGCATGCTGTCGATGTAGCTCCGGTCCGCGCCGAATACGTCGTTCACCAGCAGATCCCACGTGGTCTGGCGCGAGTTTGGCGCGAGGAGAACGACGCCCGCCGCCTCCGCGTACGACTGGAAATCGAGCACCATGCCTTCGCCGCTTCCCCCTTCACCGTGGAGCAGCACCGTCACCGGCCAGGCGGTCGAAGGATCGTAGCTCGACGGCACGAAGAGCCCGAAGGGCCGGCCACCCGCCGTCAGTGTCTGGATGGTGAGTCCCTTCTGCACCGTGCCCGTTGGCGGTGCCACGCGGGCGGTGAGGCGTCCAGTAACGGTCGCGGAGTCGAACGGTGTGTCGGTGCGCGTCGACGAGCTGGGATCACACGCCACGGTCGGCAGCGTTGCAACGACAACGAACAATCCAACGCCGACGAGCGGCCTCAAGGTGCGGAGCATGTTCAACTCAGAACGGATTATCAGTATATACCCCGGCCTCTGTGGTCAGTCACGGCAGCGGGCCAATAAGGGCAACGGGCCAATAAGGGCAACGGGCAACGGGCAACGGGCTAAAGGGAGGACACCTTGAAAAGGCCACCCCCTTTGCCCGTCGCCCGTTGCCCTTGGCCCGCGGTCGCCCTTACCGGGCAAAACTCGCCAGCGTCGATCCCATGGCGTCGATCGTTGCCTTTGCACGATCGAGCTCGCCACCGTTGTAGATGAACGCGAACACGAGCTCTTCGCCGCTCGCGGTCGTCACGTATCCGCCGAGCGAGCGGACATCGCCCGTGCTGCCGGTCTTGGCTCGGAGGCGGCCCTGCGCGGGCGCGTTGCGCATGCGGGCGCGCAGTGTCTCGGTCTGCCCGGCCACAGGCAGCGAGTTCTGGAACACCGATGCCCATGGCGCCTTCGACGAGTAGTCGAGGACGCTCACGAGCGAGCGCGGCGTCACGCGATCGAGCGTCGAGAGTCCGCTGCCGTCGGCAAAATTGAGATTGCCCACCGCCGTGCCGACGCGGCTCGACAGGAACGTGTGCAAGAGCGCGTTGCCTGAATCCGCGGAGCCCACGGTGCCAGTGCTTGCGGCGACGTTCCGGAACAGCAGTTCGGCGAAATGATTGTTGCTCTCGCCGTTCATTTGCGTGATGAGATCGGACAGTGTGCGCGACGGCAGCTCAGCGACCCTGGCCGCACCCGGCGCCACCTGACGCGAGCGAACCGGCCCGGTCACCTTCACGCCCTCCGCGATGAGCGCGGAACGGAATGCGGCGGCCGCGAACATTTCCGGATTCTCGATCATCAGCATGTAGCCACGCGCGGGACTCAAGCCCCCGATCCACCCGGAAACCCGGAACGCGCCCGTCGCTGAATCCTGCCGGACGGCAATCGCGCCGCTTCTGCTGTCCGCCTTCACACTCACGGCGACCGACACCGGAAGCCCGCTCACCGCTGGGGCGAACGACACCTGCGCGCGGCCGTTCACGACACGGACCACGACACGAACGATGTTTTCGTTGTAGGAGAGCGCCGAGACGCGCGCCGCGTATTTGGCGCCCAGGAAGCGGTCGAGCCAGCCGTCGGGAATGTGACGCCCGTCGAAGGCAGTGCCATCGCCGACGATTGCGCCGTCGACGCGCGTGATGCCCGCGGCTGCGACCCGCTTCGCGAGCTCGTGCATGGGATCAGCGCCCGAAGGTACGCCGAGCGACGGATCGCCCGCGCCGCGCAGCACCAGGTCGCCGGTGATTGCACCGGCGGAGTCGACATCGCCCTCGCGGAACACCTGCGTCTGGAACTGATGATCCGGGCCGAGATAATCGAGCGCCATCGCCGACGTGAAGACCTTCATGGTCGACGCCGGGAGGAGCGCGGAATCGGGGTTGTATCCGAAAAGCGTGTCGCCGCGGGAGAGGGAGACCACGAGGACGCCCCAGGACCCGGAGCGGACGGAGCGGTCGAGGATACTCGAGAGTGCCTCGCCCAGCTGCGCCTCGCCCACAGGGGCGGCCCACGTGGGCTTGCGGACCGTTTTCTTCGGGGCCGCAGCCTTGGGGGCCGCGACAACGGGGCTCTGAGCCCGGGGGGCGGCAGGCACGGCAAAAAATGCGACGACCCCAAATGTGATCGACGCCACACCTCGTCCAATTGCAAACCGAGTCGTGTGCATCTCCAACCTTCTACTCTATTGACGGCAATCTGTGCGCTGGGCGGCCCGAGCGGAACAGGGGCACGGGAGTTAGACGAACACCGGAGCAAAAACGTTCAAAACGGGGCTAGCGGGCTAGTGGGCCAAAGGGCCAAAGGGCCGAAGGGCCAAAGGGCTGAAGGGAACTGCGTGGGGGTTCGCGCTGACGACGCGCTGACACTGACTGCCACCTTCGCCGCATGTCATTCCGCTACTCCGATCTCATCGTATGGCAGAAGTCCATGGCGCTCGCGCGTGAGGTGTACAGCGTGACTTCAACGTTTCCACGCGAGGAGCGCTACGGGATGACGTCGCAGCTGCGTCGCGCGGCGGTTTCGATTCCCGTGAACATCGCGGAAGGACATGGTCGCGCGTCGCGTGGCGAGTACATGAATCAGCTATCCGTTGCTCGGGGGTCGCTTCTTGAACTGGAGACATTGTGTGTGCTCGCAGAGCAATTGGGTTATGCGGACGCGAAACGCCTCGAGAGAGCGATCGGACTAACTCATGAGGTTGAGGCAATGTTGGTGAGACTCCGATCCCGACTCGCGGGGAAGAAAAAAGGGCCGGACTCTCGTCCGACCCCTTTAGCCCTTTAGCCCTTCGGCCCTTTCAGCCCTACGCCCGCGGCCTGCTAAACAAGAAAATCAGCGCAATGATCGTTCCGATCGCGATCAGGAACGGACCGCCGAACAACGTGCGGAAGAGTTTGTGGTCGTACTTGAGGTGCATATAGAACCCGACGACCGTGAAGAACTTGAGCGCGCTCATCACCAGCAGCGTCGGCACGAAGGCCGGCGAATGGCGGAACGGCGTGTAGTAGACGTACACCTCGACCGCGGTGATCAGTGTCAGCACCGCCGCGACGACCAGGTACGTCTTCGTCGTCGGACCATGGTGCTCGGCGTGGCCCTGGGCGTGGCCGCCTGCTGCGGCGTCGTGTCCGTGATCTGAAGTCATCGGGCTACTGGATGAGGTAGACGAGCGTGAAAATCGCGATCCACACGACGTCGACGAAGTGCCAGTACAGCGCGCAGATGTCGAGCGTCGGCGCGTCCTTGGGCGTGAGGCCGCGCTTGTAGTCGATCGAGAGCATCGAGATGAGCCACAGCACGCCGACCGTCACGTGCGCGCCGTGGAATCCCGTGAGCGTGAAGAACGTCGAGCCGAACAAATTGCGCCGCATCGTGAGCCCTTCACGCACGAACGACGTGAACTCGAACGACTGGAACCCGAGGAACGTCGTGCCGAGCGCGATCGTTGCCCAGAGCCAGAGCTTCGACGAGGCCCAGATGCCGCTGCGCGTGCCGTCGCCCTTGTGCTTCACGGCTTCGTACGCGAGCACCATCGCGACCGACGACATCAGCAGCGAAAACGCCGACATCGACGTCACGGGAATGTTGAGGATCGCCTTGTAGACGTGTCCCGTCGCGGGATCCGTCCACGCCTCGTGCGGCAGCGGGCCGACGAGCGACTTGCCCTTGTAGATCAGGTACGTGGCGATGAGCGATCCGAAGAGCATGCATTCGGACCCGATGAAGGTCCAGAACCCGATCTTCCGGTGCTCGAGTCCGGTGGTCGTGTAGTGAGACATTCTAGTGTTCCGGCTCCAGCGGGCTGAACAGCCACGATAGCATGGTGGCGGCGAACGCAATCCCGCCGCCGATGAGAAGGACGAGTCCGAGCTTCTCCGACACGTCCTTGTGCACGAGGAAGCCGCTGATCATGACGCTCATGAGCAGCGCCGCAAAGAACGGCTTGAGCGTCGGGATCGGCATGGGAATGCCAAGCTGACGGGCCGTCCGGGTTTCGGACTCGACGTGCACCGGAACGGAGTGCGCTTCTGCGATCTTGCCGGCCTCCGGACCCGAATGCGGAATCTCACCCGTCCGCTCGGGATGCTGCAGATCCCACAGTGGATAGCGTGACGTCACCGTCGGGATTTCGGCGAAATTGTATTCCGGCGGCGGCGACGGAATGGACCATTCGAGCGTGCCCGCGTCCCACGGATTCGCCGGCGCCACCGCGCCGTTCTTGCGCGACGTGATGAAGTTGTACGCGAAGATGATCGCACCGACCAGCAGAATGGCGGTGCCGATCGACGACATCATGTTGAACGAGTCGAAGCCCTGGCCGGAGTCGTACGTGTAAATGCGGCGCGACATGCCGAGCAGGCCGGCGAAGTGCATCGGGAAGAACGTGAGGTTCAGGCCGATGAGATTGATCCAGAAGTGCCACTTCCCGAGCTTCTCGTCCATCATGTGGCCGAAGATCTTCGGGAAGTAGTGATAGATCCCGGCGAAAATGCCGAGGATCGCGCCGCCATAGAGCACGTAGTGGAAATGCGCGACGATGAAGTACGTGTCCGTCTGCTGCAGGTCCGACGGCGGCGACGAGTGCATGATGCCCGAAATGCCGCCGATCGTGAATTCGCCCACGAGCGCGATCGCGAAGAGCATCGCCGTGTTGAAGCGGATGTTGCCGCCCCACATGGTGAAGATCCAGTTGAAGATCTTCACACCCGTGGGGATTGCGATGAGCATCGTCGTCATCGAGAACACCGCGTCAGCAATCGGACCCATGCCGACTGCGAACATGTGGTGTGCCCACACGCCGAAGCCGAGGAACGCGATGAGGATTCCGGAATAGACCATGACCGGATATCCGAAGATCGGCTTGCGTGAGAATGTCGGCAGAATCTCGGACACCAACCCGAAGGCGGGCAGAATGAGGATGTACACCTCGGGATGTCCGAACACCCAGAACAAGTGCTGCCAGAGCAGAGGGTCAGCGCCGGCGGTGAGCGTGTAGAAGTTCGTGCCGAAGAAGCGATCGAACTGCAGGAACACAAGCGCGATCGTGATCACCGGGAATGCCAGCACCAACAGGAACTGCACGACGAACGCCATCCACGTGAACATCGGCATGCGCAT
>Ga0134121_10002674_pt1 | contig 15241 bp, 20 predicted proteins | sample KB301_FD_96463 | JGI IMG/M metagenome (GOLD analysis project Ga0134121, IMG submission 96463) | Terrestrial soil microbial communities without Nitrogen fertilizer from Kellogg Biological Station, Michigan, USA - KB3-0-1 | ecosystem: Environmental > Terrestrial > Soil > Unclassified ... | reverse complement strand
TGTCCCCGGCGTAGACGTGCGCCGCGGCCTTGACCGGGTAATCCTCGAACGTCTCGTCGCCCTGCTCCTCGATCGAGGGGTAGTGGTTGGCGGTCGCCTGGGACATGGTTACTCCTTGGCCTCAGCGGCCGGGGGCGAGGGCGCCGGGTCGGCGGCCTCCACGGGGACGGGGGCGCCAGCGCCCGGCGACGGCGCGGCGATCGCCTCGGGGGCGACCTCCTCGACCGGCGCGGGGGCTGCGGGCGCCTCGGGTGCGGGGACGAGCTTGGCGATCGCCGGCGCGGGGGGCGCGTCGTCGCCAGCTCCTCGAGGAGCCTCCTCCGCCGGAACGGGGAGGGGAACGACGGCGCCGGGCGACGGCTCGGCCGGCGCGGGAGCGACCTCGGCGATCGGGGCGGGGGCGACCTCGTCGGCCACCGCTCGAGCGACGGAGTCGGCGACCGACGCGTCGTCGGCGCCTGGGGGAGCCTCCGCCGGCGCGAGCACGGCCGGAACGAACTCGACGAGGGGTCCGGCGGACCGGCGCTCGAGCACGAGGACACGCTCCTCGAGCTTGGCGATGGCGACGCGGAGCGCCGCGAGCTGCGGAGGCAGCTCGCGGAGGAACCGGGACGCCGCTTGCGGGTTTTCCAGCACGATCGCCTCCGGATCAGGTCGAGAGGGTCGCGCGGACGGAGCACTCCCAGCCGCCGTAGCCGGCGCTGCGGGTGCTCTCGATGCCGAAGCCGTAGGCGTGGGCGATCCACTCGAGCCAGCTGTTCGGGCCCTGCCAGAGGACCTCGGGCGGCCCCGGCTCCTGCATGATGAAGGGCGGGTTGCCGGGGGCGTCGAGCCGGAAGATGTAGATCCGGGTCGAGCTCGTGAGCCTCGGGTTCGCGACGACCTCGATGTTCCAGCCCTGGACGCCGTTCGCGGTCGGGTTCCCCTCGCCGTAGTTCAGGCGGTCGAGGTTCACCGCGGCCTTCGCCGCGCCCTCCATGTTCTGCGGCACCATCAGCATGAAGCGCTGGGCGCCGCCGTTGATCGGCTGCTTGTTCGCGGCCTTGATCTTCCGCATGTGCGGAACGATCGCGACGAGGATGCTCGCGAACTCCGTCGGGGTCGGGTTCGTCGAGTCGTTGACCTTGAGCGCCGCGTAGTCGGCGACCGTGAGGTCGTTCGTCCACGTCGTGACGCCGCCGTCGAACGTGTGCGTCGCCGCGAAGTACGCGACGCCGTCGTACGACTTGCCGTTCGTCTCGATGAGGTCCGAGAGGAGCTGGTTCCAGTGCTCGGCGGCGACGGCGCCGCCCTCACCGATCCTCTGGTTGATGAGCCCGAACTTCTGGAACTTGAAGTCGTTCTTGTCGATCCGGATGCCGGCCCGGTAGAGCCGGTTCTTCTGCTGCATCTCGTAGATCGGCAGCACGTCCTCGCGGAGGCCGCCGAGCCACTCCGAGAGCTGGGGGAAGAGCCCGAGGAAGCGGTGCGTCTCGATCTCCTGGTTGCTGTCGACGCGGAGCGAGAGCTTCGGGGCCCAGATCCCCGAGGACTCCTGCTCGAAGCGCATGTAGAAGGTGCCGAGGAAGCCCTTCGACACGATCTTCGAGTAGTCGGGGCCCGACTTGCCGAACGAGCCCGCGAGACGCTCCCCGGCCGTCCAGCGCTGGAGGAGCCGCTCGTAGTTGATCGGACCGTGCGTCGGGTCGGCGTGCTCGGCGATCTCCTCGCGGACGAGGTCGACCGTCTTCGCCTTGTAGAACGGCGTCCCGTCGGAGCGGAGACGGTGCTCGTACTCGATCGCCTTGGCGTAGAGCGCCTCGCCCGAGAGCGTGATCGTCTTCTTGAGGTTCTGGTCCTCGAAGGTGTGGGGCTGGAAGAGCGCCTTGAGCCGGAGATCCTGGCCGACCTCGACCCGCGCGCGCTCCTCGGGCATGAGGTGGGAGGTCGTCTCGGAGCGGCCGTCCTGGCGCGCGCGACCGTCGAACCCGAGGCCGGGGTAGCCCGCCTTCTCCTGGAGGCGCTCGAGCTCGCGCTGCTCGGAGGCCGAGAGGCGCGCCTTGTCGCCCTTCTTCGGGGCGGTCGCGGCGACCTTGAGCTTGCCCGCGACGACGCCGTCGGCGGCCTTGATCTTCGCCTCGTCGAGGCTCACGCCCTCGCGGACCATGCGCTCGGCGAACTTCGGCCAGCGCGGGAACGCGGCCCGGATCGAGCGCGCGCGCTCGCCCTCGGCCTTCGCGCCCTCGGCGCGCAGCCGCTTCTCGGTCTCGGGGTCGACCGTGAGAGCGCCGGCCTGAGCGAGCGCGTCCTTCGCCTTGGGATCCATGGAGACGACCTCCTGGTGCATGACCTCGACCTCGGAGGCGAGGTCGGCAGGGTTCGCGTTGATGAACGAGGTCTCGAACAGACGACAGCGCCGCCAGATCTCGATCGGGCCGATGACCGTGCGACCGTTGACCTCGGCCTCGGCGCCCTCCTCGACCTGCTCGACGCCGCCGATCCGACGGACGCCGATCGACGCCTTGTAGGGGAGGCCTTCGTCGGCGTTCTGGACGACCTCCCTCGCCTTGGCGTTCGAGAGCATGTGGCCGGTGAGGTGGATGCCCTCGTCGTCGATCGCGCACTTCGTGGCGACCGCGACGGGCTCCTCGTCGTGATGCTCGTGGAGCATGGCGAGCGACTCGGGCGCCTCGACGCCGGCGAGGTCGATGACCATGCGGCCCCAGAAGCGGGGGAAGTCGACGCCCGTGTAGGCGAGCATCGAGAACGTCCGTCGCTTGTCCGGGCCCTCGGCCTTCGCGAGCTCGACGTGAGCGCCGCCGTGATCCGCGCTCAGCAGGACGACGTCGTCCGCCGAGAGGAGCGTGCGCTTCGCGGGTGACAGGCGCTCGAGCAGCATGTCCGCGACTCTGGCGCGCGCGCGCTCGAGCTTGAAGTAGGCCCGTACGCTGCACCGTACGGACTCCCTGCCAGCCTCGCGCGGGTCGCGTCACCCTCGGAGGCATGAGCGATCTCCCGCTGCGCTTCGCCGGAACTCCGGACGCGACCTTGCAGACGTGGCACGACGCGCTCGCCACGAAGCTCGCCGGCGGCTCGCTGATCACCGACTACGTCATCACGGGCCGCGCGGTCTCCAAGATGTCCGCGCTCGAGGCGGCGCAGCTCCTCAACCAGATCTCGAACGAGCTCGCGCGTCGGAAGACACTCGCGAGCGACGGGACCGAGATCGCGATGGTCGAATTCGGCGACCTCGACGACGGGCCGCCCTGGCGGTGGCGCCGGTGAGCCGCCTCGACCGCGCCATCGAGTACCTCGCTCCGCAGTGGGGCGCGAAGCGGAAGCTCGCGCGACTCTCCCTCGCCGCCGCGACCGAGCTCGCGGCGGGCCACCGCGACGCGCGCCCGCACCGCACCGACAAGGCGATCGGCCCGCGAGGCGCGTCGGCCGACTACTCGAACGAGCTCGGCGGCGATCGCCGCTACCTCGTCGATCGCGCGCGCGGCCTCGAGACGAACAACGTCCTCGCCTGCACCATGCTCGACCGCTCCGTCGAGTCCGTCTGCGGCGAGGGCGGCTTCCGCCTCCGCGCGATGACGAAGGATCCCGGCTGGAACACGGCCGCCCAGGAGCTCTGGGAGGAGTGGGCGAACGACAAGAACCGGTGCGACGCGCGCGGGCTCCTGACGCTCCCCGAGATGATGTCGGGCGCCTACCGCTCGAAGCTCCGCGACGGCGACGTCTCGCTCATCAAGATCGCCGACGGCACGGTGCGGGCCGCCGAGTCGGACGAGCTCGCCTCGCCGAGCGGCGGGAGCTTCACGCGCCCCGACGACGTGGACGGCATCGAGCTCGACCGCCGCGGGCGGCCTGTGTCGTTCACCTACTTCGATTTCGACCCGAACATCGCGTGGGGAGACCGGCGCGCGGCCATCCCCTCGCGCCACGTCGTCGTCCCGGCGCGCGACGTCGTCTTCCTCGCGAGGCGAACGCGCCTCGGGCAAACGCGAGGCTTCTCGGCCTTCGATGGGATCTCGTGGCTCTTCGAGCAGCTCGACGGCTCTCTCGAGAGCATCACGATCCAGCAGCGCATGGCCGCGTGCTTCGGCCTCCTCGTCACGCGCGCCGCGTCCTCGAACGTCCAGCGCGGCACGGACGGCGCGGGCAACACGCGGCAGAAGATCCGGCTGGAGCCGGGCGACCTCCAGTACCTCGGCCCCGGCGAGACGGTCACGCCGGTCCAGGCCGCCTCGCACGCGGAGGCGTTCCACCCTCACGCGCTCCTGATCATCCGTCTCGTCGGGACGCGCTTCTCGCTCCCGCTCGAGATCGCGCTCGGCGACATGACGCAGGCCAACTACTCGACGATGCGCGCCGGCCTACTCCAGACCTGGAAGAAGTGGCGTGTCGAACAGCACGATCTCGCGCGCGCTCACTCGGAGCTCTACCTCTGGAAGCTCCTCTCGTTCATGGCCTCGGGCGAGCTCCCCGTGCGCAAGGACGCGTTCAAGCACCGGTGGAGGAAGCCGGGCTGGCAGTGGGTGAACCCCATGGAGGAGATCGAGGCCGCCCAGGCCGCGATCGACTCCGGCTTCGAGACGCGCTCGAGCCTCCTCGACATGCGCGGCCTCGACCTCGAGCACGTCGTCGACGAGCTCAAGCGCGAGAACGAGCTGTTCCGCGAGGCGGGGCTCCCCGAGGTGCGCTCGACGAAGACGCGCGACCCGATCAAGCCGGCCTCTCGCGAAGCGAAGCAAGAAGCCGCTCGAGCGCGCGCTCGCCGCGCGCGTCGTCGGGAGCTCGTCGGCGTCTAGTCTTCGCTCCCAATAGAGAACCGTCGCTCAGCGAGCTCGCTGGCGAGAAAAATCGGAATTCTCATCGGCCGGAGCCGTCTGCGGACGTCTCTTCCTTGCCTATCCGGTTAGCGCCCATGAACGCCACCCGTAGCCCCGCGGTGCTCGCACTTGCCGGAGTAGAGATCGGCGTAGGTCCGCGTCTCGGTCTCGCCGCCGATTCCGAGGAGCGAGCGGAAGGCGTTGAACGGGTAGAAGCGCCGGTTGAACCGGAAGACGAACTCGTTGAGGTAAGCCTGCAAGTGCTGCGGGCTGACGCCGTGGTGGACGCCGAGGAGCCAGGACGTGGTTCTGGGCCGCCTACGGCGCCCGGCGACCCCTACCGCACATGGGCTAGCCCTCCTCTTTCGGAGGGCTGTCGTGCCCGATCCAGACACCACCGCCGGGGCGCGCCCTGACGTGAGCGCGCTTGAGCGTGAGCGCGTAGAGCAAGATCATCGATTCGATCCCGCCCTTCTCGATGATCTTGAGAACGGATTCCGGGACGCTTCCCGGTGCCGCTTTTTCTTGGCGCTCAAGCAGCGACCGAGCTTCGGATTGAGGAACGCAGCCCTGGACGAAACCTGCGAAAAACTGATCTTCGCGTTCGGTTCCGTCGCTCCGCAGGTGGTGGCCGAGCTTCTTGTGCTGCCGTTCGACGATCGCGCGCGCCGTGTCGATGTCGGACAGGCGAACGCCGACAGGCAACACGTTCGCGACGAGGTTTCCCGCAGCGGTCCTCATCGTGACGGCGACCCGGAAATCTCGAGGATCGTAGCGGTGAAAGAACGTCCCCCCGCGAGTCGCGGGGGCATTTCCATCCGAATGCAGGTGCCGCGTCGAAGCCTCGAACTGCTCGGGCTTTTCCGCAAGGTAAGCCTTGATGAGCCACTCGTAACGAGTCGGCCAAAAAACATCGACCGCGCTTGCGGTGCTGATTCCGTGCTCGGCGTCGTCCACGCGACACGTTGCCTCGTCCTCGATCCAGACTCGTTGCCCCTCTACCTCGGGGTGGAGTCCGGGAGGGAGGCGATAAGGGCGCCCCGAAACTATGACCGTCCCACCCTTGACCTTGCGCTCGACGATCATCGGGACGCCTTCCTGACGAACGTCCCCGTCACCGAATCCCAGGGCTCGAAAGCCCGGCGGTCGGTGATCCAGGCGTCTTCCGCCTCGCGCTCGCTCGGGGTGCCGGCCCAGGCGATCCCCCACACACGGCCCTTGACCTCGACAAGCACGAGCGAGTGTGTCCGCGGAGAGGTGGGGTGCGGCCGGATCGCGATGACCCGCTTGGCGGGCTTGCTATCCTGCTTCTCAGCCACGAGATTCCTCCTATCAGGGTCTCTTGGTCAGGGACCGCCGGGCTGCAACCCGGCGCGTCCCGCCTTCAACACCGCCCCTAGTATAGCCTCGGGCCGGGCCGTGTGGGTGTCAAGCGGATAGGCAAGGTCTCTTCTCTGGGGAGCACGCTCGCCGGCGGGAGGCTCTGCGCGATCTCGATGACCGGGCCCTCCGCCTCGCGCTCCTTGGCGAAGGCCCGCATGATCGCGAGGGCGACGCTCCCGTGGATCTCCGCGAGGAGCCGCGTCCCCAGGTTCTCGCTCGTCGCGAAGGCCTCGCGGCCGGTGATCACGGCGAAGGTCGCCATGATCGCGCGCTCGCGGAGCTCGTCGGGCGTCTTCCTCCAGGTCTTGAACGACCGGATGCCGTGCGCCTCGTGGAAGACGCGCATCGCCTCGTGCGCCGCCTCGGCGCAGGCGAGCACGTCCGTCGGCACCTTCGAGAGCAGGTCGCGGCGCTCGGCCTTCCTAGCGCTCTCCGCGCGTTCGGCGAGACGATCGCCGAGCTCGTCGCGCTCCCAGGGCTTCACCTCGGGCTTCACGGGATCCTCACCTTGAAAAGCTCGCCGCCGTTCCGGCAGGCCTTCCGCTGGCACTCGTAGTAGCGGAAGCCGCGAGTCTGGTTCGTGGTCACGATGTGGACCTGACTCGATCCGCAGCTCGGGCAGCGCGCCGCCCCGCACTTCTCGCAGATCACCTTGCCGTCGCCGGTGGGAGCGTCCCCGACCACGCGCTCGCTGGGCGCGTGGTCTTCGATCCGCGACCGGGGCTCTTCCGTCGGTCTCACTTCGGCTTGGCGGCCTTTCGCATGGCCTCGAGCGTCGAACGGACGTTCGCGCGCGCGGCCTTCGCCCTCTCCTTCGCCTTGCGCAGCTCTTCGGCGAGCTCCTTCGCCTCGTCGCGCGCCTTCTGGAGATCCTGCGCCGCGGCCGTGAGCGCCTCCTCGTGGGCACCTCGCTCGGCGAGCTGGACGTTCCGCGCTTGCATGACCTTCGCGCGGTACGCCGACTCGGTCGCCCTCGTCTCGAGGAGCCGGACCTGGAGCTCGGCATCGTCGAGGGCGAGGCGGAGCTCGCGCGGGACCTCGTTCTCGCACGCGCGCTGCGCGGCGCCCGAGGTCTGCACGGCGTTCCGCGCCTCCGCGATCTTGCGGTGGAGCACGGCGCGATCGCGGTCGAAGGCCTTCCGGCGCGCTTCCTCGGCCTTCTCGGCCTCGCTCTGCGCGCGGAGCGCCTTGTCGAGCGCCGCGAGGTCGGCCTCGTGCCGGCCGGCGAGATCGAAGGTTTCCTTGCTGATCATGGGCTGATCCTTTCGACGACGACGGTGATCGTTTCGCGGTCCCGATGCCTCTCGACCGTCCTCCACGCCGACGGCCCGGCGCGGTCCAAGAGAAGGCCCTGGAGCTCCATGCGGGCTTCCGCCTCCCTCGAGGCCAGGAAGCTCGCCCGCGCTTTGACGAGCCCGATGCCGCTCTGGTACGCGCAGCCGAGATCGAAGAGGAGCGGCGTGGACGGGAGGGGCGCCCTCTTGCCGTCGTAGACACGGAGCGGCGCGGGCGAGGGGGTTGAGGCCGGCGCGTCGGGCCACCTCGCCATCGGACCGACGGGGCTGGTCCGCCACCTCGCCATCGGACCGACGGGGCTGGTCCGGCCCGCGACCGGCGGGAGGAACTCCGGCGGCAACTCGGGGGGCGCCGTGTAGGACCGGAAGGCCTCCCGGACCTCGCGCGTCCATCGCTTCCAGCCAGCGTCGGGCGACGAGTAACGCTCCCGGAGAGCGATCTCCTCGTGGATGGCGGCGGTCGAGCGGGCGTTCGCCGTGATCAGCGGAGACCGCTCCTCGACGACCTCGCCCAGGAGATCGCGGCGGCGCACCTCGTTCGTGCAGCGCACGCATCGCTCGCCGAGGATCGTCTCGTCGAAGCGCTCGCCGCGCCCACGGGCCTTGCCGCATCGGATGCACGTCATGGCTAGTCCCTCCTGCTTCCGTTCCAGTAGCCGCCGCCGGCGCCGTCAATCTCGTCGTCATCCTGCGGCCCGAACATGGGGTCGAAGGCCCGGGTCCGCTCGCGGCGCACCGGCTCCTCGGGAGCGAGGACCGGCGGGGCCGCGTGGACCGCGAGCGAGAACGTGTCGACGATGTCGTCGTGGCACGACGGATCGGGGAAGGCGCAGAGCTCGTCCTCCACGTCCTTCCGCCAGAGCGCGTCGCGCAGGAGGAAGATCCTCCCGTTCTCGACCGCCGCCGCGGCCGGGGTCGCGCGCGTCGTCTTGTCCTTGTGGACCTCGACCTCGCGCACGGGGAGCATGGCCTCGCGCGCCTCGGCGTTGACGCGGACGAGCGGCCCCGCGGCCTCGAGCCAGAGCGAGGTCGATCGCTCGCGCGCGGTGATCCTCGTCAGGAGCGGCACGAGCTGAGGCGTCTCGAACTTCCCGCGGAAGACGTCGAGTAGGAACAGGCGGCCGTCGGGCGCGAGGCCCCAGGTCGAGACGACCGTGTAGTCGGCCCAGCTCTTCGTCGCGAACGCGAGGTCGGCGGTCGTGAAGACGACGAGCGAGGAGCGGCGCACGGCCACGCCGATCTCCGGCACGACGAGCTCGTCCTCGAGCGTGAAGCTCTTGAACCACTCGCGGCGGAACATGCCGCCGGCCGAGACCTCGAACTGCGCGAGGCACTCGCGGGCCCAGGCGTAGGCGCCCATCTTGGCCTTCATGCGCTCGAGCTCGGCCGCCGAGATCGTCGGGTTGTCGCTCGTCGGCCGCTGCCAGCTCTTGTAGGTCGGGTCCGTCTTCTCGAGCTTCCACTCCTCGTAGAACCAGTTCATCCCCTTCGGAGTGCTGATGAGGATCGCCCAGCCCTCGCGGTCGGCGAGCGTCGGCCGGAGCGTCAGCGTCCACGTGTCGACGTGGCAGAAGGCGGCCTCGTCGATCACGATCCCGTCGAGGCCGTCGCCGCGGAGGCCCTCGGGGTCGTGCGCGCTCTTGACGGTGATCGAGCCGCCGCCCGGGAACTCGATCCGGCGCCCGACCTCGTCCTTCTCGAGCTGGCCGCCCCAGTTCGAGAGAGCGGCCTTCAGGTCGCGCCAGATCTTCGAGGCGATCGCGAAGGTCGGCGCGACCCACCAGATCCGCGCACCATGCGCCGCGCCGCGGAACTTCGGAGCGCCACCTTCGATCGGCCCGTGTCCGTCGACCACCGCGACAAGGCCGAAGAGCGTCTTGCCGAAGCGACGCCCGGCGCAGATGACTTTGAAGCGGTGGTCGTCGCGCGCGATGTCGACCTGGTGCGAGAGGAGGAGCGGGAGGACGACGCGCCGAGTGATCCGTCGCTTCGCGGCGGCGAGGCGGAGCTTCGCGTTCTCGTCGCTGGGATCCGCAACGACGGCGCGCTCGAGCTCGCGAAGGTGGCGGTCGCTCACACTGCGCCGCCCTTCGGGGTGGCGGAGTCGCGCCAGTTGCCGACGTATTCGATGATGACCGTCATCGGCTCGTTGCCACGCGCCTCCGCGAGCTCCTTCGCGCGCGCGATCGCGAGCTGACGCTTCTCGCCGAGCGCGCCGGAGAGGACGCGCGCCTGCGTCTCGTCGATGTGGCCCGGGTGCGAGGGCGGCCGGCGAGCGCCGACCATGATCGCGGTCGCGATCTCGTCCAGGCCCTCGAGCGTGACCGCCTTCGCGAGGCGGGCCTCGAACAGGGCGACCTCCTCCGCCTCGGCCTCCTTCGAGAACTCGAGACGCTTGCACGTCGGGCACACGCCGGTCGGGCGCGGAACCGACGCCGGCGCCTCGACCTCGGCCGCTCGAGCGCGCGCTCTCTGTGCTCCTGTGCTCCTGTTTGTGCTCTTGCGCTCCTTCTCGGCGGCCTCGATCGCGCGCGCGAAGCGCTGCCACGAGTCGCCCGCGCGCGAGCCCGTGAGCTTCCCCGCGCGCGCCTTCGAGACGAACCGCGCGGGCAGATCGTGCGCGCGCTCAAAGGCATCAGCGGTGAGGCCGAGCGCGTCGAACCGCGCGAGGAGCTCCGGCTTCGTCGCGCGCTTACCACCACCCGCGCCGTCGTAAGTTTTGCGGCTCATGCGGCACCGCAGGAGCACACGGCGTAAACTTGTGCTCCTAGGAATCCGGTGCTCGTCGTAAGTGGGGCGCGCCTCATGGACTTACGACGGCCCGCGGTAAGGACCCTAACCCAAGGCGCCACCGTGACTTGCGTCTGATTGGGTGTCTGGAATGCGGGGTCTAGGGCTTTCCTCGTCGTCGTAAGTGAAGTACGATGCATCTTACTTGAGTTACGACGACGCTTGCGGTGCCAATCTTTATCACCTTCACTTACGACGATGAGTCCACAATCCCACATCAGCACGGCACCCTCCCCTTGAGGAGCCGTCGCACGGTCGCCATGGACTCGGGGATGTTCTGGCGCGCCCAGCGCACGAGGCCGCGCAGCTGAGCTGGCGTCTTGCACTCGTTGAGGCGCGCGACGATCCAGGCTTCCTCGCGCTCAACCCTGCGGAGCGTTGAGAGCCGCGCGACGATCGCGAAGCCGCTGCGCCGCTTGGCCTTCACGAGCGCCTCCGGCGTGTGCTTCTGGACGGCTTCCGGGGCTCGTCCGGCGGCTCGGGAAGACAGCGGTCGACGGCCGCGTCGACCGCGTACTGCGCGATCGCGCCGAGCACGGCGACGCCGGCGGCCTTCGCGATCGCCTTGCCGAGCTCTCGTAACCACGGCGGCGCGCAGGCGATCACGGGCCACCGCCTTCTGCATCGGACGGTCGGTCGGTGCGAGCCATGAGCCGACGCACCGTCCACGCGTGCCAACGACCGCGCCGCGGCTTGATCCCCGAGGCCTCGAGCTCGGCGATGACCTGCGCGACCGTGTGCTTCTGCCGAACCCCTTGGCGGATCACCGCGAGCGCTCGCTGCTCGCCCTCGTCGTCGAGGAGCCTTCCCTCGCGATCGGCGCGCTGGCCGAAGCGCGTGTTGCCCGCGCGCTCGCCTCGCGCGAGCTTCGCCGCGAGCGCGCTCTTCGTGCGTCTCCGGCCCTGCCGGAGCGTGAACTCCGCGAGGACGAGGAGGAGCATCATGGTGAGCCACGCGACTTCGTCGTCGCCCTCCGTGCTCACGCCGTTCGCGCAGACGAGCGGCACGCCGAGGCGCTTGAGCTCGCCCAGGAGGCGGATCCCCTCGGGCACGTCGCGACCGAGTCGATCGGGCTGGGCGACCAGGAGGGCTTCGCCCGGGCGAAGGCGTGCGAGCGCTCGCGCGAGCGCCGGACGCTTCGCGGCGGGCTTCGCCCCGGAGATGCCCTCGTCGGCCTCGATCGGCTCGAGGAGCTCGAGCTCGCGACGCTTCGCGAGCGCGACGATCGCCGCGCGCTGCGCCTCGAGACCGAGCCCGCTTCTCGCCTGCTCGGTTGAGCTGACGCGGATGTAACCGACCGCCTGCACGGGGAGAGCTTGCGCATCGCGGCGACGCTCGCCGTCCGCCGCGCGACCAAGCGCCACGCCTCGATGCCAACATCTACCCGGCGAGACCGAGCGCCTCGCTGGAGGACGAGTGGTCACGAAGAGGAAGCCGCGCTGCCTCTACCCCACGTGTCGAACGACGCGGCGCCTGCGTTGCGGGCTCTGCACGAGACACTACGCCATGCAAGACCGCGCCTGCAAAACGGGCGTCACGACGCGCGCCGAGCTCGTGCGCGCGGGCAAGATGCTCGAGCCGCGCGGCAAGAACTGGTTTCACCCAGACCAGGGCCGCTAAGGCGTCGCCGAGGTCCCGGGCGACAGCGCGGAGTGCCGGGCGAGGAAGCGCTTCGCGGCATCCCAGGTGCAATCGAGGATCGCCGCGACCTCTGCGATCGTCGCTCCGCGAGAGCGCGCGCGCAGCGCGAGGAGCCACGTCCTCCGCGCGCGGATCTCCTCGATCCTCCGGCGCCCTGGCGGCCGGATCGCTCGCCGCTCGTTCGCGAGGATCCGGCGGATCGTGCGCACGCCGCGCCCCCAGCGCCGAGCCACCCACTCGAGCGTCCGCTTTTTCGTGCAGTAGTCCTCGACCACGGCCGGGACGGGCGGGTCGGGCGCCTCGGGGATCGCCGTCGACTCGGCGAGGCCGTCGACGTAGTCGCGGATCGCGGCGGCCTCGCGGAAGTCGAGCTCGACGAGCTCGACGAGCTCGGGCGCGCCGACGAAGATGCGGACCTCGAGCTCGTCCTCGGGCTGCTCGACCAGGAGCTCGAGGCCCGTGATCGCGCGGAGCTGAGCCCTGAAGCGCGCCATGAGCTCGCGGGGACGCTCGGGCGCTCGGTTCCACTCCCGCGTCCGCATCCAGATCTCGGTCCACTCGCCCTCACCGCTCGCGCAGTTGAGCGTGACGTAGCGGCGCCCCGAGGTGAGGCAGATGTGCTGGAGCGCGGCGAGGTCGACGATCCAGCGCGCGCGTTCAGCGCGCGCCTTCCCGATCACCCCTCGAAGGAGACTCCTCACCGCTCGGCCCGGCACCTATGCTATGCGGAATTGCAAGCATCGACCGCCTGCGGTTAGAGCCCACGTCCATGGATCTCCCGGAAGATGGCGGCCCTCATCGCCTCAGCGGCGGCGCGCAGCGCTCGTGCCGGCGCCACGAGGACCATCAGGCGAAGTCGCCATGGAATCGGCCCGGGGAACGCCGGCTCGGCTTGCACGATCCGGAGGCAGGCGTCGCGCTCGAAGAGCATGCCCTTCGCGTAGTCGTTCATGCGAAATCTCCTATGCAATGAAGGCCTGCGGTCGTGAGCGTGGCGACTCGCCGGGGTGTCCCTCGTCGCGAGCCGAGGACCAGCAGCTCGACAAGGCCTTCACGCTCGAGCCGACGGAGGTAGCCCTCGAGCACGTCCTCTTCCTCGAGATCGACGTCGATCCTGAGCCTTCGCGTCGCTCGCGCCCCGAGGACGGCGAGCGCCGTGAGGATCTCTCGCGCGCGCGAGCCGAACGGATCGACGGCACTCTCGCCCTGCGCGGCGACGAGCGCCTCCTCGCGCTCGCGATCGGCGAGCTCGGCGATGACCTGGCGCGCGTGGGGGAGGAGATGGACGTGATCGGAGCAGAGCGGCTTCCGCTCGGTGGTCCGGTGCCCGCAGAGCCCGCAGACGCTCGCCTCGATGCGCTGCTGGGGCGCGCACTCGAGCCGCTCCAGGAGCTTCACGCTGGAGCCCCCACCCGTCCCCCGAGGCTCTCGGCGAAGCGCGCGCGCGCGAGACTCGAGGCGATCGTCTCGACGAGCTCCTGTCGCGCAGGCGCGCTCGCGTCGATGCGCCGCTCGGCCTCCTCGCGCGCGGCCAGGCGGAGACGCTCACGCTCCTCCGCGGCAAGGGCGCGCCAGCGCGCGTCGAGGTCTCGGTCCTCGGTCGCCTTCGACCGCGTCCACGCTTGCTCGGGGGGGCGCGGCGCCTCGGCGCGCGTCGGCGCAGGAAGGGGCGCCTCGCGCGTCCCGGAGCCCACCACTGCGTCCGCGAGCTTCGCGAGGAGCGCAGACGCCTCGGCGGGCCCTCGCTCGACGGCGGGCAGCTCCACGAGGCCGGTGAGGCGTCCGCGCGCGCCGTCCGTCGCCAGGAGCTGCCGGACGACCTCGTCGAAGTTCGCGGCGCACCCCTCCTCGAGGTCCTTCAGGTCGGCGTCGGGGATCCGCGCCTTCGACCAGAAGAGGCCCGTCCACGTGAGCCAGGGCTTCTTCTGCCAGGGCTCGGCGCGCCCGCGGCCGATCCCGAGGAGGAGATGGTGGACGAGCTTCCGCACGCGCTCGAAGGGCACGTCCTGGACGGCCAGCGCGTGCGCCTCGGGATCGTTCCCGGGCCGCGCGCCGCGGTCGGCGCGCATGAGCCGGCAGAAGGTCGCGTGCGTCCGCGCCTCCTCCTCGCCGTCCTCGGGTCGCCACCGATGCTTGTGCTTCTCGGATGTCCTCGAAGAGGAAGCTTCTCTTCTCTTCGTTAAGCTTCTTAAGCTTCCGGACCGATGGACCGATGCATCGGTCCGCGCCGTTCCTGGGCTCGCGGGCGCGGATGGCGACCGATGGCCATCGGTGTTGCCGATGCGCGACACCGATGCTTCACCCTCGGCGTTCCTTGGGCTCGCGGGCGAGGGGGACCGATGGCCATCCGGATGGCCATCGGTCGGCCCATCGGTGCGCATCGGTGCCTCCTCGAGGCCTCGACGACGCTCGGGCGCGAGCGAGTAGATGACGACCCCGCCGCGGACCTCCCGGACGATCGTCCGGGCGACGTCCCGGAGGTAGGCGATCGCGCCCGTCACGTTGCGCTCGAAGCTCGCCGTGCGCGGTCGCGATGACGACGCCGCGACCTGGACGAGGATCGCGCGCGGCGTCGCGTAGCCCCCGAGGGCGAGGATCGCGCGCTCGACATCCCCCTCGACGGGGCGCGACCGGAAGTAGCGACGGGCGCGCTCGCCGCCGGACGACTCGGCGACCGGGTCGGGCGACGGATCGAAGCGAAGGATCGGCGCGGCATCGCTCACGGCAGCGCCTCCGAGATGGAAGAGCTCCTGCTGGGAGCTCGAGGAGCGGTCGGGGGAGCGAGCGTCTCCGCCGCGCAGCGCGACGAGACCTCGGGCAGGAGATGGCCCTGGCTCACGGTGCGTGCTCCTGCTCGAGGCGGATCGGCTGGACGAGCTCGTGCCCCTTGCCGATCAAGCGAGCGGCCTTGAGCACGAGGTCGCCGGCGTCGGCGACGGCAGAGGTGAGGGCGAGGAGGAGGCGCGCGGCGTCGCGCCCATGCTCCCCGCCGCGGACGTCACCCTCGACGGTCGAGAGGATGTGGATGTGGTCGTCCTCGCGGAGCTCGACGCGCAGGTAGACGACGGAGCGGTTCACGATCGGCCTCCGTGGCAGCCGCACGCGCAGGCGATCCAGCGCGCCGCGGGTTCGCCCTCGGGGATGGGGAGGCCCGCCGTCGCGTTCGGGTGCTGTGAGAAGACGCGCGCGGGGCAGAGCCTGTGCGCGCCCTCCTCGCAGTAGTGCCATGTCTCCGAGCTCAAGGCGTCCGGTCCTTGAGGACCTCGTGGACCTCACGCGCGAGCGCCTCGCCGTTCCCGGCGATCTCCTCGAACTCGCGGA
>Ga0134121_10002673_pt1 | contig 15244 bp, 17 predicted proteins | sample KB301_FD_96463 | JGI IMG/M metagenome (GOLD analysis project Ga0134121, IMG submission 96463) | Terrestrial soil microbial communities without Nitrogen fertilizer from Kellogg Biological Station, Michigan, USA - KB3-0-1 | ecosystem: Environmental > Terrestrial > Soil > Unclassified ... | reverse complement strand
GTGAGGTCCTTCCACACGCCGGCCACGCCCTTCACCTTCGCCTGGCCGCCGAGCTTGCCTTCCGTGCCCACCTCGCGGGCTACGCGCGTCACCTCTGCGGAAAAGTTGCCGAGCTGCTCCACCATCTTGTTGATGGTCTTGGCGTTCCTCAGGAACTCGCCCTCGAGCGGCCGGCCGTCGATCTCCAGAGCCATGGACTTCGACAGGTCGCCCTGCGCCACAGCGCCGATCACGCGCGCCGCCTCGTTCGTCGGATGCACGAGGTCGTCGATCAGCGCGTTGATGTTCTCGACCGACTGCGCCCAGAAGCCGCGCGCCTGCGGCAGCGCCGCGCGCCGGCGGAGCTTGCCCTCCTTGCCGACCGCCTGCGCGAGCTTGGAGAGCTCTTCGGCCATCGAGACGTTCTGCTCGACGAGGTCGTTGAAGACATCAGCGACCTTGCTGAATTGCGGGCTGCCCTGGATGGGCAGCTTCGCCGCCGGATCTCCCCGGCGTAGCGCGACCAGTGCGGCATGGATGGCGCTCAGCTCTTCGGCATGACCGACTTCGGTCGTGGCGGTGTCTTTGAGGGGCAGGTTCACCGTGGGCTCCGTGCGTTGACTGCTTAGAAAAATGCGCGAAATAAGCCGTCGAAAGATACCTTGCATGCCCTGTAGAAAGGCACCGAGTTGAGTGTCGTGGTTTGCACTACATCCTCTATGGGAGATGCCGCACTCGCCGCCCCCGGCGCTCGCTGTGTAAATGGGCATCGGCGTCCGTAGTTGATCGACGACAAAATGAAGCCGGCGAACGCCACAGACAAAAAGGCCGGCTCTGAGCGTCGCGCGCAGGCGCGTTCTTGTTTCCTTCGATACCATCGCCGCCGTGGCTAAGGACGAATCCGTGCAGCCAGCAGCTGCGGAGCGCGCAGCGCGCTCGAAGCGGCGGCTGCGCATCATCGTCGCTGACGACGATCGCGATCACGTCATCACGCTCGCGGCCTTGCTGATGGACGAGGGTCACGAGGTGCGCGAGCTGTACCTCGGCTCCGAGGTGGTCCGGCTGGTGCGCGAGTTCGATCCGGACGTCGCGCTGATCGATATCAGCATGCCCGGCATGAACGGCTACGACGCGGCGCGCGAGATCCGGCAGGAATTCGGCAAGAGGCGCCCGATGCTCATCGCCATCACCGGCTGGAGGCAGTCCTCCGACAGGATCCTGGCGAAGCTCGCCGGCTTCGACCATCACATGCCGAAGCCCTTCGACCCAAAAGCGCTCCTCGAGCTGATCAGCCCCCTTGCCGAGGGGTCAGGTACTGGCGCTTAGGTAGTCAAGGCGCGGCCGCCGCTCTGGCGGAAGAAGCATGAGCTCGCGCCGCACCACGCCCAGCAGCTCGTCCGCGCTGAACGGCTTCTTCAGGCAAGGCGCGCCCAGGGCGCGAGCGCGATCGAGCACCTCGGCGTTGCCGCTCATGAAGACCACCGTGACCTGCGGCATGGTGGCGTCGGCCTTCAGCGCGGCGACGAAATCGACCCCGTCCAGGTAAGGCATGGCGACGTCGACGATCATGAGGTCGGGCGGCGTCTGCATGACGGAGCGCCCGGCGACGATGGCGTCGCCGGCGACCTGCACGTCGTAGCCCGCTCCCGCGAGGTGGAGCTTGAGGAGCTCCCGCACCGCGGCCTCGTCGTCGACGACTAGGATCGAGGGTCGTTTCTCTTCGGCCATGGGAATCCGGAAAAAGCCGCAAGCGAAGAGCGTGCCGTCAGGCACCGCTTTCGCCCGTCTGGACCATAGCGCGTTCACCTGGCCTGCTTCAATCGCGCGCACAATGCGGTTTCAAGCCACCATGCCCACGGCCCCGTCAGCCGGCAATCTCACCCAGGCGCAGGGCGCGCAGCGACAAAGTGCGGCCCGGCCGCTGCGCGTCGTCGTCGCCGACGACGAGCGCGACATCGTCGATACGCTCACGGCGATCCTGCAGGACGCCGGCCACACCGTGTACTGCGTCTACTCGGGCAAGCAAGTGCTGCCGACGGTCCGCGTCGTGCGCCCCGACGCGATCATCATCGACGTCGCCATCTGCGGCATGAGCGGCTACGCCGTCGCTCAGGAGATCCGCCACAGCTTCGTCGACTCGCGCCGGCCGCTGCTCGTCGGCATCTCCGGATTCTGGAAAGAGAGCCCCGACAAGCTGGTCGCCCGGCAGACGGGCTTCGATCATTACCTCGACAAGCCCTGCGACCCGAACGAGGTCCTCGAGCTCCTGGCGCAGTCGCGCCGCTGAAAGGCGTCGGGCCCTGCCCGACAGATTTTCCCCGCGCCGTCGCGGAGAATTCCATGCAGTGTTGCGGCCAGTCTTCGGCGCGCAGGAGGGGGCGGGCCTTTCCCCGGGTGTGTTCTCCGAGCTGCGGTTCGACCGGAACCTGCTACGGCCCTCGGCCGCCGGCAGCCCGATCGCGGTGCATCGCGATCACGCGTGGGAAGCCGAAGGCAGGAAGTTCGACCGCCTCGACTGCGCCGGCCGCGTGCTGGTCTTCTTCGGCCAGCTCGACGGCACCCTCGGCACGATGTACGGACCCTACGAGAAGCTCTCGGCGATAGACGGAGTTCTCTACGCCGACGACGAGCGCTTCGCGGCCTTCGACGAGGCGATCAGCCTATGGGCGATCGAGCACACGGCGCTGCGCTGCCCGGTGCTCGTGGCGCGGGCGCCGGACTAGTCGAGGGAAACGAGACCGCGCTGGATGGCGAACTTGACGAGGCCGGCGACGTCGCGGATGCCGAGCTTCTCCACCAGCCGCGCGCGATAGGTCTCGACGGTCTTCTGCGATAGCACAAGGCGCTGGGCGATCTCGGCGCCGGTGCGGCCTTCGGCGAGGAGCTGCAGCACCTCGCGCTCGCGGGTGGAAAGCTTCTCCAGCAGGTCGGCCTTGCCGTCGGCGGCGTAGTCGTCGATCACGACGTCGGCGACGCGCGGGCTCAGGTAGCGCTGGCCGCTGTGCACCGCGCGGATCGCCTCCACCAGCTCCTTCGCCGCGGAGCGCTTCACCACGTAGCCCGTCGCGCCGGCCTTGAGCGCGCGGCGCACGTATTCGCGCTCGGCGTACATGGAAAGCACGATCACCCGGCATTCGGGGCGCTGGTCGATGATGGCGCGCGCCGCATCGGCGCCGTTCAGCTCCGGCATCGAGAGGTCCATCAGCACGACGTCGGGCTCGGTTTCCTTCGCCACGCGCACCGCCTCGCGGCCGTCGCCGACCGTGGCCACGACCTCCAGGTCGGACTGGGCTTCGACGAGGTGCTTCAGGCCTTCGGCGACCACCGCGTGGTCGTCTGCAATCAGGATTCGGATGGTCATGTCGAGAAAGGCACCCGCGCTTTAAGTGTAGTCCCTTTGCCTGGCGCACTTTCGATCTCGAGCGACCCCCCGGCCGCGATGACCCGCTCCTGCATGGTCGTCATGCCGAGCCGCGTGGCGCGCGCCTCCGCCGCCGTCGGATCAAACCCGCGGCCGTTGTCGCTGACGACCAGGGTGAGGTGCCCGTCTTCCGCCTCGAGCCCGAGGCGCACGCCCGTCGCCTGTGCGTGCTTCGCGACGTTGTTCAGCGCCTCCTGCGCGATGCGGAAAAGCGCCACGGCGGCATCGCGTCGCAGCTCCCGGCTGCGCTCGCGCGCCTGATCGTCGAATCTCAGGGCGAGGTTCGTGCGCTTGGCGAACTCCTCGCCGTACCAGCCGAGCGCCGCGCCGATGCCGTACTCCTCCAGGAGCGGCGGCCGCAGCTCCGCCATCACGTTCTCGATGGTCTGCAGCGTTCCCTCGACCAGGCCGAGCGAATCGCGCAGCCGCAGGCGCAGGTCCTGCGCGCCCGATTCGCCCAGGATGCCGAGCGCGATATCGAGATTGATGTTGAGGGCGGAGAGCGTCTGCCCGACCCGGTCGTGCAGCTCGGCCGCGATGCGGCGCCGCTCCGCCTCCTCCACCTGGACCAGGCGCCGCGTCAGCGACTGCAGGCTCGCCGCGGCGGCGCGTTGCGCGAGCTCGGAATTGCGCTGCTCGGTGATGTCGAGGCAGGCGCCGACCAGCTTGATCACGCGGCCCTTGTCGTCGCGCACGATCTCCGACTGCGTGCGCACGGTGCGCTCGGTGCCGTCGGGACGCACGACGCGCTGCTCGTGCGTGAAGCCGCGACCCTCGGCGAGGGCGCGTGCGATGTGCGTCGCCGTCATTACGCGATCGCTCGTCAGCACGCGCTCGAGGAATGCTTCGAAGCTCGGCGCCACGGCGCCGACCTCCAGGCCGTAGATGCGGTAGAGCTCGTCCGACCAGCTCATGCGGCCGCTGGCGGGCTCCCATTCCCACGAACCGAGGCCGGCGAGCTTCTGGGCTTCGGCGAGGAGCGTGCGCTGCTCGGCGAGCGCCTGCTCACTGAGGATGCGCTCCGTGATGTCGGTCGCGACCCCGCCGATGCCGGCGACGGCGCCGGTCGCATCGAGCACCGGAAACTTGACCACCATGTGAGTGCGTTCGGCTTCGCCGAGGTGGATGGCCTGCTCGAGCCTGATCGCGGCACGCTGCGATATGACATCGGCATCGCTCGCGGAGAAGAGATCCGCCTGCGCGGCGGGGAACAGCTCGTCGTCGCGCCGGCCGAGGATCTGCTCGCGGCGCAGGCCGAAACGGGCGAGGAGCTGCCGGTTGACGAAGCGATAGCGCCCGTCGGCATCCTTCAGGAACATCATCGCCGGGCTGTGGTCGGTGAACGCCTGCAGGCGCTCCTCGCTCTCGCGGATGCGCTCGTGCGCCTGGCGCCACGTCGTGAGGTCGCGCGTCACCTTGGCGTAGCCGGTCAGCGCGCCCGATCGGCCGCGCAGCGCCGTGATGACGACATCGGCCCAGAACCGGCTGCCGTCCTTTCGCAAGCGCCAGCCCTGCGCGCTGACGCGCCCGTCCTTCGCCGCGTGCTCGAGAATCCGATCCGGCATGCGCGCGACGCGGTCCTCCGGCGGGTAGAACACCGAGAAATGTCGGCCGAGGATCTCGCCCGCTGCATAGCCCTTGATGCGCTCGGCGCCCGCGTTCCAGCTCATCACGCGCCCCGCCGTATCGAGCAGGAAGATCGCGTAGTCGCTGACCGACTCGACGAGCAACCGGAACTGCGCATCGGTCGGATCAGCGCCCGCCGCAAGATGCTTCGTCAGCTGTGTCTCGAGTTCCATGCGCGCGGGCGATCATAACCCTTTAACATTTCACGCCATGCTTTCGATCGAGGCCATCCGCGCCGCGGCGGCGCGCATCGAGGGCGCCATCGAGCGCACGCCGTTCCTGCCGAGCCACACGCTGTCGCGCCTGACCGGCTGCAAGCTGCATCTCAAGTTCGAGAACCTGCAGTTCACCGCGTCGTTCAAGGAACGCGGCGCGCTGAACAAGCTGCTTGCGCTCTCGGAAAGCGAGCGCAAGCGCGGCGTCGTGGCGATGAGCGCCGGCAACCATGCGCAAGCGGTCGCTTACCACGCGGCGCGCCTCGGCATTCCGGCGCTGATCGTCATGCCGAAAGGATCGCCGAACACGAAGATCAAGAACACGCAGGTTCACGGCGCGAAGGTGGAGCTTGAAGGGGAAACCCTGACAGAGTCGGCTGCGCACGCTCACGCGCTCGCCGAGCGCGACGACCTGGTGTTCGTCCATCCGTACGAGGACCCGCTGATCATGGCCGGCCAGGGCACGGTCGGCCTCGAGATGCTGCAGGCGGTCCCCGATCTCGACATCCTGGTGGTGCCGGTGGGCGGCGGCGGCCTGCTCGGCGGCATCGCCACTGCGGCGCGTGCGCTGAATCCGAAGATCAAGCTCTACGGCGTCGAATCGCAGACCTATCCGTCGATGCATCAGCGGATCGCCGGCCAGCCGGTCAAGGTCGGCGGCGACACCATCGCCGAAGGCATCGCCGTGAAGGATGTCGGCGACAGCGCCTTCGCCATCATCAAGAAAGAGGTGGAGGACGTGCTGGTGGTGCAGGAGGAAACGATCGAGCGCGCCATCGTCGCGCTGATCGAGATCGAGAAAACGGTGGCCGAGGGCGCCGGCGCTGCCGCGCTCGCGGCGCTGCTCGAGCATCCGCAGCACTTTGCGGGCAAGCGCGTCGGCATCCCGATCTCCGGCGGCAACATCGACAGCCGCGTGCTCGCCTCGGTGCTGATGAGAGGCCTGGTGCGCGATGCGCGGCTCGTGCGCCTGCGCGTGACGATGCCCGACGTCTCCGGCAGCCTCGCGAAGGTCACGCAAATGATCGCCGACGCCGGCGGCAACATCGTCGAGGTGATGCATCAGCGCATCTTCGGCACCGCCTCGGTGCGCTCGCCCGAGGTCGAATTCCTGGTCGAGACGCGCGACCGCGAGCACACGCAGTCGCTCGTGCGCTCGCTCGAATCCAAGGGAATCAGCGTTTCGGTTTTCTGACCGGGTCGACGCGGGCTCTCTCCGCCTCGTCTTCGCTCACGATGCGGTCGGTGCTCTGCGCGCCCTTGCCGCCGGGGAATTCCCGCCATGGAAACCTCCTTTGTCGATGAGGTTTCCGGTGCAAGAGGCGTTCCTAGCCCTCGTAGACCGAGATCTCGACGAGATTCAGATCGGGGTCTCGCACGTAGACGGAACGGATCGGCCCGAGCGCGCCGGTCTTCTTCACCGGCCCCTGCTCGATCGTGATCTTCGCGGCGTTCAGCTTGCGGACCACGTCGTCGAGCGGCACCGATGCGATGAAGCAGAGGTCGAGCGTGCCCGGCGCCGCCACGTGCGCCCTCGGCTCGAACTCGCGCCCCCACTCGTGCAGGTTGATTTTCTGGCTGCCGAAGCCGAAGGCGATGCGCTCCTCGGTCGGCGTCCTGAACGTCACGAGCTTCATGCCGAGGATCTCGGTGTAGAAGCGGATGCAGGCCGCCTTGTCGCGCGTCGTCAGTACCACGTGATCGATGTGATCGATCATTTGCGCTTGAGCATCCGCAGCGGGTTGTACTCCAGCACCGTCTCGCCGCGCTGATTCACCACCCTGTTCGCGAAGCGCACCAGGCCGCGGTCGCCTTTGGAAGTGACCCGCGCCTCGGTCACTTGCGCCTCGACGTGGATCGTGTCGCCGACGAGCGTGGGCCCTTTCACGTCGAGCGAGGCGTTGAGGAAGGCGAGCCCCGTGTCCTGCATGGTCGGCAGCAATAAACCCTCGGCGAACGAGTAAACCAGGGCCGCAGGCACCGCGCGGCCTTTGATCGCGCGATTGCTGTCGTCCTCGACGGCGAAGAGCTCTTCGGTCAGCCAGGAGAGGTTGATGAAGCTCGAGAGGTCGGCTTCGGTGATCGTGCGCCGGTGCGTGCGGAAGCGAAAGCCGACGCGCACGTCTTCGAAACAGAATCCGCGCCCGACGATGGGAAGGACATCCGCAGCCATGGCTATGGCATTCTAGCCGCCATGCCTGATTCGCTCGCGGTACGCGGCAAGTTCGGCGTCCTCGCGCCGTCGACCAACACCTCGGTGCAGCCCGAGTTCGACGCGATGCGGCCGTGGGGCATCACGCACCACCACTCGCGGCTCATCATTCCGGACTCGAAGGTCACCGACAACGCGAGCTTCATGACGATGATGGACAACATCCGCGGCGCGCTCTTCCCGGCGCTCGAGTCGGTGCTCACCTGCGATCCGGATTACGTAGTCCTCGGCATGTCGTCGGAGACCTTCTGGGATGGCCTCGAGGGCTCGAAGAAGCTGCAGCGCAAGCTGGAAAATACGGCGAAGCGCGGCGTCGCCATGGGCTCCGACGCCTGCCGGGCGGCGCTCCGCGCGTATGGCAAGGGCGTGAAACGCCTGGGCGTGGTCACGCCTTACATGCCGATCGGCGACAAGCAGGTGATCCGCTTCTTCACCGAGTGCGGCTACGAGGTGGTGAATCTCCTCGGCTTCAAATGCAAGAGCCCGACGGCGATCGCCGCGGTGTCCAAGGAAGAGCTGCGGGACGCGATCAACAAGGTGAACCGCGGACGCGTCGACGCGATCGTGCAGGTCGGCACCAACCTCGCGTGCGCCGAGGTGGCGGCGATGGCGGAATTCTGGCTCGACAAGCCGGTGCTTGCGATCAACACCGCCACCTACTGGTACGCGCTGCGCCAGTACGGCATCAAGGACAAGGTGCCCGGCTGGGGATCGCTTCTTTCAGAGCACTAGCGCACCGGGGAGTCCGAGCGCCGGTCGTAGCCCGAGCGCCGCTCGATGAAGTGCTCGTCGCGCATCCACAGGACGAGGATGCCGAGGAGCACGAAGCCGAGGCCCGAGGCGAAGATCAGCCACTCCGTGCGAAGGCTGTGGCTCGCGACGCCTTCCAGCATGTTGAAGGCGCCCCAGCCGAGGAGCGCATGCGCCATGAGCACGCGCCCCGAGGGCAGCGGCCCGGGACCGCGGATCGCCGACCAGAGCGTCAGCACGCCGCCCAGCGTGACGGCCCAGACGAAGATGTAGAAAGTGCCGACGACGGGGTGCATCAGGATGCCCTCGAGGAAGGCGCCAAGGCCGAAGCCGAGCAGCAGGCCGGCCGTACGGATCTTGTTCGCTCGCATATCCGATTACGACCGGCGTGCGAATTGCTTGGTTCAGTCCGCGATTCACATCCCGATGCGTCTCGCACCCGACCCCCAGGTGACGCCTGAAGACGTCGAGCGCGGCAAGCTTGCGCTCGTCAAGGACGCCGCCTGGGCCAGCCTCGTCAGCACCCTCTACGGGGGCGTGATCCTCGTCGGCTTCGCGCTCGAGCTCGGCGCGACCCCCTGGCACATCGGGATCCTCTCGGCGGTGCCGTTCCTCGCGCAAGTGGCGCAGCTGCCAGCGGTCGCGCTGATCGAGCGATTCGGCGAGCGCCGCAAGATCGCGGTCGTCGCCGCCGGCCTGTCGCGGCTGCTGATCGGCACGCTGGCGCTGCTCGCTCTCGTGCGCGACAAGGCGACGGCGCTGCGCCTCCTGATCGCGGCCCAGGTCGCCATCACCCTCTTCGGCTCGATCGCCGGATGCGCCTTCAACTCCTGGCTGCACCAGCTTCTCGCCGCGCAGGGCCTCGGCGCCCTCTTCTCGCGGCGGCTCTTCTGGTCGACGCTCCTCGCCTCGGCAGGCGCGCTTGCCGCCGGCTTCGCCATCCAGCGCTGGCCCGGCGCCTATGCATTGTCGTTCGCGGGTGCCGGCGTGGTCGGCTTCATCGGGTTGTACTACCTCTCGCTCGTGCCGGAGCCGGCGCCGGCGCGCAGCGGGCCGCGGATGCCGCTCGCGGAGCTCGTGCGCGCGCCTTTCGCCGACCGCAACTTCCGCCGCGTGATCGTCTTCATGGCTTCGTGGAATTTCGCCTCGAACCTGGCGGCGCCCTTCCTCACCGTCTATCTCCTGCAGCAGATGGGCTACGGCATGGGCCGCGTCACTTCGCTCTGGGTGGCGAGCCAGCTCGCGAATGGGCTCACCCTGTACCTCTGGGGCCGCCTTTCCGACCAGCTTTCCAACAAGGCGATCCTCGCGGTGGCGCTGCCGGCGTATTTCGGCGGGCTGATCGCGCTGCCCTTCGCCGCGATCCCGCACCCGCACGCGCTGACCTTGCCGATGCTCTACGTGATCCACGTGGTCATGGGCGCGGCCTCGGGCGGCATCGCCCTCGCCACCGGCAACCTGGGCCTCAAGCTCGCGCCGCACGGCCGCGGCACCCACTACCTCGCGGTGGTCGCGCTGAGCGGCGCGCTCGCGAGCGGCCTCGCCGCGATCACCGGCGGCGCGCTCGCCACCTGGTTCGCCGCGCGGGAGCTCGCCGTGTTCGTCCACATGACCTCGGCAAGCGCCGCGCACGAGGTCGTCGTGATGAGCCTGCGCCACTGGGAGTTCCTGTTCGGCCTCTCGTTCGTGTGCGGCGCATACGTCCTGCACGCGCTCTCGCGCGTCGACGAAGGCGCGGAGCACAGCGAGCGCGCGGTGATTTCGCAGCTGGTGAGCGAGGCATCACGCTCGCTCGCGCAGCTCTCGCCGATCGACGGACTGAAGGACGCGCTCGTCTTCCCGATCGGCCGTCTGCGCGACCGGCGGCTGCGCAGCCGCTAGCCGGCTAGCTTGACCGCAGCAAGGAGCGCGCCGAGGCCGATGATCACGCTCGACACCACGTAGGCAGTCGCGACGCCGTAGGCGCCGCGCTCGACGAGCGCCACGGTCTCGACGCCGAAGGCGGAGAACGTGGTGAAGCCGCCAAGGAAGCCGGTGAAAAGCAGCACCCGCAGCTCGAGCGTGAGGAAGTGGCGCTGCTCGTCGATGCCGATCAGCACGCCGGCGATCAGGCAACCGAGCACGTTGACGATGAAAGTGCCGAGCGGAAAGGCCCAGGTCTCGGTGCGCGCCAACACCCACGCGCCGATCTGGTAGCGCGTCATCGAGCCGACCGCGCCGCCCGCGGCCACCAAGAGCATTTTCATTTGACCTCCCTTGTTGCGGCGGATTCTAGCCGTCGACCACGCCGGCGCCGTCGAGGCAGCCGTGGATGAACCTGCTGCGGTCCTCGCCGTCCAGCTTGCGGCCGTCTGCGCGGCGATTGCAGTTGCGCACGCGGGTGCCGTGCGCGGTCTCCTCTTTCACCTGGTCGGGCTTCACGCATTCGCTCATGAAGCCGCGGCGCGCGGCGCCGTCGAGCCGGCGATGATCGGCTTCCTGGTTGCAGGCCTCGTTCTTCGCCTGGATCGGCGTCAACGGCCGCTTGCCCTTGCGGCCGTTCAGGCAATCGGTGATGAAGCGGCTGCGCTCCCTCTTCTCGAGCCCCTTCTCCTTCGCCTGGGTGTTGCACGCACGCACGCGCTGCTGCTGGGGCGTGAGCCCTTCGGCGCCGTGCGCGTAGCCCGTCAGGAGGAAGAGGACGGCGAGCGCGCAGCGCAGCATGCCGCCCGCAGTGCAAGAGTCGTTCCGCTAGTGCTCTGCGAAGCGATAGCGGTCGCGGCCGGCGCCCTTCGCCAGGTACAGCGCGGCGTCCGCGCGCTTCACCAGGTTTTCCTCGCCGAGCCCGGCGCCGCAGGCGATGCCGATGCTCGCCGTGGCGACGATCTCGCGGCCCTCGATGGAAAGCGGCTGGCGGGCGTCGGCGATGATCTTCTCCGCCACGCTCAGCACATTGGCGCTTTCCTTCACGTCTTCGAGCAGGACGACGAACTCGTCGCCGCCGAAGCGGGCCACGGTGTCGGTGGCGCGAACGCTTTGCCGCAGGCGCAGCGCGAAGTCCTTGAGCAGCGCGTCGCCGGCCGCGTGCCCGAGGCTGTCGTTCACCTGCTTGAAATTGTCGAGGTCCAGATAAAGCACGGCGATCTGCCCGCCCTGGCGGCGGCAGCGCGCCGCGGCGAGCTTCAGGCGCTCGTCGAAAAGCGCGCGGTTGGCGAGGCCGGTGAGGACGTCCAGCTGCGCCGCCGACTGGATCGCCTCCTCCAGGCGCCGGCGCTCCGTGATGTCGACGTTGGTGCCGATCATGCGCAGCGCCCGCCCGGACGCGTCGCGCTCGGTGACGCGGCCGCGCGAGATGATCCAGCGCCATTCGCCGGCACGCGTGCGCACGCGGTGCTCGAGGGCATAGTTCGGGCGCAGGCCCTTGATCGCCTCGACCGAGGCGCGCCGCACGAGCTCGACGTCGTCCGGATGCAGGATGCCGACCAGCTCTTCGGTGGTGGTGCTCGTTTCCCCGCGCGGCGCGCCGATGATCGCCGACCACGCCTCGCTCAGGTACACGCGCCGCGAGCGCAGGTCCGTGTCCCACAGCGCGACGCTCGAGCCGTCGAGCGCCGACTCGAGCCGCGCCTGCTCCCTGCGCAGCTCGTCCCGCGCCGCGGCGAGCGCGGTGATATCGCTCGCCAGGACGAAGAAGCCTTTCACCCGGCCCCCGGCGTCGAGGTCCGGCACGTAGTTCGCGAGCACGTGGCGCTGCACCCCGCCTTCGGCGATCGCGTAATCGTAGGTCACGCGCTCGCCCCGGAGCGCGCGCTCGATGTTCGGCTTGAAGAGGGCGTAGCGCTCGGCGCCCCACACCTCGCCCACGGTGCGCCCGAGCATGAGCTTGCGCGACATGTGCAGCCAGTCCTCGAAAGCGCGGTTGCAGAAGTGGTAGCGCTCCTCGGCGTCGATGTAGGCGACGAGCGCCGGGATGTTGTCGGCGATGACCTGCATGCGCTCTTCGCTCTGGCGCAGGGCGTTCTCGTAGCGCCGCCGCGTCGCGAGCTCCGCCTCGGCCGAGGCGAGGCGCATGAGGCGCGGTCGTGCGAGGAGGATCGTGAGCACGATCGCCGCGAACACCGTGACCCACATCCACAGGTAGAACGTGGTGGAGTAGAACTCGGGGAAGCGGGAGGAGAAGTACGCGTAGTTGATGAGGCCGTAGACGGCGACCACCGCGATGCCGCCGACAAAGCCGGCCGCGCCGCCAAGCGCGGTGCCGACGAACATGCCGACGCCCGGAATGCCGACGGGTGCGAGCGGACGGAACCCGAGGAACAAGGCGGCCTCGACGAACGCGACGCCGGCGAGCGCCAACGCCGCGCCGAACGCCATACGGACCCAGACGCTTCGCTCCACTGCCACCATGCGCAGCGGCGCCGCCTCCCAACGGCGTGCTTCCCAAAGGTTATCTAATTGTACTGAGCCGGTCGTCTCGTTCAGAGCGTGGCGGCGGCGAAGGTGTCGCAGTCCTGCGGGCGGCCGGAATCGAGGCCCCGCCTGAACCACCGCACGCGCTGGGCCGACGTGCCGTGGGTGAAGGACTCCGGCACCACGCGGCCCTGCGTTTGCTGCTGCAGCCGATCGTCGCCGATCGCGCTCGCCGCGTTCAGCGCCTCCTCCACGTCCCCCGGATCGAGCTGGTTCATCGCGCCGGCGTGGTGGCCCCATACGCCCGCGTAGCAATCGGCTTGCAGCTCCATGCGCACCGACACGCGATTGCGCCCGGCGGCGGATGAGCCGCCTGCCTGCATGCGGCGGAACGTGCCGGTCAGCTTCTGCACGTGGTGCCCCACCTCGTGCGCGATCACGTAGGCCTGCGCGAAGTCGCCCGGGGCCTGGAAGCGCGTGCGCAGATCGCGGTAGAACGAGAGGTCGACGTAGAGCTTCTCGTCGTTCGGGCAGTAGAACGGACCCATCGCCGCCTGCCCCATGCCGCAGGCCGAAGGCGTCTGCCGGTCGTAGAGGACGAGCGTCGGCGCTCGATAGCCGTCGAGCAGTTTGCCCCACACATCCTCGGTGCTGCCGAGGACACGGGCGACGAACTGGCCCATCTGGTCCTCGGGCGTGCCTTTCGGAACGGACCGCTCGTGCTGCGCCACATTGGAGACCTGCTCTCCGACCTGGAGCGCCGTGCCGGGATCGAAGCCGAGGAAATACGCGATCACCGCGACGGCGATGCCGCCGATGCCGAGGCCGCCGCCGACCATGCCCATGCCGCGACGGTCCTCGACGTTGCCGCTCGCGCGCTGGTTACCGAGCTCCATGGCGCTCACGCAGTGCAAGTTGCATACCTATGAAGAAGACGATGCCCGCGACGCACATCGCCGCCTCGACCCCCATCATCGCGCTCACGCCCCAGCGCGTGTGCGCCCAGCCGTCCATCAGAGTCATGTAGGCGATGGGCATGTTGGAGAGCGAGGCGAAGAGGTTGTACTTGGTCGCCGCCGCGCCGTGGCCGATCGCTTCGAGCACCACCGCCGAAAACGCGGCGTAGGTGAGTCCGCTGATGAACGCGTAGAGCATCACGTACGCGATGTACATCCATTCCGTGCGGGGCGAGAGCGCCATCGCCACGGCGCACGCCGCCTGCGCGAGCCCGAACAGCCAGTACGCCTTCTTCCGGTTCATGCGATCGCACCAATAGCCGCCGACGAGGCAGCCCGCCGCCGAGGCGACGCCGCCGAGCGCACCGGTGACGAGCGCCACGGTATTTGCCGGAGCGCGCCAGTCGGCGGCGATCGCCGCCCACAGGTTGGTCGCCGCACCCGTGCCGATCGGCAGGAAGCAGATGAGCAGCGCGAGGAAGCCGCCGCGCGAGCGCACCACGCTCCACAAATCGCGCAGCACCTGGCCGACGCTGCCGAGCACGCTGGCGGGCCGCTCGAACTTCTGCGGCTCCGTGATGAACCAAAGGCCGGCACAACACGCGAGGCACACCGCACCGAGCGTCGCGCCCGGCAGCCAGGCCTGGGAAGAGTGCTCCGCGATCCATAGCGCCGCGCCACCGCCGATGCCGAAGCCGCCGAGATTCCCCGCCTGGAACCAGCCACCGGCGCGGCCGCGCTCCTCATCGGGCGTGCCGTACGCCATCAGGCTTTCCACCGACATCGCGAGAAACGTCGTCGCGAGGCTCGCGGCGAAGGCCACCGCGCTCATGAGCGGCAACGAGGCCGCCACCGGCGCAATCGTGCCGAGCGCCGCGAGGCCGAGGGCGCAGAGCACGGCAGAAAGCGCGTACCAGCGCCTGCGCGTGAGCGTGAGATCGGCCACCGGCGCCCAGAGGAACTTCCAGGTCTGCGGAATGAACGACACGGCCACCAGCGCGGCGACGCCTTCCGCGTTCACGCCGGCCTTGCCGAGGAGATAGCCGAGCGTCACGCTGATGAATCCGGTGACCAGCCCGAACGGGATGATCAGCACCATGTAGACCGCCGGATGAGCGCGTCCGGCAGTCAAGGTCAGTAGGACTTGGGCAGGCCGAGCACGCGCTCGGCGACGTAGCAGAGGATGAGCTGCGGCGTGATCGGCGCGATGCGGCCGAGCATCGACTCGCGCAGATAGCGCTCGACGTGATACTCCGCGGCGTAGCCGAAGCCGCCGTGCGTCATCACCGCCTGCTGGCACGCATCGAAGCACGCCTCGCCGGCCAGGTACTTGGCCGAGTTCGCTTCCGCGCCGCAGGGCTTGCCCTGGTCGTAGAGCCACGCGGCCTTGTAGACCATCAGGCCCGCCGCCTCGAGCGCCATCCAGTTCGCGGCGAGCGGATGCTGGATCGCCTGGTTCTGCCCGATCGGCCGGTCGAACACCACGCGGCCCTTCGCATAATCCGCGGCGCGCCCGACCGCGCAGCGGCCAAGCCCGACGAGCTCCGCGCCGATCAGGATCCGCTCCGGATTCATGCCGTGCAGGATGTACTCGAATCCCTTGCCCTCTTCGCCGATGCGGTCGCGCTCCGGCACCGGCAGGCCGTCGAAGAACACCTGGTTCGAGTCGACCGCGTGCCGGCCCATCTTGTCGATC
>Ga0134121_10002671_pt1 | contig 15249 bp, 10 predicted proteins | sample KB301_FD_96463 | JGI IMG/M metagenome (GOLD analysis project Ga0134121, IMG submission 96463) | Terrestrial soil microbial communities without Nitrogen fertilizer from Kellogg Biological Station, Michigan, USA - KB3-0-1 | ecosystem: Environmental > Terrestrial > Soil > Unclassified ... | reverse complement strand
TACCAACGGCACGCTGAACGTGAGCCTGGCGGGTGGCGCGACCATCAGCTCCGGTGCGAACGGCAGCTCGACCCTGACGCTCTCGGGCACGCAGGCGCAGATCAACGCGGCGCTCGCCTCGATCAGCTACCAGGGCAACGCCGATTTCAACGGCGCCGAAACCCTGACGGTGCTGTCCACCGATACCAACGGGGTGACCGATTCCGTGGCGTTGTCGATCACCGTCAGCTCGGTCAACGACGGCCCGGTCAACACCGTGCCGGGCGCGCAGACGGTGAGCGAGGACACGTCGCTGTCGATCGCCGGCATCTCGGTCAATGACGTCGACGGCAACCTGTCGAGCACACGCCTGACGGTCTCCAACGGCACGCTCAACGTGAGCCTGGCCGGAGGCGCTAGCATCATGGCGGGCGCGAACGGCAGCTCGAGCCTTGCGCTGTGGGGCACCCAGGCACAGATCAACGCCGCGCTCGCCACGCTCTCGTACCAGGGCAACGCGGACTTCAGCGGTTCGGACACCCTGACCGTGGTCTCGACCGACGCCAACGGCGCGATCGATTCCGACGCGGTCGCCATTACCGTGACTGCGGTGAACGATGCGCCGACGGTGACCAGCGCAGCGACCGGGACGTTTGCGGAAAACACGGCCGGCGCGGTGTACGCGGCGACGCGCACCGACGCCGATGCCGGCGACACCGTGACCTGGACCCTCACGGGCCCGGATGCGGCGCTGTTCACCATCGACCCGACGACGGGCGTGGTGACGCTGAACGCGGCGCAGAGCTTCGCGTCTCCGGCGGACGCGAATGGCGACGGGATCTACAGCATCACGGTGCGCGCCACCGACAGCGGCGGGCAATTCGATCAGCGCAACGTGCAGCTCACTCTGACCCCGGTGCCGGTCACGCCGACTGCGGACATCGCTCAGCCGCAAGTCCCCAGCAGCGGCACTGCGCCTTCGGCGCCGGTGGCCGCGGCCCCGGGGGCGCCGCAACTGACGCCGGCGCTGCCGCCGATTGCGCCGCAGTTCGTCGATCCGACCCTGGGGCTGCCGGTGGATGGCGGGGTGGCGGCTGCGAATCTCGCCGGTACGCAAGGCGCGGCCATCGGTGCGACTTCACGCGGGCCGGACATCCTCGACCTGAACGCGCTGCCGCCCACCGGCGCTGGCGAGCCTTCAAGCTTCAACCTGACGCGTCTGTCGCAGGAACAGGCCCTTGCCCACTTGCGCATGGACCAGATCCTGGCGACCGAAACCGGCGGACACCGCCTGTTCGTCTACCACGGCGTGCCGGACATGCGCCTCCTGACCGATGGGCTGACCATGCTGCGCGTGCCGACCGACGCCTTCGCGCACACCGACCCCTCGGCCGTCGTGCAGCTCGAGGCGCGCCTCGCTAACGGCAGCCCGCTGCCCGGCTGGCTGCGGTTCGATGGCCTGCGCGGCGTCTTCAGCGGCACCCCGCCGCAGGGGATCGAGGAGACCCTCGAGGTCGAAGTGCTCGCGCGGGATACCGAAGGCCGCGAAGCGCGCACCCAGTTCACGCTCGAAATCGACGCCATGCGCCTGCGGCCGGGCGCCGCTGACCTTGCGCTCGGCATGGACGTCGACAAGGTGGAGGCCGAAAAGGCCCGCCTGGAGGCTTCCCGGCAGGCTGGCGAGGGCAGGACAGCCGGCAAAGCCGTGACCGCCAAGGCCGGAATCCGGCCCGGAAAGCCCGGGGCGGCCTCCTTCAGCGATCAGGTCAGCGCCGCCAAAACCCAGCGGGACCCCCTGCTGGACCGAATCTCCCCCTCTGACAAAACCAAACCCGGCGCCCGGCGCTGAAAAGCCCCGAGTGGGCTATGATGCGTCCTTTAGGGGGTATAAGGACGCGGTAAAACAAAGGCATGCGTTCCTTAGTTCAACAAAAACCGGAATTCTCCGGCGGGGTGCTCGTCGCTCTGCTGTCGGCGTTTCTCGCCGGCTGCGCGGTGACCACTGCCCCGCTCGACCCCGCGGAGCGCGAGCGCCTCGGGCTGGATGCGCGCGAGCAGCTGTTCGCCGGCCAGGAGGCCTTTGCCCGTCCCCTGACGCTGGAAGACGCGACTGCGCGCGCGATCAAGTACCAGGCTGAGCACCGGCAGCGGCGCATGGAAGAGGCGGCCGCAGCGGCCCAGCTCGACGTCGCCCAGTTCGACCTGCTGCCGCGCTTCGTGGCGAACGCCGGCTACAGCACGCGCAACAACGAAGCCTTCGGCTTCGGCGTAACGCCTGACGGGACCATCACCACCACGCCTAGCGCGGCGCAGGAAAAGACGATCCGCACCGGCAGCGTGGGCGTCGCCTGGAACCTGCTCGATTTCGGCGTCAGCTACTTCCGCGCCAAGCAGCTCTCCGATCAGAAGCTGATCGCGGAGGAGCGCCGGCGCAAGGCGGTGCAGACGCTGGTGCACGACGTGCGCATCGCATGGTGGCGCGCCGAAGCCGCGCAGCGCCTGCTGCCCGAGGCCGACCGCCTGCTGGGCGAGATCGACCAGGCGATCGAGAAGACCCGCCTGGTCGAGCAGAGCCGCCTGCTGCCGCCGGTGCAGACTGCGACGCTGCGCCGCGCGCTGCTCGACCTGGCGCAGCAGATCGCGCTGCGCCGCCAGGAGCTCGCGCAGGCCAAGGTCGAGCTCGCCGCGCTGATCAATTCCCCGCCGGGCGTCGAGCTGCGCGTGGCTTCGCCGGAGAGCGAGGCGCGCGACGTGCCGGACCTGACCACCGACATCGAGAAGCTGGAAGCGCTCGCGCTCAGCCAGCGGCCGGAGATGGCGGAAGAGGGCTACCGCGCGCGCATCTCGGCCGACGAGGCGCGCAAGGCGATGGTCGGGATCCTGCCCAACGTCAGCCTGAACGCGATGGGCAACTACGACAGCAACCGCTTCCTGGTGAACAACAACTGGTATTCGCTCGGCCTCAACGTCGCTTTCAACCTCACCAAGGTGTTCTCGATCCCGGCGATGAACCGCTCGGAGGAGGCGCAGAAGCGCGCCGACGACGCCCGCCGCCAGGCGATGGCGATGGCGGTGCTCGCCCAGACGCGCATCGCGGCGGTGCGCTACTCGCTGGTGGCGGACGAGTTCATGGTGTGGGACGAGGCGGCGCGCGACGACGACCTGATCGTGCAGCACCTCGCATCGAGCGAATCCGCCGGCATCGACAACGAGCTGGAAGTGGTGCGGGCGCGCGCGCGCGCCATGGCCAGCCACATCAACCGCGACCTCGCCTACGCCAACGTGCAGGCCGTGATCGCGCGCCTCTACAACTCGATCGGCTACGACATCGTGCCGCGCGAGGACGAAGAGCGTCCGCTCGCCGAGCTGGCGAACGCGGTGCAGGTGCGCTACGCCGAGTACGAGCGCTCGAGCTTCTCGCCGCGCGCGGAGCTGGAGCGGCCGGTGGTCGCGATCGGGGAAATCTCCGGCGTGCGGCCGCGCATCGCCAAGCTGGTGGGCGACGGCGCGAACCGCGTGCTCGCCGGCGGGCACATGAAGTCGGCCGGCGGCGGCGCCGACCTGCTGCTGGACATGCGCCTGCAGGTGGAGCGCGTGCAGGAAGGCCGTCGTACCGTGCGCATCGAGGTCGGCGCGCGCCGCACCGGCGCCTTCAGCGCGCCGGCGTTGCGCGAATTCAGGACCACGCTGAGCGACCCGGTCGACGACGAACAATGGCGCACCCTCGGCGAGGGCGCGGCGTACCGCGTCGCCGCCGACCTCGCCAACACCCGCATTACCCGCCCGGCGCTGCGCATCGAACCCGCGCTCGGCGCGCAGAAAGCGCCCTCGACGGCTGCGCCGGCCGCACCCACCGAGCCGCTCGACCTGCGGCTCGAGCAGCGGATCGGCCCGCGATGAACATGCGCCGCCTTTTTTGTTTCATGGTTGTGTTGACGGCAGGTAGCGCGCTTGCGCAGGCGCCGAAACCGATTACCCCCGAGCCGGCCCCGGCGAAGCCGCCGGCCCTCGCGCAGCCCGAGAAGCCGGCCGCCAGCGAGCCCGAAATCGCCGCGCTGATCCTCGCCGGCGAAGAGGGCACGCTGTCCAGCCAGATGGCGGGCCGCATCAGCTCGATCAAGGTCGGCCTCGGCGACGGCTTCAAGAAAGGCACGGCGCTGATCGAGTTCGACTGCTCCGAGCAGCGCGCGCAGCTGCAGGCCGCGGACGCCGAATATCGCGGCGCGCGCGAAACCCACCTGGCGCGGCTGCGCCTGCAGGCGCTCGGCGCCGCGGGCGAGCTCGATGTGACGCTGGCCGCCGCGGGGGCGGAGCGCGCGCGCAGCCAGGTCGATTTCCGCCGCGCGCAGATGGCCTATTGCCGGGTGAAGGCGCCGTTCGGCGGCAACGTCGCGCGGCTGCGCGTGAAAGCATCGGAAAGCGTGCCGGCCGGGCAGCCGCTGATCGACGTGGTCAATACCAACATCCTCAAGGCGCAGATCTTCGTGCCGGCGGCGTGGACCGCCTGGCTGCGCCCGGGCGCGCCGCTCACCATCCACGTCAAGGAAATCGGCCAGAGCTTCGACGCGCGCATCGCCAAGCTCAATTCGCGCATCGACGGCGTCAGCCAGCAGCTCGAGGTCGAGGCCCGCATCGACAAGGGCGCGGGCAGCCTGCTGCCCGGCATGGTCGGCACCGCCGTGTTCCCGCAGCGCAAGCCCTAGATCTCTGATATGAGCGAAAGCCCCAACCCCGCTCTGGCGCTTCTCGAGTTCGAGCGGCGCATCCAGTCGGCCACCTCGAACCGCGAGGTCGCGTTCCGCGCGGTGAACGACGCCTCGCAGGTGCTCGACTTCGATCAGGCCGTCCTGTGGCGCATGGATATATTCGGGCGGCCGCTGATCGCCGTCGCCTCCGGCCTGGCCGACGTGTCGGCCGACAGCCCGTTCCAGCAGTGGCTGGTGCGCCTGGTGCAGTCGATCACGCCCGCCGACTTCGACGCGGCGCGCGCCTGGACCATCGGCGAGCTGCCCGAAGCAGTGGTCACCGACGGCGCGGAGTGGTGCCCGGCGCACCTGCTGCACTGCCCGCTGCGCGGCCCGACCGGCACGCCGCTCGGCGGCATGCTGTTCCTGCGCGGCACCGCGTTCAGCGAGCCCGAACTGGCGCGCGCGGACTGGGTGGCTCGCTCTGCCGGCTACGGCCTGTGGGCCTGGCGCAGCGACCGCCACGGCTTCAAGCGCTTCCTCAAGAGCCGCGCCACCTGGCGCAACCTCGCGATCGCCGGCGTGATCGTCGCGCTCGCCGGCCTGATCCCGGTGCGCCTGAGCGCGCTCGCCCCGGCCGAGATCACGCCGCTCAGCCCGATCCCGATCACCTCGCCGCTCGACGGCGTGGTGCGCGAGATCGTGGTCAAGCCGAACCAGATCGTGAAGGCGGACGAGGTGCTGGTGGTGCTCGACGACACCGCGCTGCGCAGCCGCCTGGAGCTCGCCTCGCGCTCGCTCGACATCGCGCGCGCTGACCTGCAGCGCGCCACCTTCAAGTCGTTCACCGACGAGGCCAGCCGCTTCGAGCTGCAGGTGCTGAACGCGCGAGTGCAGGAGAAGGTGGCCGAGCTCGCCTTCCTCGGCGAGCTGCTCGCCAAATCCAAGCTCACCGCGCCGCAGGGCGGGGTGGCGATCTTCTCCAGCCCCGAGGACTGGCGCGGCCGCCCGGTGCAGGTGGGCGAGCGCGTGATGGTAGTCGCCGACCCCTCGCTGATCGACGTCACGATCTACCTGCCGCCCGACGACGCGGTGGAGCTGGAAGCGGGCGCGCAGGTGAACCTGCTGCTGCACGTCGATCCGCTGTCGCCGCTCGAGGCGAAAATCCAGCGCTCGAGCTACGAGGCCACGCTCGCCCCCGACGGCACGCTCGCCTACGTGATCCGCGCCCAGCTCACGCCCGGGCAGGGCCTGCCGCGCATCGGCCTGCGCGGCACCGCCAAGATCTACGCCGGCCACGTGACGCTCGCCTACTACCTGCTGCGCAAGCCGCTCGCGTTCCTGCGTCGCTCGATCGGCATCTGAAAGCTTTTTTCAATTACATCCTGATTGTTGTGCTGCTCGCGGCCGCGGCCGCGGTAGCGATCGGCCAGCCGCGTGTCGAGCGCGGCTACACCACCTCGGTTTCGCCCCGGCTGGTGGAGATCTACAGCAAGCGCTTCGGCGGCGAGGCGCGCGCCAGGCTCGAAGCCTGGAAGCGCAATGCCAGCGAGCGCAAGCGTTCTCCAATCGTTGAATCGGCGCTTCTCGCCGACGTCAACCGCCTGCTGAACCGCGTGCCGTTCGTCGACGACGCCGTGCACTGGGGCGAGGAAGACTACTGGGCCACGCCGGCGGAATCGATCGGCAGCAACGGCGCCGACTGCGAAGACTTCTCCATCGCCAAGTACTTCCTGCTGAAAGAGCTCGGCGTGCCGATCGCGCGGCTGCGCCTGACCTACGTCAAGTCGACCAAGCTCAACCAGGCGCACATGGTGCTCGCCTACTACGCGAGCCCGAGCGCCGAGCCGCTGGTGCTCGACAACCTCGAGGACACGGTGCGGCCGGCGTCGCAGCGCAAGGACCTGGTGCCGGTCTACAGCTTCAACGACGAGGAGGTATGGGTCGAGATGCGCGGGCGCGTCGGCTCGCCGCAGCAGCTGCGCAACTGGCGCGCGCTGATGGAGCGGCTCGACTGGGAGCTGCGCACGTGAGCGTCGGCCGCCTGCTCGCCCTGGCAATCTCGGCGATCTTCCTGTTCGCCCTGGTCGGCGTGGAAGCGATCATCCTGCGCAGCGCCCAGGGCCACCTGCAGCGCCAGCTCGAGTCGCTCTCGCAGGACGCCGCCACCTCGCTCGGCCTGTCGCTCGGCGTGCTGCTGCGCGGCGGCGACCCGGCGCTGGCCGAGACCGTGATCAACCCGGCGTTCGACCGCGGCCACTACGAGCGCATCGAGTACATCTCGGCGAGCGGCGAGCGCATCGTCAGCCGCAACCTGCCGGCGCGCGAGGGCGACTATCCCGCCTGGTTCGCGAGCGCCTTCCGCCTGCATGCGCCGACCGCGGAGTCGTTCGTCAGCGCCGGCTGGCAACAGGCCGGGCGCGTGCGCGTCACCGTGCATCCGCGCTTCGCCTACGAGCAGCTGTGGGGCACGGCGCGCGACACCGTCATCCTGCTGGTGCTGATCTATGCCGCCGCGCTGCTCGTGCTCCGGCTGGTGCTGCGCGGCGTGCTGCATCCGCTGAAGGCGGTGGAGCAGGCGGCGCAGGCGATTTCGGCGCGGCGCTTCGTCACCCTGCGCCTGCGGCCGCGCACGCGCGAGCTGGCGCGCGTGGTCGAGGCGATGAACTCGCTGTCGCTCAAGGTGAGCGAGGCGCTGGACGCGGAGGCGCGCCGCGCCGAGCGCCTGCAGCTCGCCGCCTACCAGGACCCGGTCACGGGGCTGCCGAACGCCCTCGGCTTTACCGCGCGCTTCGAGACCCGCTACGAGGGCGAGGACGAGGCCTTCGGCGGCGTGCTGGCGCTGGTCGACCTGGCCGACCTCGGCGGCATCAACCGCGAGATCGGCACCGAACGCTGCGACGAGCTGCTGCGCACGCTGCTGCACGAGATGGACGGCACCGCGGTGCAGGCGGGCGGCTCGGCCGCACGCTGGGGAGGTGCGGTGACGGTGCTCGCGCTGCCACAGCTGCGCGCCGCGGCGGCGCGCGAGGCGCTCGGCTCGCTGCGCGGGCGAATCCTGGCCATCCTCGGCGAGGCCGGCCTGCCGGGGCACGGCCGCGTGTACTGCGGTGGCGCCGAGGCCGCCGGCGAGCGGCCCACGTTGCAGGCCCTCGCGCGGGGCGCGCAGGACGCCCTGCGCAAGGCACACGAAACCGCGCAAAGCGTAGTGGTCCTCGAGGCCGAGCAGGCCGCCGATGCGGCCCCGGACGATCGTCCTCAGGTGGTGCGAGCCGCGCTCGTCGAGCGGCGCTTGCGCCTCGCCGGCCAGACCGCCTACCGCATGAGCGACCATCGCGCGCTGCACACCGAGGTGCTGGCGCGGCTGGACGATGCCGCGGGGCACGAGCTGGTCGCCGCGCGCTTCATCCCGTTCGTCGTCGCGCAGGGGCTGGCCGAGGAGCTCGACCGGGCGGTGATCGAGAAGGTCCTGCGCGAAGCGCCGCGCGGCGAGGAGCGCATCAGCGTCAACGTGTCCGCGCGCTCGGCGGAGCAGCCTGCGTTCATCGCCTGGCTGACGCAGCAACTGGCGCGCGACCGGGCGCTCGCCGCGCGCCTCGCCTTCGAGATGCCGGAGCACGGCGTGGTGCGCAACGTCGCCGCGGCAGCGGATTTCGCGCAGGCCGTCAGCGCGGCCGGCGCGGAATTCGCCATCGATCATTTCGGCGTGCACCGCGACTGCCTCGCGCTGATGCAACGCCTGCAGCCGGGGTACGTCAAGTTCGCGGGCGCCAAGCTGCGGCGCATCATCACCGACGCCGGCGCGCACTACTTCGCCGAGTCGCTGGTGCGCACCGCGCGGCAGCTCGACATCCCGGTGTTCGCGCACCACGTCGAGGACGAGGCCACGTTCCAGGCCATTGCCTCGATGGGCTTCTCCGGCTACCAGGGCAACCTCGGCGGCGAGCCGGTGCCCTGGCCGGGGCGATAGAGGAGCGCCCGGCTCCGCGCGAAAGGCGCGGCGCGAACAGCCTGCCGCGAAAGACCGCTTGTCCGCGCGCCGCGCGCCGCGCTAGATTGACCCTCGCATGTCGCCCTTCGAGCTGGTCGCGCCGAGTTCCATTGCCGAAGCGCTCGCGCTGCTCGAGGAAGAGGGCGCGCGTCCGCTGTCGGGCGGCACCGCGCTCATGCTGATGATGAAGGCAGGCGTCCTGCGGCCGCCGCGCCTGGTTTCGCTGCGCAAGCTCGGCCTGGAAAAGATCGAAGCCGGCGGCAGCCTGCGCATCGGCGCCATGACCACGCTCTCGGCGCTCGAGCGCTCGCCGGAGGTTCGCAAGGGCTGGCCGGTGATCACGCGCACGCTGCGCACGCTCTCCAACGTGCGGGTGCGCAACGTCGCCACCGTCGGCGGCGCGCTCGCGCATGCCGATCCGCACATGGACCTGCCGCCACTTCTCAGCGCGCTCGGCGCGCGCGTGACGCTGGCCGGCAAGGGAGGGGAGCGCGCCATCCCGGTGGAAGATCTGTACGCGGGATACCTGGAGACCACGCTGCGCAACGAGCTCATCACCCGGGTCGAGGTGCCGGCGCTCGGCAAGCGCGGCGCGGCATACCTCAAGTGCACGACGCGCTCGGCCGACGACTGGCCTGCGGTGGGCGTCGCCGTGGTGCTGGGCGGTGAAGACCGCATCTTCGTGAGCGCGGCCACCGACCGGCCGACGCGCATCGCCGGCGAGGCGGCGATCGCCGGCCTGAAGATCGAGGGTGATCTGCACGGCTCGGCCGAGTACAAGAAGCACCTCGTGAAGGTCTATCTACGCCGGGCGATCGATGAAGCGCGCAACGCAGTCTACTGAGACGCCGCAGGTCGGGCGCTCGGTGCCGCGGCTCGAGTCGTGGCTCAAGGTCACGGGCCGCGCCGAGTACGTGCACAACCTGCGCCTGCCAGGGATGCTGTACGGCAAGATCTTCCGCAGCAGCGTCGCGCATGGGCGCATCAAGCGGATCGACACCAGCGCGGCGCAGACGCTGGCCGGCGTCTACCAGGTTGTTACTTCAGAAGACATCAAAAAGGTCGTGCCGGATCCCTATTACGGTCCCGCGTTCCACGACCAGCCGATCCTCGCCATCGACAAGGTGCGCTACGTCGGCGAGCCGGTGGCGGTGGTGCTCGCGTCCGATCCGCACGTGGCGGAGGAAGCGGTGCATCTCATCACCGCCGAGTACGAGGAGCTGCCCGCGGTGTACGACGAAGTGGAGGCAGTGACCTCCAAGGCTATCGTGCATGAAGTCCTCAGGCCGGCCGGGACCTTCCCCGACCTCAAGCACCTCAAGGATCGCAAGAACACCAACGTGGCACTGGACTTCCATCTCCGGCGCGGCGATGCGACGGCCGCCATGAAAAAAGCGGCCCATGTGTTCGAGCACCGCTTTACCACTCAGCAGGTGATGCACACGCCGCTCGAGCCTCTGGTATCGGTCGCGGAGTCGACCGAGAGCTCGCTTACCATCCACACCGCCTCGCAGAGCCCATCGTTCGTGCGCATCGAGATCGCGCGGCTGCTCGGCTGGCCGGAGAACAAGGTGCGCGTGCGCGTGCCGTTCCTCGGCGGCGGCTTCGGCGCCAAGCTCTACATCAAGCTCGAGGCCCTTGTTTCGGTGTTGTCGCTGCTCGCGAAGCGTCCGGTGAAGATCTCGCTCACCATGGAAGAGCAGTTCTTCACCATCACCAAGCACGCCAGCACTTTCCGCATCAAGAGCGGCGTGTCGAAGGACGGCAGGATCCTCGCGCGCGAATGCGAGGTGTGGTGGAACGGCGGCGCCTACGCCGACATCGGCCCGCGCGTGACGCAGAAGTCGGGCTTCACCGCGCCCGGCCCGTACGACATCGAGCACGTCGCGGTGGACTCCTACGCGCTGTACACCAACCTGCCGCCCGCCGGGGCGCTGCGCGGTTTCGGCATTCCGCAGCTGGTCTGGGCGTACGAAGGTCACACGGACCTGATGGCGCGCGAGCTCGGCATCGATCCGATCGAGTTCCGGCGCAGGAACCTGCTGCGCGAGGGCCGGCCGCAGGCGACCGGCACCGTCATGAAGGACGCGGCGCTGGAAAAGGTGCTCGAACGTATCGAGACCCTCATGGACTGGAAGACGCCGCTGAATCGAGGGACCGGAACGGTGAAGAAAGGGCGTGGCGTCGCGATCGGCTTCAAGGCCTGCGTATCGCCGACCACGTCCCTGGCCGCAGTGAATGTCAACGCCGACGGCAGCTGCATCGTCTATTGCAGCACTGCCGACATGGGGCAGGGATCCGATACCGCGATGGCGCAGATCGCCGGCGAAGTCCTGCACATGGCGGCCGAGTCGATCACCGTGGTGCATTCGGACACGGACGTCACGCCTTACGACATGGCGACGCTCGGCTCGCGCTCGCTGTTCCACATGGGCAACGCGGTCAAGCTTGCCGCCCAGGACGCCCTGAGCAAATTGAACTTCCTCAGAAAAGAACTGGGCCTTGCTGCCGATTGCCCGATCCCCGACATCTTCAAAAAGAAGTACGGCATGCAGGCGGGCAACGTCGCCGGCGCCGGCAGCTACATCCCGAGCTACAAGTCGCCAGACGCCAACGGGCTCACCGACAACGCGACCCCGTTCTGGATGGTGGGCGCGAGCGGCGTCGAGATCGAGGTCGACACCGAGACCGGCAAGGTGCGCCTCACGCGGCTGATCAATGTCGCCGACGTCGGCACGCCGATCAATCCGAAGATCGTCGAGACCCAGATCTCCGGCGCCGCGATCATGCAGCTCGGCTTCACGCTGCACGAGAAGATGGTGTTCGACGCGCAGGGGCAGCTGCGCAACGCGTCGTTCGCCGAATACAAGATTCCGGGGCTGCTGGATCTTCCAAAGGAAATCATCAATGAAGCCGTAACGGCGGAGCAGAAGACCGGCCCCTTCGGCGGCAAGGGCGTGGGAGAGAGCGGCACCTTCGGCGTGTCGCCCGCGATCGCCAACGCGATCCACGATGCGGTCGGCGTGCGGCTGACCTCGCTGCCTTTGAGCCCCGAGAGCATCTGGGAGAAGCTGAAGTGAGGCGTGAGGTTCAATTCAAACTGAACGGGCGTGACGTGTCCGCGCAAGTCGCCCCGCACGAGAGCCTGGTCGAAGTGCTGCGGGAGAATTTCGGCCTCTACGGCGCGCGCGAGAGCTGCGGCCAGGGGATGTGCGGCTGCTGCACGCTGGTAGTGAACGGCACCGCGGTCTCGGGCTGCCTCTACCTCGCCACCCTCGCCGAAGGCGCCCGCGTGGACACCATCGAGGGCGGAACCGAGCTGGATGCCGTCCAGCAGGCGTTCATCGAGTCCGGTGCCTTCCAGTGCGGCTTCTGCACGCCCGGCTTCATCCTGATGACGCGCCAGCTGCTCGACGAGCAGCCCGATCCGGACGAGCAGGCCATCAAGCATTACCTGTCGGGCAACCTGTGCCGCTGCGCGGCCTATCCCGAGATCATCGAAGCGGTTAAGCTCGCCGCGAGAAAGAGGAGGAAGGCATGAGGATTTTTCTAGCAGTTCTGCTTTTGGCGGGCTCACTCGCCCAGGCGCAGGAATATCCCAACAAACCAATTCGCATGCTGGTGCCGTTCGCGCCGGGCGGGGCGGTCGACACCACGGCGCGCGTGCTGGCGCAGGCGATGGAGCAGCGCGCGAAGTGGCATTTCGTGATCGAGAACCGGCCGGGCGGCAACGGCTTCATCGCCACCACCGCGGTGGCCAAGAGCGCGCCCGACGGCTACACCCTGCTCATGGCGCACACCGGCGAGTTCGCGGTCAACCCGGCGCTGTTCAACGACGTACCCTACGAGCTAGAGCGCGACTTCGTCGCCATCACCATGGTGAGCGACTCGCCGATGCTGTATCTCGCCACGGCAAGCGCGCCGTTCAATACCTTCCAGGAGCTGGTCGCGCAGGCCAAAGCCAAGCCTGGCGCGATCAGCTTCAGCTCTGCCGGCAATGGCAGCATCAACCACCTCGCCGGCGAATGGCTGGCGCAGGCGGCCGGCATCCAGCTGCTGCACGTCCCGTACAAAGGCGGCGCCCCGGCGGCAGCCGCGGTCGCCGCGGGCGACGTGCAGTTCGGCGTGATGGCCGCGCCGGGCGCGATGCCGCATATCAAGTCAGGGCGCGGCAAGGTGATCGGCATCACCACCGCGAAGAAGTCGCCGCTCGACCCGTCGTGGGCCACGCCGCGCGATGCCGGCATTCCGGACCTCGACGCCTCGATCTGGGTCGGCCTGTTCGCACCGAAAGGCACGCCGCAGGCGGTGGTCGACCGGATCAACAAGGAAGTGCGCGAAACCCTGGCGCTGCCGGACGTGCAGAAGAAATTCATCGAGAGCGCCGGCGGCGAGGCAGTCGGGATGACGCAGACCGAATTCCTGGCGCGCATCAAGGCTGACGCCGAGCGCTACAAGAGAGTGGTGCAGAAAGCGGGCGTGAAGCCCGGCTGACGCAGGGCATGGGAGTTGCGTAGCTCCCGTGCGTGCAAGCCGAGCATCCGATCGTTGCCTGGATCGCGGTTGCGGCGATTCTCCTCTCAAGCGCGCTGATTTTCGCCGCGCACGTCGAGCTGAACGGAATTGACGAGATGCCCTTAAGCGGTGCGCAGGCGCCGCTCCATGCCTCATTGCAGAGCTGGGCGACCGGCTTTTCGAACTAGCCCTCGAAGAAGGTCTTGACCTTGTCGAACCAGCCCTTGGCGCGCGGGTTGTGGCGCGCGCTGTCCTGCGAGCTGATCGATTCGAACTCGCGCAGCAGCTGACGCTGGCGCTCGGTCAGGCTGACCGGCGTCTCGACCACCACGTGGCAGAACAGCTCGCCCGGCTCGTGGCTGCGCACGCCCTTGATGCCCTTGCCCTTGAGGCGGAAGGTCTTGCCGCTCTGCGTTTCCGCGGGCACGCGGATCTTGGCGGAGCCGTCGAGCGTCGGGATGGTCACGTCGCCGCCGAGCGCGGCGGTGGTGATGGAGACCGGCATCTCGCAGTGCAGGTCGTCGTGGTCGCGCTGGAACACCGGGTGCGGCTTGACGTGCACCTGCACGTAGAGGTCTCCCGGCGGGCCGCCGTTCACGCCGGGCTCGCCTTCGCCCGACAGGCGCACGCGGTCGCCTTCGTCGACGCCGGCCGGGATTTTCACCGCCAGCGTCTTCTGCAGCTTGATGCGGCCGCTGCCGGAGCACGTGCCGCATGGGGTCGGGATGATGCTGCCGCTGCCGTGGCAGCGCGGGCAGGTCTGCGCGATCGAGAACGGGCCCTGCGATACGCGCACCTGGCCGGCGCCGCGGCACGCAGGGCAGGTGGCCGGCTGGGTGCCGGGCTTGGCGCCGCTGCCTTTGCAGGTTTCGCACGCGGCGAGCGCGGGGATGCGGATCTTGGTCTCGAAGCCGTGCGCCGCCTGCTCGAGCGTGAGCTCCAGGTTGTAGCGCAGGTCGGCGCCGCGGAACACCGTGCTGCGGCCGCCGCGATTGCCGCCGAAGATGTCGCTGAAGATGTCGCTGAAGATGTCGCCGAAGCCGGCGCCGCCCGCGCCGGCGCCGGCCTGCGGATTGACGCCGGCGTGGCCGAACTGGTCGTAGGCCGCGCGCTTCTGCGGCTCGCACAGCACCTCGTAGGCTTCCTTCGCCTCCTTGAAGTGCTCTTCCGCTTTCGGGTTGTCCGGATTGCGGTCCGGATGCCACTTCATGGCGAGGCGCCGATACGCCTTCTTCAGGTCGTCATCGGTCGCGTCCTTGTTGATTCCCAGGACTTCGTAGTAATCCCGCTTCGCCAAAATACGCTTCCAGTCGCCTCGGCTGGTCAGCTACCGGTTTTCTTGTCCTTCACTTCGGTGAACTCGGCATCGACGACGTTCTCGTCCTTCTTGCCGGGCTGCTCCTGGCCGCCGGGCTGGCCCGGCTGCGAACCGCCGGCCTGCGCCTGGGCTTTTGCCTGCTCCTCGGCGTACATCTTCTGGCCGAGGGTCTGCGCCGCCTGCGCGAGCGCCTGGCCCTTGGCCTCGATCTCGGCCTTGTCCTCGGATTTCAGCACGCCTTCGGCGTCCTTGATCGCGGTTTCGATCTTTTCCTTCTCGCCGGCGTCGAGCTTGTCGCCGTAGTCCTTGAGCGACTTGCGCACCGAGTGCACCAGCGCCTCGGTCGAGTTGCGCGCGTTCACCAGCTCGAGGGTCTTGCGATCCTCTTCGGCGTGCGCTTCCGCGTCCTTCACCATGCGCTGGATCTCGGCCTCGTTCAGGCCCGAGCTCGCCTGGATCTTGATCTTGTTTTCCTTGCCGGTCGCCTTGTCCTTGGCGCCGACGTGCAGGATGCCGTTCGCGTCGATGTCGAACGTGACCTCGATCTGCGGCATGCCGCGCGGCGCCGGCGGGATGTCGGTCAGGTTGAACTGGCCGAGCGACTTGTTGCCCGTCGCCAGGTCGCGCTCGCCCTGCAGCACGTGGATCGTCACCGCGTTCTGGTTGTCGTCCGCGGTCGAGAACACCTGCTGCGCCTTGGTCGGGATCGTGGTGTTCTTCTGGATGAGCTTGGTCATCACGCCGCCGAGCGTCTCGATGCC
>Ga0134121_10002669_pt1 | contig 15255 bp, 16 predicted proteins | sample KB301_FD_96463 | JGI IMG/M metagenome (GOLD analysis project Ga0134121, IMG submission 96463) | Terrestrial soil microbial communities without Nitrogen fertilizer from Kellogg Biological Station, Michigan, USA - KB3-0-1 | ecosystem: Environmental > Terrestrial > Soil > Unclassified ... | reverse complement strand
GCCGGCGTGGGTCAGCTCGATGGCGCACGACAGGCCGATGCCGGAGCCGCCGCCGGTGATCCAGGCGACCTTGCCTTTCAATTCATCTGCGCGCGTATTGCTTGGCACCGAAAAGGACCTCCGCTTGTTCTTTTGAGAAGCCTGGTGTCTGCCGGCGCCGCTCCGCGAGCACTTCGACCGCCTTCTTCACCGCCGGACGCTCCGCGATGCGGTCGCGCCAGCGCTTGACGTTGGGATAGTCGTCGATGTTCACGCCCTGTCGCTCCGGTGCCCGCAGCCAGGGCATCGTCGCCATGTCGGCGATGGTGTATTCGTCGCAGGCGAGCCACTCGCTCTTCGCCAGCTGCTTGTCGAGCACGCCGTAGAGGCGGTTGGCCTCGTTCCTGTAGCGGTTCATCGCGTATTCGATCTTCTCGGGCGCGTAGCCGAGGAAGTGATGCGCCTGGCCGAGCATCGGCCCGACGTGTCCCATCTGCGTCATCACCCACTGCATGACTTGCCAGCGCTTGCGCAGGTCCTTCGGCAGGAATCTGCCGGTCTTGGACGCCAGATAGAAGAGCATGGCGCCCGATTCCGCGAGCGCAAAAGGCTTTCCATCAGGCCCCTGCCGGTCGACCATCGCCGGAATCTTGTTGTTCGGCGACACGGCGAGGAATTCGGGCTTGAACTGCTCGCCCGCGCCGATGTCGATCGGATGCACCTGGTACTCGAGGCCGGTCTCCTCGAGCATGATGTGGATCTTGTGTCCGTTAGGCGTGGGCCAGGTATAGAGGTCGATCATGAGTTCACCCGAGTTTTACCAACTGTTTGCCAAAGTTTCTTCCACCAAGCAGATCAATCAAGCCGCGCGGCGCATTCTCCAGCCCCTGCACCACCGACTCGCGATAGTTGAGCTTGCCTTCGGCGAAGTAGCCGCCGAGCGCCTTTAGCGCCTCGCCGTAGCGATCCTTCCAGTCGAACACGATCATGCCTTGGACGCGCAACCGGTTCACGAGGATCGCCCGCCAGTTGCGCACCTTGTACGGATCGGTCGAGTTGTAGTCCGAAATCGTGCCGCACACCACGATGCGGCCGAAGAGGTTCATCCGGCTGAGCAAAAGATCGAGGATCTCGCCACCGACGTTATCGAAGTAGACGTCGACCCCGTTGGGGCACGCAGCCTTCAGGTCGTCGCGCAGCGCACCGCCCTTGTAATCGAGGCAAGCGTCGAAGCCGAGCTCTTCTTTGACATAGGCGCACTTCTCCTGTCCACCGGCGATACCCACCGCGCGACAGCCCCAAAGCTTTGCCAGTTGGCCGACGACGCTGCCTACGGCGCCCGATGCGGCGGAGACGACCACGGTATCGCCGGCCTTAGGTTGCCCGAGCTCCTTCAGCCCGAAGTACGCCGTCAGGCCCGGCATGCCGAGGAGCCCGAGGTAGTAGCTCGCCGGTCCTCGCGAGGTATCGATCTTCGTCGCCTCCTTGGTCGCGCCGTAGAGCTGCCAGCCGAGCTGCGTCAGCACCGTGTCGCCCACCTTGAGCTTGGCGTGGCGTGATTCGACGACTTCGCCCACGGTCTGGCCAACCATGACCTCGCCGATGTCGACGCCTTTCACGTAGCTCTTGGCATCGCTCATGCGGCCGCGCATGTACGGATCGAGCGAGAGCCACAGGTTTCGCACCAGCACTTCGCCCTCGGCGGGCTTGGGGGTCGGCGCTTCCTCGACGCGGAAGTTCGACTCGCTCACCGGGCCGACCGGGCGGCTCGCGAGGACCACCCGCTGGTTCGTCATAGCGCGGCGAAGCGCGCGAGGTGATGGTCTGCGTCGCCGAACTCGCGCGCGAGCACGGTGAGGCGGCGAAAGGCGTGGCTCACCTTCAGTTCCTCGGTCATCCCCATGCCGCCATGCAGCTGCACGGCTTCCTGGCTGACATGGCGCGCCGCATCGGCGATCTTGATCTTCGCCGCGCTGATCGCGCGCGCAATAGCCGCCGCGGACGCACCGCCGTCCACCACACTGCAAGCGAGGCACGCCATGGAGCGCGCCTGCTCGAGCGAGATGAACATCTCGACCATGCGGTGCTGCAGCGCCTGGAAGGCGCCGATCGGCACGCCGAACTGCTTGCGCGTCTTCAGGTATTCGAGCGTGGTCTCGCAGGCGAATTTCATCGCGCCGACGGCTTCGGCGCATACGAGCGCGGTACCGAAGTCGATCGCTTCTTCCAGCTCCTTGCGTCCGCCTTCGATGCGCTTTGCCTCCGCGCCGCGCAGCATGACGTCGGCTGCGCGGTGCTCGTCCATCGTGCGATAGGCCTGGAGGCTGACCTTGCCGATGTCGACCAGGAAGAGCGCGATGCCATTGTCGTTGCGCGCGCTCACCACCAGGTGATCCGCCGCCGGCGCGCCGACGACGGCGGCTTTCTCGCCCTCGAGCACCCAGCCCGCGCCCCGCTCGCTTGCGCGCGTCTTCACCGCGTCGAGGGAAAAGCGCGCACCCTTCTCGTTGTGCGCGAGGGCGAGCTTGGTCTTGCCTTCGACCACGCCCGAGAGCAGTTCCGAGTGCTTGAGCAACCGCGTCGCCAGCACGAGCGGCAGGTAGGGCTCGACGACCAGCGCCTCGCCGAAGGCTTCCATTACGCCCATCAGGTCGACCGCGCCGCCGCCGAAGCCGCCATGCTCTGCGGAGACGGGCAGCCCCATGAGTCCCATCTCGGCGAACTGCGCCCACGCCTCCGCGCTCCAGCCCTTGCCGGCGACGATCTTCTTCCGCGCTTCGAAGTCGTAGCTCTTCGCGAGGTACCGGCGGACCGAGTCCGCCAGTAGCTGCTGCTCTTCGTTGTAGTCGAAGTTCATAACCCCAGCGTCATCTTGGCGATGATGTTGCGCTGGATCTCGTTCGAGCCGGCGTAGATCGTCGTCTTGCGCATGCTCAGGTAGCGCTTGCGCACTGCCTCGCTCAAGGGATCCGCAGCGGCCGGATCGGTGGCGTCGAGCATCAGCTCGGTCAAGCCCTGCTGGATCTCGGTGCCCTTGATCTTCAGCATCGAGACGTCGGCGCCCGGCGGCTGGGCGGTGCGACGCATGCGATCGAGGAAGCGCAAATTCGTGATCTCGAGCGCGGTGAGCTCCACCTCCACGCGCGACAGCCGATCGCGCCAGCGCGCGTCGCTCATCATGTGCGATGCATATTGCTTGAGGCGCGCGAGCTGCCGGCGCGACTCGCCGATGCGGCCGGTGTTCATGCGCTCGTAGCCGAGCAGGTACTTCGCCACCGTCCAGCCCTTGCCCTCGTCGTGCACCAGGTTCTCGACCGGCACCTTCACGTCGTCGAAGAACACCTCGTTCACCTCGTGCCCGCCGTCCATCAGCATGAGAGGCCGCACGGTGATGCCGGGCGTCTTCATGTCCATCAGCAGGAACGAGATGCCTTCCTGGCGACGCTCGACGTTCGGATCGGTACGAACCAGGCAGAAGATCCAGTCGGCGTAGTGCGCGAGTGTGGTCCAGATCTTCTGGCCGTTGACGAGGTAGTGGTCGCCCTGGCGCACCGCCTTGGTCTTGAGCGATGCGAGGTCGCTGCCCGATCCCGGCTCGGAGTAACCCTGGCACCAGAAATCGTCGCCGTTGTAGATGCGCGGCAGGAAGCGCTTCTTCTGCGCCTCGGTGCCGAAGCGCAGCAGCACCGCCGCGCACATCGTCACGCCGAACGGAACGATCATCGGCGCGCCGGCGTAGCCGAGCTCCTCGTCGAAGATGTAGCGCTGCACGACGTTCCAGCCGGTGCCGCCCCACTCCTTCGGCCAGGCCGGCGCGACCCAGCCTTGCTTGGCGAGGATGCGGTGCCAGCGAAGGAGATCGTCCTTGGAAAGATGCCCGTAGTCCTCGACCTTCTCGCGCAGGTCCTGCGGCAGATTGGCGCGCAGCCACGAGCGGACTTCGTCGCGAAACGCGGTCTCCTCGGTCGAGAAGTTGAGATCCATGGAGGGGCGGAGAGTCTAACCTACAGGATGGTGACGCCGCCATCGGCGACGATCACTTGCCCCGTGATGAATGCCGCAGCGTCGGAGGCGAGAAACACGGCGATGCCGCCGATGTCGCGGGGCTCGCCGAGGCGCCTGAGCGGCGTCACTTCGATGCGCTCGCTGCGGCGCTTCTCGTCTTCCCACAAGGCGCGGGCGAATTCGGTCTTCACCAGGCCCGGCGCGATCGCATTCACGCGGATGTTTTTCGGTCCCCATTCCGCGGCGAGATTGCGCACGAGGTGGTGGCCCATCGCCTTCGACATGCCGTAGGCGCCGATCACGGTATTCGCGAGCAAGCCGCCGATGGAGCCGACAAGCGTGAAGCTGCCGCCCGCCGGCATCGCGGGCAGCGTCATCTGCGCGAGCCAGAGCACGCTCTTCACGTTGTTCGCGACGATCTTGTCGAAGGCGTCGTCGGCTATTCCCGTGAGCGGCCCGTAGTAGGGATTGGCTGCGGCATTCGCCACCACGATGTTGACGCGGCCCCATTTCTTGCGCGTTGCATCAACCAGCCCCTGCAAGTCCTCCTTGCGCGAGACGTTGCAAGGCTGCGCAATCACGTCGAAGCCCTGCCCGGCGAGCGCGGCGCGCGCTTCTTCGCAGGATTCGGCTTTTCGGCTGGAGATCGCGACTTTTGCGCCGGCGCGCGCCAACTCTTCCGCGATCGACTTGCCGATGCCGCGCGTAGAACCCGTGACCAGCGCGACCCTGCCCGTTAGATCGAAAAGGGATTTGCTCATTTCGCTATGTGGAATCTGGGATGACTAAGTTGACACATCGCCACCGATGGCCAGAATAGCGAAACGCGAAACATCCCGCTTTAACCCCCAAGAAATCAAACAGGAAGGAAATAGAACCCCCATGGGCGCACCCGAAACTGCACCCGCCGCACCCCTCGCACCGCCTCCGGGCGCGTTCAGCTACGAGCACGAGGGGGATCGGCAGTTTGCCACCACTCTTGCCCGCGGGCTCGAAGTGCTGCGTTGCTTCACGCCGCTCGAGCCGTTGCTGGGCAACAAGGAAATCTCGGTGCGCACCGGGTTGCCGAAGCCCACGGTGTCGCGCCTCACGTACACCCTCACGAAACTGGGCTACCTGCGCCACAACATGCGGCTCGGCAAGTACCAGCTCGGCTCGGCGGTGCTGTCGATCGGCTATCCGCTGCTCGCCTCGATGAACGTGCGCCAGGTGGCGCGGCCGCTCATGAAGGAGCTCGCCGACTACTGCGTGGGCTCGGTGTCGATGGGCGTGCGCGACCGGCTGAACATGGTCTACGTCGAGTCGTGCCGCAGCGGCAACGGCATCACCACGCTGCCCGACATCGGCACTTCGGTGCCGATCTCGCACTCGGTGATCGGTCGCGCCTTCCTCGCCGCGTGCACGCCGCCGGAGCGCGAGGCGGTGCTGAACCAGATGAAGGTGAAGGAGCCGGAGTCGCACCGCAAATACCGGGCACCGATCGACAAATCGCTCGAGGACATCCGGGCGCGCGGCTTCTGCGCCTCCAGCGGCGAGCTGCGGCGCGAGGTCCACGCCGTCGGCGTGCCGATGCGGCGCACCGTCGATGGCGAGATCGTCGCCTTCAACTGCATCGTGCCCGCGTTCATGGTGAAGAAGGGCCAGCTCGAGGACGATCTCGGGCCGCGCCTCGTCGCCATGGTGCGCAACATCGAAGCGAACCTGGGGTTGCACTGACCGAAAAGGCCTTCGAGGCCTTCGGCGCGCACGCGCTGCGCGTCGCAGTCATCCTGTTGCTCGCCTGGCTCGGCATCGCGCTCGCCGAGCGGTTGATCCGCCTGTTCCGCACGCAGATGGCGCGGCGGAGCGGCGCCGATGAGATCACGCGCATCGAGACGCTCGCCCGCGTCTTCCACTACGCCGTGACCATCGTCGTCATCCTGGTCGCCGGCATGGCGGTGCTCGACGCCCTCGGCATCTCGATCGCACCGCTCCTCGCCACGGCCGGCGTCGCGGGGCTCGCGGTCGGCTTCGGCGCGCAGAGCCTGATCAAGGACTACTTCACCGGCATCTTCATCCTCGTCGAGGACCAGATCCGCCAGGGCGACGTGGTGGAGATCGGCGGCAAGGCCGGCGTAGTCGAGGAAGTGACTCTGCGTTACGTGCGCCTGCGCGACGGCGACGGCTTCGTGCATTTCGTGCCGAACGGCGAGATCAAGCTCGTCACCAACCGCACGCGCGGCTTCGCCCGCGCGGTGATCGACGTCGGCGTCGGCTATGGCGTGGACATCGGCCAGGCGCTCGCCGTAATGCGCGAGGTCGCAAGCTCGATGCGCGCCGATGAGAACTGGCGCAACCGCATCGCCGACGATCTGGAGGTCCTCGGGGTCGACAAGCTCGACAATTCGGCGGTGGTTCTGCGCGTGCAGATGAAGATCGTGCCGCCGGTCGAGCGGGACAACGTAAGGCGCGAGTACCTGAAGCGCATCAAGCTTGCTTTCGACGAACGCGGGATCGAGATCCCGTTCCCGCAGCTCACGCTGCACGGCGCCGCTCTGCCCACCCCGAAATGACCGCCTGCAGCCGGCGCACGCCGTCGGTCAGCGCCGCCGGGCCGGGCTGCAGGATTTCCGCCGACTTCACCTCGTGCAGCTCGCCGTCGCGCACCGCCGGCACGCTGTCCCACCCGGCGCGCGATCGCACGCGCTCGGGACGGAATTTCTTGCCACACCATGATGCGATCATCACCTCCGGCGCCTGCCGCAGCACCGCGTCCGCGGTAACGATGCGGCCGGTGGCCGCCTGCGAGCGCGAGAGGTCTGAGAAGACATCCACGCCGCCCGCTATCTCGACGAGCTCGCTCACCCAGCGAATGCCGCTGATCATCGGCTCGTCCCATTCCTCGAAGTAGACGCGGGGCCGCCGGGGCAGCCGCTGCGCGGCGGCGCGCACGGCATCGAGGTTGTTTTGCAGGTCCTCGATCAGCGCCTGGCCGCGCTCGGTCGCGCCGACCATCGAGGCGAGCATGAGAACCATTGAGAGGATCTCGTCGACCGAGCGCTGGTTGAAGAGCACGACGTTGAGCCCGGCCTTGGCGAGGTCGCGGCCGATGTCGGCCTGCAGATCCGAGAAGCCGAGCACGAGATCCGGCTTGAGCGCGATGATCGCGTCGTTCTTCGCGCTCAAGAATGCCGAGACGCGCGGCTTCTCGCGGCGCGCGCGGGCCGGCCGCACCGTATAGCCGGAGATACCGACGATGCGGCGCTCCTCGCCGAGGAGGTAGAGCGTCTCGGTCGTTTCCTCGGTAAGGCAGACGATGCGCTCCGGATACCGGGCGGGCATTCGGTATTATCGAACCATGGCTGGCCCGCTCGCCGGCGTGAAGGTGCTCGAGCTCGAAGCGATCGGTCCTGCGCCTTTCGCCGGAATGCTCCTGGCCGATATGGGCGCAGACGTTCTCGTCGTCGACCGCCCGGCCTCGTCTGGCCTGGGGCTCAAGCGCGAGCGCTGGTACGACGTCATGCTGCGCGGCAAGCGTTCCGTGACGCTCGACTTGAAGTCGGCTGCCGGCACCGAGGCAGCGCTCGAGCTCATTGCGCGCGCCGATGTGCTGATCGAAGGCTTCCGACCCGGCGTGATGGAGCGGCTCGGCCTCGGGCCCGATGCGGCCCTCGCCAAGAACTCACGCCTCATCTATGGCCGCATGACCGGGTGGGGGCAGGAAGGTCCGCTCGCGCCGCGCGCCGGCCACGATATCAACTACATCGCGCTCTCCGGCGTGCTGCATGCGTTCGGCCGCAAGGGGGAGGCGCCGGTGCCGCCGCTCAACCTGGTCGGCGACTTTGGCGGCGGCGGCATGCTGCTCGCCTTCGGCGTGGCCTGCGCGCTCCTCGAGGCGCGGCGCTCGGGCCGCGGCCAGGTCATCGACGCCGCGATGGTCGACGGCGCGGCGCTCCTCGCCGCCATGTTCAGCGGCTTCCTCGCCGGCGGCCAGTGGAGCGAGGAACGCGGCGCCAACATCCTCGACACCGGCGCGCCTTGGTACGACGTCTACGAGACGGCAGACGGAAGATACGTGGCGATCGGCGCGATCGAGGACAAGTTCTTCGCCGAGCTCGCGGCGCGCCTGAAGCTCGTTGACCTGCCGCCGCAGCATGAGCGCGCGCGCTGGCCCGAGATGCGGCGGCGCTTCGCCGAGACCTTCAAATCGAAATCGCGCGACGATTGGTGCCGGATCTTCGAGGGGGCCGATGCGTGCTTCGCGCCGGTGCTCTCCTGGTCGGAAGCCCGTTCGCACCCGCACGCGACCGCGCGCTCCGCGTACCTGACGGTGGCGAATGTCGAGCAGCCAGCGCCGGCACCCCGCTTCTCGCGCAGCGGGACCGCGGTGCCGCGGCCGCCGCCCGAGCGCGCCGCGGGCGGACGGCAGGCGCTCGCCGATTGGGGTTTCGATGCCGGCGAGGTGAAGCGGCTAGAATCGCTCGGCCTCGTAACGAAGGAACAATAATGCTCGGACGCCTGATGCCCCGCGAGGGCAAGTTCTTCGACCTGTTCAACGCGCATGGCGAGCGCATCGTCGAAGGCGCCCGCGAGCTTGCCGCGATGATCGGCACCTTCAGCGAGCTCGACGCGCACGCCCGGCGCATCGACGACGCCGAACGCGCCGCCGACAAGATCACGCACGAGTGCATCTCGCTCCTGCACAAGACCTTCATCACGCCCTTCGACCGCGAGCAGATCCACAGCCTGATCACCGCGATGGACGACATCCTGGACCTCATCCAGGACGTGGCCGAGTCGATCGCCCTCTACGACCTGCGCAGCGTCACGCCCGAGGCGAAGCAGCTCGCCGAGATCTGCCAGCTCACCTGCGACCGCGTCAAGGCGACGGTGGCCCTCCTCACCAACGTGAAGAGCTCGAGCGCGATCCTCAAGCTTTGCGAGGAGATCGATCGCCTGGAGTCCGACGCCGACCGCGTGATGCGCTCCGCGATGTCGAAGCTCTTCCGCGAGGAAAACGACCTCAAGCAGGTGATGAAGCTGCGGGTGATCTACGACTTGCTGGAGTCGATCACCGACCGCTGCGAGGACGTCGCGAACATCATCGAAGGCATCGTCCTAGAGAACTCGTGATGGAAGGCCAGCTGAGCCTGGGGATCCTCCTCGGGCTGATCGTTGTCGCCCTCGCGTTCGACTTCCTGAACGGCTTTCATGACGCGGCGAACGGCATCTCGACCGTCGTCTCGACGCGCGTGCTCAAGCCCTACCAGGCGGTGGTGATCGCCGCGATCATGAACTTCATCGCGGTCTTCATCTTCCATCTGAGCGTCGCCGCCACCGTCGGCAAGGGCATCATCGACACCGGCATCGTCGACCACTACGTGGTTCTCGGCGCGCTCCTCGGTGCAATCTCCTGGAACATCATCACCTGGTACTACGGCATACCGTCGTCGTCCTCGCACGCCTTGATCGGCGGGCTGGTCGGCGCGGGCGTCGCCAAGGCCGGCACCTGGGCGCTGATCCCCGCGGGGATCTTGAAGACGGTGGCCTTTATCTTCATCTCGCCGCTCCTCGGGTTTCTCATCGGCTCGATCCTTTTCCTCGGCATTTCATGGATATTCGTCCGCTCGACGCCGAGCCGCGTCGACCGGATTTTTCGCCGGCTGCAGCTTTTTTCCTCGTCGCTCTACAGCCTCGGGCATGGCGGCAACGATGCGCAGAAGACCATCGGCATCATCTGGATGTTGCTGATCGCGGGCGGCTACACCGGCGCCGCGGATCCGGTGCCCGGCTGGGTAGTGGTCGCGTGCTACGTGGCGATCGGTTTAGGGACTCTCTTCGGCGGCTGGCGCATCGTCAAGACCATGGGCCAGCGCATCACCAAGATCCGCCCGGTCGGCGGCTTCTGCGCCGAGTTGTCGGGCTCGATCACGCTTTTCCTTGCAACCGGCCTCGGTATACCGGTGTCTACGACCCATACCATCGCCGGCTCGATTGCAGGGGTCGGCTCGACGCAGTCGGTGTCGACCGTCCGATGGGGCCTCGCCGGCAACATTGTCATCGCGTGGATCCTGACGATCCCGTGCTCGGCGTTCATCGCCGGGCTGTCCTGGTGGGTGGCCCGGGTGGTCCTCGCACACCAATAACGTCTAGTGGCGGTGCTGGCCGGTATCGGTCAACCGACCCACGCGTAGCAGCGTCTTCACTTCGCCGGCGTTCTGGAAGCGCAGCGTGAGCGGCACCTTGTCGCCTTCCTTTAGCGGCGCCTTCACGTTGACGAGCATGAGGTGCGCGCCGCCGGGCTTGAGCTCGAAGCTGCCACCGGCCGGAATGTCGTAGCCCTTCACTTCGCGCATGCGAAAGATGTCGCCATCCTTCACCGTCAAGTGCGTCTCGACTTTTTCCGCCGCCGGCGAGCTTGCCGACACCAGCTTATCGGGCGTTTTGCCGGCATTGCGGATAGTCATGTAGCCGGCCGCGATCCTGGCACCCGGCGCGGTGGCCCGGGTCCAGGGGTCGGTGACCGTGACCTGCGCTATCGCCGGAGAAGCGATGAATGTCAGCAGAAGCAATGCGGATCTCATTTCGCCCGTTCCCTTTCCTGGAGCTCACGCCAGAGGATCTTGCCGGTGGCGGTTTTCGGTAATTGCTCGACGAACTGCACGATGCGCGGCACCTTGAAGGCGGCCATGCGCGTGCGTGCCCATTCGATCACCTCCTCGGCCCTGAGATCGGGCTTGCGCGGCACGATCACCGCCTTCACCGTCTCGCCGCGATAACCGTCGGGCGCACCGATCACGCACGCCTCCTGGATGCCCGGATGCGCATAGAGCATGGCCTCGACTTCCGCCGGCCACACCTTGTAGCCGGAAGCGTTGATCATGCGCTTCAGGCGGTCGGTGATGAAGAAGTAGCCGTCCTCGTCGTAATAGCCAAGGTCGCCGGTGCGGAAGAAGCGCTTGCCGTCGTGCTCGACGAAGGCCTCGCGCGTCGCCTCCTCCTGGCGCCAATAGCCCCTGAACACTTGAGGCCCGTGCACCACGATCTCGCCGACCTGCCCGGCGCCGAGCTCGGCGCGCGTCTCAACGTCGAGGATGCGCGCATCGGTGTTGAAGATCGGAATGCCACCGCATTGCCGCTTCGGCCGATGCGGCGGATTGATGTGCGTCGGCGCCATGGTCTCCGACAGGCCGTAGCCCTCGACGTAGTCGAGGCCGAAGACATCCTTCAGCTTCGCAGCGAACGCCTCGGGCATGGCCGCGCCGCCGCCGCCGAGGATACGCAGCGATGACAGGTCATAGTCGCCAAGCCTTGGATTGGCGAGAAAGTCGACGAGCATCGTCGTGATCGCCGACCAGGTGGTGACCTTGGCGCGCTCGATCTGCAGCGCGGCGCAGTCGCGGTCCCAGCGCGACAGCAGCACGATCGTCGCTCCGCGGTAAAGCGGCGCGTTCATGCCCGCCTGCATGCCGGTGACGTGGAACATCGGCAGCGCGGACAGCACGACCGAATCCTCCGAGGCGCCGCGCCAATAAAGGTACGGCGCGGTAGTGGACTGCACGCTCGAATGCGTGTGCATGCAGCCCTTCGGCTTGCCGGTCGTGCCCGACGTGTAGGGCATCACGGCGAGATCGTCGGCAGAGGCACGGTGCTCGCCGGGCGCGAGTCCGGCGGCGATCGCCTCGCACCAAGGCGTAGCTCCGGTCGCGGCGCGTTGCGCGCGCACAAAATCGGGAATCGGCAGATCGGTCGCTTTGCGCAAGTAGTCCGAGTACGTCGCGACGATCACGTGCGGCACTGCAAGCGGCGCGATGCGCTCGAGGAGCTCCTGGCCGACGATCGCCACGCTCGCCCGCGCGTCGTCGACGTAGTGGCGCAGCTCCTCCGGGCGGTTCATCGTGTTGACCGGCACCACCACCGCGTCGGCGCGCAGGACCGCGTAATAGCTGATGACGAACTGCGGGCTGTTCTGCAGATAGAGGAGCACGCGGTCGCCTTGCGCGACACCGCAGCGCTGCTGGAGGAATCCGGCGAGCGCATCGGCCTCGCGCTTGAGCTCGGCGTAGCTGACCGGCGTACCGTAGAAATCGATGGCGACGCGTTCCGGGTGCTGCGCGGCGCGGGAAGCGAGGTTGCTATAGACGCTGGTGCGCGGCACTTCGAGCGTATGCGGCACGCCCGGCGGCCAGTGCGCGAAGTGCCGGCTAAACGCGGTCACGCTGCGTAGCGCGCGACGGCCTTCTCGTCCCAGGCGATGCCGGCGCCCGGCTGCGAGGAAATGATCACATGGCCGTCTTTCAGCTCGACGGGCCGCGTGAGGATGGGATTCGCCCAGTCGACGTACTCGAGCCAGTGGCACGTCGGCGTCACCGCGAGGAGGTGCGAGCTCACCTCGGGAAAAAGGTGGCTCGACATCTCCATCCCGGCAGCCTGCGCCAGCGCGGCGGCGCGCAGCCACCCTGTAACGCCGCCGATGCGCTGCGCGTCCGGCATGACGTAGTCGCAAGCGTCGGCTGCCAGCGCCTGCGCCATCTGCTCCGGGCCCATGAAATTCTCGCCGAGCTGGATCGGCGTCGCGATTTCGCGCGCGAGGCACGCCGCCCCGGCGAAGTCGTCGGCGCGAATCGGCTCCTCGATCCAGTCGACGCCGCCCTCCTCGTCGATCAGGCGGCCGCGCTTGAGCGCCTCGGCCACCGACAGCGCCTGGTTGAAATCCACCATCAGCGTGACGTTGGTGCCTATGGCCTTCTTCACGGCACGCAAAGCATCCAGGTCTTCGCGAGCGCTCGGCCTGCCCATGCGCAGCTTGATGGCGCGGAATCCTTCGGCGATGAGCTCTTCGGCCTCCTTGGCGAGCGCGGGCAGCGGCATGAGCCCGAGACCCTTCGAGTTGTAGGCCGGGATCGGGCGCGGCGTCCCGCCCAGCACGCGTACGAGCGGCTGTCCGAGCGATTGCGCGAGCGCGTCCCATGCCGCCATGTCGATGCCGGCCATGGCGATGAGGACGACGTTGTGCACACCGAGGAGGGCGTAGCGTGCCCGCAGCTTGCGCTCGAGATCGAACGGCGCCACCGGGTCGCCCTTGATCATCTCGGCCATGGCTTCGACGAGCTTCGCCATCGGCGGCAGGTTGTGCTTCCCCATGCCGAAGAGATAGGAGCGTCCGACGATGCCGGCATCGGTCTCGAGGTCGATGAGCAGCAGCGCCGACGCGGTCAGCGTGGCGACGCTCGTCGCCAGCGGTCGCTTCATCGGCGCGGCCACCGGCCGCCAGCGGATGTTGGTGATCTTCATCTGCCGGTGAAGCGGGGTTTGCGTTTCTCCATGAAGGCGCGGCGGCCCTCGATGTAGTCGGCGCTCTTCGCGCAGCGCTCGATGGCGGCGCGCATGCGGGCAAGGTCGGGAGCGCCCTCGGCCTTCACATACTCTTCGAGCATGGTTTTCGTATTGGCGATGGAAAGCGGCGCGTTCTCGCAGAGCGTGTTGATCACGTCGGTCGTATAGCGCTCGAGCTCAGCATCGGGCAGCGCGCGATGCACGAGTCCCATGGCGAACGCCTCGTCGGCGCCATAGCGGCGGCCGAGGAACATGATCTCCCTCGCGCGCGCGTGGCCGACGGTCTCGAGGAGGCGCTTGTGGCCTTCGATGTTGTAGCCAAGCCCGAGCTTCGCCGCCGGGATGCCGAACTGCGCCGAAGCGCCGCAGTAGCGCAGGTCGCAGGCGAGCGCGATCTCGACGCCGCCGCCAAGGCAGAAGCCGTAGATCATGGCGAGCGTGGGCTTGGGCGAGCCCTGGATGGCATGCAGCACGCGGTCGAGAAGATCGTCGTACTGCGCGACTGCGCCCTGCTCCGAGCGCTGCTTCTCGAATTCCGAGATGTCCGCCCCGGCGGCGAATGCTTCAGTGCCAGCGCCCCGAAACGCGATGCAGCGCACCTCCGCATCGCGATCGAATTGCTCCATCGCCGGCGGGATGGCCCGCCACATGGCATTGTTGATGGCGTTCTTCTTCGCCGGCTGGTTGAAGATCAGCCAGCCTACGGCGCCCCGCTTCTCAACCAGGAGGCTCACGGCCGGCCCGCGGGCCCGTGGATCGAGGGCATCGGCGTGCGAGGATCGCGCGGCTTCCACTGGCCTGCATCCACCTTGCGCAGGAAGTCCTCCAGGAACTGATTGAAGAGCGCCGGCTCCTCGAGATTGATGGCGTGCCCGCTCTTCGGGAAGACCGCGAGCCCGGCGCCGGGGATACAGCGCTTCATGAGCACGTTCGCCTCGATGCAAGGTTCTTCCTCGTCGCCGATCATGATCAGCGTCGGCACTGTCATCTTCTTCATCTGCTCGGTGAGGTCGTAGACCGACGGGCGGCGGCACTGCACGCCGAGGAGTGTATTGGCGGCGCCGAGCGCGGAGTGCTCGTTGAATTGCGCCTGGAACTCGGCGAAGCCGCGCGGATCCTTGTTCTGCAGCTGGACACGCTGCGGTCCCACGCCATAAGTGGCGACGAATTTCGCCATGCCGTCGCGCTGGATGCGCTCGGCATTGCCGCGCGAGTCCTGCTGGAACTGCTCGTAATGCGCCGGGTGCGAGCCGTAGGCGCCGCCCGCGACGGTGATGGAGAGCGCGCGCTGCGGGTAGTGCAGGCCGAAATGCAGCGTGGCGAACGCCCCCATCGAAAGCCCGACGACATGCGCGCGCTCGATCCTGAGCGCGTCCAGCACGGCACGGATGTCGTCGCGCGCCCGCTCTTGCGAATAACGGTTCCAGTCCTCGGGCACGTCCGAAGGCGGATAACCGCGCGCGTTGTAGGCGACGCAGCGGTACAGGCGCGAGAAGTAGCGCACCTGCGGCTCCCAGGCGCGCGCGTCGCCGCCGAATTCATGCACGAACACGAGCGGCTTGCCGCTGCCCGCTTCCTCGTAATGCAATGCAACGCCGTCGTCGGTAGTGAGCTTGGGCATGTGGCATTCTATGTTGGTGAAAGCCGTCCTCTGCAAGCAGTTCGGACCACCGCAATCGCTCGTACTGGAGGAGCTGCCATCACCGAAGGCGGGCCCGGGCGAAGTCGTCGTCACCGTCAAGGCGGCGAGCGTCAACTTTCCCGATTTCCTGATCATCCAGAACAAGTACCAGTTCAAGCCGCCGCTGCCGTTCTCTCCGGGCAGCGAGCTTTCCGGCGTGGTGAAAGAAGTGGGCGCCGGCGTCACCAACGTTCGCGCCGGCGATCGTGTCATCGCTTTCACCACCTATGGTGCATTCGCCGAGGAGGTGAAGACGGAAGCCGCGCGACTCCTGC
>Ga0134121_10002668_pt1 | contig 15258 bp, 11 predicted proteins | sample KB301_FD_96463 | JGI IMG/M metagenome (GOLD analysis project Ga0134121, IMG submission 96463) | Terrestrial soil microbial communities without Nitrogen fertilizer from Kellogg Biological Station, Michigan, USA - KB3-0-1 | ecosystem: Environmental > Terrestrial > Soil > Unclassified ... | reverse complement strand
GTTGCCGTTGGTCGGGACCGAACAAGAGGAAACGCGGGCGTGGGAGGGTTGGACGCCGGCGATGCCGCTGGAACCACAAGGGGCGTACAACGAGGAAAGCGCCGAGGCGGTGTTGGAATTGCCGCGACTTGGGCAACAGCGTTCAAACGCCAGGGCGGAATTGCTTGCGCCGGCAGGTGGGCCTGAGTCAGCCTATGCCGCGTTTCACTTCGGGGCCGATGCGATTTACCTGGGGATGAAGAAATTCTCGGCGCGTGCCGAAGCGGAGAATTTCACGCTGGAAGAAGTCGATGAGATCACGGCGTACGCTCATAGTTTGACGCCGCGGCGGAAAGTCTTTGTCACGGTTAATACGCTGATTCGCCAGGATGAGTTGGCGGAGCTGGTCGAAGCGCTGGCGACGCTGGATGAGATAGGTGTCGATGCGATTATTCTCCAGGATCTGGGCGTTTACCGTTTGATTCGCGAGTATTTTCCGAATTTGGAATTACACGCCAGCACACAAATCGCGGTTCACAATGGCGCAGGGGCCGAAGTGCTGCGCGATCTTGGGTTTCATCGCGTGGTGCTGGCTCGCGAATTGACATTTGAAGAAGTGCACGACATCACGCGGGCGGCGGGGATTGAGACGGAAGTGTTTATTCACGGGGCCTTGTGTTACTCCTACAGCGGGTTGTGTTTGTTCTCTGCCCAAACACTCGGCCGCAGCGGCAATCGTGGGAAGTGTGCCTATTCGTGCCGGGATGCGTTTGAGGTTAGCGGGGCGCCGCTGGAATTGCGCGATGGGCAAGCGGTCAAACGCGATCCGCGTGAGGGCTTTCCGTTTTCGATGAAGGATCTGGCGTTGCCCGATCATATGCCTGCCCTGCAAGCGGCGGGCGTGTCATGCTTCAAGATCGAGGGCCGCAAGAAAAGCCCGCTCTATGTCGCGACCACGACCGATTATTACCGCAAATTGTTGGACGGTCGGCTGACGGACGAAGAGCGGCCAGAACAAGAAGCTGACATGCAGACGGTGTTTAGCCGGCCGTGGACGCGGTTGTTTGTGCAGTCGCACAAAGATAAGGAAGTGGCGGATCGTGACACCGTTGGCCATCGCGGCACACTGATTGGACGTGTGGAAGCGGTGTCAGGCGGGAGCGAACCGCTGTTGCGTTTTCGGACGGATCGCGCGCTGGAGCGGCACGACGGTTTGCAAGTTGATTTGCCGAGTCTTGGCAAACCGTTTGGATTCGCGGTGGATCGTTTGTGGATCGCGGGGTCTAAACGTCGCGAGGTGTTTGAAGCGGAAGCAGGGACGATGGTCGAGGTCGGTTTGCCGCGGGATCATCCGACGTTGCCGATTGGAGCACCTGTCTATTGTTCGTCGTCACAGGCGGTGAAGCAGGAATATCGTTACGACAAACCGAAACCTGGGCTGCATCGGGTTCGTCAGCGCGTGGACATAGAGTTGGTCGTGACGCCGAATGAAGTGAGCGCGATTGGCAGAATCGCAGGGGACCCCGCATTTGAATGCCGTTGCAACTTGGCGGGACCGTTTACGTCGGCGAAGGATGTTGCCGCGATGGAGACGGCGGCGCGGTCGGCTTTTGACAAGATGGGCCAAACGCGGTTGGAGCTGAGCGAATATCGATTGACGAATGAGCAGAAATTGTTTGTGCCGGTGTCGCGGTTGAATCAAGTCAGGCGCGATTTGACGGCGGCGCTGGAAAGTGCGCTTGCTTCGCGATTGGCTGAGAGAACCGGGCGGATTCAAGCTCAGACTTGTCCGAAGGTCACTGCGGCGAAAACAAGCGTTCCCTTCCGCTGGTCGGTGAAGGTCGATCAAATCGGTTTCCTGGATACTTTTGAGGACAGCGATTTTGCGGACGTTGATGAGGTGATCATTGACATTGCCCGCGATCATCCGACGTTGTTGAGCGACAAACTCAACGCGCTCGCCGAGCGGGTTGGGCGAGAGCGAATCCGGTTGGCGTTGCCGGCGCTGACGCGGCAATGGGAAGACGGCGGCTTGCGGCACAAGATTGAGCGCTTGACGACAGCGGGTTGGACGAAATGGCAAGCGGCCAATCTTTCGGCCTGGAAATACCTGCCCGATCTCACGCACCTCGATATGTCCACCGATTGGTCGGTTTACGTCATTAACCGGCTTGCGGCTCACGAGTTGTTGAGCTGGGGCGTGACGCGGTTCACGTTGTCGCCGGAGGACGGACTGGCCAACATCAGCTCGTTGCTGGCCGAGTTCGGCAAGCGGGCCACGCTGATTGTTTACCAGGATACGCCGTTGTTCCTGGCCGAGTCGTGCGCTTACGCCAATCTCATCGGCGGCTGTCCGGGCAAAGCGAATTGCAAATTCGAGAGCATGGAGATGGTGTCCAGCCACGGCGAAAAGGTGACGGCGCTCGATTATCATTGCCGGACCATCGTGCTGAATCAGGGGCCGTTTTGCCTGTCTACGCGGCTGAACGACTTGGCCAAGGCCGGGGCCGTGTCGGTTCGGGCGGATTTTATTTACCGCAAATATCGGCCGGACGAAGTGCGTGAGCGTTGGCGGTTGGTGCTTGCCGGCAAGGCGGTGCCTGCGGGGCAGGCGGCGAATTTTGAGGGGGGGTTGCTGTGATGCAAGAGTAATGGAGTCCTAACGCTAGACTGTCGAGTTTTCAATTTCAGGCGACTGCTGAAGCACAGTTAACCAGCATGTGGCCCCGGCTTGGTATCCTTGCCCAGTGTGAGGATGGATGCAGGATCCTCACCGAAACTGCCGACGCCCAAGGCGAACGGGACATCGGCGCGATCCGGAAATTCAGCAATCATTACTCTTTCTGCTGCCTCAAGTGTCAGCCCTGCGTCAGTTAGGGTTTTGATGGTCAATGCGATTCCAGAGCCTTCAACACGTTTTACCGCTTTAAGCACATCAGTCACATGCGGAGCAATCCACCCGGAAAACGGGCAACGCTCGCCGGTGTAATAGTGGCGGCAAAAGGGCGGAGTAGCACAGTTGCACCAAACAAACACGATGGTCATCATTTGATCTCAACTATGTTCATTCAGTTTATCTTGCTGCATGGCCGGCTCCTCAATGCGGTTTTGCTGACGAGCCATTGGCCTTGAGCTTTCTGGCCAGTGCCTTGCGGGCTTGAGGCGAAAGATTGTTAAAAACCTCGTCCACGGACAGCCCCTTGAGGCGGTCTCTCACCGACAGTCGCTTGCGCAATTCCTCGGGAGGCAATTTGCCGAGAAACTTGTTCATGGTTTCTTGCACGAATGCTTTCAATTTGTCCGGCATGTCAGGGTCCTCGTTATACTCCGCGAACAGTTCAAGAAGCAGCGAACTGGTGTCCTTCGAATAGGGTTGATAATGCGCCCGAGCGTATCGTAACAACTCTTCGCGGGCACTGAACAGATGCAGCATTACATTTTGGTCCGTTTGCGGCAACTGGCTCACCACCACAATTCGAATGGGCAACGCCGCCAACCGAATCTCAAAGACGCCCTCCCGAAGCTTTGGCAACTTGACGGTTTTGGCCAGCTTGTCCGGAAAACGGGCGCAAACCGCAAACAGGCGGAAATCGCCCTCCGGCAGCAGTTCCTGCATCGACGGGCTGGTCTGCTTGCGGTAATTGACAAAATGTCCCACCAACTCCCACAAGGCCCAGGCGTCCAGCGCTTCCTGGTGCGACTTGAAAGTCACCAAGTTGTGGGCGGCCAACTCTTCAAAACCGTCGGGCAGCGGCCGCGGAATCGGTCCCGGCCCTCTGCGGATCAGCACCACATCGATGAACTGTTGCTTGAGCGACAGGTCGATTTCCGTTTCCACTTCGATATCGGTTCCCTGGAAGAAATCCATCCAGGACAGGCCAAACAGCCGGTGCAACGGTCGAGGTTCGGTCATCGGCAATCGATGTTCGGCCAGGGTGATTTATTGTAACAGCGCCTGCTTTCTTATCGTACAGCGGAGGTGTGTTTGCAACCAGAGAAAGCTGGCAACGTGCATGGTTCAGTCATTCAACCAGCAAAGCCCTGGGACAGAAGCGGAATCCTGTCTTACGTTCGCAGCAAACCTCGCAATGTTGCTTCCATTTGCTCCGCCAGGTCAAGGTGATGCTGGATCACGTTGTTCGCCTCCCAGCGGTCTTCCGGCTTCAAGTAAAACTGGACCTGCCGTTGTGGCAGATCCCGCGGCTGTTTAATGGGGAGCAGCAAAGCACAGTCCGTTGTGCGCAAGGCCCATTCCTCCCAGCCGGCCACACTCCATGTGCTGATGCAGTGCTGGCGCAGGGTGTCCTCGTTGCCGGCTAGCATGGGAAGCCAGCTGCGTCCATCCAGCGGCGGCGGTGTGGCGCCACACATTTCCAAAAGGCTGGCGGCCACATCCACAGGTTGTGTCAGTGCAAAAACGCGCCGGCCGGCATTCGTGCCGCCCGGTTGCCGAACAATTAACGGCACGTGAACCACCTCATCGTGTAGCCACGGCCGGCAATCGCCGACGATGCCATGCTCCCCCAGGGCCAGGCCGCGATCGGCGGTGAAGATGAGCGTCACATCGTCCAAGACCTTCTGCTGTTTCATTTCCTCCAACAGCAAACCCAGGCCGGCGTCGAGATAGGTCACGGCTCCTGCGTAAGTGCAACGCAGCCGCTCCCAAAGGACCAGGTCGTCAGCATCGAGCGGGCCAATGTGGGGATTGGGCCAGGGATCGAAAGGTTCGTCGTCCTCTTCGTCCTCATCAGACTCGGATGCCAGATAAGGGTCGGTAAACTCATGAGACACTTGCCAGGGCGGCTGCAGGGCCGGCAAATCGATCCAGCATAGCCACCGCGCATGGTCTATCAATTCTTCAATGGCTGACACGGCGGCGTCGAGCGTCTGCTCCAAGGGCGTGGCATCGTCGCTGGCCTTCAGACCATTGCCGTCAACGTGGACAAAACGGCAGCCGGCGGCGTGCAAAAGGTCTGCAAGGGGTGGCCCCGCAGCGGAGCTGGTGCGGCGGTACTGCCCCGTCCAACAGGTTCGATGGCCAACATCGTCAGCAAAATGCTGATCGAAGACCACGCCTTCCGATGCCAGCCGATCCAGCGTGGGCGTGCTGATCCAGCTGTTGCCGTAGCAACCGAGGAAGCCGAGGTGGAGCGCGGAGGCGTGGAGCACGATTACTTTCATGAGGTTGATCTTAGTGTCCGCAAGCGCAATTCCGTAAAGAATTGCCACGAATTGGTGCTGACGCGATTTCGCCAGGGGATATAATCAACTCCCTCATGGCTGCGTCCATTCCTTGTGCCCACGCCCAGGGTGCGTTCTGGCGCCTAGGCTACGCCGCGAGCGGCCTTCACCCCGGTTACCACCGTGTCGTCGATATTTCAGAATTTTTGGCTGCCCAACGCCACAACGTGGTTTTACTTTTCGTTGCTGTTGGCGATTGCGCTTTTCTTCAAGTTCACACGATTTGTCAGTGTGCGCAACTGGGATGTAGTGGCGGTTTTTTTGCTCGTGCCAGGCATGCTGCTCATTGAAGATGCCCAGCCTTTGCCGGCGCAGAAAACGGCGGCGGCGGCGGGATTGGCTGGCGACATTGGCGCGGCCTTGGCGGCTGCCCCCGTGGCCGGGGGCGGCGTCGGCGCACTGGCGACCTCGGCCGCCAAGGCGTCCGCGAGCATGGAGCCTAAGCCGTTATTGAAGCTGGGATATATTTGGCTTTTGTGCGGCTCGGCGTACCTGTTGCTGCGCTGCTTGTTTGACCTGGCCTTGGTGCAACGGCCGGCGCTGCGTCCCAACCTCAATTTCAGTGGTCTGGCCTGGCTGGCGGGGACGCTGTTTGTTTGCTTGACTGCCGTTGCCTTTCGACCGGAGGAGGCGCGTTCGCAAATCAAGCCAACGCGGCCGATTGAGGGGCCCCACGAGGTCGAGGGAGACAAAGTGGGCCGCGAAAGCGCCGCCTTGATGCTGGCGCAGCGTCCGCTCGAAGGCTGGGCGCTGCGAACCATGGCCGTAGTCTGTCATTTGATTGTTTGCGCTGGCCTGATTTTCATTGGTAAAGTGCATTTTCAAGACCTGATCGCCGGCATGGCGGCGGCGACGTTTTACCTCATGCTGCCGTACACCGGGCATTATGTGTCGTATTTGCTGCACGTTTGGCCGATGGCGCTCATCATCTGGGCTCTGGCGGCGTATCGGAAACCGCTGATCGCGGGCATCCTGCTGGGGCTGGCGGCGGGGACGATTTACTTTCCGGTGTTGCTGTTTCCCTTGTGGCTCAGTTTTTATCGCGGCCGGGGCGCGGGTCGGTTCAGTCTGGCTTTTTTTGCCACCGCCGGTCTGGCACTGGGCATCACCGGTTTGATCTTGCTCTACAGCGACGACCTGGGCAAGAGCATCGCCGCGGCCATCGGCTCCTCGGACTGGCAGCCGTGGAAGATACCGACCACCGAAGGGATCTGGCAGGGCATTCACTGGGCTTATCGCATTCCGGTTTTCGTCCTTTTTCTGACTTTCGTGATTATGACGGCGTTTTGGCCCATGCCTAAAAACTTGGGCCATGTCATTGCCCTGTCGGCCGCCATTCTGATCGGCATGCAGTTTTGGTATGCGGACAAGGGCGGGCAGTATGTACTGTGGTATCTGCCATTGTTGCTGCTGCTGGTGTTTCGGCCCAACCTGGCGGACCGGATGCCCGTGCCCATTGTCGCGGAAACCGACTGGGTGACTCGCCTGGCGGGCAGGGTCAAGCGAACGGCGGCATTGTTTTTCAAACGGCCGGACGTGCTGGTCCGCGCCCGTTAGTGCCGTCGGAGTCGGCAAAAATCCCGCATCTTCCGCAATCTGGTTATTGACGGGACGCTCCGTAGGCGTTACCTTCAAGGAACCTACCTTGCGCGGTGCAACCGGAGTTCCTCGTCCATGCGGCTAACGCTGCTAGTTTTGGCGCTGTTTTATGCGTGGCAGCCGTCAGGCATGTGCGCCTGCCGATTGCAGGCTGCGCTGTTGCCGGCGCTGCACCTGGAAGACGGTTCACCTGCCGCCCCCATCGACGACGATGACGACGACGATCCCAATGAGTGCCATTGCACGGGGGCCAAGCCGCTGTGCCATTTGGCCGAAGTCCAGTGTCTCGACAACGATGAAGCAATGACCACTGCACTGGCTGCGGACCTGATTCCTTCCTGTTCTGAAAACGCCGTTGCCCACGAAACGGTCGCTCCTCCCTTTTTCGACTCTCCTGGAACACCTCTGTATCTGACATTGCGCGCATTGCTCATTTGAAAATCCTCCCGTCCTTTCATTCTTTCGCGTCCAAGCAATCCTCGTTTTGCACTACACGGACGTTGTGAAGTGCCTGCGCATTCAGCTGGTTTCTCATGGTGGCCAACGGAAGTGCGAAGTTAGCCATTTGATTTGACCCTACGTGTGATGAGCAACGTGGAAAGGAACTAGCAATGTCCAAGAAATTCTCGCAATGGTCGATGGTGACGATATTGTTTTTGATTTGCGTTTCCGGTGCCCCGAAGGCCGCGCCAACTGCTTTTCTGGAGCAAGGGAAAAAGCAACCGCCCAGCCCCGATGTGGGGTCCTTTACCGTGGCAGGCCGCACCCAATGTGCGCCCGGTCGCAAGGGGACGTTGGCCCCTGTTCCGTTGCATCCTGTCGTGGAAGTAAAGGCCGCGCCCGGCGACAAGGTCAAGAAGGAGCAAGTGTTGATCAAGATAGATGATGACGAACCGCAAGCCGACGTGCGCAACAAGAAAGCACTGGCCGACGGCGCCAAGATCATTCTCGACGAAGCCAAACGGTACCTGGCGAAAGTGGAAAAAAGCTACAGCGAGGGGGCGGTTCCCGAGGCGAGTTACTATGCCGCCCTGCGCGATTCCCTCAAGGCCCTGCACGACGAAAAGGCCTGTGTGGCTGCCTGGGAGTCGGCCAAGGCGGAGCTGGAGCATTATGAAGTGGTGGCGCCGATTGACGGCATTGTCAGCTGGATCGAGGTTTATCCCGGCATGGTGTCGCGTCCCGGCACAACGGTGTGGGGCGAAATTCTCGATCTCAGCGAAATCGATGTTCGCTGTGAAGTAAGCGTCGAGCAGGCGGACACCATCAAGGTGGGCCAAACAGTTTCGGTCGTGCGGCAGGCGGCCAAGAACGCCACGCCGATCATGGGCAAGGTTTCCTATGTCGGCATTGTGGTCGATCCGAGAACCTCAATGGTGCCCATTTTGATCCGTGTGCCAAACGCCGACTATACGATGCGCTGTAATGAAGCGGTGCATGCCACGTTTGGCAAGGGGAAATAGCGCCTCGGTAATTCTCGTTCCCAGGCTCCGCCTGGGAACGAGCAAATGCATTTGGTTTGTTGACTGAAAAACAAAGACTTTAATCGTACCACGGAGGTTTCTATGTGGTTGCGTAATGTTTTGATGGCGGGCCTATTGTTGATCCTGGGCGGCGCCGCCGCCTTGGCTGCCGCCCTGGTTTTTCCCGAGTGGCTGGACCACACCCGCACCTGGCTCAAGCTGGAAGTGGCCGAGAAAAAAGAGGAGGAGAAAAAAGACCTGCCTCCTGACGATGAAATTGAGCTGACGGAGTCGCTCAAAAACAACCTTGGCCTCAGCCTGGAATCGCTGGTCAGCCAGGACGAATATGTCCGGACTGTGGCGGTGCCGGGCGTGGTCGTGGAACGGCCGGGCAATTGCGAGCATCTGGTGACGGCACCGTTGGCCGGCGTCATCAAGAATATCCATCTGACGCCGCATGACCGCGTCGCGCCTGGCAAGCCGTTGTTCACGATGCAGATTGTCAGCGAGACATTGCAAACGGGGCAGGCCAACTACTTCAAAACCAAGCGTGACCTGGAGCTCAAGAAGCTGCAAGTGCAGCAATTGGAAAAGCCGTACAAAGACGGCGTTATCCCGCCGGCGCGAATGCTCGAATTGGAGCAAGACCTGCAGCGCCTGGAGACCAGCCTGGACTCCATTTGCCACGAACTGAGGATGCGGGGTTTGACCAACGACCAAATCACCAAAGCCGGCAAGGGCGATTTCCTCAAGGAAATCACCATCATGGCGCCTGACCCGGTGCCCAACCACGACGTGGATCACGGCATCGTGCTGGAAGCCAACGGCGACAAGCACGACCCGAAGCAACCCTTCTTCTATGAGATGGAGGAGCTGAAAACGTTGGTGGGCGAGTATGTCCAGGCCGGGCAGACCTTGTGCCGGCTGGCCGACCACAAGACCTTGTTCATCGAAGGCCGTGTCTTCGCCAATGAGGCGGCCCTGGTGCAAAAGGCGGCCAAGGAAGGATTGAAGATCAAGGCCGAGTTTCACGGCGATGGTCAACCGCTGGTGGAGGAATTGCGGCTGCGGTTCTTCGCCAACAAGATTGATCCCGAGACGCAAACGCTGCAGTTCTATGTGCTCTTGCCCAACACATTCGAGGAACTGACCCATAGCGGCAAGATCTTTCAATTGTGGCAATATCGGCCAGGCCAGCGTGTGCGCTTGCATGTGCCGGTGGACTCGCTCAAGAAGGTCGTGGTTGTGCCGAGCGATGCCGTGGTTCATGAGGGACCGGAAGCTTTTGTGTTCCGCGTGGGCAGCAGCCAGCGGGTCGTCAACGGCGAGAAAAAGGAAGTCAAGATTCTGGAACGCTACCCGGTGCATGTGTTGCACGAAGACAGCCGCGAATGTGTGTTGGCGTTTGAGAAAAAGATGAACGGGCGGCGCATTGCCATGAACGGGGCAGTGCAGCTCAATTGGGTGCTCAAAGCACAAAAGGCGGGCGGGGATTAGACGAGCGGCGAGGATTATACGAGCGGCGGGGTTCATCCCCGCCGGGACAAGACCGGCGGCTCGTCATATTGAGCAGCATGCCCTGGAGAATCATACATGCTTAATTCCACCATACGTTTCGCGCTGCATTATCGTGTCCTGATCATCACGCTCAGCCTGGTGGTGCTGGTCTACGGCAGCTACACCACGGCCACGATGCCCATCGACGTGTTTCCCGATCTGGATCGGCCACGTGTCGTCATCATGACCGAGGTGCCCGGCCAGGCGGCGGAAGAAGTCGAGACGCTGGTCACCACTCCGCTGGAGCGGGAATTACTGGGCGCCACGGGCGTTCACGCCGTGCGCAGCACGTCAGGCCCGGGCTTGTCAGTGGTCATTGTCGAGTTCGCCTGGGACGAGCAAATCCATGTTGCCCGGCAAGTGGTCAACGAGAAACTGTCCGTGGTGCGGCCATTGTTGCCCAAGGACATTCATCCGCAAATGGCGCCGATTGGCTCCATTCTGGGCCAGATCATGCTGGTTGGCATCCATCACCGCACTGGCCCAACTCGCGACACCCCCGACAGCAAAGGCGGCGTGCTGGCGACGGTCGGCACCACGCATTACCTGGCTGAACTCAAGCTTGATCAAAAAGACGGACAGGCGGCCGTTTACCTCTGGAACCCGCGCGACGACAAAAACCAGCGCCTGGAGGACGTGACCAAGTGGAGCCGCCTTGGCGTGGATGCGGCTGCGCCGTTGACGCTGACCTGGGACAGCCTGAGCGGCAAAGGCGTGGAATTGAAGCCGGTGGCGATCACGGAAGACAAAAAAACCACGGCTTTCAAGGGAGTTGACAAGCGGTTGCAAGCGGGAGAGAGTCCGCTGCCGGACGTGGATCGCACGGTCACCGTCAGCATCGGCGGCAAGCCGCACAAGGTCGTGTTCGGTTCTCTGCAAAATCGCATGATGGATTTGCGCACAAATGTTGATTGGGTGATCCGGCCTCGGTTGCTCAAGATCAAGGGCATCGCCCAGGTCTTCGTCATGGGCGAGGGCCGTAAGCAATACCAGGTGCTGGTGTCGCCCGAGAAACTGACGCAGTTCAACATCACGCTGGAGGAAGTGGAAGCGGCGCTGCGCAAGAACAACCTCAGCGGCAGCGGCGGCTACGCCGAGCGCGGCATGGAGGAGCAACCGATCCGCTTCATGGGCCGCCTGGGACCGGAGCCGGAAAAGGTGCTGGCCGACATCAAACTCATTCCGATCAAGAAGACGGGCGAGCGGACCATCACGCTGGCCAACATCGCCGAGGTGACCACGGGGCCGGCCATCAAGCGCGGCGACGCGTCGGTCAACGGCTCGCCAGGGATATTGCTGACCATTGCTCGCCAGCCACACTTCGACACACGAGCCGTCACCGACCAGGTGCTGGAGGCGATCAAGGAACTGGAAGACGCTCTGCCGGGCGACATCGACATCAACCCCGATTTCTTTCAGATGAAACGCTTCATCGACCGCGGCGTCTTTAACGTCGCCGAGGCGCTGGTGATCGGGGCCTTCATGGTGTTGATCATTCTGTTTTTGTTTTTGCTCAATTTCCGCACGACTTTCATCTCATTGTCGGCGATTCCGCTGTCGCTGGGATTGACGGCGCTGGCGTTTCGGTTAATCAGCTGGTGGAGCGGCACGCCCTTGAGCATCAACGTCATGACGCTGGGCGGCATCGCGGTGGCGATGGGCGAGCTGGTGGATGACGCCATCGTGGACGTGGAAAACATTTTCCGACGGCTGCGCGAGAACAACGCCTTGCCGTCGCCGCGGCCGGCCTTCGAGGTCATCTATCAGGCCAGCGTCGAGATTCGCGGGGCCATCGTCTTTGGGACGATCATGGTCATTCTCGTTTTCCTGCCGTTGTTTGCTTTGTCCGGGCTGGAAGGGCGCTTGTTCACGCCGCTGGGCATTGCCTATATCGTTTCGATCCTGGCCTCGCTTTTGGTGTCGCTGACGGTGACGCCGGTGTTGTCCTTTTACCTGTTGCCCAAGGCCAGAGCGACGCACCGGACCAATGACAGTCCACTGCTGCGAGGCCTCAAATGGATGGCCGGGCACATGGTGCGGTTCAGCATGGCTCACGCGGGACTGTTGCTCTTTGCTGGCTGGGTTTTGTTTGCCGGCAGTGCTCTGATTCTGACGCGGCTGGGCAGCGGTCTGTTGCCGGATTTTGACGAGGGCACGGTGCAGTTGACGTGCATCCTGCCGCCGGGGGCGTCGCTGAAAGCGTCCAACACGGTATCGCCGCAGATTGAAGCCTGCTTGCTGGATTTGCGTAAGCAGGATTTGATCACCGGTTTCTTGCGGCGCACGGGCCGCAGCGAGTTGGAAGAGCACGCTGATCCCGTGAATGAAAATGAGTTTCAAATCTCCATCAATCCCGATTGCGGCAAATCGCGCGAAGAGGTCAAGGAGATCATCCACAAGGCGATCAAGGAAAATGTGCCACAGCTTGCCAGCATCGAGCCGGAGCAACCGCTCAAGCACTTGATGAATGAGATGCTGTCGGGCGTCAAGGCCGACATTGCCATTCGAATTTACGGCGACGATCTGGATATTCTGTCCGCCTCCGCGGAGAAAGTGCAGAAAGCGCTGACGGGCGTGGAGGGCCTGCGTCCGCCGGTGATTGAGGGTCAGAAAGAGGTCAACGAGATTCGCATCAAGCCGCGGCCTGACAAATTGGTGCTTTACAATGTCGACCGCGAACACCTCAAGCAATGGGTCGAGACGGCGCTGCGCGGCGTGGTCGTTTCGGAGGTGCTCGAAGGGCAACGGCGTTTTGACCTTTTGGTGCGTCTCAAGGATGAAGCCCGCACCGAGTATAGCACGCTGGGCAAGCTGCGGGTGGACTTGCCCAGCGGCAAAGGCTGGGTGCCACTGGAGGAATTGGCCGACATCGACACCTACGGCCGTGGCGCCAACATGATCAATCACGACAATGGCCGCCGCCGCATCGTCGTCAAGTGCATGGCTTCGGGCCGCGACGTGGGCAGCATTCTCGCCGATATTCAAAAACGGATTCGCGAGGACGTCAAGCTGCCGCCCGGCTATTTCGTGGAGTTTGGCGGGCAGTTCGAGAGCCAGCAAGAGGCCACAAGGCTGATCGCCATTCTTTCGGTCATCTCCATCGTCGGCATGTTCATGGTGCTGTATATGCTTTATCCGTCGTCGCGGATTGTGCTGCAAATCCTCAATGCCTTGCCGATGGCCTTCATCGGCGGCGTGGCGGCGCTAGTGCTGACAAGACAACCCGTGACAGTGGCGGCATTGGTGGGCTTCATCTCACTAGGCGGCATCTCGGCCCGCAACGGCATCTTGCTGGTCAGCCATTACCTGCATCTCATGAAGCACGAAGGCGAGGGCTTTACCAAGGAAATGGTGCTGCGCGGCAGTCTTGAACGACTGTCGCCGGTGCTGATGACGGCGCTTACGGCAGGCATCGGTTTGGTTCCGCTGGTCATCGGCGGACATCAACCGGGGCGGGAGATTCTTTATCCGGTGGCGACTGTAATCCTGGGCGGGTTGATTACCTCGACCCTGTGCGAATTCTTGCTGCATCCGGGGTTGTTCTGGAAATTCAGCGGCAAGGCAGTAAGCACGGGAGTGTGGGCGGCGGAGAATGCGGAGTGAGATCTTGGACGAGACCGCGACGCAGAAGCAGGATTGGATTTCGTTGAGGGAGTAGAAAAGCGCCTTGGTCTGTCTCGGCGCAAACGCGGCAAAAAGGTTCGGGCAAACGGACGCGCATGAGGCGCGGGCGGAGTGGGAGGTAATGCAAGTTCAAGGAAAGGCGCAATTGGAACTTATTTGCCGACCATTCGGAGAACCGGGGGGCCGCGTTTTTCCGTAGTGGGAATGATAGACTTGTAATTTACGGCGTATGTTTCGAAATCCGGGGCGTAGTCAATACTCACGAAGACTGTCACCCTACCTTCAAACCAATAGCAAGACTCCCCACCACACGACCCACCTGGCAACACGCCTTGATCGGGTTCCCGCCCCATGATTTTCACCACGGTTTTGCGATCCATTCCCCGCTGAATTCTGTTGAATTTCTTTTCCAGGGCCCCGTCTTGGGTGATGGAGCCAACTGAGACCGAGCCTTCAGCACTTTGCTCTGACTCGAAGGCCTCTTTGGGTGCGGATTCCGGCAGCAATTGACAACCGAGCGCGATCAAGGGCAGCATCAATACGGGGAAAATTGCGCGTCGGGCCATTTTTGAGCCTCTGCAGGGCCTTGATGCCAGTTGATTGAAAATCAATACGGGTGAATGGCAGCGGGGAATACCCGATGGCCCCGAAGCAGTCAAGGGCATTTTCCGACGCCCCGTGTGTCACTTTTCCTTCGGGATTTCGAAACAAACACATAGAATGAAAAAAAGTCTACTTGTCTACCAAGCTACGGGAGTAAGTCATGAGAATGCTCCTCTTGACCGCCTGTCTGCTATTCCTTGCATCGGGTGTGAGAAGCCAGGGCCCCGCCAAGGCCGAAAAGAAAACCATCCCCGCCGCCGATGGCGTGAACATCATTTGCGAAGTCCGCGGCCAGGGCGACACCGCGCTCTTGTTTCTGCACGGCTGGTGTGGCGACCGCGAATACTGGAAAAATCAAGTGGATGTCTTCGCGGCCGATTACCGCATCGTCACTCTCGATCAGGCCGGCCACGGCGAATCGGGCAAGAATCGCAAGAACTGGACCGTCAGCAGTCTGGCCGCTGACGTCGAATCGGTGGTCAAGGCGCTGGGCCTCAAACGCGTGATCCTCGTCGGCCATTCGATGGGCGGTCCGGTGAGCCTCATGGCGGCGAAACGCCTGCCGGGGACGGTGGTCGCCGTCATTGGCGTGGACACCTTGCACAATGCGGAAAACAAAATGCCCGCGGACACGGTGAAGACCTTGGTTGCAGGTTTCGAATCGGATTTCAAGGGCACCACGCGTACAGCGCTGGAGGGCATGCTCAGCGAAAAAACTGAGCCGGAACTCAAGAAATGGCTCATCTCCCGCGCCGAGGTCCAAGATCAAAAGATGGCGCTCGGTTTGGTGGCCGACATGTTCGCTCTCGACCAGACTGCCCTGCTCAAGGAAGCCAAAACGCCGGTGCGCTGCATCAACTCCGGCGGCGGTTACATGTTTTTCAACGCCACGGACGTGGCGGTCAACAAGAAGTACGCGGACTTCAATGTGGTCACCATCGACGCGGTCGGGCATTATCCCATGCTGGAGAAGCCCAAGGAGTTCAACGAGAAACTGCGGGAAGTGCTCAAGGAGATCAAGGACAAGAAATGAACGCGGCAGCGCTGTTGCGAAGGTTTTTGGTAGGCCGGCCTTCCCAGGCCGGCCAGGGCCGTCAAGCCGGCCTGGGAAGGCCGGCCTACTTTGCGGCTTCGCCGCGTTAAGCCATTGTCGTGAGGTCTGCCCATGAAAATTCTGTTTTTGTCAGCAGCC
>Ga0134121_10002667_pt1 | contig 15260 bp, 14 predicted proteins | sample KB301_FD_96463 | JGI IMG/M metagenome (GOLD analysis project Ga0134121, IMG submission 96463) | Terrestrial soil microbial communities without Nitrogen fertilizer from Kellogg Biological Station, Michigan, USA - KB3-0-1 | ecosystem: Environmental > Terrestrial > Soil > Unclassified ... | reverse complement strand
GCCGAGCGCCTTGAGCGCGCGCTCGAGCTCGAGGCGGCGCGCGACATCGGCCTCCTCGCGCAGCGCGCGGATCAGCGGCACGCCTTCGCGCAGCTGCATCCATTGCATGAACTGGCCGACCTGACTGTCGATGATCGCCTCGGCTTGCTCCAGCGCCGAGCGCCGCGAGTCGAGGTTGGCGCTGACGATGCCAGCCAGGTCGTCGACCGTGTAGAGGAAGACGTCGTCCAGCTCGCCGGCCTCCGGCTCGATGTCGCGCGGCACCGCGAGGTCGACCATGAACATGGGACGGCGACGGCGCGCGCGCAGGGCGCGCTCCACCAGGCCCTTGCCGAGGATCGGCAGCGAGGACGCGGTGCACGACACCACGATGTCGAATTCGTGCAGATGCTCGGCGAGCGAGCGCAGCTCCATCGCCTCGGCGTTGAAGCGCCCGGACAGGCGCTGCGCGCGCTCGAGCGTGCGGTTGGCGACGGCGATGCGCGCCGGCGCCTGCGCGGCGAAGTGGGTCGCGGCCAGCTCGATCATCTCGCCCGCGCCGATGAAGAGCACGCTCTGGTCCTTGAGGCTCGGGAAGATGCGCGCCGCGAGCTTCACCGCGGCGGCGGCCATCGACACGCTGGCGGCGCCGATGCTGGTGGTCGAGCGTACTTCCTTGGCCACCGCGAACGAGCGCTGGAACAGGCGGTGCAGGATGCTGCCGAGCGTGCCGGCGGACTCGGCGGCGCGTGCCGCCTCCTTCATCTGCCCCAGGATCTGCGGCTCGCCGAGCACCATCGAGTCCAGCCCGGACGCGACGCGGAACGCATGGCGCACGGCCTGCTCGTCGGGCAGCGTGTAGAGGTATTGCTGGAGATCGCCGGCGCCGAGGTGGTGGTACTGCGCGAGCCATGCCGCCAGCTCGTCGGGCTTGTCACCAGAAACGTAGAGCTCGGTGCGATTGCAGGTGGAGAGGATGGCGGCTTCGCGCGCGAGGCCGCGCTTCAGCTCGGCCAGGGCTTCCTGCAGGCGCTCGACATGGAACACCACGCGCTCGCGGACCGCGAGCGGCGCGGTGTGATGGTTCAGTCCAAGAGCGAGCAGCGATGCGGCCAAGGCCGCAGATTATAAGGGAATTTCAGCTAATACCGACTTTTGAAACGGTGCTCGCGACGTCGTCGAGGTTGAGCGGTTTGGCGAGATAGCTGTGGATCCCCAGGTGGTAGCTGGCGAGCACATGGCGCTCTTCCTCGCAGGAGGTCATGACCACCACGGGCACCTGGTCCAGACCGGAGCTCCGCCCTCGCTGCAGCAGCACCTCGATGCCGTCCACCTTCGGCATCCAGATATCGAGCAGCACCAGGCGCGGCGGCTGGCGCCGGTCGCGCCCGGCATAGCGGCCGGTGCAGAACAGGTATTCCAACGCTTCTTCGCCGTCCTTGACCCAGTGCAGCCCGCCAGCGAGGTTGCCGCTGCGCAGCGCCTGCATCATCGCCTCGGCGTCTTCCGCGTTGTCTTCGACCAACAGGATGCCTGCGGCGCTCACGCGCTGGTGAGCCCGCGGCGGATGGCGAATTTCACCAGCGCCGGCAGGCCGTCGAGATCGAGCTTGGACATGAGGCGGCTGCGGTAGGTGTCGATGCTCTTCGGCGACAGGCCGAGCTGGGTCGCGACCTGCAGGCTGGTGTTGCCATCGACCACGAGCTTGAGCACCTCCATTTCGCGCGCGCTCAGGCGCTCGAGCGGATCCTCGCGTTCGCCTGGCGCGATGGAGCCGAGCGGAATGCCGCCACCGAGATAGCGCTGGCCGGCGTGGACCACGCGCACCGCGGCCACTACTTCGTGTCCAGCGGCTTCCTTCAGCAGGTAGCCATTGGCCCCCGCCCACAGCGCCTGGTGCACGATTTCTGGCTTGGCATGCATGGCAAGCGCTAGCAGCCGCGTGCGAGGCGCGACTGCGCGCAAGCGGCGCGCGACGTCGATACCGCCAGGAATGGTGACGTCCAGGATCGCGACATCGGGCTCTTCGCGCGCGGCGAAACGCACCGCCGCGTGGCCATCGGCGAACGACGCCACCACGCGCATGTCCGGCTCCTGCTCGAGGAGCCGGGTCACGCCTTCTCGCATCAGCGCATGGTCGTCAATCAGGACTACCCGGATCATTGGGAGAAACGATAAGGCGCGCTGGCAGCTGGCTTTCCGGCAGCGAGAAAAAGGCCTTGAAGATTCGCCCGCTGCGTGTGCGTTTACGCACACATTCAGGGGGAAAAGGGGTCTGGAAGCTGTCTGCGCGCTGACTGGACCCTTTCGCACGCGGGACCGCCGCTGTCGCGCGAGAAGCGCCCCTAGTAGCGCCCAACTCGGGGCAAACCTTTCATTGTTTCCCACGGAGGGTGGGTTGATGAAGGCCTCTCCGAACGGGCACCTTGCAGGTGCCGCCGCTAATTCGGTGCGGCCTACGCAATTTGAACCCGATCGCCAACCCGCTCAAGGAGAAAGCTCTCATGTCCAGCAAGAAACAGCCTGTCGTGCGCAAGCCTTCCAAGAAAATCGCCGATTCCCGCAAAGTGCGCTGGGGCGGCGGCTCCGCTCCGCAAGTCCTGCGCACGCAGGACTCCGCGACGCGCGACCGGCGCACGGTCCGCTTCGGCGGCGGTTCGGCCCCGGCGGCACTGCGCAAGTAAGGCCGCGGCGATGAACGCACGCCAGCCGAACCCGGTGGTGACCTTCTACCGGGCGATACCGCAGTGCCGCGCACCGATGCGCGCGGACACCTCGGTGCTCGGGACGCTGCCCGCGCGCGGCTTTCAGCATTGCGAAGCCCTGCGCTCAGCCTCGTCCTTCGGCTGGTACGTGTTCCCGCCGATCGATTTCACGCTGCAATGGGATGGGTCCCAGATCATCTGGACCTACCAGGGCGCGAAAGGCTGGTACCCGCTCACCTCGGCGCAGTTCCCAGGGTTCGCCAAAGTGTTTGACCGTAAAGCGCCCGCGCGCCTGCGCGGCTTCTCGCCACCCTTCCTGACTGCGCTGCTGGAGCCCGGCATCATCCAGCTGTGGACCGGGCTCATGGTCCAGAGCGCCGAGGACTGGAGCATCCTGGTGCGCCCGCCGGCGAACCTGCCTCGCAGCTTGGCGTTCGATTCCTACGAGGGCATCGTCGAAACCGACCGCTGGCTCGGCCCCTTGTTCACCAACCTTCGCCTGATCAAGACCGACGTTCCGATCCATTTCAGTACCGACACGCCGCTGCTGCAGGTGCAACCGCTGCATCGAAGCACCTACGCCGAGGAAGTGTCCAACCACTTCGGCGTTGTGGATGAGCTCCCTGAGCACGCATGGGCGGGCTACGAAGAGCACATCGTCAAACCCATGCTCGAGCCGACGCGCGCCGGCAACTACGGCGCCCAGGTGCGGCGCCGGCGCCGTGGCGGCTGCCCGGTACACGCCGAGTGAACGGTTATCTTGCGGCAGGCGTCGCCGTCCTGATCTGGGCGGCGTACCCGGTGGCGACCCGTGCGGGCGTAACCGGATCGTTCGCGCCGCAGGAGCTCGTGACGCTGCGCTTCGGCGTCGGCGCCTTGCTGTTCCTGCCCTACCTGCTGCTGCATTACCGGGCGATCAAGCCGAAGGCCTGGCTGCAGGGCGTGCCGCTGATGGTGTTCCAGGGCGCCGGCATGGGAGCGCTGGTGATCTGGGGCCTGCAGCTCGCTCCGGCGAACCACCAGGCGGCGCTGGGTCCGGGGGTGAATGTCGCCTGGGTCGCGCTGCTCGGATTTCTCGTCTTCGCCCGCAAGCCGTCGCTCCGCCTCGTGGTGGGTGCGCTGCTGTGCGCGAGCGGCGTTCTTCTGATCGCCTGGTGGAGCCTGAGCGAGAGAAACACCTCCGTGCTGGCCGGCGATGGGATGTTTCTCGCGGCCTCGGCGCTCGGCGCGCTCTACGTGCTGCAGTTGCGCAACTGGGGCGTCGGCCCGATCCAGGGGGCCGCGATCGTCACGCTCTACTCGGCGATGGTGGTGGTGCCCTGGCACCTCTGGTCGGCGCCGGAACCGTTGTGGCGTGTGGGCCCCCTCGAGCTGCTGTGGCAGGTCCTCTGGCAGGGCGTGCTGATCGGCTGCGTGGCGTTCATTGCGCTGAACCAGGCGATCGCCAAGCTCGGCGCCGAGCGCTCCAGCGCCATGGTCGCGCTGGTCCCGGTGCTCACTGCCAGCCTGGCGCTGGTATTCCTGGGAGAAGTCCCTTCACCGACCGAGATCGCCGCCTTCCTCGCGATCTCCGCCGGTGTCTCGATCGCGGCGTCGCGCGGTTATGCCGGCAGCCCGGCGGCCAGCAGCGCCTCGATGAAGCGATCGGCCTGCGGGCTGCCCCGTCCGGGATAGCGCGCGCGCAGCGCGCTGCCAGTCAGCGCCGGCTCCAGTTCCCGCAGCGTGGCCATCGTGCGCCGCCCTTCGTCGAGCCGCCCGAGGCACACCTGCGCTGCGGCCAGCGTGCGCAACGAAGGCGTGTGCAGGCGGTTCTCCCGCAGTGACTGAGTCGCAAGCTCGATCGCGCGTTCGTAGCGCTCGCCGATCAGATTCGCCATGCCCGCGAGAGCCTCGAAGTAATAGATCATCGGATCGAGCGGCGAGAGCGACAGAGCTCGATCGGTGCACTCGATCGCCTCGCTGCCGCGCCCGCGCCAGGCGTGCGTGATCCCGCTGTGCAACCACGCGAGCGGCTCGTTCGGATTCGCCGTCAGCGCCTGCGCCAGGCGCTGCTCGGCGGCATCGAGGTCGTGCCGTGACCAGGCGGCGACGAAAGCATCCACCGCGAGGGCGAGTGCGTCATTCGCATCGCAGCCGAGCGCGTGCTCGGCGCAGGCCGTGGCGGCGTCCATGTCACCGGCCGCGTTCCGGCTCAGGCCGATCAGCACGCGCAGGACGTGCCATTTCGCCAACCAGGCATGCGACCGGGGTGAGACCGGGTCGCGCGCGATGGCGGTCTCGAATGCGGCTTGCGCCTGCATGAAATCATCATGCGACACGCGGTGCATCAATTCGACGCCACGCAACGTCATGGCGTAAGCATCGAGCTGCTCGAAATTCGTGATGCGCGCGCGCTGCAGCTCGAGCGAGCGCACGAACGGAGCGACGCTGTGCACCACCTTGCGTGCGAGCTCGCCCTGCATGGCGAAGATGTCGGCGAGGTCGCCCTGGAAGCGCTGGGTCCAGACGATGCGGCCGTCGCGCGCGTCGGCGAGCTCGGCCATCAGCAGCGCGCGCGGATACGCGGTCTGCACGGTCCCGGAAAGCACGTATTGCACGCCGAGCATCTCGCCGATACGCCGCACGCCGATCGGCGCGCCGCGAAACGCCACCGTCGACAGGCGCGAGATCACGAAGAAGTCGGCCATGCGCGAGAGCGAGGCGATGACATCGTCCGCGAGGCCGTCGCCGATCGAGTCAAAACGCACATCGTCCGACCTCAACTGGAACGGGATCACCGCCACCGACGGCCGGCCGTGGGCCTGCACCGCGGCGCTTGGCGTCCACACACGGTTCTGAGACGGCGGCCAGGCGCGGAAGGCGCGCACGGCGCGGCTGCGGTTGCGCAGGCGCTGCTCGCCGAGATCCTCGACCGAGGCGTCGACGCCGCTGGTGAGCTGGTCGCGCATCTGGGTGGAGACGATGGTCTCGCCGGGGTTGGCGAGCTCGGCCAGGCCCGCGGCGACGTTCACGCCGTCGCCCAGCACGTTGAACGCCTCGACGATCACCTCGGCGATGTGGATGCCGACGCGCATGCCGAGCGGGGCCGTGTCGCGGTGGGTGTTGAAGCGCGCGAGGTCGGCATGCAGCTCGAAGGCGCAGCGCAGCGCCTGCGCGCCGTCGGGGAACTCGGCGATGAAACCGTCGGCTGGAATCTTCAGCATGCTGCGCCCGGCATGCGTCGGGACGGTGTGCGAGGTGGCATGCGCGAGGAACGCGCGGCAGCGCTCGACGGCGCGGTCCTCGTCGTGTTCCATGAGCGCGATCGAGTCGCTCATCTCGGCCACCAGAATGGCGCGCCGCTGGCGCGGCGAGGTGATGCCGCTGAAGGCGCGGGTTTCCGGCCCTTCCAGGCCGACGGGCGCCTCCGCCTCGGGACGAGGATCGCCCGTCAGCCGCTCCAGCGCGGCGACGTCGAGCAGCAGCAGCCCGTGGCCCGAGCGCTCGAGCAGCCCTTCGCGCACCAGGCGCGACAGCTCGCGCGTGACCTGCTCGCGCGAAGTGCCGACGCGGCTCGCGATGTCCTTGTGGGTCGGCGCGGGGTCGATGCGCGAGCGGTTGCCCTCGATGCCGGCGAGACGCGCGAGGCGCAGCAGCTCGACCCAGGTGCGCTGCTGCACCGGCTGGGCGCCGAGCTCGAGCAGGCGGCCGGTGAGCTCGCGCACCGAGCCCGTCAGTCGGCGCAGCAGGCGCTCGCGCACCGAGGCATGGTTGGCGAGGATGGCGCGGAAAGTCTCCGGCGACATCGATGCGAGCAGCGACTCGCGCAGCGCGGCGACGTCGGCGAAACGCGCGCGGCCGTCGATCGCCGAATGCTCGCCGAACACTTCGCCCGCGGCGAGATCGCGGAAGATGATGCGCCGCCCGCGCCCGGCGAGCGCGGTCACCCGCACCTGGCCGGCGATCACGAAATAGACATCCCGGTCGGTGCCGTCGCGGCGGATGACCACCTGGTTGCGCTTGCAGCGCGTCCATTTGCACTGCGCGGCGATCTCGCGCAGCGTGTAGCTGTCCAGGCCCTTGAACAGATCGACCTTCTGCAGGCCGAGCAGCGCCGACATGCGCAGCGCGGGCTTGGCGGATACCTTGCGGCGCGGCCGTGCGGCAGCCATGACTATTCCCGCCTGTTGCGAACTAGGATGCGCGTTGGATGTCCAGCGGCCATCGGGTCCCCGCCGCAGACTATAATTCATCCCCGATGGACACGCTCGGGCGCATTCGCCAGCTGGCAGCCAAAGAATTCTCGATCAACCCTGACGGGCTCGATCCCGCGGCTCCGCTCGACACGCTCGGTATCGATTCGCTCAGCTTCATCGAATTCATGTTCAAGGTCGAAGAGGAGTTCGGCGTCAGCGTGTCCGACGAGGACCTGAAGTCGATCAAGACGCTCGCCGACCTCGAAAAGCACGTCGCCGCCGCGCTCGCCGCCGCCGGCAAGGCCTGATCTCCGGGGAATGCGGCGCGTTGCCGTCACCGGAGCGGGCGTCGTTTCTCCGCTCGGCATCACGCTCCATGAGTTCCACGATTCGCTGATCGAGGGCCGCTCCGGCATCCGCCGCCTCGCGCCGGAAATCACCGAGCGCTCCGGCGTCCAGGTTGGCGCCACCATCGACTGGAATCCGGCGGGGCTGTTCAAGGAGGCGGAAGCGGCGAACCTCGATCGCGTCGCGCAGTTCGCGCTCACCGCGGCCGGCCAGGCGATCGCCGAGAGCGGGCTGCTGGCCGACGCCGCAGCGCCACGCGAACGTATCGGCGTCTCCTGGGGCACCGGCATGGGCGGCGCCCACACCACGGAGGCGAGCTACAAGCAGGTCTATGGCGCCGGCGAGTGGCGCGTGCGGCCGCTCACCGTGGTGATGGGCATGGCCAATGCGGCGGGCTCGAACGTCGCGGTGCGCCACGGCCTGCGCGGCCCTTTCGGCAACTACTCCACCGCCTGCTCGTCCTCGGCGATGGCGCTCGGCGAAGCGATGCGCGCCATCGCCTACGGACGCGCCGACGCGATGATCGCCGGCGGTTCGGAAGCGCTGCTCGTTCCGGGCGTGCTGGTGGCGTGGCAAGCGCTGCGCACGCTCGCACCCGCCGACGCGGCGAATCCGGCGGCGAGCTGCAAGCCCTTCGACAAGCGCCGCGGCGGCCTGGTGCTGGGTGAAGGCGCCGCGGCGTTCGTGCTGGAAGAAGAATCGCGCGCCCGCGCGCGCGGCGCCAAGATCTACGCATTGCTGACCGGTTATGGCAATTCGTGCGACGCGGTGCACATGTCGCGTCCCGATCGCGATGGCCAGGTCCGCGCCATGAGGGAAGCGCTGGCGGAGTCGAGACTGTCGCCGCAGGATATCGGCTACATCAACGCTCACGGCACCGCGACCGCGGTGGGCGACGTGGTCGAAGCCGAGGCCATCAATGCGGTATTCGGCGCGGCCGCGCGCGACGTGTGGGTCAGCTCGACCAAATCGCTGCACGGCCATCTGCTCGGCGGATCGGGCGCGCTCGAATTCGCAGCGGCGCTGCTGGCGCTCGATCGTGGGATCCTTCCGCCGACCGCGTTCCTGGAGCAGCCCGACCCGGCGTGCGCGCTGCGCCATGTGACGCGGGTGGCCGAACGCGTCGAAAAACTGCGCGCGGTGATGTCGAATTCCTTCGCCTTCGGCGGGTCGAACGTAGTCCTGGTCGCCGAGCGCCCCTAGCAGCTGTCGCCTTTTCGACTATCGGCATAAACCCTGCATGCATCGGGAGACCCCGTCATGCAGAACCGTCGCAAAGTCCGGCTCGGCCTGAAAGTCATCCACCGCCACCGCGCCGGGGAGCAGACCTTTCGTCGCGTCTCGGAGCTGGTGTTCGTCGGCGGACGCCCCAAGGCGGTCCTGGGCTGGATCGACGCCGGTGGCGTGCGCACCCCGATCTACATCTGCGAGTTGAATCCGTCCAAGCTTCGCAAGGCCGCGGCCACCAGCAAGACCTACTACTACGACGACATCACCATCGATCCGCGCTACGAAGAAACGGCGCCGGCGCGCGGCGCGAAGTACGCTGAACGCTAGTTTCGGGCTGATCGAAAAAGGGGAGTGGTGGCCAAGGACGGAATTGAACCGCCGACACAAGGATTTTCAGTCCTCTGCTCTACCAACTGAGCTACTTGGCCGCCGGGGAGGTGCGCGGGACTACGTCGGAAGGCGCGAATTATAACTGTGGCGCCGCGCCCAGCGGCTAGCTCACCATTGCACGATCAGTTGTCCCGGACTGCCGGTCGCGGCATCGAGTGGCAGGGAGCCGGGGCAGGCGGCGAACGACATGCCGCCGCGTCCCGGCGGGCGCCGCGTGACCACCGCGAAGCTGCCTTGATGCGAGAACCCGCCGGTGGCGAGACCGATCGAGCCAGGCTGCGAGATGCCGCCGGGATCAGCCACCCCGCCGGCGCCGGCTAGGCCCGCCGCGGTGCCGCCTTGGCCACCGCCCGCGGTGGCAAGTGTGCCGAACGTGGTGCTGCCGCCAGCGCCGCCGTCAATCCCGCACGTCGCAGCGCCGCCGTGGCCGATCTCGACCGCGACAACCTGCCCAGGTGTCACGCTGACCACGGTGCGCAGGTAGCTGCCGCCGCCGCCGGCGCCACCGGTTGCAGTGGGACCCGGCAATCCGGCCGCGCCGCCACCGCCCCACATTTCGAGCAGCACGCTGGTCACGCCTGCGGGCACCGTGAACGAGCCGCTGCTCTCGAAGAGCTGCACGCCGCGCGGGCCGCCGCCGGCCGAAGCCGCGGGCTGTGCGCTCCAGTGCAGCGGTGATTCCGGCGGCCGGCAGCTTTCCTCCGGTGCCACGATGCGCAGGTTTCCCGACGAACGATGCACGCAGGCATGGATGACACTCGCGTCGCCGCCATGAGCGTGCGCGGCCGGTACCGCCAGCAAGAACAACGCGGAGATTGCGAACCCGATCGGCTGTTGCATGGCTCCCTCCCTTGTTGTGGAGCTGCACCATGCTACAAAAAGAAAAGGGCCCGGTGACGGGCCCTTTTCAATGCGACGCGTGTGCGGAAATTACATATCCATTCCGCCCATTCCGCCCATGCCACCCATACCGCCGTGGTCATGGCCGCCACCGCCGCCCTTCTTCTCTTCCACCAGCTCCGCCACCATCGCGTCGGTGGTGAGCATCAGGCCGGCAACGGAGGAAGCGTTCTGCAGCGCGGTGCGCGTGACCTTGGTCGGGTCGATCACGCCCTGCGCCACGAGGTCGCCGAACTCTTCGGTCTGCGCGTTGAAGCCGTAGTTTCCTTTGTTCTCGAGCACCTTGTTCAACACCACCGACGGCTCGGCGCCGGCGTTGTCGACGATGATGCGCAGCGGCTCTTCCAGCGCCTTCATCACGATCTTGATGCCGGCTTCCTGGTCGTGGTTGTCGGCCTTGATCTTGCCCTCGAGCACCTGCTTGGCGCGCAGGAAAGCCACGCCGCCGCCCGGGACGATGCCCTCTTCCACCGCGGCGCGGGTCGCATGCAGCGAGTCCTCGACGCGGGCCTTCTTCTCTTTCATCTCGACTTCGGTGGCCGCGCCGACCTTGATCACCGCAACGCCGCCGGCGAGCTTCGCCACGCGCTCCTGCAGCTTCTCCTTGTCGTAGTCGCTGGTCGCCTCGTCGATCTGCACGCGGATCTGCTTGACGCGCGCCTCGATCTGCTTCTTGTCGCCCGCACCGTCGATGATGGTGGTGTTCTCCTTGCCGGCTTCCACCTTCTTCGCGCGGCCCAGGTCCTTCAGCGTGGCGTTCTCGAGCTTGAGGCCGAGCTCTTCGCTGATCACCGTGCCGCCGGCGAGGATCGCCATGTCTTCCAGCATCGCCTTGCGGCGGTCGCCGAAGCCCGGCGCCTTGACCGCGACCGTCTTGAGGATGCCGCGGATGTTGTTCACCACCAGGGTCGCGAGCGCCTCGCCTTCGACTTCCTCGGCGATGATCAGCAGCGGCTTGCCGGCCTTGGCGACCTGCTCCAGGATCGGCAGCAGCTCGCGGATCGACGAGATCTTCTTGTCGTACAGGAGGATGTAGGGGTCCTCGAGCACCGCGATCTGCTTCTCCGGGTTGTTGATGAAGTACGGCGACAGGTAGCCGCGGTCGAACTGCATGCCCTCGACCAGGTCGAGCTCGTTGTTGAGCGACTTGCCGTCTTCGACGGTGATCACGCCTTCCTTGCCGACCTTGTCCATCGCGTCGGCGATGATCTTGCCGATGTCGGAATCGGCGTTGGCCGAGATCGAGCCGACCTGCGCGATTTCCTTCGAGCTCGAGCAGGGCTTGGAAATCTTCTTCAGCTCTTCGGTCACCGCGGCGACCGCCTTGTCGATGCCGCGCTTCAGGTCCATCGGGTTCATGCCGGAGGCGACGAACTTCATCCCCTCGCGCACGATCGCCTGGGCGAGAACCGTGGCCGTCGTGGTGCCGTCACCGGCGACGTCGGAGGTCTTGGACGCGACTTCCTTGCACATCTGCGCGCCCATGTTCTCGAACTTGTCCTTCAGCTCGATCTCTTTTGCGACCGACACGCCGTCCTTGGTGACGGTGGGGGCGCCGAACGAGCGCTCGAGCACGACGTTGCGGCCCTTGGGCCCGAGCGTCACTTTCACGGCGTCGGCCAGGATGTTCAGGCCGTGAACCATCTTGGCGCGGGCGCTTTCGTGGAAACGTACTTCTTTGGCTGGCATGTGTTTCTTCTCCTAGATTGAATTTTGCTGAAGCGCCTTCGCTCAATTACCTTCGATCACGCCCATGATGTCCTCCTCGCGCATCACGAGGAGCTCGTCGCCCTTGACCTTCACGGTCTGGCCCGAGTACTTGCCGAACAGCACCTTGTCGCCCGGCTTGACGTCGAGCGGGATCAGCTTGCCGGCTTCGTCCTTCTTGCCTTTGCCGACGGCGACGATCTCGCCCTGGTCGGGCTTCTCGGCAGCGGTGTCGGGGATAACGATGCCGCCCGCGGATTTGCGCTCTTCCTCGATGCGCTTGACGATCACACGGTCATGCAACGGACGGATTTTCATGCGGACACTCCTATTAAAAAATTGATGTATTACAATGGCTTGGGTTAACCAAGCGACCGGATAAAGGGATTTAGCACTCCTCAACTACGAGTGCTAATAATAGCGCTCATGTCGCGGTATTTCAAGACTTTCCTGCTTTGGTCAGCGCTTACTCCGGCAGTGGCAGCAGGACTGCCCGAGCCAGTGGCAAAGGGCCTGCGCGACGCCAAGGTGCCGCAGTCGAGCGTCAGCATCGTGGTGCAGGAAGTTGGCGCGGGACGCGCGGCGCTCACGCTCAATGCCGCGAGCGCGCGCAATCCGGCGTCGGTGATGAAGCTGGTGACGACCTACGCCGCGCTCGAGCTGCTCGGACCTGCGTACCGCTGGAAGACCGAGGCTTACGTCGACGGCGACGACCTGGTGCTAAAAGGCAGCGGCGATCCCAAGCTCAACTACGAGAGCTTCTGGATGCTGTTGCGCAACGTTCGCGCACGCGGCGTGCGCGAGTTCCGCGACGTGGTGCTCGACCGCAGCGCGTTCACCAGCATCGCGCTCGAGCCGATCGACGACGAGCTGTTCCGGCCCTACAACGTGCTGCCGGACGCGCTGCTGGTGAACTTCAAGTCGCTGCGCTTCGTGTTCCGGCCGGAGAACGACCGCGTGCGCCTGTTCGTCGAGCCGTCGCTGCCCGGCCTCGAGGTGATCAATTCGCTGCGGCTGTCGCCGGGCGCCTGCCCCGACGGGCGCGCTTTCCGCGATCTGACGCAGGCCACGTTCCAATCCAGGCCGCCGCGCGCCGCATTCACCGGGCTTTATCCCGCGAGCTGTGGGGAAAAAGAGCTGCTGGTCGCGCTGCACCATCCCGAGGACTACGTCGCCGGCATGATCCGCCTGCTGTGGAGCGAGATGGGCGGCTCCTGGAAAGGCGGCCTGCGCGAGGGCGTGGTCTCGACGGAGGCGAAATTGCTCTATGCGCACGAATCCGATCCGCTCGCGGAGATCGTGCGCGACATCAACAAGTTTTCCAACAACGTGATGGCGCGCCAGCTCTATCTCACCATCGCTGCCGAGCTCGGCGGCGTGCCGGCGCATCCCGACACGGCCGCGCGCGCGATCGCGCAATGGCTGGTGTTCAAGGGCATCAACGCGCCGGAGCTGGTGCTCGAGAACGGCTCCGGCCTGTCGCGCAACGAGCGCGTGAGCGCGGCCACGCTGATGGCGCTGCTCCAGGCAGCGTGGAAAAGCGCGGTGATGCCGGAGTTCGTCGCCTCGCTGCCGGTCGCGGCGTCCGACGGTACGATGCGCAGGCGCCTGCACGGCGAGCCGGTGTCCGGCAATGCGCACATGAAAACCGGGTTGCTGGTGGATGCGAGGGCGATGGCAGGCTATGTGCTCGACCGCAGCGGGCGACGTCACGCCGTGGTCATGATCGCGAACCATCCGAATGCCCCGCAGGCGGAGCCTGCGTTCGACGCTCTGCTGCAATGGGTCAGAGCCCGAGGTCCTGCCAGAGCGAATCCACGCGACGCTTCACCTCAGCGTCCATAGCAATCGGCCGCCCCCAGCGGCGCGCGGTCTCCGCCGGCCACTTGTTGGTGGCGTCGATGCCCATCTTCGAGCCGAGGCCGGAGACCGGGCTGGCGAAGTCCAGGTAGTCGATCGGCGTGCTCTCCACCAGCGTCGTGTCCCGCGTGGGATCGACGCGGGTCGTCAGCGCCCAGACCACTTCCTTCCAGTCGCGCACGTTCACGTCGTCGTCGCAGACGATGATGAACTTGGTGTACATGAACTGGCGCAGGGTGCTCCAGATTCCCATCATCACGCGCTTGGCGTGGCCCGGGTACTGCTTCTTCATGCTCACCACCGCGAGGCGGTAGGAGCAGCCTTCGGGCGGCAGGTAGAAGTCGGCAATCTCCGGAAACTGCTTCTGCAGCAGGGGCACGAAGAGCTCGTTCAGCGCCGCGCCGAGCACCGCCGGTTCATCCGGCGGCTTGCCGGTATAGGTCGAGTGATAGATCGGCGAGCGGCGCGTCGTGATGCGCTCGACCGTCAGCACCGGGAATTTCTCGGCTTCGTTGTAGTAGCCGGTGTGATCGCCGTGCGGGCCCTCCTCCGCTGCTTCAGATCCAATGGATCCTTCGAGGACCATCTCGGCGCTGGCCGGGACTTCGAGGTTGTTGCCGAGGCATTTGACGAGCTCGGTGCGCGCGCCGCGCAGCAAGCCGGCGAACTGGTACTCGGACAGCGTGTCCGGAATCGGCGTGACCGCCGCGAGCATCGTGGCCGGATCGGCGCCCAAGGCCACTGCAACGGGGAAAGGCTCTTTTGAAAGCAGCGAATGATCCCGGTAATCGAGCGCGCCTCCCCGGTGCGCGAGCCAGCGCATGATGACGCGGTTGCGCCCGATCACCTGCTGGCGGTAGATGCCGAGGTTCTGGCGCGGTTTGGCCGGGCCTCTGGTGACGGTGAGCCCCCAAGTGATCAGGGGCCCCGCGTCTTCCGGCCAGCAGGTCTGCACCGGCAGCCGTCCGAGGTCGACGTCCTTGCCCTCGCTGACGATCTCCTGGCAGGGCGCGCCCGAGACCGATTTCGGCGGCATGTTGAGGAGCTGCTTCCAGACCGGGAATTTGTCCCACAGGTCGCGCAGCCCTTTCGGCGGCTCGGGCTCGCGCAGCAGCGCGAGCATGCGGCCAACCTCGCGCAGCGCACCGGGGTCTTCGACCCCCATCGCCGCCGCCACGCGCTTCACCGTGCCGAACAGATTGCCGAGCACCGGGATGTCGAAGCCCTTGGGACGTTCGAACAGGAGCGCGGGACCGCCAGCGCGCAGCACGCGGTCGCAGATCTCGGTCATCTCCAGCCGCGGCGAGACCTCGGTGCGGATGCGCTTCAGCTCCCCGCTCGCCTCCAGCTGCGAGAGGAAGCCGCGCAGGTCGGAATACTTCATCGCCGCAGGAGCATGAGCCGCTCGCTCAGCGCCTCGGCAAAGTCGAGCAGCAGCGTGTCGCGGCCGCGCACGGAGTAGATGCGCTCGGCGCCCGGCAGGCTGACTTGCAGCGTGGTGCGGCCGAGCCAGCCGAACGCACCGAGCGAGCCGCCGCCGATCACGCAGGCGAGCGCCGCGACCGGCAGCAGGCTGCCCAGCGCCTCGAGCGCGCGGAAAAAGCTGTACAGCGCGCGCGGCACGCCCTGGGCGCCGGCGGACGCCATGTCGCCCGCCGCAGCGCCGGCGAAGGCGGCGATCGGCCCGGCGATCGCCAGCATGATGAGCGCCATCACCACCAGGGCGATGCCCCAGCCGAGCTTGCGCGAGTCGCGCTGGAAGGTGACGCGCACCGCGGTGACCCCGCCGAGCGGCAGGGTCTCGAGGTAGTTGTCGCTGCGATGCACGAGGCAGGCAGGAAACAGGCTGAGCTGCGTGCCGCGCAGCTCGCCACGCTCGAAAGTGAAGCGCTGCAGCGCCGGGCCGGGGTCGCTCATCTCACAGCCCGAACACGAGACCGAGGAACACCGCGGCGCCGACCCAGTT
>Ga0134121_10002666_pt1 | contig 15266 bp, 11 predicted proteins | sample KB301_FD_96463 | JGI IMG/M metagenome (GOLD analysis project Ga0134121, IMG submission 96463) | Terrestrial soil microbial communities without Nitrogen fertilizer from Kellogg Biological Station, Michigan, USA - KB3-0-1 | ecosystem: Environmental > Terrestrial > Soil > Unclassified ... | reverse complement strand
TAGCCGCCAGCTGATCCGCACGCGCCCATCGCGAGGATGAACAGCGCGGATAGGATCAGATTCATTCGAGTCGATCGGATAAACACGATGCGGTACCTCCCCAGTCGATCGTCGTGTTCACGTATACCTGAATCTCGATCAGACTGGAACGTGAAAATCGCTTCTAGCCATTGAATTAGGCTATGCTTTTTGATATCCGGATCGGTTGAGATTTGTCACATGTTGCCGTCCCTCAAGCCGTTGCGCGGCTGCCATAGGCGCTCCAATACCTACACAGTAGGTCTCTGCATGCACATGAAGGTGAAGGCTCACACGCTTGTGCAGCGCCTCCGGACTTGACAGTGACCGAGCCCACCCGCTATCTACTGCGCCCGCACTGGGTCCGTAGCTCAGATGGATAGAGCGCCGGGCTTCGAACCCGTAGGTCGGGCGTTCGAGTCGCCCCGGACTCACCTGAAAATCGAATCTTCGCCCGCAGCAACCGGGGGCATAGCTCAATGGTAGAGCATCGGACTCTTAATCCGCTGGTTGAAGGTTCGAGTCCTTCTGCCCTCACTCCCCGAACTCGCTGAAAGCGGCCGCATCTCTTCGGAAGCGGCCGCTTTTTCGTCCGGAGGCTCGCGCGGCCAGTCGCGCCATGATGGGGGTGGGGGGGGGTCGCCGGGAACCGGGGCAACCGGGCCATCGCCTCGCTCTTGTTCTTCGGCGCGAGCTGGCCGTAGTAGCGCTCTCACCGAGTTGCGCACGTCGAGGTGGTAGGCGTCCGGGATTGGGCGGATCCCTTCTCGAAGCGAATGACGCCGCGCGAATTCTGACCGCACTGCGGACAAATCGGCGTCGCGGAAGATTCTGACCGCACCGCGGACAAAATCAGTGTCGACACCGGCTGCCGCGTTCCCGCTGACCCTGGGATGGGCTCACTACGGCACCGACGCGCCGCAGCTCCGATGTCGTGATCACGTCCAGCTCGACATCGCGGTCGTCCACACCACGGTTTCCGCCTCCACCCGGGTTTGCTATCATGAACGCAATGTCCGAGCGAGCCCGCAAGCTGCTGCACGATGCGATGGACCTGCCGGTGTCCGAGCGCGCCGAGTTGGCGGCGGACCTGCTCGCCAGCCTGGACGGAGAGCCCGAGGCCGACGTGGAAACAGCGTGGGCCAGCGAGATCGAGCGGCGTGCGCGTGAGGCGCTGGCGAACCCCGACGACGACGTCGCCTGGGAAACGGTACGCGCCGAGCTGCACGCAGATCCGACGCGATGAGCAAGCCGGTCCGGCTTGCCCGTGAAGCTCGCGCCGAGCTGCACGAGGCGGCCCGACGGTACGGGAAGCAGCGCTCCGAGCTGCGGATCGAGTTCTTGGCCGCGGTCGACGAGGCCATGGAGCGCATGGTCCGGCTCGCGAAGCACCTGGGCACCCCACCGGGCATCGATCCCACCCTCGGCATCAAGCGCGTCTTCGTGAAGCGCTTTCCGTTCTCGGTCTACTTCATCGAGTTGCCGACTCGCTTCCCTGTGCTCGCCGTCGCGCACGGTCGGCAGCGCCCTTTCTACTGGGGTGATCGGCTCTGATACTCGAGGTACGATGATCAATACGTCGCTGCCGGCGAGCTGTGGCTCGCGGAACAGCGCGCCCGGCGAGCACGCGCCACAGCTCGCTGATCGCCGGTCCCCGGCGATCAGGCGGGACGCGAAAAGTGCAGGCACACGCGTATCAGCCCTTGATACCGGCGATCCCCGACGCTACGTTGACGATAACAGAACCCGTCGGGGTTCGCGGTTCCTCGGAGCCGCAGATCTTGGCGGGTCATTTACTTTTGGGGCTACCTCGATGAGGTACCCGAAGCCCGCGGCGACCTTCGAGGAGCAAAGCCGACCTGCTGCTGAACCGCGGCATGATCGGAGACCACGCGACGCTAATTGCGCGGGAGATCGAGGACGCTAAGAAGTTCCTCGCGATCTGGGACGAGATGACCAAGGCGCAAGCGGCGGCTGACACCATCCCGAGTCCACCGAGACAACCCCAACGACGGCGACGGCACGCCCAAGAACGAGGGGCGTCGCGCCGAGGAAGACGCGCCCGCAGGCCAGTCACGCGATTTTGCGAACTTCTCGCGGAGCTGGGATGCGACGCTGCCAACAAGGTTCAGTTGGAGAAGTCGCCGTGCAGCCTGCTTCGGCGATCGAAGCGCGTGTTTGCGTCAGCACGACGAGATCGTGATCGAGTCTCGGCATTCCGGCACCAGGTGCAAGCCGCTGGGCCGTAGAGGTGCTTCGCTCGCGATCTCGCCTGTCAACCCCCGGGCCGGATCTTCCCGCAGGACCGCCGGTCGATCGTACTACCCTGAACGCTGCGCCAGCACGCCGAGCTGGCGGCCGTAAGCGCGGCCGGCGGTGTTCAGACGCCGCAGGGCGAATCGGGTAACGCGGTGGTCGGCGAAGAGCGACCAGTTGTCGAGCAGGGATGGCGCGAGTTGGTAGAAGGCGGGTTCGCGCTCCATACGAAAGCAGAACTCGTCGGCTGAGTTCTCGCCGGTCTTCACGGGCATCTTGGCCGGGTGCGCGATGATGTTACGCAGGTACCGCAACGTCCTCACCTCGTCCGAGAAGTCGCCAGACAGGTGCCGGGACATGTCCACGCCGCCATCGTCGATGCAGAACAGCAGTTCCTGGACGAGGCAGATGGCCGTCGTCGCCCATAGCCACCGGCCAGCGACAGCGTGCCGATGGACGTCCGCGACCAAGCTGTCGAGGGTCCACGGACCAAGGGTACCCAGCTCGGCGCGGCGCTCGGCGAGCTCGTAGTGCTCGATCATCCGACGCCTTACCCATCCGTCGAGTGCCGTGGTGAATTCGGAATCGGCGAGCCACGTCCGCCCCCACTCGTCTTGCCATGGGCGGTCGAGGCTCACGGGATGCGGGTCAGCTTGAGCTGGACAGCCTTGTCCTGAGGCCAAGCGCGGCGCGTGGCCTCGGGGCCGTAAGCGGCGGCAATATCGTCCGGCTCGATCGGCGAAGCGTACGCGACCGCGTATGTGCGAGGAGCCCCGTAGGCCCAGGTGACGAACTTCCAGACTTCCCCGAGGTCCAGGCCGTTCGTATGTCCCCAGGAGTATCTTCCAAGCTCGGAGATCGCGCGCCACTCCCAGTCGCGCGGTTGCCCTTCGGTGACCCGCTGGTACAGGTCAAGGCCGATGAACTCCCGGTCGTGCTCCGGGTTCGCGGACAAGACCGGCAGGACCGCGTTCAAGAACTGCCGAGGCATGCCGCCGACCGTTTGGCCGGGACCGACGAACAGCCCTTCGACCATGCGGGACACGTGGTGTCGGTCGAGCGCTTGGGCCAAAGTCGCCATGACCCAAGGCTACCGCGACGGCCGCTCGTTGTCGCTGGTTGGCCATCGGACGGATCTCCGACGCCCATTCGACCTGGGTTGCGGAGGTTCCAGCGGTTCCATCGGTCGGGGGAGCATGTCCGAGCCAGGGATCGAGCTGCCGAACACGCCGCGATCAACTACCGGGCATAGGCGGCGGTCAGCCGGCTCCAACGGATCCACCGCACCGCCGCGACTGGCTCCACTTCTGACCGGCGCCTATGGATCCTCGATGCGAGGAGGGAATGACGGCAGCATCGGACAAATTTTAGGGGATTGTGCTCCGGGAGTGGCCGTGCAATCGAAGAGTCACAGAGGATCTTCGACCGCCACCGGGCTGCGAAGGCAGCGTGCCATGGGCCGATCTGCCCCCATTTGATCGAAGCTTTCCATGAACGTACGTTATCGCGTCACCCTGACCACGGAAGAACGGCAACAGCTGGAGTTGCTCGTACGTGGCGACACGGGCGTGGTTCGCACGATCAAGCGAGCACAGATTCTTCTGGCTGCGGATGCCGGGTGCACAGACGAGGCGATCGCGCAAAACATCGGTGTGGGCACCGCGACGGTGTATCGAATCAAGCGGCGGTTCGTCACAGAAGGACTGGAACGAGCCCTCCACGAGTCTTCACGTCCGGGTGCATCACGCAAGCTCGGCTCCGAAGAGGAATCCTTGCTGGTCGCCGTGGCATGTTCCAAGCCACCTGCCGGACGGGCGCGATGGACGTTGGTCCTGCTTGCGGGCGAGATGGTGAGGCTGACGTCCATCAAGACCTTGTCCGGCGACACGGTGGGCCGGCGACTTTCCGAGATGTCGCTCAAGCCGTGGCAGGAGAAGATGTGTACATCCCGACGGTAAACCCCGAGTTCGTGGCACGCATGAAGGACGTCCTTGCGCTGTATGCGGAACCACCCGATCCGCTGCGGCCGGCGTGGTTGCCTGGAACGAACTTCAACGCGTTTGTGCGTCATGACCTCGGACCTTGCGCTCCAACTCGGCCTCCCGGACTACGCGATAGGGGGCGTACCGACCGCGCGACACCAGGGAGCAACTTGCAAAGGCGGAGCGATGGGTTACGGCCGGGTTTGACGGCCACGTGTTTGCGCGTTAAAAATTGGGACAGGGTCGCTCTCAAGGGAGCGGCTTTGACCCCCCCAGTGTCTGGCGGAAGCCACACCTGGGGTTTTCTAATTTCGGGGGGGTACCGTGAGCGAGCGGGCGGTTCTCTTTGTTGATGGGAATAACTGGTACCACGGCTGCACCGAGATCGGTGTCCAGCGCTTGGCTCAGCTCGACTACTGCAAGGTCTCGTCGAAGATCGTCGGTGCTGCACGGACGTGGACCGAGACCCGGTACTACATAGGCCAGGTCACCCAGATCGGCAACGCGCAACTCTACGCCGATCAGCGACGATTCCTCGCGAGCCTCACGGCGGCGGACAAGCGCATCACCGTCCACCTCGGGCGGATCGAGACACGGCCGGCCAAGAGCGACTGTGCCGACGAGCTGTTGCGATACCTCGGGAACCTCAGGACACGGATCGACACCAATGTCAGGCGCGACCTGTTCGACCTTGCGCACAAGCACAAGACGGTGCGCGTGATGGTAGAGAAGGCCGTGGACGTGATGCTGGCCGTCGATCTCGTCGTAATGGCGCAGCAGGACCAGTACGACACCGCATACATCCTCTCGGCCGACGGCGACTACACCCACGCCGCGCAATTCGTCAGGTCGCTGGGCAAGAAGATCTTCGCGGTCGCCCCGACCAATGGCGCGCAACTCGCCGCGACCGTGAACAAGTTTATCCATGTCGACGCGGGCTGGTTCACAGATTGCTACAAGTAGGCTGCAAGCTTTCTACGCTAGGTGCGCGCCCAGTTTGCCGGGAAGGTGCTCTGGCTGCGGCCTCGCGGCAGGCAGACGAACGCCTCCCTCGATTCCGTGGGCACGTTGATCCACCCATGTCTCACCGCGTGAGCGAACACATCCGCATCGCGCCGAGCGCCTGCCGCTCGACCGACAGCACCGACGTGCTGTTACGCCTCGTGAGCCATGAGGCGAAGCAACGTGGCGACGTCCCATTCATCGCGCAGCAGGCACGAGAACCGCGACGGGTCTTGGCGATAGGAGCCGAACAAGAAGTCCGGCGCGAGCCCATCCACGCCGATCGGTCGGAGGTCTCGGTTCTCGTCGAACAGCCCGAACAGTGGTCCGCGGTACGGCGAGCGTCGATCGACACTCACGACCCACTCGGATCGGTCGTCGTGCTTCCACGACCAGCTACCGAAATCGAAACGGAGCGCGAACGTGACGCCTGGGATCGCGAGCGCGATGGCCGGCATGGGGAGTAGCTCGCGTGGCGGTGGCGTATCTACGACGTAGTGCCCGATCACGCGTACGTCGTCGGTGTCCAAGCGTGCGGCGAAGCGGCGAACCAGCTCCACGTAGTCCCACCAGCCCTTCCCGTACTCGAAGGTTTCGGGGATGTTGTGCGCACCCACCCACTTGTCGAACTCCGAGATCTGAACCCGAGGCGCGTGATCGGGGTGGCGCCTGAACCGAACCTCGTCGACCTCCTCGTAGAGAGGGCTATCAAGCGGGGCGCTCGCGATTTGCGTCGCCAAGGCGATGTCCTGATCTCGGAGCTCGGGGTACTTCGCGAGCAACTCGATCTTCGGGGCGCCTTGCAACATCATCCGCGCGACGTCGCGTACTGCGATCTGGGTTCGGAGAAGCTCGAGCGTTGTCCATCCAGCATCTTCATCCTCGTCGGTGCTCACGAAGCCTCCTTGGGTGCGCTGATCAAGTGTACCCGGCTGGGTGGCGCACGACGATGCTTGACGCGGTGGCGTGCTCCGTTGTCACCACCGGGCTCCGGTAGGGATCGGTTGCTCGGTCCCGTGGCTCGAACGGGACCGGGATCGGCGAGGATGCTGAAGCTTCGCAAACGCCAGGAAGCAGCAGCATCGGCTCCTCAAGGAGGCCAAGGCTGGCCGGGCCAAGTGTTCTTGATGACCACGCGTACGGTACCCTCGACCTCGCGGACCCGGATGGTGATGATGGCGAGGACGATGCCAACGAAGGGCTCAGCGCGTGATGATGACGAGCTCTACGAGCGCGTCGCGCAGATCCTCGACGGGCCGCGCGCAGGGAAAGGAGCCGCGGAGTGACCTCGCAGGACGACACGCCCAAGGGCGAGCTGATCCTCTACCAGACCGAGGACGGGCGCACGCGCATCGACTGCCGCTTCGAGGGCGAGACGATCTGGCTCACGCAGGCCCTCATGGCCGAGCTGTTCCAGACGACGCTCCAGAACATCAACCTCCACCTGCAGAACATCTACGAGGAGGGGAGCTCGACCCTGGGGCAACTATCAAGTCTTACTTGATGGTTCGACAGGAGAGGACGCGGCAGGTCCGGCGTCCCGTGCGGCAGTTCGTCGAGGTACTTGTTCGAGATGCCCACGAGCCCACCTACGCGATGCCGCGCTCAAAGCGGCGGCTCGTCGCCACGAGCTCGCGCCGAACATTCTCGTCGAGCGCGAGGAGCTGCTGGAGGAGCTGTTGCGGCACGGCCATGCCCCAAGCCTACCCGATGACGGTCCACCGCCGGGCAGCGCGACGAAGCAGCCCTGCAGAGGAAGCCATGCGTCGACCTTCATGATAACCGACCGGCGCGCGTCCCGCGCACAGCGAGCGCAGGCGCACATCGCGGCGTTCCGAACAGATAACTGCCCTCCCGAACTCCCAAGGGTTCGATGTGTGGTGCAGCCGCACAAGTTTGGCGCGTGTTTCGCAATTGGGGCAGCGTCGGGAGTTTGCTTGCGTCAACGTGGGCCTTCCGAGGAGCGCTCCATGACCGATTCGCCTGACCGGCCCATCACTAGCCCCGACTTCCTTGACCAGCCCGTGCTTGTCACGCCCAATCACATCGTGAGGGTGAATGAGAACGAGGCCCCCTCGGAAAATGGCAATGAGAGCGCCGGTTCTCAGAGCTTCGAACGCAGCCTCCTTCTGGCATTGCTGCGGTTCAAGGCAGGTGATTTCACGGCACGACTGCCCGGCGAGCTCACCGGCCTCCAGGGCAAGATCGCTGATGCGTTCAACGAGATCTTGATGGTCAGCGAGCGCCGCGCGATCGAGACCGCGCGCGTGTGCCGCGTCGTCGGCAAGGAAGGCAAGCTGAAGGAGCGCATGCGCGTCCCGGGCGCCGCCGGCGGCTGGGCGGATGAGATCGAATCGTTGAACACGCTGATCGGTGATCTCGTGTGGCCAACCACGGAAGTGATGCGCGCCGTCGTTGCGGTCGCGAAGGGCGATCTGGGCCAAGCGATGGCGCTTGAGGTCGACGGGCGTCCGCTCGAGGGCGAGTTCCTGCGCTCCGCGCAGCTCATCAACCAGATGATCGACAAGCTCTCCGTCGTCACGTCCGAGGTGACACGCGTCGCGCGCGAGGTCGGCACGGAGGGCAAGCTCGGCGGTCAGGTGCAGGTGACGAGCGTCTCGGGGGTGTGGAAGGACCTGACGGAGTCGGTCAACCAGATGGCGGGCAATCTGACGGCGCAGGCGCGCAACATCGCCGAGGTAACGATCGCCGTCGCGCGCGGCGACCTGTCCCGCAAGATCACGGTCGACGTCAAGGGTGAGATCCTCGAGCTGAAGAACACGATCAACACCATGGTCGACCAGCTCAACGCATTCGCTTCCGAGGTGGGGCGCGTCGCGAAGGAGGTCGGCACAGAGGGGCGGCTCGGCGGACAGGTGAAGGTCGAGGGCGTTGCCGGCGTGTGGCGTGGTCTGACCGAGAACGTCAACTCGATGGCGTCGAACCTCACCGACCAGGTCCGTAACATCGCCGGGGTCGCGACCGCTGTGGCGAAAGGCGATCTCAGCCGCAAGATCACCGTCGACGTCAAGGGCGAGATCCTCGAGTTGAAGAACACGATCAACACGATGGTCGACCAGCTGCGGTCATTTGCATCCGAGGTGACGCGCGTCGCGCGCGAGGTCGGAACCGAGGGCAAGCTTGGCGAAAACGCCGACGTACCGGGCGTCGCCGGCACGTGGAAAGACCTCACCGACTCGGTGAACTTCATGGCGGCGAACCTCACCAACCAGGTGCGCGGCATCGTCCGCGTTGTCACCGCCGTCGCGAACGGCGACCTGCGCCAGAAGCTGATCGTCGAGGCCAAGGGCGAGGTCGCCGCGCTCGCAGAGACGATCAACAACATGACCGACACGCTCGCGACATTCGCCGAGCAGGTGACCAACGTCGCCCGCGAGGTCGGTGTCGATGGTCGCCTCGGCGGTCAGGCGAAGGTGCCGGGCGCGTCCGGTACGTGGAAGGATCTCACCGGTAACGTCAACCTGCTCGCGTCGAACCTGACCGGCCAGGTCCGCGCGTTCGCCGAAGTTGCCACGGCGGTCACCAAGGGTGACCTCACCCGGTCGATCCAGGCCGAGGCCCGCGGCGAGGTCGCGGAGCTCAAGGACAATATCAACACGATGATCGACAACCTGCGTGCGACGACGGAGCGCAACCAGGAGCAGGACTGGCTCAAGACGAACCTCGCGAAGTTTGCGCGCATGCTGCAAGGCCAGCGCGATCTGGTGACCGTCGGCAAGATGCTGCTATCCGAGCTGGCGCCGCTGGTCGACGCGCAGCAGGGCACCGTCTTCCAGATGGAGCGCTCCGAGCCCGGCGAGGTCGGGGACGCGACGCCTGGTCGGGAGATGCTGTGGCGCCTTGCCGCGTATGCGCAGCGCCCCGATCAACCCGAGCGGATCCCGCTCGGCATCGGGCTCGTAGGTCAGGCCGCCGTCGAGAAGCAGCGGATCCTGCTGACGGATGTGCCGCCGGGCTACACGACCATTCACTCGAGCGTGGGCGCAGCGCCGCCCAAGAGCATCGTCGTCCTGCCGGTTCTGTTCGAGGGCGAGACGATGGCCGTGATCGAGCTGGCGTCGCTCAAGCCGTTCACCAGCACGCACTTGCAGTTCCTCGACCAGCTCACGCAGTCGATCGGCGTCGTGCTCCATACGATCGAGGCGACGATGCGCACCGAGAACCTGCTGATGCAGTCGCAGCGGCTCACGGTGGAGCTGCACACTCGCCAGACCGAGCTCCAGTCGACGAACGAGGAGCTGGCGTCGAAGGCCAAGCAGCTCGTCGAGCAGAACGCCGAGGTCGAGTGCAAGAACAAGGAGATCGAGCACGCTCGCCGCGCCCTCGAGGAGAAGGCCGCCGAGCTGGCGCTCGCCTCGAAGTACAAGTCCAAGTTCCTCGCGAACATGTCCCACGAGCTGCGCACGCCGCTCAACTCGATCCTCATCCTTGGCCAGCAGCTGGCCGAGAACGCCGGCGGCAACCTGACGCCGAAGCAGATCGATTTCGCGAGGAACATCCACCTGGCAGGTACCGACCTGCTGGCGTTGGCCAACGAGATCCTCGACCTGGCGAAGATCGAGTCCGGCACTGTCACCGTGGAGCCCGAGGAGATCTCGTTCGCCTCGATCCTCGACACGGTGCACCGCAACTTCCACCACATCGGGGAGAACAAGCACCTCAACTTCGAGATCGACAGCGATCCGACCCTGCCGCGCTCGTTCACGAGCGATCCGAAGCGGCTGCATCAGATCCTCAAAAATCTATTGTCGAACGCGTTCAAGTTCACGGCGCAGGGGTTCGTCTCGATGAGCGTGCGTCGGGTGACGAGCGGCTGGTCGCCGGATCACTCGCTGCTCGGTAACGCCGGCGCAGCGGTCGCGTTCATGGTGACCGATACCGGCATCGGCATCGCCCCGGAGAAGCACAAGCTGATCTTCGAGCCTTTCCAGCAGGCCGACGCCGCTACCTCGCGCACGTACGGCGGCACCGGCCTCGGCCTCGCGATCTCCCGCGAGCTTGCGAACCTGCTCGGCGGCGAGATCCGACTCGTCAGCGAGCCGGGACAGGGTAGCAAGTTCACGCTGTATCTGCCGCTGCAGTACACCGGCGCGACCCGCGAGGTGACCGCGCCTGCGCCGCAGGGTCCGGCGACAGGGATGGCGATGCCGGCGCTCACGGTCGCCAAGTCGGAGGAGCAAATCCCCGATGATCGCGAGTCGATCCAGGAGGGCGACCCGGTCCTGCTGATCACGGAAGACGATCCGCACTACGCGCGCATCCTGCTCGGGATCGCGCGGACGAAGGGATTCAAGGGAATCGTCGCCAACCGCGGGCAGCAGGCGCTGCAGCTCGCGTGCGAGTACGCGCCGACGGCGATCACGCTGGACGTGTTCTTGCCCGACATGCTCGGCTGGACGGTGCTGAACAACCTCAAGCTCGATCCTCGGACCCGCCACATCCCGGTGCTGATGCTGTCGGCCGAAGGGGAGCGCCAGCACGGCCTGTCGCGCGGCGCGTTCAGCTACCTTGTGAAGCCCGCGACGACGGGCGAGCTCGAGTCAGCACTTGACCAGCTCAAGACGTTCGTCGAGCCGCACACCAAGCACCTGCTCGTGATCGAGGGCGACGAGCGCGAGCGGACGAGCATCGTCGAGTTGCTCGGCCACGACGATGTCGAGATCGTCGCGGTCGCCACGGGCGCCGAGGCGCTCGCGCAGCTGCGGACGAGGGTGTTCGATAGCTGCGTCGTCGACCTGCGGCTGCCCGACATGAGCGGCTTCGACCTGCTCGAGCGCCTGCAGGCCGAGCCGGAGCTGCGCGGGATTCCGGTCGTCGTGTTCACCGGTAAGGAGCTGACGGCCGAGGAGGAGCAGCGGCTGCGCACGATCGCCAAGAGCGTCGTGGTCAAGGACGTCCAGTCGCCCGAGCGCCTGCTCGACGAGACGTCGCTGTTCCTGCATCGCGTGATCTCGGAGCTGCCGGAAGCGAAGCGCAAGATGATCGAGAAGCTCCACGGCTCGACCGAGGCGCTGCGCGGACGCAAGGTGCTCGTCGTCGACGACGACGTGCGCAACATCTTCGCGTTGACCACGATCCTGGAGAGCCAGAAGATGGAGGTTCTCCTGGCGGCGAACGGTCGTAAGGCGATCGAGATGCTCCAGACCACGCCCCAGCTGAGCGTGGTCCTCATGGACATCATGATGCCGGAGATGGACGGCTACGAGACGATGCGCGAGATCCGCAAGAATCCCAAGTTCCGCACACTGCCGATCTTCGCGCTCACCGCGAAGGCGATGAAGGGTGACCGCGAGAAGTGCCTCGAAGCGGGCGCCTCGGACTACATCGCAAAACCCGTTAACACGGATCAGCTGCTGTCGCTGCTTCGGGCCTGGCTCTATCGTTGAAGTGCGGTGCCATCACGGACAGGGTGCCCCTCCAGCAGGCGGCGGCGCGTCGGCCGCAGCCAGGCGCGGCGGCGAAGCGCAACTTGCAGCGCTTGCGCTGAGCAGGCCGCGTCAGTACTTGAGCGCGAAGAACCCGGTCATCGCGGCGAGGAGGCCGCCGACGTCGGCATGCTCGGGCACGGAGATCCGGCAGATCTGCACGTTGTCGTGCTTCTGCGCGTTCTTCACCTCCGCGGACAGCGCTCCTTGCGTCGACTCCTCGGGGTTGATCACGTAGAAGTAGTCCGGCTTGCCATCGCCGGTCGACTGACCGTAGCTGACGCGGCTCTTGACGAGCGCCGGTGCGTGCTCGATCAGGTACGCGACGAACTCGTCGACGAGATCCGGATACGTCGTCGGTGCCGGCGGCAGATAGAACGACAGCATGCCGGTCGCGAGGCCGTCGGCGACCTGCGCCTCCGAGATCGCGTACAGCGTGATCTCGTGGCCGCGGGCGCGCAGCGCGTCGCGAAGCCCATTCGCGAGCCGGATCGTGTGCGCGCTGATCACGGCCATGCGCGGCACGAGGTCGCCGAGGCCCGCGTGGAGCTCGGCGAGTTGCGCCGGTCGCGCGAACGAGTCGGCGTCGTGACCCCGCTCGCGCGCGCGAGAGACGATCTGCTGCGCGATCGGGTCGCTCGCGCAGGCGACGACGCCGAGCGTGGTCTTGCCCTTGGTGAAGTACTTCGACCCGCTCTTCATGAGGACGAACGGCCAGTCCCGCGCGAAGTCTTTCGCGAAGATCGGATAGAGCGGCGCGAACGTGGTGTCGACGATGATCGGCACCCGCTTGCCGGTGCGCTGCTCGTACGCCCGCACGCCCGCCATCAGGGCGGGAAAGTCGTGGACCTGGATCTCGGGGTTCGTCGGTGTCTCGAGGAACACGCACGCCGCGCCGGCGAGGCCCTCGAGGGACGCGACCACGCGGTCGACGAGCGTGACGCGGCGTCCGGCGCGGTTGTGATCGATGACCTCGAGCGGGCGCGGCGTGATCACCCCTCCGCGCGCGAGCAGGTCGGCGATCAGCTGGCCGGTGCCGCCGTAACCGTTCTGCGCGTAGAACAACGTGACCGGTCCCGGGCCGAGCACGTCACCGACGGCGGTGAACACGGCGGCCTGGGCAGCGAGCCCGGTGCAGAAGTAGAGGCTGTCGCGGATCTGCGGGAACAGCGCCTGCAGCGCGGTCTCGCACTCGGCAGGGGTGGCGGTGGGCAACACGGTCGGCGCGAGGCCCGCGATGCGTTCGAGTTCCGCGCGCGCGTCCGCCGCGAGCAACGCAGAGACGGTCCGCTTGCGGATCAGCTGGATGCCGTATGGATCGACGCGCGCCTCGTCGCGGATCAGCAGCATGCCACCGTTGGGCACCGCGTAGCAGATCGCATCTGCCGCGCTCGCCTGGAGATCGCCGGTGAACGGCGCATCGGTGACGAGCACGGTGACCGTATCGGGGCTGCGCGGCGGGAGCTCCCCGCGCCAGTGCTCGTGAAGCTCGGCACGCTTCGCCTCGCCCGACACGCGGAGCGCGCCCTGCGCGTAGATGCGGACCGGCAGCGTCCGCTTCGGCGACTCGATGACGGAGAGCCACGGCTTGGTACTCGACGCGAACGAGAACACGCGCGCCGCGTTCGTGCGAGACTGCACATACATCTCGAGCACGGTCGACAGCGGCTGGCCGAGCCGGGCGTAGTCGAAGGGGAGCCCGACCGCGGCGAGCCGCTCGCGGATCTGACTCGGCGCATCGAGCTTCGCGATGTCGTCCAGCGCCGCCTCGAAGCGCGCGGCGAACGCGGTGTCGGAGTCGAACCGGAACAGATCGTACGTGGTCGCGCGGTGGTCCCAGTCGTCAGGGAGCGCACCGCCGGCGAGCAAGCGAGGCAGGAGCTCGGTGAGCCTCTCGGCAAAGTTACGGTTCATCTGCGCGAGGATAACGCCGGAGCGCGTTGCGCGCACGAGGCGTTGGTCACGTCGGAGATGATCTTCTCTCCCATCATTCATCCCCCAAAAAAGCGATGGATCTGCGACGGTGTCATGGGTTGGCCTGCCCACGTTGCGGTAATGCACGGGACGGACATGGACACATCACGCTGGCCCTGCCGGCGCTCGGTCGCGCGCTGGCGATGCTGCGCATCGGCAAGGCGGATGCGCTCCTCGTGGTCAAGCTCGATCGCCTCACCCGCTGTCCAAATCGAAGGGGTGCGGAATTCGGACAGCGGCGCTGTCCAGATCTACTGGACATCGTAATCAGTCGTTGGCTTGCCCAGCAGGTACTTGTCGAACCAGCGTACGATGTGCCGCAGCCGTTCGATCCGATGTGACGGCTTTCCAGATCGCGATAGATCGTGAGTCTCGCCTGGAAACACCACCATCACGGCCACCTTGCGCAATGCCTTCAGTGCCCGGAATAGCGTGCCGCCGCCGGCATCCGTCGGGGTGCGTAGATCGCGATCGCCTTCGATCAGCATGAGCGGCGTCGTGATTCGCTCGACATACGTGATCGGCGAACGGCGCCGGTACTCTTCCGGATCTTGAAACGGAAACTTGCGAAACCAGGACGGGGTGAAGAGTGTGAAATCCGTCGAGTACCAGAACGCGGCCCAGTCGGAGATCGAGCGCTGCGAGACGGCGGCGCCGAACCGTCCGGTCTGCGTGATCGTCCAGTTGGTCAGCAGGCCGCCGCCGCTGCCGCCGGTCACGCCGAGCCGTTTCTCATCTACATATCCGCGGCGCAACAGCTCATCCACGCCGGCCATCAGGTCCTTGTAGTCGTCGCCTGGATAGTTGTACTGGATGAAATTGCCAAACTCGCGGCCATACGACGAGCTACCCCGAGGATTGGGAGCGAGGACGACGTATCCTTTGGCGGCCATCCACTGAAACTCGTGGAAGAAGGTGTCGCCGTAGGCGGCGTGCGGGCCACCGTGGATGTTGAGGATCAACGGGTATTTCTTCTTCGCGTCAAAACCCGGTGGCTTGACCACCCAGGCCTCGATGGATCTGCCATCGAAGCTCTTGTAGACGAACTGCTCCGGCTGCGACAGCTGCAAACTTTCGAGGAGCGTGTCGTTCTCGTGGGTCAAGCGCGTGAGGCGGGTGGTCGTCGTGTCAAGTACATACAGCTCGGTCACGTGCGTGCCATCCTCGAGGGTCAAGGCGATGCGTGCCGTGTCCGGGGTTGCGCTGTATGACAGCACGACGTGATCGCCGGTCGTGATGGGCTGGCGCTTGCCAGACGCGATGTCGAGCCGCATCAGGTTCGACCGCCCGCGCTCGCTGGTGGCAACGATGAGCGCGGTGCTGTCGGGAGTCCACAGCAGCGGGGACGGCGGCGCGTTACCGCGGGGCGGTCGCTGGTCGCCGAGGGTCGTGTTGCCGATATCGCCGTCATACGCCGCCGTCAAGTTCTCCGTCTTGCCGCCACGAAACACCAGAAGGTCCGACTCCGTATACGACGGCTCGGGGTTGGCATTGATCCCTCCGGTGAACGCGAACGCCTTGCCGTCCGGGGATGGGGTGACGCGGGCGATGGGGCCATCGATGTCGAGCACGGTCTTGACTGCACCTC
>Ga0134121_10002665_pt1 | contig 15268 bp, 13 predicted proteins | sample KB301_FD_96463 | JGI IMG/M metagenome (GOLD analysis project Ga0134121, IMG submission 96463) | Terrestrial soil microbial communities without Nitrogen fertilizer from Kellogg Biological Station, Michigan, USA - KB3-0-1 | ecosystem: Environmental > Terrestrial > Soil > Unclassified ... | reverse complement strand
TCCTTGGAAAACGCTACGCGTTTCCCACAGCTGGCCCACCGCCGACGGCGAGCTCCCCCGGGTAAGAATCTTAACGGCGCGATGAACTACCCTTCGGTAAGATTCCTACGTGGCTTGACACGGCTTGGGAATCTCAGGCTTCGAAAGAGTGCAGGCCGGCAAAGACGGGAAAATGTGACGTGGCTCCGTCACCTCGACCGTCGGCCGAGTATTCTTCGATCGTCTCGCATACCAGGGCTCACAACACAGGCATTGTGGTCCTTCGGCAACTCGATCTCCCGCTCGCCGTAGCGAACGTCCCGCCAAAGGGCGATAGTGCGAGACCGATCTGGCTCGGCCAGACTTGAGGGTCGGCTCCGCCCAGCCATGCCGAGACTCGTAATCGTCAGCACCGAACTTCCGGGATCATCCGCCAGCACCGAGGCATAGCGGGAGGGCCAGCGGCTGCGAAGCTGGGGGCCGTCCATCAGGAGGGCAATCACAAGGTTGGGCCCCACAGCCCGCAAGATCTCAGAAACAGGGTCCTGGCGGGCCAGGTCTTCGCAAATCAGGACGCTCAGTGTCAGCCACGGCCCCAGGGTTACGAAGTGTAGAAAACGATGCCCCACCTCGGACAGCTCCCAACAACTCTTCGACGCCGGCAGGACTCCTCCCAGGCCGTATTGGATTATCTGGTTCCGATCCAAGCACCAACGATGATGTTTGGACTGCCGGATGCGCATTCGATCGATGAAGTCGTGGGAGGTTTTGGGGATGCCGGTGAGGCCGAACGGTTGAACAAAGCAGGCGTTGGTGGCGGCGCTGAACCACTGATCCCCAGGCTGCCCGTTGACCCCGGCGATGAGTAGAGCATCGTTCTGGACCGCGAGCCGTTCCGCGGCCATGTATTCCTGAGACGTGAGAGCCAGCTCTGGAAAAACGATGCAGTCGACACGTTCAACGTGTTCCTGAGCTCGCTCGAGAGCGCTGCGTAGGTAACGGACCAGAGCCGTGGTTTTTTTCCCCTCGCTCTGGAGCCTGAAGCTGAAGAAGCGATAGGGCTCGGCGGGGTTGGGTAGAGACTCCGGAGAGCAGATCGCGAAGTCCTTGGGCGAAACCTCAAGCGGCCAAGGCAGGAGCAAGAGGTTAAGGACATCCAGTTTGCGTTCCGAAAGCAGAGCGTAAGGCGTGTTCCAAAGGACCTCTACCTCGCTCGCTGGGCACAGGGCGAGGTTGTGGCTGAGGGAGCGCACCGTGATTCCACGCTGCGAAGTGTGCTGTTTCGGGAGCACACGCACCCGCTCGGGATCGATCCTCAGGCAGACGCTTGCCAGATCGTTCTCAGGCAAGACCTGCAGGGCCGCGTATTCGAGAAAACGGTCCTGGTCGTCGGTCTCGATTCCGATGCCGGAGGACGCTTCGTCGGCGACCAGACATAGGAGCAACAAGGCACGGCACAAAGCATTCTGCTGGAGCACGTCTGCTAAGGGCCGCTTCGCATGCCGTAGGACCACCACCCAGGCGGAGTCGATCTGCCCCGGGACGGGAACGTCGAGAGGGGCCTCGGGGGACTCCTGCCAGTTGCGCAGCCCTGCGTTAAGTGCGTCGCGCCAAACCGCGGCCATCTTCCGGGCATGCTCAGGCCAGCGGCTTCCCAGGAGATCACCCTCCTTTTTCGGCAGCAGGTCGAGGACGCGCACGTAAGCGCCGCTACGCCGAAGCACGGTAGCTGTCAGGGCGAAGACATCGGGTGGCCAGCAGGGACACTTCCTGCCGGTCAGCAGGCCAGGGCCGAGGTACTCCAGCAGATCGCCTACAGAAGCAGTCGCGGGAATTTGCACCATGGGAATCTTTCCACACGGTACTTCAGTCGTAACCTCCGGGGCAAGCCTTAAGGATCCCCATCCGCTATCCTTTCTCCATGTTTCCCACCGCCCAAGCCATCCACACCGTCTTCAATCAGCCGCCGCCCTTCGAGGGTGTCAACCTCTTCACGACGGACCGAGCGCTCGTCGAGGCTCTGCGGCGCGAAGGCGGCGAGTGGGCGGCGGAGCGGGCGCGGACGTTCGGGGAGATCGTGGGGCAGCGGGAGACGATCGCGTGGGGCTTCCAGGCCAACGAGCATCCGCCGGTGTTGCGGGCATTCGACCGGGCGGGCCGGCGGATCGACGAGGTGGAGTTTCACCCGGCGTGGCACTCGCTGCTGGCGCTCGGCGTGGAGCATGGCCTCCACGCCTTGCCCTGGAAGGAGCCGCGGGCCGGCACTCACGTGGCCCGGGCGGCGATGTTCATGCTCCTTGCCGAGGTGGAGGCCGGCGTGGGCTGCCCCCTTTCCATGACCTATTCCGCCTTGCCCGCCCTGCGCCATCGGCCGGAGCTGGCGGCGGTCTGGGAGCCTCGAATCACGTCGACGATCTACGATCCTCGCCTGATCCCCGCTGGAGAGAAATATGGTGCCCTGTGCGGCATGGCGATGACGGAGAAGCAGGGCGGCTCGGACGTGCGCGCCAACACCACGCAGGCGAAGCCGGTCGGCGCGGCAGGCGAATATGAGCTGACGGGCCACAAATGGTTCTGCTCGGCTCCCATGTGCGACGTCTTTCTGGTACTGGCGCAGGCGCCCGGCGGCCTCTCTTGCTTCCTCCTTCCCCGCATCACGCCGGACGGCGAACGCAACTGCTTCCACATCCAGCGGCTCAAGGACAAGCTCGGCAACCGCTCCAACGCATCCAGCGAGATCGAGCTCTCCGCCGCCTGGGCGCAGCGGGTGGGCGACGAGGGACGAGGCGTACCCACGATCCTCGAGATGGTCAATCACACCCGGCTCGACTGCGTCATCGGCTCGGCGGCGGGCCTTCGCTGGGGCACGGCGCGGGCCCTCCACCACGCCCGCCACCGCAGCGCTTTCGGCAAGCCGCTCATCGCTCAGCCGCTGATGCGCAACGTGCTGGCCGATCTCGCCCTGGAGTCGGAGGCGGCGACGGTCGCCATGATGCGCCTCGCCCGGGCCTACGACTCGGAGGATCTGCCGTTCCGGCGGCTGGCCACGGCGGTGCTGAAATATTGGGTCTGCAAGCGGGCGCCCGTCCATGCCGCGGAAGCCCTGGAGTGCCTGGGCGGCAACGGTTTCGTGGAGGAGTGGGGGCTCGCCCGCCTCTACCGGGAGGCGCCCCTCAACGGCATCTGGGAAGGATCGGGCAACGTCCAGTGCCTCGACGTGCTGCGCGCCCTCCAGAAGTCTCCCGAATCGCTCTCGGCCCTGTTCGCCGAGATCCGCGAGGCTCGCGGCGCCGATCACCGGCTGGACACCTTCACCATGGATCTCCGCAAGTCCCTGGACGATCCGGCGGACGCCGAAACGCGCGCCCGCCGGCTGGTCGAGAGACTGGCCCTCGCCCTCCAGGCCTCGCTCCTCATCCGTCATTCCCCGCCGGACGTCGCCGACGCCTTCGTCGCCAGCCACCTCGGCGGCGACGGCGGACGCGCCTTCGGCACGCTGCCGGCGGGAACCGACTTTGGAGCGATCCTGGAACGGGCGGCGCCCTGGACGGACTAGAGTGACTTCAGGTACTGGACCAGATCGGCCTTCTCGCTGGCCGAGAGATGAAGGCTGAAGGCGCCGTCGTAATGGTCCACGACGTCGTTCAGTGTGGCGAACCGGCCGTCGTGGTAGTAGCCGCCCTTGGCGTGCGACCAGAGACCCTTGAGAGGTGTGGTGCGATATCCCCCCTCCGGCGAGCGCTCGGCCTGGAAGCCGTCGATGCCGATCTCCTCGGGCGTGTGAAGGTTGTGGCCGGGCTCGGTGAAGAGCGGCGGCACGTGGCAGTTGGCGCACCCCGCGGTGCTGAAGGTCAGCTTGCCGCGTTGCGCCGCGGCGGCGTTGAAGCTGCCGGCCGGCGGCGGCGGTGCCGGGATGGCAAGCTGGTAGAACTGGAGAGCCGCGAGCTTCGGGGTGACCAGGTCGACGTCGCTCTTGACGTCGGCGAAGCCGGCCCGAGCCGCCACTGGAAACTTCACAGGATCGTTCAGCCGCGCATCGTGGAAATTCCCCTGGCCGTGCATCTCGAGGTTCGCAACGAAGGCGTTCCAGTAGGTCACGGAACCCCACCCGGTATAGGTATGGAGGTTGACGCCGGCAAGGCCGAAAGCCGGCGGAATGAGCACGGCCGCCGTCTTGCCGTCAGGGCGGAAGGCCTTGCCGTCGAGGAACAGCTCGGCATCGAACCGGCCCGGGCCCCAGCTCTGGAGGACGGTTCGCACCGTGGGCTGGTCCACTCCCAGCAAGGCGGCCACCGCCGAAAGATCCGGCGCGAGGTTGACGATCGCGCCTACGTTCAAGTCACGATTGGCCCAGCCATCGAGACGTTTGCCGATGCCGTGAGTCACGGAGTCGTCCACCGTCGAGTGACAAAGGGCGCAGGTGATCGCCGCGCTGGTCAGCCGGCCATCCGGCGCGAAGGACCCCTGAACGCCCACCACAGCGTTGAGCTTCAGCAGCAAGGCCGTGACCGCAGGGTCGTCCAGGTTGACCTTCCCTCGCCGGATCGCATGCACCACTTCTTGCGGCAGAGCGTCGGAGTCCACCTTGAGACCCACGGCCAGGGCCGTGCGCGGGCTCACGGTGGCCAGCGCCTGGTGGATCTTCAGGGTGCCGGTCCAGAAAGCCTGATCGCCGAACGTCTCGTAACGAAACGTCTGGCGCCCTTCATTCATCATCGATCGGGAATGAGCCGTGATGGTGTCGATCTGCCGGACAGGCTCGCTCGTCCGCTGAGCCAGCACGGGCACATCGAGGGCGAGGAGCAGGACCGCGGAGCAGAGCAACGCGGCTTGGAACAGCAACAAGAACGGCCTTCGAATCGGCATCGGAACAATCTCCTTTCGCACTTGGATAGAGCTCCGACGGGGAATTTGGTTACAAGAAATGAATGAGCTCCCTGGCCCGGCGGTTGCAGGCCCAGGAAGCGAGGAGGCGCGAAATGAGATGCCAGAGCCCAGGATGCACCAGCGAGCATGAGTCTCAAACCATCAGCCACTCGGTGATCTACCGCCAACGCAGATTCGTCATCCACAACCTGCCGGCGGACATCTGCCCGGATTGCGGGGCGGTGGTCGTCACCGAGGAGACGACGCTGCGGATCGACCATCTGCTGGACAACCGAGCCCACGCCGACGAGGTCGAGCTCGTTTTCGCGGTCTGAGCTATAATTCTTCGGCCCTTCCGTCGTACTCTTCAGGCCAAAGCCACTTTGCTCAGGCCAGGAGAAAACCGATGCGTTCAGTCATCTCAGCCGTCCTGTTGTTGATCCTCGGTCTCGTCGCCGTTCCCCTTTTCGCCCAGCCCGCGGCGACTCCCACGACTCCGGCGGCCGCAGCGAGCGGGTCGTCGCAGCCGGTGCCCGTGCCAGTACCCAGCGACAAGGCGATGCGGTACTACCGGAGCGGCAACGTCCTCTGGGTGATCGCGACGCTCTGGGGGTTCGCCGTGCCGGCCCTCCTGTTGTTCACCGGCTTCTCGGCCCGGATGCGGGACGCGGCGCGCAAGATCGGCCGCAACTGGTTCTTCACCCTGGTCCTCTACGGCCTCTTCTTCACCGTGGTGACCTACCTCCTCAGCCTGCCGCTGGACTGGTATTCGGACTTCGTCCGCCAGCACGCCTACGGCCTCTCGGACCAGACGGCCGCCAAGTGGTGGAAGGACTCGTTCACCGGGCTCGCCATCGCCTGCGTCATGACCGCTCTCGTCCTCTGGGTCCCCTATCTCCTGCTGCGCGCGAGCCCGCGGCGCTGGTGGCTCTACACGGGCCTCGCGGCCATCCCGCTGATCATCGTCCTCCTGATCGTCACCCCGATCTGGATCGAGCCGCTCTTCAACAAGTTCGGACCGATGAAGGACAAGGCACTGGAGAGCCAGATTCTCGCCTTGGCCGGCCGCGCCGGAATCGAGGGCAGCCGCGTCTACGAGGTCGACAAGAGCGTCGACACCAAGACCGTCAACGCCTACGTCACCGGCGTCTTCGGCACCAAGCGGATCGTCCTCTGGGACACCACGCTGCGCAAGCTGAGCCCGCCGGAAGTGCTATTGGTCATGGGTCATGAAATGGGGCACTACGTGCTTGGCCACGTGCCTCAACTCGTCGCTCTGATTTCCGTGCTGGTCCTGTTCGGGCTGTGGGTGATCCACCGCACCTCCGGCAGCCTGATCGCGCGCTACCGCGACCGGTTCGGCTTCGTTCAACTGTCCGACGTCGCGTCGCTGCCGTTGATCGCGCTGCTCTTCAGCCTGGTGACTTTCGTGCTGTCACCCGCGCTGCTGGCGTTCACCCGTCACACGGAGCACGAGGCGGACCGCTTCGGCTTGGAAATCACGCGCGACAATCACGATTGCGCCACGGCGTTCGTCAAGCTGCAGCAGGAAAACCTTGGCAATCCCCGCCCCAGCCTGCTCTACAAGATCTGGCGCTCCAGCCACCCGCCGCTCGGCGAGCGCATCGATTTCTGCAACGAATACCGGCCGTGGGAGAAGGGCGAGCCGCTCAAGTACGGGAACCTGATCCAGGTGAAGTGAGGTGCTTCGCCTCTCCCCAAGACCCTCATCACCCCGGCCCTCTTCTCCCGCCCCCGCCACACCCCCCACACCGGGAGAAGAGGGAGAAAAGCAAGAAAGCTCCAACCGGGACCCCTCTCCCGGTGTGGGGGGATGGGAGGGGGCGGGAGAGGGGCAGGGGTGAGGGTCTTCGGGCGGCGGGAGCTCTCAGGCAAAGTTAGCGCCTCTGGGGCGAGAGATTGGATGCTTCACCTCTCACCGGGGATGCTTTTTCCACGGCGCGCGGGGCCCGGGCCGGGCAGCCGGCCGCCGCGGCCTTCCCGCTCCGCCGCCGCTTGCCCGATCATCCTGATCGACACGATCCTTGCCGGCGATCTTGATCTCCAGGGAGCGGCCGCGAAGCGTCGAGCCCGTCATCTTCTCGATGATCTTCTGCTGGAAGCGGGCCGGCACCTCGACGAGTGAAAACCGGTCGTAGATATCGATGGCGCCGATCTCCCGGCCGGGAACTCCTGCCTCGTTGGCAATGGCGCCAACGATGTCCGCCGGCCGCACGCCGCCCTGCCGGCCGGCGTTGAGGAACAGCCGCACCATGCCGTCGGAGGTCCCCGCCAGCTCCCGCGTCTCCGGCTCGACGGCCACCTCCACCAACGGCCGCTCGCGGCGGGCGAGATAGGCCGCCGCCGCGGCGATCTCGGCGATCTCGAAACCCTCCTCCACCAGGTCCTCGACCAGGGTCAGATAGAGCTCCAGCTCGCCCTCGCCGATGGCCTTGCGCAGACTCTCCTTGAACAGCTCCGACCGCCGCGCCGCGACGTCGGCCGGGGTGGGCATCTTCATCGGCTCGACCCGCTGGCCGGTGAAGCGCTCGATGTCCTGCAGCATGCGGCGCTCGCGGGGGGTGACGAACAGCACCGCGATGCCCGGGCGGCCCGCCCGTCCTGTGCGGCCGATGCGGTGGACGTAGGCCTCGACATCGTTGGGAATGTCGTAGTTCACGACGTGGCTGATGCGCTCGACGTCGAGCCCGCGGGCGGCCACGTCGGTGGCCACCACGATCTCGACGCTGCCGTTGCGCAGCCGGTCGATCACCCGCTCGCGCAGCGGCTGCCCCATGTCGCCGTGCAGGGCCGCGACCGAATAGCCGCGCGCCTCCAGCCGCTCCGCGACCTGCGCCGCGGCGTTCTTGGTGCGGGTGAAGACGAGCACGGCCTCGGTCGGCTCGATCTCCAGCAAGCGGGTGAGCGCCTCGAGCTTCTGCGGTTGGGGGATCATCAGATAGCGCTGCGTGATGGCCGGCAGGGTGAGAGTCTTGTGCGCCAGCTGCAAGGTCACCGGCTCGTGGAGATGACGCTGGGCCACGCGCCGGATCTCCGGCGGCATGGTGGCCGAGAAGAGCGCCGTCTGCCGCCCCGCGGACGACGGGGGCGCCTGGGCGAGAATCCACTCGACATCCTCGATGAAGCCCATGCGCAGCATCTCATCCGCCTCGTCCAGCACCACCATGCGCAGGCGGTCGAGGCGCAGCGTGCCGCGCCGCAAGTGGTCCATGATCCGCCCCGGCGTGCCGACGACGACGTGAACGCCGCGCTGCAGCCGCCGCGTCTGGTCCTCCAGGGAATGGCCGCCGTAAACCGGCAGCACCACGAGGCCTTGCAGGTTCTTGCCGTAGGTGTGAAGCGCTTCCGCCACCTGGATGGCCAGCTCGCGGGTGGGCGTCAGCACCAGCGCCTGGATCGACCGCTGCGCGGGATCGATGGCCTGGAGGAGCGGCAGGCCGAAGGCCGCCGTCTTGCCAGTGCCGGTCTGGGCCTGGCCGATCAGATCCTTTCCGGCAAGCAGCGGCGGAATGGCCGCGGTTTGAATGGGGGTCGGGGCCTCGTAGCCAACTTCGATGACTGACTGGAGGAGCCGCTCACTCAGGCCCAGGGCCTGAAAGGAGTCGGGGGAGGGTGGTGGGGAGCTTTCCATCCCCGCTTTATACCACCCTCCCTGGAGCCGGCCCCGGCATCAGCCGGGTTTGTAGAGTCCCTCAGGGAGTGTCCCCAGCATTCCCGCCTCGTAGGAACGGGGGTCCATTGGCGAGAGTCTCGCCACCATGGCGGGAGTCACCACGGATATCTTGCGGATTTCGTCCAGCCGCGCGGCAATGGCTTCCAAAGGCTCATCGCGAGTCATCCAGAGCTGGCGATCGAAAGGTTTCAGATTCAAGGGAACCGTATAGCCGCGCAGCGTCTTCTCGCGGTCGACGTTGTAAAAGACCTCAAAGTAGGACATGACCAGCTCGCGCAGACTCGCATAGACCGGCTCGCGGAAACGCAGGCCCACGAAGTTGGACTTGGCGATCGCCCCCCAGAAGCCTTCCACTTTGTAAATTGCCAGGATGTGATCGTCGTCCCCCTCAGCGAGCATGTCCACGATGAGCGGCGGAAATCCCAGCGAGCGCAGCGCCGCCGCCGCGAAGAGAGCGCCATCGAAACAGTGCGCCCTGGAATCGCGCAGCACTCGCGCCGGGGAGCGGTAGAAAGGGTCGGAGCTATAGGGGATGCCGTCGAGAAAAGCCTGGATGGCCGCCGGGCTGTCCAGCCCGGCGGGGAGCGAAAAATTGGGCTCAGGGGACTCTGCCATCGCTCAATCCTCCGCGGCGTCCTTCACTCCGGCGGCACGCAGCAGATCGGCAACGGCCACATCGTCCGGCAGCTGCTCGATCACCGATGTATCCGCGCCCGCCTCCAAGAGCAGGCGCACCACGCCGGGATAATCCCCATTCGGGTTCGGATAGTTATCACAGCCGTGCAGCGCCCAGCCGAGAGGCGTGGCGCCGAACTCGTTCTCGATGGCGGACACGTCGGCACCCCTTGCCAGCAGTGCTGCTGCCGTCTCCCGCCAACCGTGCCAGGAAGCCCAGTGCAGCGCCGTCTGCCCGTGCCCGCCCCGCGCGTTAACCGGCACGCCGAGATCGATCATGGCGGCGAGCGCCGCCGTCTTCCCCTGCTGAGCGAGCCGCCCGGCGGCGTGGCGGTCCTCTGCCGAAAGGTTTTCGAGCAGCCCTGGATTCTTGTCGATCTCGACACGTGCGGCCGCGAGATCGCCCCGGCCGCAGGCCTCGGCGAAGCGCTCGAACGGTGTCGCATCGGTCGCCGCGCCGAGCTTCGCGAGCCATGCCGCCGCCTCGTGGTGACCGTGCTGGAGGGATACACGGTAGGGCGAGCGGCCATCCCCGCGCCGGGCGTGGATATCCGCGCCGTGCGCCACCAGCAGCTCTAGCAGGGGCACCTCGCGGCCTCTCTCGATCGCCATGTACAGCGACGCGCCGCCGTTCCCGCAGACTTCGTTGGGGTCCGCGCCGTGCTCGAGGAGGAGACGGGCGCGCTCCAGCCCCGGAACGTCGAAGGCATGGTTGAGCGCGTTGGTCCTCTGCGGATTTGCGCCGCGCGTCAACAGCAGTGCCAGGCAGCGCGTGTCCGCGTGCTCCGTCGAGTGGTAGAGCGACTCGTTGTCGTCTATGCTTGTGCCGCGGTCGAGCAGCAGCTCAGCCATAGCCGGGAAGTTGGCCACGCCGCACGCCCCGACGAGAGCGCCCAGCGGACTGTCAGGCCAATGATCGTTGACAAACGTGGCGTCGGGATCCGCGCCGGCGTCGAGCAACAGACGGGCGGTCGCCAGCAGGCCCTCAGCGATCTCAGGGCTCTCACGATGAAACTTCGAATAGGCCACGTAGAGCAGCGGCTCGCGGCGTGGGCGGGGGCCGCCCTTCTGTCGCACCCAGCCCGCGTCGCGCTGAACCTGCCGGCGCACCGCTTCGACATCGCCCAGCACCAGCGCGGTATAGACGTCCGCTTTCGCCAGGGCCGGGTCGCGCGCCAGCATGCGTTTCGCGAGCAGGAAAGGACCTTCGACGGGACCCGTCGACTCCTCCGTCGCCGCCTGCACGAAATGCTTCACCCGGTCGGCGAAAGCGAAATTCTCCAGCTCCACCTCTTCTTTCAGCCGAGGCCAACTCGTGAATCCGTAAAGCCGCGCCATGACCAGTTGCGCGTCGGCCAGCCGAAGATCCGCGGACGGCGGGGTTTCGTGCGCGTATTCGGGATGGTGCTCGCGCAAAGAGGACAGGGCCTCGGCGTCGCCGGCCCGCCAGGCGGCGAGAAGATCCTTGGCCTGCTTGCGGAGCTGATCGAGATGCGGACGGGAAGGCAGGGATAGGGGCATGAAGCCACCTCCTTTCGGAAATCGCCGATCGTCCGCTGATCTTCGGCAGAAAGAAGGTGACGACGCACGAAATCGATGTCACCAGGAGCGGGCTCGGCCCTTTCCGCGGACTGGCGGCTGCCCCCAGCAGCCGCCAGAATCCTATCTCTGGTCCCTCGCCGCCGCAAGCCCTCGGGACAGTGCCGCTGATAGTCGCCGGGCTCTTTCAAGCGTCCATTTGCCGCCAGTTCTCGACCTTCAGTCCGGCAACCCTGCGGAACTCCCCTTCGTTATCCGTGACCAGGACAAGCCTCAAGGACAAGGCGTGCGCGGCAATCATCATGTCGTAGGGGCCGATCACGGCTCCGTCAGCCTCGAGGGCGGTCCGGATGCGGCCGAAGGCCCGAGCCGCAGCAAGGTCAAAATCCAGACACTGGATCTCGGAAATGAAGACATCAAGCTTTTCATGATTCTGCGCCTTGCGCGCGCTACGGTCAGCTCCATATCGCAACTCGGCTACCACGACCGAGCTTATACAAAGATCCTCCGGCGAAGCTCTTGTCAACCGCTCCACCACAGTCGGGTAGCGCTGGTTCAGGAAATCGGCGCAAACATTGGTATCGAGGAGATACTTCACGAGTCGAACTCGGGTCCGGGCTCCGCCGGCTGCGGCTCTTCGGGATAGGGAAAATCAGGGGCGGACCCTGCCAGCTCGAGGAATCTTCGACTCCAAGTCCTCCTTACGGGCTCAAGGATCACCCGGTCGCCTTGCCGAGAGACGAGAACCTCTTCACCACCCTCAAAGCGGAACTCCTTTGGCAGCCGGACCGCCTGGCTACCCCCACTCTTGAACAGTTTGGCGCGCTGGGGCATAAGTAACCACCTCCAGCCCGAGTATATACTAGTTGTAGCTACTACGGGAGGGTCCAGACCTAGCGGAGGAACTTGCCGTCCGCCATCACCTGTTCGCCGTCGATCCAGATATCGAAGTGGCGGCCGACGCAGTCGATGTGGGTGGTTGAGCTCCAGGCCTGGCCGGTATGCTCGGGGTCCGGGTGGCCGAAGGCGATGTGGCAGCCAGGGATCTTCTCGTCCTGAAGGATGTTGCCGCAAATGTCCTGGATGGCGATGTTGGTGCCGATGGCGAACTCGCCCACCCGGTCGCTGTTCTCGTCGGTTGAGGTGTAGACGCGAAACTCGTCCAACAGCTCCTGGTTGGCGCAGACGAGGTGGGCGATGCGGTTTCCCTGGACGTCAATGGTCAGCGGGCTGTCCTCGAGATCGCCGTACTTGCGGCAGAGATAGTCGCCCACCACGCCGTCCACCACGAAGCGGCCTTCGACGTTGTCGGGCGCGGTGAAGATCTCGCCACCCGGCAGGTTCCCCCACTTCTCAGAGGTGATGATGCCGCTGGTCGCAAGCCACTTGAGGCGAGGCGAGAAGGTGGCGACGAGATCCGTGCCGGCCTTGGAGGTCACCCGGATCTCCCGTGCCGGCCGCGCCTTGGCGACCAGCCACGAGCTCAGGCGATCCACTTCCACGAAGTCGGCACGCATTCCCTCGCGCATGATCCTGGCATCGATGTTCACCATGTGGCCGTGGCGGATCCGCCGGCGGTTCACCACCTCGGTCATCGCGATGCGTGAGCCGAGCTCACCGCGCTGGCCCTGAGCGGCAAAAATAGAGACCTGGGAACGCTCGAGGTCGTCCAGGATGGGCTGCGGCATGCCGCCGGCGAGCGGCCGGGGCGCGTAGTCTTCGAGCACGAAGACGCTGTGCTCGGCGCCCACCTCTTCGATCTCCCGCACCAGCGCCGCGGCGATGCCCGCCGTCTCGCGGTCGGTGATCACGGTGATCCGTTCCTGCGGCTGCAAGCGCAGGCAGGTATGGATGGCGTTGTGGGCTCCCGGGAGGAATTCCGCTTCGATGGGAAGGTTTTCGACGATCATATCGTCCCAGGTCTACGCAAGATCCAGGCCGTGGTGTGTCTCCCGTACGATGAAGCGCACCACCTCGCGGGTGTCCTCGGTCTGATTCCAGACTTCGAGCTGGCGGTCGGCGCCGGTGCCGGTGCGCAGGATCTGGTGGATAAAGTTGATTTCCTCGCGGCTGCCCAACTCATCCACCACGTCGTCGATGAAGGCCAGGAGCTCATGGATGAGGTCCACGCAGGGCACCTCCTCCTGCTTGCCGAAATCGATCAGCTTGCCCGAGATGCCGTGGCGCGCGGCCCGCCATTTGTTCTCGTTGAGCAGCAGCCGGCGATAGAGACGAAAACCGAGGTTCTGTTTGATCAGCTTGTGGAGCTTGACGGTAACGGCCTGGATCAACGCCGCCAGCGCGATCGTCTCGTCCACCCGCATGGGCACGTCGCAGATGCGAAACTCCAAGGTGTTGAAGAACGGGTGCAGGCGGATATCCCACCAGATGCTCTTGGCGTTCTCGATGCAGCGCGTCTTGATCAGCAGCTTGAGGTAGTTCTCATACTCCGACAGGCTTTGAAAATGATCGGGAATGCCGGTGCGGGGGAAGCGGTCGAAAACCTTGCTGCGGAAAGATTTGAGACCCGTATTACGGCCCTGCCAGAAGGGCGAGTTGGTGGACAGCGCAAAGATGTGCGGCAGGAAGTAGCGCACGGAGTTCATGATGTGGATCGCCAGCTCACGATCCTCGATGCCAACGTGGACGTGGAGGCCGAAGATCAGGTTCGCCCGCGCCACCTGCTGCATGTCCTCGACGATCGCCTTGTAACGCTCGTGAGGGGTGATCTCCTGATCTTTCCAATGCGCGAAAGGGTGAGTGCCGGCGGCGGCGATGGTGAGGTTGTTGCGCCGCGCCAGCTTGGCGAGGTCGCTGCGCAGGCGGACGACCTCGGTGCGGGCTTCCTTGATGTCGCGGCAGATGTTGGTGCCGACTTCGATCACCGACTGGTGGAGCTCCGGCTTGAGCTCCTGCAAGGTGTGCTCGTCGTCGAGCAGATGTTGCACGTGCGAGCGCAGGTCTCCCGTTGCCGGATCGACGATCTGGAATTCCTCCTCGATACCCAGCGTAAAGAGCCCTGCCTCGCTCATTCGAGGTACCTCGCGCTCAAGGGCTCGGCAGGCGGCACGGCCTCGGCGGCTTTCGCGGCCTCAACGGTCTGAGCTGCCACGGCGGCGACGGGCGGCGACGCGGCACGCTTCACGTACTGGCCCCAGCGCAGGTTGTCGCCGCCCGCGACGTGGAGCTGGGCCTTGCGGATGGCCATGTTGGCGGCTGCCTCCACGATCCAGGCGAAGTTCTCCTCGCCGATGGACTTGGCGTCCGCATCCGGCGCCGGGTTGCAGAAGTCGATGGCGTAGGGAACGCCGTCGCGCACCGCCATCTCAACGGTGTTGAAGTCGTAGCCCAGCCAGACGTTGAGCTTCAAGACATCGTCGTGCACCCGCTGGAGCAGCGCCGGATCGATCGGCGGGCCGTCCTTTACATAGCGCAGATGGTGCGGCTGGCGTGGATCGTACTGCATGATGCGGACGTCCGTGCAGTCGAGACAGTAGCAGCGGAAGTATTCCTTGAAGACGATCTCCTCCTGGAGCATCATCACCAACTGGCCGGTCTCATCATAGGCGCGGAAGAACTCGTCGCGATTGGTCACCCGGTAGACGTTTTTCCAGCCGCCGCCGGCGAAGGGCTTGAAGAACGCCGGGAAGCCGATGTAGTCGAAGATCCCTTCCCAATCCAGGGGAAACGCCAGGTTGCGGAAGGACTTCGGGGCGGTGTCCGCGGGATGCTCTTTCGACGGGAGGAGCACGGTCTTCGGCACGGCGACCCCGATCTTGGTGGCCAGGGCGTTGTTGAAGAACTTTTCGTCGCCGCTCCACCAGAACGGATTGTTCACTACCGCCGTGCCGTTCAGGGCCGCGTTCTTGAGGTAGGCGCGGTAAAAGGGAACGTCCTGGGAAATGCGGTCGACGATCACGTCATAGCCGGAGGGCTCGCCCTGGACGAGCTTGTCGATGTGGACAAACTCGGCAGTGATCCCGTCGGTGCCGCCGGCGTGTTTCGCATTGACACGCTCGACGAAGGCTTGGGGAAACGTGTCCTCCTGGCCGAATAGAATTCCAACTTTCTTCATATTCTCAAATCCTCCCGATCATTGGAGCCTGCTGGGGAAACCTTCGTTGCTGGGCGGGCCGGGCATGGAAAGCGCCGGGTGATGTGGACCGGCCCACGGTCTCACGAAAACATCGGTGAACAGTAGCACAGCGGGCGTTGGGTCCGCCGGAATGCGGAGCCCGACAGGACGTTGACTTTTGCGGCGGAAATCCTCAACATATCTCCAGTCCAAGGGTCCACGACCTCCTTCCAAGGAGCGGCGTGGCAGCTCCGATGAGGCTTGGGCGGCCCAAGGAGCTGGGCGGGCTGGGACCTGCCAAAAACGGATTCGCCCAGGAAGGAGGTGGTCCAGTGATCGAAGGTAAACACGGTTCCATGGAGGTGGCGTCCTCGTAAGGGGATCCTCCACGTGTCCGTGGCACAGGGAGGTTAGCCCGAGAGGGATAACCCAACGCCACC
>Ga0134121_10002664_pt1 | contig 15270 bp, 10 predicted proteins | sample KB301_FD_96463 | JGI IMG/M metagenome (GOLD analysis project Ga0134121, IMG submission 96463) | Terrestrial soil microbial communities without Nitrogen fertilizer from Kellogg Biological Station, Michigan, USA - KB3-0-1 | ecosystem: Environmental > Terrestrial > Soil > Unclassified ... | reverse complement strand
GCAAGCGGTGCTGCAAACCGAATAGTGATGCCCCCACCGCCCTCCTGCACCGGTGCTGCTGCCAGGCGGAGTCCCTTCACCGGCAGCCGGAACAGAGCAGGAGTTCGGTGTATTATTCGTCAACGTGTCGTAAGTTGGTATAGCAAATTTGATCGGATTATGGTTTTTGTCAGCTAGTTGCCAGGTAATATTTTTATATGGTCCGCTTTGTCCTGATGGACAGCTTTCGGTACCGCTGTTATCCGTAGATACGTAGACCATGAAGGTGGGCTTTTGTACGGTGAAAGGCACCTGTTCGGTGGCGCTACTCCCGTTCAATGTGTAAGTCAGACTGATAGAAACGTCTCCAGTGTTTTCGCTCTCTGTCTGCGCGGTTACGGTCACGGTAGCCGCAGTCGTATTACACGTGACGTCGAACGAATCTGGTGACGCCTGCGGGAATTTCAAAGTCTTCACTGTCTCCGCCAGCGAATTGTGCCGTGGTGTGAATCGTCACTGACGACGTATTGCCAAGCGCGATGATCGCCGTGCTCTTTCTCGGCGTCAACCAGACTGCCTCGCGCGTATCGGAACCAGGTTCTTCGAGGATGTTGAAGGTCTCGTCGATGCTGCCGCCGCCGATGCCATGAAAGGTAATCTGTGCCCAAACCTCCATCACGTTTCCGGTGTACGAAAGCGCAATGCCGCCCCAGCGATGCGGGCCACGCAAAGACTCGGGCATTAACTGCTCAACTGGCACGAATCTGATCTCTGCCGGTTGCAACTGAATCGAATTCCCAACCACAGCATCGCCGCTCGCGGTGTAGAACGTAGGCGTCACATCAATAATATGCGCGCTACGACTGTTGAGAACGATCTCGCACTCTTGCGCTTCATTAAGTTCGATCGCAGGCGCATAGATTTTGCGCGGAGACGGTGGCGGACATGAGGGGCATCCGCTTGGCCGCTGTCTTCTCTTCTGCACTTGCGGAGATTTAGTTGGAGTTGTGGACGAATTGGAGGCGCTTGAACGAACCAGAAGCGCGCCAGCTGCAATCAGCAAGGCAAACAGAATTAATGACCGACGATGCGATTTGGACTTAAACGATTGGAGCCGGAAGGAGATTCGAGACATGGCAGCCGCCTTTCAAAATCTGACGGTTGATGGGAGGCTAACGGGCGAGTTTGCGGGAGTCACAGGCTCGTGGGCTAGCCGTTATTTCAAATAATGGCCGTGACGATACTCCGCCACCGAAAGAGGGTCAACGCTTTCCTGTAATGAAGCCCTTGCGAGTTTCTTGCGCCTGGCGAGCGGGGAGTAAATCCAGCGAGTGTTTGGCTGGCGTCCTTCATCAAGGATCGATTGTCAGGGCGCCAGCGAGATAAACAAACTCGCCATTCGTGGACTGCAAACGAATGCTGTATTCGCCCGGAGGCGCGTACGGGTCGACCGTGATTTCGAAACTGATGACCCGGTAAGGCGTGTCGAACTGTTCGTCGGCGACCGTGGAATCGTTAACGGTTATGAAAGGTGAGCTAATCGAGATTCCGCCCGCGGTAATCTGGTCCAGGCCCTCTCCAGCCACATAAATCGTGAAGGTGCCTCCGGCTGCGACAGGCAGGACGCTGGTCGACAACTCGCCATTCATTCCAATCAATCGCGGCCTGATAGTCGGCGCCAAAGACGTGGAGACAAAGAAGCCGATCGATGTCGCCGTCTCGGATTTGACTGCAATCGATCGAAAAGGTGACGCACCAGCGCGGACAAAACTGCGAAATGGCGGCAACGTTTCCAGCAGACCAGAATAGGATCCTCCGGCGGCGGCAATGTCTGCCGCGGCCACGGGCCCATCCAGGCTTTGGCCGATGAGACGATACCTGCCGGGCGCGAGCGCTTCGATGCGGTATTCACCCGAAGCCAACGTCACGCTGCCCGCGATTAATCGTCCCGTCAAAGCGTCTTCAGCAAACACATGCGCGCCAAAGATTGGCCGCGAGGATCCCGCCGCCGAACTCGCGATTAACTTGCCGGAAATCGAACCAGTGCCGGCCTGCGACCCGTACAAAGCCCGCGCTCCGGCCGCGTCGTCTGCCGATAGAGTTCGCTGAGTAATGGCGGGCAATCCGTATAGACCGTTTTGGGCCTGGCGTGGCTGCATGGTCGCGCCAATCACCGCGGAATGTTCGAGCCCGAGAAGATGTCCTATCTCATGCACAAAGGTCGATTCCAGATCATAAGTGCCGGGCGTACCATCGCTCGAGAAAAGTTGGTTCGGATTCAGAGCTATGTCGGCTTCGATGATGGCGCCGCCGGAATCTGAGAAAACCCGTGTGCGCCCAGGGTTTTGGGACGGGCCGAACAGAGCGGCATTGTCGGCGGATACGGTGATTAGATTGATCCGATCACCGGCATTCGCTGGACTTACCGCTTGCGCCGTCGAGCTGGTCTCGAGGAATTGGATGTCGGCAACCTGTGTCCAACTCGCCAGAGCGCGACGGGCGGCCCCCAGGACATCGCTGCCGGCTTTGATGTTCGGAGGTGGCGAACCGAGGGAGCTTGAGAAAGCGACGATGATAGGACGGATGAGCCAGCGCCGTGCGAGAATCCCGGAGCCGTCCCGGTATTGTAAGGTATAGGCGCGCAGCGGGGCCTGCGCGCTGAGGAGCGCGAGCAATGCGACAACGGCGCTCAGTGATTTTCGCTTCATCTGGCGGATCGGCAATACCGCTCATCGCCGAATCCTATTACGCCCATCACGCGGGGCGACCCAACTCGTTTCTTTTTCTGTGAAGGTCCGTACGCTTTGGTCTCAGAGTGCTGATATTCTCAGCTCGTGACCCATCGCTTTAATGATTAAAGCTGGCCGAGCATTTTCAACCATGGACCCCGGAAACGCAATCAGAAATTTTTCAGAAACGATCGTTAGCAATGGGAAGCTCGCAATTTGACTGGAACAGCGCCCCGCCTCCTCTAATTTCCACCCAGGCAGAGTGGAGCACGACCTCACCTGACAGGCAAAGATCCCCCGAGCTGTGAAAACCGCGCATATCTGAGCAACCCCGGACTGATAGCGGGAAACTAAGCGGATTGGCGGCTTGCGGTTACAGCGGCCCAACGCTTACAATGTGCGGCCTGACTGCTCAATATTAGAGGTGGTCGCTGCGGCTGGCCTATCTCCAAAGATCCAGTTGGCCTCGGTGAGAACTTTGATCGTTCGTTAATATTCTTAATGATTAGACTGGTTATCGCTTTTTTATGCGCCGCGGTGGCGTGTATGCTGATCGCTGGCGCGCTTACTTCGGCACAGTCGCCCTCCAGCTCCACTCCGGATCCATTTATCACTCAGGTAACGAGTTCCTCTCGGACCTCCGCGACCAACCCGGTGGGCTCGTTCGCCGGCGACATCACTGCAAATGGCCGGTTCGTCGTCATCGAATCAAACGGCGATATCGCTACCGAAAAGACCGCCACACGGAATAACCAGGACGGAAATCCAGAGATATTCCTCTTTGACTATGCACAACGAAGAATTTTTCAGCTCACCGACACGAAAAGCGTACTAAATCCCCCAGGCAGTCCATCGCCGACACCGAGCCCGAGTCCCAGCCCATCGGTCAGCCCGTCACCGACGGCCAGCCCGACCGCGACGCCGGTAGAGCTAAGCAATGTCGCGATTGAAGTCAGCAACGTTCGGCCAATGATTAGCCTCGAGCCTCCTTTAGTCTCAGGTCAACGGACCTACACGATCGTGTTCAGCTCGAACGCGCCAGTCACTCCGGCCAGTTTCGATGGTACCAATCCCGGTGGCACGATTGCCACGGATATGAATCAGGAGATCTGGACCTATCAATTCACTGTTGCCGATACTGCGGATCTCTCCAGCGGAGCCGAGGTGGGACCGGTAGACCTTACCACCGGCACCTTCAAGAGAATTACAGATACTCCGGCCAGCCTGCCGCCGATTGCCGGCTCGGCGACCAACCCTCCAATAGTCGCGGACGATAATCGCGATGCAAGTATCAGTGACGACGGGAAGATCATAGCGTTTAGCTCAAACCGTAATCTTGTGCCAGGCGTTGGTAACCTGGATACTGACGCTTTGCCGCCCATTCCGAATCCCGAAATCTTTCTTTATAACGGCGTGTCTTTCACGCAGGTCACAAATACAAAATCTACGTCGCTGAAAAACCCGATCTTCAACTCAAATCCGACTCTTTCCAGCAATGGCTCAGTGTTGGCGTTCGTCTCCAACGCCAACCTCACGGCCAACAACGACGATGGAAACGCGGAGATTTATTTGGCCAATTTTAGCGGTACTGCGATCAGTGGATTGCGTCAGGTCACGAAAACCAAAGATGCTGTCGATACGAACGGCAACGTAATTGGGACCACCACATTCTTCAGCTTTGGACGCCGGCTTAGCCGCGATGGCAAATTCATCGCCTTTGAGTCGCTGGCAGCCGATCCGGGAGCGAATGCAGCTCCAACAGCATTCTCTGTGGCCTTTGTTTACGATGTGACACTCGGGACGTTCGCTCAGTTGGGACCGCGTCCTTTAGCGGCTCCCGGGGACATATTTCATTTTCCCACGTTCACTGACTATGACGGCTCGCTGAGTCCACATTCGGTAGTGTTCACATCGGCGCTGAATTTTAAGTCTGACGGGACTTTCCCGACGGCGGATCAGGATAGCACTGGCTTGAATCCACTGGTGGCAGGGCTGAGTACTCGTCCTGCGCAGCTCTTTCTGGCGCCTCTGCCCGTCGCATCAACCGGACCGTTCACGCGTATTACACAACTCTCGAGTTTTGGGGGACTGCACGGGCTGATAAGTAACACACGCGCGCGCCTCGCTTTTTCACTCGCGGCAGAACTCGGAGGCGGTAACTCTGATAATTCCTCCGAAGTTTTCTATCAACTATTACCGCCTGAGACGACCGAATCGGCGGGATCGATTTCATTGTTCACCGGCGCGAGTCTGATTCCCGTAGCCTCTCCGACTGCGAGCCCCGTTCCCACCAGCAGCCCGTTTGTCGCACCGGGACTGGCGGCAGGAGAATTAGCGGTCGCCCAATTCACCTTGAGTCCGGCGCCCTTGCCTGCTTCAGTCAACAACGCGAATGCGTCCGAATCCACCCGCTCGCCGGCCCTGCCCATAGAACTGAGGGGCACTTCAATTTCCATTAACGGCGTCGCCTGTGGGATTTACTCGGTTACTGCAACTTCGATTAGTTTTGCCGTCCCCATAGGGCTCGTCGCAAACACCGGGACCACTAGTTATCCGGTGGTGATAAATAGTAACGGCGTCGTGATCCGGGGTCAGGTGGTGATTGTTTCGGCGCAGCCCGATATCTTCACCAGCACCAATGGTCCCTTAGGGCGCGCAGTGATCTGCAATGTAACCAATCCACTTACACCCGGCTGTATCACCGAGCCATTCAACGTCACGTCTGACGACGGGACGGGCACTCTAGTGCCCACAGTGCTCGAGATCCATTTGACCGGCGTCCGCGGCACGGCGGGATCGGGTATCACCGTGACGATAGGCACGACTGTAATAGTCCCGACAAATGTAATCCAGCTGGATCAGCCGGGATTTCAGGAGATCGACCTTACCCTCCCGTCGACAGTCGACCGCGGAGACCTTCCGATCGTAGTGAAGGTAGGGACTGCCACAAGCCGGCCGACTGATTCTGCGCCGCATGTCACGATCAATCCTTAAGTGAGAATGCGTGGAAACTGTAGCTCAGCTATTGGATAGTTGAGCGCAGCGTTCAGGCACGAGTATTTCCGTCCACCGGGCGATGATCTTCTCCCACTCCAGAACCGTATTAACAAAGCTCGCGGCGTTCATTGAAATCTTCTCTCTCAGATGGGGATCAGACATCAACGCGCGGATATAGGCATACAACACCTCTGCCTGATTTTCGTCATGCGCCAATTTCCAACAAACATTGTCCGGAAACTCTCGATACTGATTCGCGTCACTAATGATCGTCGGTTTGGCGGCCGCCAGAGCGTGCATCAGAGTTCCTGAGGCCTCTCCCATCGAGGGATTCCGCAGATTGATAATGATGTCCGCCGCAAAGATCGAGTTAAAGTAATCGGTTTCATTTTGATACCCGGTGAAAAGAATGCTCTCGTGATATTTGCCAGACCGCACCTCTGTCACCAGATCCCTGATTTCCGGGGCCGGCTCGCCGGCGAATATTAATTGCACTGGATATCCATCGTCTATCAATCGTTTGACGACATCGATTTGCAGGCGCGGCAACTTATTTGGGTTGATGAATCCCAGACAAACCAGGATGAAGTGATTCTCTTTGAGGACTAACTTGTTCTTGAAGTTCGCGATCTCTTGCTGATCCGGCTGACGATTGAGCTTGGCGAAGTGGGCGATGACTTCTATATGATCGTTATCAGCAAACTGGTTTTTGACCCATCGATGATGGACGATAACTTTTTTGCTGCGCCGAACTATCGCCTCCGACATCGGCAATTGCGACGAGTCGTGAAACAGCCGATGAATCAGCGATTGCAATCCTTTTCTTCCCTCGCCCGCTTGCCCGTCGGGCAATGCCTGTCTATATAAGTCGTGATTCGTGCGATAGAAAGCCTCACGCATAAAGCCGCTGAGATTATAGTCGTGCAAAATTATTGTGCCGGGAAAACTCCACGCAAGTTCATAGATTCCCTTGTGAAAATCGCTATTGTTCCCGAGATGATAGATTGTGTCATCATAACTTTCGTATCGCTCGGGTAAGACTGCCAGCGGGTAAACCTCAAACTCGTTCCGGAGTTCAATCAGAGGCGGTTCCCTGTCGTAATATAGGTCAATATCAAAGTGAGGCTTGAGCGCCTTAACCAGCCAATAACTATAATTGGCAATGCCGCTCTTTTGTGGTGGAAACGGCGAGAGCCAGGCGATCTTCGGTAGCTTTTGCGTGGAATTGTTCAAAGCGATCGATTCGAAGAGTCTAGTTTATCCGGCATCATGAGACTTTTCTCGTGCCTTACTATTTCTTGCGTGAGCAATCTGCTCAATGTCGGCGATCCATGCTTCAAGCAAATCTAACTCAGCTTCGCCAATCATGTTCATCCGCACAAGCACCGCATAACAAAGACGCAGATTGTCATAGAGATTATCGCGCCCCGGTTGCAGTGCAAGGTTCCCAAGGGCCGCGCAGATCTTCCTGTTGTTCAAATAGCCAGGCACTTCGTCCGCGAAATCGCGCAGCAAGTTATGTTCGTTGCGTTCCTGCCAAACTGTCGGCTCATGAAATACCACGCTCCAATTATTGGTCCAGGCAATTCGTTGCGCCACAAAACTACGCCAGATGTCGGTCATGCGAATCGAACAATATGCGGGTAGGTAGAGCAGCGGAAAAGCCTCGCTCCACCAGGTAGTGTTTTGACTATTGAAGGGCGAGCAGGAATTATTCCCCAGGGCGACTCGGCGATCTCTTCTGAAAGATTGCGGTAGCGGTAAGGCGAGTCGATAGATAGCATCCACATCGGGGTTTTCGTCACACAGCCCTTGCTGAATAGGACAGTCAACCTCCTTTTTCTCCAGGGCGTCATACTCTGGAATTGCACTATTAATGCTCTCCAGCGGCAATCCACGGGGCCAGATGTTTGCATCGGTAAAGTGCCGATAAATGTTGACCCATCCCGTATCTGACATTAGTCGTACTAACTGCTTCCTCTGTCTGGGGGCCCAAAATTCCGCGCGCGGAAAATTGTCGTCGTCAGTTTCTATCAGCACGGATGCGCCCGTGCGCATGGCCAATAGATAACCAATATTCTTGCGCGCGTAACTTCTCGTTGGACATTGGCCGGCGAAAGTAAATCCCAGTTTAATTTGCTCCTTCAAATCGTAAAAGCGGCAACCTTCCAACTCGAAATTCGGCGGACTGCTCTCGTCGCCAATAACGAAGAATTCGACTCCGTGCTGCCGGCATCCACTTGCCAACTCTTTCAAAGCGTCGTTTGGTGACGCGATCGAAGTGACAACTAAAACGGTTTTCGGTTCCATTATTCCTACAGTTTGGCTTGGCGCCTCAGACGATACACACGCCACAGATTGTAAAGCGAATCTTTGAGCACGCTCGTGTCTACGCTAGGGCTGGCTGCACGATAATGGATCGGTACTTCGGCAACCCGCAGGTTTCGACAGTGAATTTTAATCTCAGTCTGAAAGAAGTGGGCACGGGAATGGATACCTTTACTGAGGATGTATTCCAATGCGTCGCGCGAGAACAGCTCAAATCCGCTGGTCATGTCACTTAATTTCGTACCCATCACAGCATTGGTCAGAATCGTACCCCCGCGACTAATGAGCTTGCGTTTCTGAGAGGTGTCCGTGATCTTGCCGCCTTCACAGAATCGACTTCCGAACACGCAGTCATACCCTTCCGTCATCTTCTGGAAAAATTGAGGAATGTCCTCGGGCTGGTGACTAAAGCCGGCATCTATCTCGAGGATCCAATCACATTCGGCGTTCAGCGCCTCACGATAGCCGCGCACGTAAGCGTCAACGGGAGAGCGGTTCTCAGGCGCCCAAACAACCTCGAGTTCGGGGCGCTCGTTTCTCAATTCATTTAATAACTCAAGCGTCCGATCACGGCTAACTCGATCCAGAATCGCGAAAAAAGTGACGCTTCTAAAACTATGAGAAAGACACTTGTCCAAAACCTCATTGACAAACTTGACAGCCGAGGCCTGCTCATTCGCCATAGGGCAAACAATACCGAGGTTGATCGCAGCAAAGTTCGAGGCGCTCATAGAATCATGCGCGATCATTTTCGCGAAGGATCGAGGAAACACTCCTTTTTGTAAATCTGAAGGTAAGCAAACTTGATGTTGGTAAGACGGGTGAAGTTACGAGGAGGGCCGTATGAGTTGCGCTATTTGTACACTGAGAGCTCCATGCGCGCTGTTCGCGATCCCTCATCCGCAAACCAAGTCACTTGTTCCTGTACCATGTCGAGTTCGAGAATGTATTGCCCGGGCGTTTCGGGCGCGCGAACGCTGAGCACGAGCTCTACTATTCTTCCAGGTTTAAGGTCGTACGGAAGCCCTATTCTGGCGCCGTTGAGGGTAATCGTCCCTCCGTTTCTGTCGAGCCAATGGTTACCCAAATTGATTTTGTACTGTCCGTTGAGCCGGCCGTTGCTTGGCCAGGTAGCACTGCTGACGTTCTTCACGCTTACTTTTAGGTTTGCTGTTTCCCCTGCCTTCAACTGCGCCGGGGCTTCGATAATCTGGATCTCTGCGTCATAACCGCCGTCGATCAGCGGCGCCTGGGCGATCGTTTGTTTATTTTCCTGAATCGGCCCACCGGATTTCGTCGTCTCGATCTCCAGCCAAAATAACGCCAAACCTAATGCTCGCGTATCCTCGCTGAGACGTAAAGACTTTGGTGAGCGAGCGTCGGGTAATTCAAAGATCAAAATATTGTTAGGCTGGAGAATCTCTTTGGGCAGAGGCCGGGAGAACTCTTGCGGCGCCGGGTCCTTTAGATTCAAGGTCTCAAGCAGTCGACCATTTAACCTTAAGTTTACTCTCTGCTGATCAAGCATTCCGGCGACGATGAACGGCTGAAACTTCATTCGTAACTGAGAGTCGGTGATTTCTTCCAGCGAGAAAATTAGCCCGGCTTCATTGGCTTCCGTCCAACGGCGCGTCTCTTCGTTTATGCTCCAACCATACCATAAGTACGGTTGCGACGCGTGCCGAGAGAACTCCACTCTGGTATCGCCGGGCGGAAATACCTCGGGAAGCGGCGGACGAACAAAACCCGCCAGGAATTGCGGGTACCGCCAATCCCAAAGCCGGCTCGTGAGCCGAGAGACTCTCACAGGTCTTTCGTTCCACATCACAGTCTCGCCCATGATCGCGCCAATTCCGTTCATTGCCAGGCTCATGACCAGCAACACGCCACCGACAACGGTTTGCGTCTTCCAAAATCGAAGTTTTCCCAAATTCTCTGCCCGCGCGTCAAGCATTGCCTTAATAGCAATGATCGCGAGGCAAACGAACCACGGAACAAGGCCAGACATCAACCTTGGGCCATAACTTCCACCGCCCCACCACTCGGGAAAACCTGAAATCACTACCCAGTGAATGGCAACGATGCTCAATGCGAGCGCCACCAGCCCTCGCAGCGTGATCTTCTTACGGTAACGCACCAGCAGATATAAGATGAAAAGAAGCACGGGAACATAAACGAATAGCCCGCGTGAGGGACTGATGAGGTTGCCGGCCAGCGCTTCCCCAAAATCATCGAAGGTTAGGCGACTCGCCTTATAGTAGCTGGGCAAAATCTTATGGAAATGAAGCCATGAGTAAAACACAAAGGAACCTAACCAGATTAGTCCAGTTGCGGCCAGCCTGAACAAAGTCCGGCGGTAGTAGATAAATACGTAAGCCGTAACAGCGAGGATCGGAATCGCATTAGTGGGCCGCACAAAATAAGCCCAGCTTAGAAGCGATCCCAGGAGCACAGGCCGTAGACGCGCTTTGTTTAATGCAGCCGCAAAAAGAATCAATATGATCAGGGCCAGCAGGAATACTCCCCAGGTATCCGACCACAAACCTCGCGACAGCGTGCTCCACACCTGCGTCCCAGCCGTTCCTCCGACCGCTACCACCACACTCCATGTTTTTGGCAGAACCAGACGGCCTGTAAAATAGAAGATGACTGCGAGAAGCGCCATCAACAGCGCGGCCAGTATCGTCTGCTGCTTGATTTCGTTTGCCAGGTTGTAGGTGCCGTCCTGATTGATTGCGGACAGGCCAAACAGATCCATCAATCCGACAAACGGCACCGACAAAACGGAGCCGCCGGGAGGAAGGAAGTAATAGAGGTGACCGCCCGCCCACTCTAATTGATAAATGTTCCCATCTCTCACGTAGAAGCCGTTGTCTTTGGGTTCAAGTCGCGGAAGGGCGAAGTGATCAACGGCAAAACTATGGTGTCTTATCAAACTTTCACTGACTACCAAAGCATATTGAGAATCGGACAATAAATAGACGGGCGACCAGAAAAAAATGACGAATCCGAGAATGAGAACGATGAGGCCGATGGTGAAGTCGTGTTTGTGTGCGTCGATTTGCTGACGCCAGGTGTTATTCATCGCTCGGGTAGCCCTAATTTCCGTCGAGTGTCATGGAGCATGCCGTCGTTGGCCCTACTCGACTTCCACTATCAGCCTTACGGTCGATGCTCCATTGTGCTCAAACCAACAGACCGCTTCGCTAACAAGGTCGCATTGCATTGTGTACTTGCCTTTTGCCGGCAGCGGCACTGTGCAGGCAAATTCAACCGTTTCGCCAGCCAGGATTTCCCGGCCCTGACCAGGCGTTAGATCATTGCGGAAGTAATCCAGGTTGAGCAGTATGCCTCTTTCGTCAAACAGATGAATGCCAAAGTGAACCGCTCCTATTCGCGCCGTGGTCGGAAGCCAAACATTGCTGCCCGTGTTTTTTACGACTGCTTTCAGACGCAGCGGTTGTCCTTCAGGGACGCGATGTGATTCCACTTCGACGTGCAACTCGGCCATCAAACCGTCTCGCTGACGGCTGTCGGCCGGGACCGAGGATTTACCTTTGAACAGAAAGAACACGCGGCGGTGCTTCATCTGCTCGCGCGTCTCGGAAATGTATTTCTGACCTGAATCCTCGCCACTCAGGTACGCTTCGAATTCATCCAGAGGAAGCAGAAACGGTTGGGGGTTAAAGACCGCCAACTTTATTTCCGTGAATCCTGCTCTTTTTGCGTCGGCCCAGATCTCGATCACATCGATATCGTTTTCGATCAGCCGATTGGTTTTCATTTCATACTGCGACTGTGTGGCCCTCGAATGTTCCGGTCCGGGTTCCGAGAATCCGGCGACGCCACCTTCTTTGAGGATGCGGCCCATTTCGTTAAGCACCTGCGCTGGATTCGGCACATGATGAAACGCATCCCAGCAGCTAATTCGATCCAGGCTGTTGTCCTCCAGTTCAAACTGATGTCCGTCAAAGTGCAGGAACCGCGGCTCGGGTTGGTTGCCTATTAACGGATGACGCTGATAGAGCTCCTGGCCGATCTTAAGACCCGTGAGGGAGACGTCACACGCGATCACCCGCAGACCTAACTGGCTGAGAAATCGCGACGTCCAACATGAGCCGGCGCCGAAGTCGAGAATTGTCATGTCCGGGAGCAAATTCAGACCTTGAAGAACTTGCGCAAAGCAGGTTAGCAGCTCCGGAGTTTCGTTAACCGCAGCGAAAGGCTTCGCATGCAGATAATCCCAATTATCCAGCCGGGCAAAAAATTCTTCCGCCGTTTGACACAGCTCTTCAACGCTCAGCTCCTGCATGAGCTTACGCACATCGACAAAGTCTGAGCTGATTTCTTCGCTACTCATGATCTCCGACGTTGCTTACTACTGCTTTTTTCTGTTGACCATGCGAACAAGATCGGTAAAGCCGTTAAGAGTTCCACGGGCCGTTTCCTGCCACGAAAATCCTCTGGAGTATTCATACCGTCTTTGCCTTGACTCATAATCTATCGGCGCCGCCATAGCCTGGTAGAGACTATCAGCCATTCCGTCAATGTCGTAAGGATCAAAATAAAATGCCTGTTTCCCGCCGACTTCCGGAAGTGACGAAGTATTTGAGCACGCCACCGGCAGACCGCACGCCAGACCCTCCAACACCGGCAGACCAAAGCCCTCATACAATGACGGAAAAAAAAGACAACGGGCCTTTTGGTAAAGCGCGACCAACGCTTCATCGTCGATGAAACCGGTGAGCGTAACCTTTCCACTTAAACCCAATCGTTCGGCGCGCCGCAGCATACGACTCTTCCCTGCGTTATCCAGACTGCAAACGATGCACAGTTGACTGGCACTGATTTTCTCATCCTTTCCATATCTTTTCCGTAAGCCGGCAAAAGCTTCCAGGGCCCGGTCCATGTTTTTCCGCGGATCGAAGCCGCCGGTATAGACCACGTAGTCATTCGTCGCGACGGTCCTGGGGAACGGATAAGGCCGGAATGAATTGTCGGCGGCAAGCAGGGTGACGACATGTTGCTTGTCCTTCACATTCAGCATCCGAGTGAAATCGGACTGGGTATGTTTCGAGATGTGAAGAAAGAGATCATAATCCCGCTCCAGCACGCTTAGTTTTTTCTTGTAAGAAGTCATGGCTGCCGCCGGCAGGTGTTTGGCATATTCTTTCGCCATAACCAAAACTATCAAATCGAAAATCGTCACCGCGAATCGGGAACTACGTGTTTGACGCTCGGGAAGGATGACATTGTCCATTAATCCGTTGGGAGACCAATATAGATCTATTCCGTGCTGCTCAATGTCACGGTGCAAAGTTTGAGTGTAGAGTTCGGCGTGATGCTTTCCACCTGCCTGACGACTCGGGCGAATGTCATAGGCTTCGTGCTCGATCCGGCAAAGCTTATTTCGAACCCAGGGTGAAAATACATTCAGATGGCTTTCGTTTGGAGTATTGATGTAGAAGTCGTTGGTAAAATCACTCTCCAGCAATTTCTCGATGCAGTTCCTGAAATAGATGCCGATCCCACGATTGATCTCGGGAGTAAGCAGCGTCTGGCCATCGATTAGTATTTTCATTCCGTGGATACCACGCAGGCGGGGCGCCGGAAATCGAGAAGCCCTAAGTCAGCGGCCCGCTCAAGCAGAGCTCCTCGGATTTTCGATGCCGGCGAAACTCTCGTAAGTATCTGGCCAGCACCGCATCGAAAGAAAACTCGCGCGCCACATATTGTTTTCCCTGGGCTGCCAGAAGGTTGCGCGCTTCCTCGTGATCTTCGAGATACTCTAAAGCAAGGTCAAATTCGTCACCACTGGCGACGAATAAGCCGCCGTTACATGTTCTGACGTGATCTCTCGTCACGGCGCATTCGGCGGAAACCACGACAGGAACTCCCAGCAGCCAAGCCTCCATGATGACAATCGAGAAACTCTCGTTCTCGGAAAGGTTGATGACGCCCAGCGAACGTCTGATGACATGCTGCTTCTTAGCCTCAGAGACAAAGCCAAGATCAACGAATTGATCGCTGGCCGGAATCAGAGCGTTGTCACCGCCCCCGATGAAGACAAGCTTTGTGTCCCGCCGAGAATTTTCAATATAGCTGATGAACCATTGGCAAAGCAGCGGCACATTCTTTCCAACTTCCTTGCGACCAGCATAAACAAAGAACCTCTCAGGCAGCTGTTCGGAGATATCCGTCCCGTCCGCGACGGATCTCGGCAACTCGACGCCCACGCCCGTGACGACACTCTCTACGACTCGCCGGCCGACTCTGTGGCCATATTCTCTAATCGTCATTTGTTTTTCTGCGGCCGAGTTAAAGAAGATCAGTTTTGCGTGGCGCAGAATCTTTTCGGTTGTGCCCCAGTAAAATTGTGGCTCGTCATGAAAGCAAGGAACCAGTGAGACCTCTCCGGGATATTCGTTGATCACTGAATTTGTCAGGCCGTGAAAATAAGGCAGGGCAATGATTTCATAGTTCCCGTCCACATACTCGCCCAACTCTTTGACTAACTCAGTACTATTAATGCCATAGTCGAAAAAGTCCTGCTCGTCTGCGGCCGTCAGCTTGGTTGCGCGTCGCAGCTTGCCAATAACAGCTTCATAGCGCGCCCGGTTCTTATTGGTCGCGAATCTTCTGGTTTCTATTCCGGCCACATCATCAATACCTGGCTTGTAGTAATCTTCCCACCAGCTGTCATACGGCGACAAAGAGCAGGTCGTAAACACCGTCGTCGACAAACCGCGCTTATTAAGCTCGCCCGCCATTCCTCTGGCCAGCAATTCGGCGCCGCCGGCGAAATTCCCAAACCAGGGAGTAACGATGATTATTTTCTTGTCGAACATGACAGTGAAGAGCAGATCGGCGAGCCTTGGCGTTGTCTAAGAGATCTCCCTTGCAACCTACCAAACGACCAGTCACAACCGGGCGTGTTGCAGATTCCGCTCCGGTCCAAATCCTGCAATCAGCCTGTGAAAGATGCCATTCAGGGGGCGGAACCTCGATTTAAGACTATGAACTCCTCCGGTCAGGCCGCTAAAAGCTCCATTAAGGACCGCAAAACCTCCACTCAGCGCGACAAAACCTCCATTAGGGTCGCGCAAACCTGCATTAAGACCGTGAAAACCTCGATCTCCGGCGTGAAAACCTTGATCCCAAGCGTGAAAACCTCAATCCCGGGCGTGAAAACCTCAATCCCGGGCGTGAAAACCTCAATCCCGGGCGTGAAAACCTC
>Ga0134121_10002663_pt1 | contig 15284 bp, 17 predicted proteins | sample KB301_FD_96463 | JGI IMG/M metagenome (GOLD analysis project Ga0134121, IMG submission 96463) | Terrestrial soil microbial communities without Nitrogen fertilizer from Kellogg Biological Station, Michigan, USA - KB3-0-1 | ecosystem: Environmental > Terrestrial > Soil > Unclassified ... | reverse complement strand
TTTCAGAGTATGAATATTATCAAGTTAACAATTGTCCTTTCTGTGGATATAAAGCTAAAAAACAAATATGAGCAAACTAAAACCATTAGGAGATAGAATAGTAGTTCTTCCGGAAGAAACACCTAATAAGATAGGAGGCATTCTTATACCCGATTCTTTACGTGAAAAACCATATAAAGGTAAGGTAATAGAAGTAGGAATAAGAAGTGTTGATATTGCTCCAGGAGATACGGTTATGTACGGAAAACATTGTGGTACTGAGGTAACCTTTGAAAAACAGAAGTACATTATTATGAGAGCCGGAGATTGCTTTGCGGTGATTGAATAAAACTAATTATATGAAAAAGACAATAGAAATAGAAATTGATAATTTCATAGACACCAACACTCTTATTAGAGTAGTAGGAAGGCTTAGTAGAAGAGACAAGTCATATAACTATGTAAAATACGACCATGAAAGACAGCGTTTCGATGATAAAACTTCTCATCAAAGCGACATAGTTTTTTATGTTAAAAACATGAAAGAATTATTAAAAGAACCGCTATATCAGTTTGAAAGTGTAGAAATAAGTAATGCACAATGACAGACCACGACAAAGAAGTACTTATTAAACTTTCACAGGATATGCTTGATTGGAAGTTTCCGCATCCGGTTAATACAGCAGAAGCAGGACAAGTACTACACGATGTATCAAAATTATTAATAAAAGTATCTAATCACATAAAAGAAAAAGTAGATGCAAGTAACGGGCAAAATAATTAAAATCCTTCCCTCACAAACCGGAACAGGTAAAAACGGGCAATGGATAAAACAAGAGTTCGTAATTGAAACTATGGACCAGTACCTTAAAAAAATATGCTGTACTGCTTGGGGAAATATAGCTACCAATTTTGATTCTTATTCTGTAGGAGAAAAGATTACAGTAAGTATTAATGTTGAAAGCAGGGAACACAATGAAAGATGGTTTACAGAAGTAAAGGCGTGGAAGATTGATAGAGAAGGAGGACAAGCAAGTAGTACATCTCCTACAAAAACAGAAATACAAAATGAACCCATAGCGGATAACAGCGATAATCTTCCGTTTTGATATTAAAAGCACTGGCCGATTTGAAGATCGGTAGTTGCCCCGAATGTTCAGTTGGTGACTATTTAAGAATGACATGCCTTAAATAGCTAATGGTTCGAGTCCATTCTTTCGGGCTAAAAATAAATATCACAAAAAACTTGACACGTGTGTAATTTGTGCGTATGTTTGCATTATACATTATGAGACGGTTTAATTTCTTTATAGAACAAAAATGGTTAGACAGATTGAAACGTGATATGAAAAAACACGGACAATCAAACATGGCAAGTTTCATAAGGTATATAATAATAAAGTTCTTTGATTAAAATTTTGACGGTAGCGAAAAGTAGAGTTACTTCTTGCGGATAGATGTAGCACAGGTTCGAATCCTGTACAGCCGTAAGGTTGTTGGTGTAGTGGTTAGCACACAATAATTTCTCTCTTTGATTATCTCCGTTAAAAATATTGCGAGTGGCGATTAATGAGTTACTTCACTTAAACAATGTGTCGCAGGTTCGAGTCCTGTCAATATCTGAAAAGATTTTGTAGCTCAGTCGGTAGAGCAATTGACGAAAACGTCTCATTAAACTTATCCCTTGCAAGAATATTTGGAATAGCGAACTAAAAGCGTTCATCTGCTAATTGAAACCGCTTATAGTAATTTTCTTTCCAAACACACTTGTAAGGACTGTATGGGAAACTATGCAGTCCTTTTTATTTGTAACTAAACACACACAAATATGTCACGATTCAACACAACAAATCCAGGTACCAAGACAACAAATTTAGCAGGTGGAGAAGTATATTCACAATCACCAGAATTAGAATTAGTATCTATTCTATTAACATCATTTGCAAACGATACATTTTATAAGTCTGCCAACGATACCTTTGATCGTTTAAAAGAATTAGTTAGACTGTGCGATAAAAAGTTTGTGGCACAAGCAGCTGTATACGCAAGAACACAGTTTGGTATGCGTTCAATTACACATTGTGTAGCATCTGAATTAGCTAAATATATTGGTGGCGAAAAATGGGCAAAGGATTTTTATTCAGCTATTGTATACAGACCAGACGATATGATGGAAATTCTTTCTTACCATACAGCCAAAAATGGTAAAATACCAAACTCTATTAAAAAAGGATTTGCAAAGGCATTTGATAAATTTGATCGTTATTCTCTGGCTAAATACAGAGGCGAAGGGAAAGGATTCAAATTAATAGATGTAGTTAACTTGGTTCATCCTGTTCCTGTAGAAAAGAATGTAGAGGCTATAAACGCTCTTGTAAAAGGAGAACTTAGGTCTTTCGATACTTGGGAGACAGAACTATCTAAAGCAGGTCAAACAGCCTCTAATGACGAAGAAAAAGCCGACTTCAAAAAAGACGTTTGGATTAAACTTATTCGTGATAAAAAACTTGGGTACTTTGCGTTGCTTCGTAATCTCAGAAACATCATTGAACAAGCTCCGGAAGTACTTACGGAAGCATTGGAAACATTAACCAATGAAGATATTATTAAAAAATCATTGGTACTTCCTTTCAGGTTCATAACTGCCTTTGATGAAGTACAAAAGTTAACAGATGGTAAATCTGTACGTGAAACATTAATAGCCTTAAATAAGGCTGTAGATATTGCCATAAAGAACGTTCCTGTATTTGACGGAGATACACTAGTAGTATTGGATGTTTCTGGTTCTATGGCTGGTAAACCCGCTATTATTGGGTCTTTGTTTTCATCTGTTTTAATAAAATCTAACAATGCTGATTTTATAGTATTCTCCGATAGGGCAGAATACAGAAACGTAAATCCAATGGATTCAACTATTACCATAGCCAACTCTATTCGTTTTGCACAAGGAGGAACTAATTTTCATTCTATCTTCCAGACTGCCAATAAAAAGTATGAACGAATTGTTATTTTATCGGACATGCAAGGATGGATTGGTCAAAATTGCCCTACAAAAGAGTACAATGAATACAAAAAATCAACAGGGTCAAATCCGTTTATTTATTCATTTGACTTGAATGGATATGGCTCTATGCAATTCCCAGAGCAAAATGTATTTTGTATGGCCGGGTTTTCAGAAAAGATTTTTGATATCATGAAACTTATGGAAGCCGATAAAAAAGCCCTCATAAATGAGATAAAAAAAGTAACACTATAAATATTGAAACGGCTACTCTATTTTGCAGTAGCCGTTTCTTTTTCTTTATGTTGTGCTATTTCTAAAGCAGATTGATTTTTAAGAGTAGTATCTACAATTTTTGTTCTTGCCTGGGTATCGGCTGCTTCTGCTTTTTGTGCCATTTCCATTTGTTTAAGCTGGATATCATAGCCATATTTTCGGTCAAGTACCATAAGTTGACCGTTGATCATTTCTTTTTCTAAAGCAGTTTTTAAGGCTATTTCTAATTGTAAAGTCTGTTGCTTGGCTTGTTCAGCTGTAAGTACTGCCTGTTGGTTTAATTGTCCTTGTTGCTCCATCATTGCTTGTTGTTGTGCTGCAGCCTCTTTTTTCTTATGTCTTTCTACGATGGCCATGTATTTACGGGTTTCTTTTAGATTTGTCATTTCCCGGATAATAGAAAAGTCTGAGTAATCCAATATTCCTTTTTCTAAAGCACCAGCAATTTGTTGGTATAGTTCAGTCCATTCTGCTTGTGTAGGACGAACTACTATTTTCATACCAAACTGACGAAGGGTAATATCTTTGTTTATCTGCCAGAATTTTACCGATCCGATACCTACAGAGTCTACATAACCTTCAATATCTCCCCTTCTGATAGCATTTTGAGTGAGAAGTAACAGGCTTTCTGATACGTGTTTTACCATTAACCTATCTGCTCCATAAAGGAAACCAAGGGCTGAATTAGCTCCCGCAGCTGCCATTTGCATGGTACCTACCAGAGCATCAGGAGAAGGAGTAGAAGCATCCACTCCTTCGTTCATACCGGTAAGTTGGCGCAGAATATTTATGAGGGTAAACACATTGTTTAGGTGACTGACCGCCTTTTCGTGTGTGCTATTATTTAGCGGTGTCACCGGTGCGTGAGTTCGGTTAGTACCATCAAGTCCTTTACTGGAATAAATGTAAGTACCTTTTTTGTAGTACAAATCCAATAAGTCTTTTGGAGTGGCTTTTTTACCTCCTTTTCCAAGGGTTATATCGGCCAGGGCATCCTGATCAATAGCAATACCATCCGGGATAATAGAAGCCATTAAGTGTTGAAACTGGTACCAACTGACATTTATAGCATCAAAAATAGGAAGGCAAGACTGCAGAACAGAATTGCTCATTCCGTTCAACATATTTGGATAAATAACATGAAGGGGAATTCTAGTTGCACACGGATTTTTCGGGTCCACTTCCATATCGGTAAGCATGCCATACTCATAAATGTATTCAGAGCCAATTATCCAACGCGATTCATAAACTACTTCGTATGTATCGCGTATGATAGATTGACCTTCTTTTTCTTTTACATTATTACCGGAAGAGTATAGTCGGCTATTACCCCTAGAATCACTTTTTTTAACGTAGGTGTTTTGGATATTTACTTTGTAATAAGATTTCAGAACAGATATTTTTTTGTCTCCAGCCGTTTGTAGCATGTCCGGAGTAAACATGAATCTGGTATCACCAGTTGGAATAGCACTGGCATGGTTCTCATAAATATCTTCATATTCTGCTTCTGTAAATTGGGTTCCTGCACTTATTTGGAATTCCTCAAAACTCATGTATTCAATGTAACCACCCCAAGGAACATCCTTAAAGTCCTCAGATTTGGAGTTTGCTATAATAGCTGTTTCTGGAGATATGCGTTTTATCTTTGTATTTCCGTACCGATCATTACGGGTTTCAACTACTTCAATTCCATAAATAACGCCATCCCGGTTGTACTCTTTTCTGACTTGCTCAAAATCGTTGTTATTCATGTGCATGTTAATGGCCATTTCCCCCTGCATGGCGAATTCATCCTTAATGGTCATATCCATGTGGATTTTTAAACCATCTGTATGATCAGGTAGAAGTTCTGGGTCGAAACCTAACTGTTCTGGGTTTAACTTAATACCCATTTCAGCCATCCATTCTTTATTGTCCATAATGGCTTTCATGGTGTGTTCCATATCCCTACGCATATCCAAGGCCAAAGGATCTATAGATTCAAGTTCTACATCATACCCGGTAGCAACAATTTTGTCAGTCATAATATTGACAAACTTATAAGCTAAATTCAGGACTTGCCAGTCAATATTTAGGAAGGTATCTTTACCAGGTTCATCTTCGTTCCAGACATCCATCCTTTTTTTATACCGGTCAATTTGCTGAAGACCTAAATAATAGTTAGCCAGGTTACGGTATTTAGCCTTGTCATTGGATAGAATTCTGAGGCCAAAACGACTAAAACTATTGTATATAGCTTTGTTGTATTGCAGAATGTACGCAGGGCTATCCTTTGTTTTTTTGTCTGCAAGAGGATCTGGAAATCCGTAAGGGGAGTTTGCTATTTTTGCCATTATTGTATTAGTTCTGAGTCTGTACCATTAACTGAATATTTTCTAAACCATGAAGACATATCAACTGTTTTTGTTGGTTGTTTTGCCTGTCCAAGGGTGGCCATAAGAGTAAAACCAAAGGCTACCGTAGGGTCATGTACCCGTATGTTACTCCTTCTAAATTCTAAAAGGTCTTTTACAAGCCGTTTAAACGGGATTAAATGACCATAACTGTTCACATAAGATTTAATTTGAATTAGATATTGCTGTATTACCGGTTCCACAGAAGCTACCCCTGTCGTATTTTGGGCACCAGTATTAGTAGTCCATGTTTCCTTTGGACGATATTTAATGAAATCACCATAGCCTCGTTCTGAAAGATGGTTCTTTAATCCAGGTTTGTTAATCTCTGGGAAAATAGAACATCCAAAGAAACGTATAGCCTTAATGGTTTCTTCCCACGATTCAACAGGATCATCAGCTCTATCTATATATTCCGCAATTGGGCGGTTGGTTTGCCATTTTACTTTCCCAACTTTGTATTCAAATCCGTTGCAATTTTCATCAGTGTATACTTCTTCAGCACTATCAAGGGTAATATCAAACATTTGGTAGATGTACATAGCCGTATCCGACTGGCGTTTGTCCACAGTCTCCAAACCCATATCCACGGGGTCTTGTCCGGCTCGGAAATATATATCATTTAAAGGCTTGTAAGTTTGTATGTCATGCCCGTTTTTATGGATTATAGAACCAACCTCTACCAAGTTTGTTTTATTGACATCTGTAGGAAGGTAGGCTATTCTCCATTTTCCTTTTGGATTTGGGTTGAATACTACTTTTGAATCACGGCCATTTGTCCAGTCGAAATCTCCTGTAGTAGTAGGATCTTTATATTGTAGTTCTTCCAGGCGTTTTGTAAGTACCAGGGCATTGAATTCACAGGAATCTCCATCGGCATAAAAGGCTTCTTCTTCAATGAAAGGGAACTTCCTCATTTCTGAGGTAAGATCATTTGGTTTATCTTTTAGTGCCCTTCTTTTATTTTCATAGTAGGCACGTGATCCAACAGCAGCATGATTTCCGTAGGTATTTACTAACCATATCCGTTGTTCTTCAGTAGGATGTTCAACTACAGGATACCCGTATTCATCATAAAATGTCCCTTCTAAAGCAGAAAGAAAATATTTGTATAGGCCAGATTCCGTTTGTCCATTTTCATCTTTATTAGTAAAATCAGATTCATCCCATATCTGCTTAAACTCTGCACCACCCTCATCCAATTCTTCAACAGTAGTAGACAAATACATTTTACCCCATATCTTACCATTCTTAAAAACGCATGGCTTTAATACCTTGTGTCTTTTATGTACATTAGCCTCCTCTGTGCTCGATGTTTTGCCGCATTCGTCAATAAACAAGCGGTATTTAGCAGATCCATCATAAGCCTTTTCTTTGGCTGGTTTATAATCAATAAAAGAACGAAGCTCTTCATTTTCATCTTGCTTCCTTTTTTTAGCACTTTTACCCCTGATAACATCCCTTCTAAAATCTAATCTCTTTTTAGGGTCCGTCCCAGAATTTGACTCTGGTTTGAAGAAGTCTGGTAAATCCTTCCAAGGTTCTATTAATTTTTCTTCAAATAACTGTCCAGCATCACTACCTGTCTTACTTTGAATACCACCAGAACGTTTCCCAGGAGGCTTAGAAATTTCTTCATACATCTCACATGCACCCCTGTAGGTCTTCCCCTGTCTTCTCATAGTCATTTCTACCATGCCGTAACAATTAGGGTCTTCAATACAGTATTGCCAGAAGTAAAATATTTTTCGGTCTGTATCGCGGTATTCAGCATATCCGGAATCTAATTTCCACCAACCGGTATAAAAATAATGTTTACCAGTCATGTAAACAGCTTTGCCATTGTTGAAAAACCAATAGCCGTTTATTCTTCGCTCCCATTCACGTAACATGAAAGCCTGACGTTGTGGATGGACATAATCAGGATTAATAGAAATTAGTTTATCTTCATCTTCTTTCCAGTCTTCCCACTCTTCAGGGAGTTCTGGACGAATCCATTTTTGTTCTTTTTTAGGCTTATCGAAATTGTCTATTAGATGTATTGGGGGCGTAGGAGGTATCCAACAAGGAACAGATTTCTCCTTGCTGTATTTAATATATTCTACCGTTCCTCCTAATATTTCCTCAAACATTTACGATACTTTGAAAACTTGTTTATGTATTGTTTCCGGTCTTACGCGTTCCACCTTTTCCTTTAAATCGGCATTATCCCCATAAAACTCCTTCTTGAACTTATCTAAATCCTGCTTTATTTTGTTGCACTCCTCCCGTAATTTCCCTTTTATGTTAGCAGCTTCCATAAGTTTCTTTTCATCTGTATTTACCAAGGGTTCAAGAAGAAGACTTATATACTCCCAGAACAACTGTTCATAAGTAACAATTTGTGTCCAGGTATAGTTATGAAGCATTTTTAAATAGCAAATTACCATTCTGTTTACTTCCTCATTACGCAATTCCATTAGTTCAGTCACATTTGCAGCAAATAACCCCGTTCTTTTGTTTCTTTCAAACCCGGCAGCATCGGCAGCAGCTTCTTTACGTTTTGACAGTTCAGAGGTTGAGTTCTTTACAAAAGGGCTTTCCGGGTCATAAGCATAAACTACATACCGTATTACATCGTTTCTGTCCGAATGAGGGTACATAGAAAACTCTATATGTTCCTGTAATTCCTTGAATTTATTGACTATATCCTGTCCTTTTTCTACGGTGTGGACGGGAATATGAAGTCTGTTAAAGTCGTTATTATCCATTTGTGTGTGTTAATTTGGAAATTAATTCAGTCAAAAATACATTTTTTTTGGAATAATTACTATATTAGCCCCAAAATGTACTGAAAAACGCTTATATCCTATGGCAAAGCTAATGACTAATAACCCCCCTACAGGTAAGAAATATTCTACCAATAAAGAGAATACCAAAGATTTTTCCAAGGTGTATACCACTGCTCAGAATAAGAATATGAGCAAACCAAGCGAATTTGGGAACGATACCAGGGCAAAAGCAGCAGCTATTAAAAAGGATTTAGGTAATGATAAACTACCAAGAGCACCATTTGGTAGCGAAGTTCATAAACAAGCAGTACATAAATCACTTGAAAATAAGGTTGCTAAAATTAAGTCTAATAATGCAGGTACCGGGACTACTCCGACCAGCAGAGCAGGAATAGATGCAGCTATTAAAAATGAAAAAACAGCAGCGGATAAATATGCAGCATCAGATGATATAAAAGAAGATGCAGTAGCCACAGCTAAAAAAAGGGCAGATGCAAAAAATCCAATATTTAAGAAATAACTACTGGCTTATTGGCCAATAGTTATTTCATTTGTTTGTGTAATATCATCATTTGTTGTGTAAACAAGTAGTAGTGTAAAGTCTTTATGAATTTTAGACGAATCTAAAAATTTATTTTTATCCATAATTCCAAATTCAAATCCACCAGTTTTAAGTTCCTTTTTTACAGTAGATTTATCAAAAACAATAATAACCCAATCTTCTTTTAAAGGCTCTCTATCATCTGGATAAAAAGCAATCTGGAAGTCTTTTACTTTTCCTGGAGCATAGAAGTGAACACTACCATTTATGTGTGAGTCTTTTGTAAGAATAAGGTCTATATAACAATCCTTCTTATATTTACGATACACAGTACTACCGGCACTATCCGGTAGTTCCACAAACAAATACTCTTCTCCATGAAGATCTACTGACGGTTTATCTTGAGCAATACAGTTGAAAGCAAATAAGACAAGTAATATGGCGATTATGGTTTTCATAGTTCAATTATTTAGCGTATCCAATTTTAATTGTTTTTGTTCCGTTGCCATATACTACGTTGGCTATGACAAGTTTTTCACCTGTTTGTACAAGACCGAAATCTTCAGGTAGGTCAACTATTAATTCTACATTTTCCTGTTCTGATTTAACAGCAGGGTTAGAAGGTTTTTCTGCCTTTGTTGGAAGTTGTGATACGATTATTGAACCTGTACCCAATGCGATAAAAACCGCTGCAATAATGATGATCTTTTTCATAGTTTTAGATGTTTAGTTTAACTTATACTACTATAACGTATGTAAGATATAAAAAGTTGTTATTTATTTAATATTTATTTTTACTTTCTTTTTTCGTGGTATTACTTTGCTGATTTTCAGAAGGTAGTTATCACCTTTATGTTCAAAAAGTAATGATGCTAAACCATATTCTTTATATCTTGATAGGATGGAATCACCTATTTTGTCTATGCCAAGTTGTTTCCAGAGTATTTCAGCCTCAGAGTCGGTTACTTTATTCATTTGTTGGACTGTAAAAAGGACTTTAATTTTTTAGCTTTTATAGTTTTTGCCATAAAGCAAACAGAGATAGCCATGTCAATGGTTAGAAAGTATAATCCAGGTTTAGCCCAAAGAGATTTATGCCGGTGGTTCCAAGATTTAGGAAAGAACTTTTCTTGATGTGACACTTCTATAATGTCAAAATAATCTACATCTTTTTCAGCATTATTATGAAGTTGATTTTTTACCCAACGAGAATATTGTGTTGGGTTATAGCCAGCCCTTTTATAAACATCCAAAGAACATACGAATCTTTTTCCATCCTGTTCTACAATTTCAATCATGGACTCAAATGTACATACAAATTAATCAACGACAAAACTGTCGAGCCGTTTTTTGCCAAATATCTATCATTACCCCGTATTTTAGCAGAAAATACACACAAATAGTAATACTATGAACACAGAAACAGAAACTTTAACCCAAACCACAGAGGCGGTCATAACACCACCTACTGAGTCTGTACCGTTTACCATAATGGATAAACCGCCAGTTCACAAAGAAACTCCAGCGGCTACTACCACTACAGAAACGACTATAAGTACTCCTGTTACCACTACTACACCAGAATTAAATCAGGATGGAACGGTTAAAGAAACTACCACTACTACTTCAACTCAAACTACAGATACACCTGCAACTCCTGCAGCCCAACCAATAGAATTAACTTCTGATCAACTAGCACCTATTTTGTCCGATGCGACAGAAGGGTTTGTTAACAATGTTGAGGAACTACACTCTATTATTGAAGCCAATAAGAGTATGCAATTACGATTACAGGAACTAGAAAAAAATCCTGTAGGAGTCTTTAAAGATCCACAACAAGCAGCTATTGCCAAGTTTCTACTTGATTACAAAGGGGGTGATTTCCATACCGGTATTCAAACTTACGCGAAACTACAGTCTTTGGATATTCCAAATATGAAAGCAGAAGATGCTCTAAGAGAATCTTATATAATGGATAAGTCTCAGGTCGGAATTTCGCGAACCGATGCCGAAGCTATGTTCAGTATTGAATTTGATAAGAAGTACGGAGAATACGGTGAACACGCAGAGAAGTTCATTAATGCAGATGCCTATGAAGCAAAAAGGAAACTTGATGCTGCTAAACAGACTTTCACGGCAGAAAAACCGGCAGATAGCCAGGTTGTAGCCAAAGAACAAGCTGCCACAGAAGCAAGACAGCGTTTTGAACAAGACGTAGAAAAAGCAACAACAGGTTTTAAAAGCCTAACTTTTGCTGAGTTAACCGAAAATCCAGCCAATGACTTCACTTTTGAAGTCGAAAATCCAGCCGAAATAGCAGATGCTATGAATGATTACCAAGGATGGTTCAACAGTAGATACGGTGCCGAAAATGGCGGTTTTAATACCGAACAGATGAAGCAGGATTTGACATTGATTCAAAACTATGGTAGGATTTCACAAGAGCTGTTTAACCACGGAAGGGTATTAGGGAAAGAAGAAGCCATTATGGAGCGAAATAACATTCCTAATAGAAATGATGCTGCCATTTCCCAACATGCAGGAGACGGAAGTATCCCTCAAAGCATGGAAGAGGCACTTAAAAACGCCAAAATTTCAAATCACAAACCATCTTAAACATCTAAAAAGATACAATCATGAGTATACAAGCATTCGCAAGTACATTAGGAGCCACAGACGCAATTGTCTCAGGGTTTGACCTTATGCACATGCCAGAGGTATTTCGCCAATTAGTCGGCCAATATCCATTACAAAAAGACCTCCAATTCTTAGAAGAAATGGGAGCCTCAGAAGAGGTAAAACAAACGTCATTTTCATGGCAGGAAGAAAACCGTATAAATGCACCTTTCACAGTGGCTTCAAAATCCACAGTAGTAGGTCCTGGCACTACGGTAAGAATTACCCTGGCTGCTGAAGATCATTACAGCAATGGACTTTATTCTTCTGTTCGTGTAAACGACCGGGTAGAATTTAGAAATGGAGCAAAAGGATTGGTAATAGCCAAAAACACTACAGTCGCTTCTGCACATACTATTGATGTACAAAGAGTAAATACTAACTACGATGTAGTAGCCGCTGCAGTAGCAGGACAAAAAGTAGCCATCATGTCTTCTGGTTTTGCAGAAGGAGGTACCGGTTATTCTGAGTCTATTTTACCAGTATTGACAACTTTTACTGCTAAATGTCAGATTATCAGAGAAACATTCAAGGTGACCACTTCGGAACAAACCAATAAATCATGGGTTAGTTTTGTGTGGCCAGCAGGAATGCCAAACGCAGGTTCAGACGGTGGTTTCTACTTCATTAAAGCTGAAGGAGATACTTATGATAGGTATAACCTACGTAGGGAACTTGGTCTATTAACCAATGATGAAGATGATGGGTTATTGGTAATAGGTTCGGATCCGGCTATACGTCAAACAAGAGGGTTTATTCCTCACGTAAAACGTTATGGCGAATTAATGGATTATGTTTCTAAACCATCAATGGGAACATTTGAAACATTCCAGAGACTATTGAATAAGAACTTTAGCGAAAAAGATGTCATGGGTATCATGGGTCTGGAATTCGGTATGGAACTTACTTCATTTGGAACGGATCTTATGAAAAATGGAGGTGTCCTTTACAATTCAAGTACAGGTGCCAAAATGGATTCATTGGGCCTTGGGTTTAACCAATACTCTTTTGCAACAGGTTATAATTTCCACATGAAAGGAATGGCTGCACTTAATCATGCAGACACTACTGGATTGACTGGATTTACTTATCCTTCCTTGTGTATTATCTGTCCTACAGGCAACAAAAAAGCAATTGTAGATGGTACTGCTAAACAAGTAGCACCTATCACAATTCGTTGGAAAAAAGTAGTAGGCGGTGGTGCTCAAGACGGTGGAGTAAACGGTCGTTACAAAATGTGGTATACTGGTGCAGGTGCCGATATACCTACCAACGATGTATTATCTCGTCAACTTAATATTGCAGCTGAAGAAGGTATGCAAGTTATGGGAGCAAAAAGATTTATCTACTGCTCAAAAGTAGCATAGTTTATACAGCAGGGAGAATATTTCTCCCTGCTTATTTTATTTTAAACATTAAAAACAAAAATACACATGACACAGGAAGCAACACAACCACAACTAAGTAGAGCAATGACCCCTAAAAAAATACAACCAGGGGAAATAAAGAAATTTAAACTTCTCAATGCAGGATCATTAGATACACTTACAGGAGAGGCTTCTTATAATTCAGGAGCTACTTTTGAAGGAATATCTACGGTATGGGATGTAGAAAAAAAAGAACTGGTAATCATAAAAAACATTACCGGCAAACGAGTAGTTTCTGATAAAGAAGGAAAGAAAATAACAGAAGAGATAGTATCTCCTGTAGAATTTGATAACTCTGGAGTATTGCGCGTGGATTACAGACAACCAGAAACATATCTTTTTGCTGTTCGAGACAACAGAAATCTAAACAATCCTTTCCGGGATAAAAATGTGGAAGCTGTTTGGTACGAAGTGCTGGAAGAAAACATCAAAGAAAGAGAGCAGTTCCGTAATAATCTGGAATATGATGCCATGACTTTGTGTAGAAGCAACGACACAAAGGCTATTTTGGCCATTGCAAAAGTACTGGCCGAAAAGAAACTTATAGACATTAATCTTAACGGTCCAGTGAAGGACATTCGTTGGGAAATGGAAAAATGCTGTAAGATAAATCCTTCGGAGGTTATCAGAGCAAGTAAAGAAAAACTACCCATCCTTAAACTTGATATCCAAGATGCTGTGAAATACGGAGAAATGGAGTATCAACATGATGGGAATGTTTGGGTATGGTCTAAAAAATATGGTGAAGAAGCCAACATACATAAAATAACTCCAGGAGAAGATCCTTTGGAAGCACTGGCAACATTTGTACTGACCGAAAAAGAGGCAATGGCAAAGAAACCAAAAGAAGAGAGAGTAGAAACACTCTACGAAAAAATCAAAGATACCCTCAAGGAGCTTTCAGTTGAAGCTGACTAACGGGTTGTGTGTGTTGCCGGATAACTTCGGTTGTCCGGTTTTTTTAAACTTTAAACATAAATAACCGTGGCATTAGTTATAAACATAGTAAAAGACTCTATCAACGATGCAGGTACAGAACTGAACCTAAGAGACGATACTGGCTTATACGATGTCAGTGACAATCCGGGTGGTTATGGTAGCCCAAATCCAAATAGAAATCAAGTATCAATAATCCTTCTTGGATATAATAAAAGACAAGATGAAGGAGATGTAGCTTTAACTTTCCAAAACTACAGCCCTACAGTAGATTCTACTTTTGTAGTGAATTTATATAAAGAAGGTTGGTATCAGATCAAATCCTATGGGTTGCGATTATATAGTGTAAACACGTCTTTTGATATTTCAGAAGCTGTTTATGATACTACTACAAGCACCATAAGAAAAATACTTACCAAATCAGGAAGTGGGCCATATACCTATACTTATGAGGTAATTACTTCCGATATTCTCAATACCGATGCTGTTACTACTGCCTATGCTTCTGTTTTAAACACATTAGTTTTGGAGGCTTTATGCAAATGCCATGCTTCAGCTAATAAGAATTTCTTTAACAACGCAAGTCCGGTAACAAATACCACTGAAATAAATACTGATACTAATTTCCAAACTTATCTAAAAATAGATGCTTATCTAAAAAGCATTAAATATAGTTTTGGATTTGCCAGTTATACCCAGGCGCAGCTTAAAGTTGAACAAGCTGAAAAAATATGTGATTGTATAGATGATAATTGTGACTGCTAATGGGATGTACATGTCAAGATTCGTGTAATTGTTCTGGCAGTGAAAACATAGTTCAAATCATTGGTCAGAAAGGAGAAAAGGGAGATAACGGCTCTACCCCTACTATACAATCTGGGAGTACCACTACTTTGGCTCCAGGGGCAAGTGCTCTTGTGGTTTTGGTAAACAATGGTAATAACTCTTATACTTATAATTTTTCTATTCCTGCCGGTGTTGCGGGGTCTAATGGATCTAATGGTACCAATGGTTGGAGTCCTGTATTAGCAGTTGTTACAGACAGCGCAAGAAGGGTACTTCAAATAGTATCATGGACAGGAGGTACCGGTACACCTCCATCTTCAACTAATCAATTTATTAGAGCTGTTGGTATTGTATCCAGCGCAGCAGCAGCAGTGGATATAAGGGGAGCAGCCGGAGCATCTGCTACAGGAGGTGTTCCTATAGGGTGCTCTGTGGAATATGGAGGAGTAACCGATCTTAATCCAGATCCAGACACAGGCGCAATATATTTTATAGAAG
>Ga0134121_10002661_pt1 | contig 15286 bp, 13 predicted proteins | sample KB301_FD_96463 | JGI IMG/M metagenome (GOLD analysis project Ga0134121, IMG submission 96463) | Terrestrial soil microbial communities without Nitrogen fertilizer from Kellogg Biological Station, Michigan, USA - KB3-0-1 | ecosystem: Environmental > Terrestrial > Soil > Unclassified ... | reverse complement strand
TCGCGTCGACGACCATGGTGCCGAGCTCCGTCGACAGATTCTTCGACCCGACCACCGCGAGATAATCCGGACCGCCGCCAGGCAGGTCGTCCGCGCGGCCACGACCAATCATGTCGATGTTGATCTGCGCGACGATCGATTCGATCGGAACGGTCGGGTGCTGCGTGAAGTAGCTCGAGCCGGAGAGGCCGACTTCTTCGCCCGTGTGCCAGACGAAGATCACGGACCGTTTGGGTTTCTGTTTTGCGGTGGCCAGCGCTTCCGCAATCTCGAGCACGGCCATCGAGCCCGAGCCGTCGTCGTCCGCACCGTTGTTCACCGAATCCATGCGCGCCGGACCCATCGTCTTTCGGATCTCGGCGATGTTCACGCTCTCGCGCGCCTTGCGCTGCATCGCGCTGTCGGCCGCGACCACCGTCTTGCCGTCGGCCATGCGCTGCGCATAGAGCGAGATCTCGTAGGCGTGGAGCGAGTCGTGATCAACCGCGCGGGGCGCATTGGGGTTGTGGTCGTTGTGCGCGCCAATCGCGACGAATTCGTTCTTCAGCACGGGATCGCTGCCACGCAGGATGGCGACCACGTTCCGCGCGTACGTCGGCGTTTCCTGCGACACCACGACAACGCGGCCGCTCGCGATTTTGCCGGCCGCGCCAGGCTGAACGCCCGCGAGCGGCACGCCCATCAGTTGCTCGGCGGCCGCGCGGGAAATCCGGAGATTCACAGGCGCACTCGCCGCACCCAGCATCTGGCCAGGCTCCGGCGTGCCAGGCATTTGCGGTGCGGCGGCGCCATTGTTTGTCGACCGGGCCGGCGGCTTGCCGAGTGCGTCGCGCTGGGCCTGCGGCATCTCGTCGAGGTCGATCGTTGCAACCGCGACTGCGCCGGTGAAGTGCGTCGGCGGAATCAGCGCAACCGCGCCCCCGCGTCCACCGCGTCCTCCACCGCCACCGCCACCGCCACCACGTCCTCCTGCAGCTCCAGGCGCTCCGTTTGCGCCCCCGCGTCCAGCTCCGGCAGCGCCGCCGCCGCCACCACCACCGCGACCTCCTCGTCCGAACTGGTTGCCGGACGGCGCGTTCGCGTTCGGACTCAGAATCACGAAGCGGCCGACTGCGAGCGCGGTCGAGATCTCCTGCGTGGTGTCACCCGCGATGCCACCATAGATCACCTGCACATTCTGGAACGACGCCTCGGTCGCAGCCGCTGGCGCGAAATCCGCGCCGAAACGCAGTTGCTGGCCGCCGGCGGAGAGCTGTGAGGCGGAGCTCGCGTACCGGTAGCCGAACGGGAGCGCCTGGAAGTACGTGCCGTTATCGCCCGCAGGCTCGAGCCCCAGCCGCTTGAGCTCCGAAGCGATGTAATCCGTGCCCTTCTGATTGCCGAGGGTGCCGGCCGCCCGGCCCGCCATCGAATCATCGGCAAACTGGTAGAGGCGGGTCCGGAGATCGCGCTCCGTGATCTCAGGCGCGGTCGGCCGGGGCGCGATTTTCATGGGGTTTCCGTACTGGTTCACGGACCCCTTTTCGCCCTGCGACCACGCGGAAGACGATGCCAGCGCAACCAGCGCCACGCCCGACAGCACATGCCTGTTGATCACAAATATTTCCTCGGGTAACAAGAGAACATTGAGAGAGCTGCGCCCTGAACTACGCGCTCGCCGGCCTCAGCGTGGATGCCGCTGCCACGCGAGCACCACCGACGTCGTCGGTACAGATGGCGTCCACGCCAAGCTTCACAAGCCGCGCGATATCGAATGGATCATTTGCCGTCCAGACAATGACTTGGCCGCCTGCGCCGTGGACCTCCTGCACGAGCTCATCATCCACGAAGCCACGCTCGGGCCAGAGGATGCTCGCCCCGGCGGATCGAAGCGCATGGCTGGTGTCGACGAGGCGGCTGACGAGGAGAATGCCTCGCGGAACGCTCGGCGCCAGCTCCGCGGCCCGCGCGACAACACGGTGATCGAAAGCGTGCACCGCACAGCGCCCGGCGTGCGCGGCGAGCAGGGGAAGCGCGTGTTCGACCACCCCGGCGCCCTTGAGCTCGCAGTAGACGGTGAGCCGGCTTCCCACGAGCTCGAGCACTTCCTCGAGCGTCGGAATCGCGTTCCCGCCGGGCAGGGTGAGCCGCCGCATTTCCTTGAGCGTCAGCGCGCTGATCGGCCGCCACGCAAGGTCCGGCGCGCGGGCGCACGGCTTGGGGACGGGATCGTGATGTACCACCACGGCACCGTCAGCCGTCTTGTGAACGTCCAACTCTATGCCGTTTGCTCCCAGTTCCAGCGCGCGCGCGAACGCCGCGATCGTGTTCTCCGGCGCCTCACGGGAGGCGCCGCGGTGGGCGACGATTTCGGGACGTGGCATGGCATTAACATTGCCGTTCGACCCACCGTCTCTCTACTGGCAGCCTGATGCACCCTGACGCCAACGCGGCGGAACTCGCCGCGGACATCGAGCTCATCAAGCGATGGCGCGATGGAGACGAGAAGGGGGCTCGGGCGCTGGTGGAGCGTCACGCCCAGGCCCTGTCGCGATTCGCGGCGAGCCAGGGTGTACGAGATGAGGTGGACGAGCTGGTGCAGGACACGTTCGTTCGGGCGTTCGCGGCAATCGACACGTTTCGGGCCGACAGCTCGTTCCGGACGTGGCTGTTTACAATCGAACGGCGGCTGATTCTGGACCGGCGCCGGGCATTTCGGCGGCGCAAGGATGACAGCGAGGTGGACGAGCGGGACGCGGCAACGGCGTACGATTCGCTCGATACGCTCGTAGCCGAGGAAACGGCGCAGCGGATCCGCGATGCGATCGCGAGGTTGTCGCCGATGCAGCGGGATGTGTTCACACTGCGTTTAACGGAAGGGTTGTCATACAAGGAAATCGCCGAGGTCCTCGGCAGTACGGAAGGTGCGGCCCGCGTGCACTATCACAACGCGGTACAAGCAGTGAGGGAATTGCTCGATGACGATGCGAAACTTTGATCGCGGGGAATTGCTGGACCGCCTGCCCGATTACGATCGCGGCACGCTCTCCGATATGGAGCGGCGCGCGATTGACGCGGCACTGGCGTCCGACCCCACCATGGCGCGCGAGCTGGAGCTCATCCGGCTCGCGCGCGCGGCGCTGGCTGTTCGTGATCCGGCCGTCGATACCGACCGCATCGTTGCCGCGATTCCGCGGCCGGTGCGGACTCGTCGCGCGACCGGTATCGGCCGCTGGAGTGTGGCGGCATCCATCGCGACGCTCATCGTCGGTGGCGCATCGCTCGTGGTCGTGAAGCAGCAGTTCGCGACCCGGAATGATTCCGCGGTGGTCAGCGAGTCACTGCAGGTCGCGTCGGCGAATGGTGCCGCGCAGCCGATCGCGACATCGTTCGGGTACGATCTATCGGAGCTTGGCGCGGATGATCTCGCGCAGGTGATGGCGGAAATGGAGAAATTCGACGGCATGCCCGCGGCGACCCATGTCGCGCGCGCGGTGGTGCCGGTAGCGGAGGGTGGAAAGTGATTCGTCCATTGCGAACGATCGCGGTTGCAGCCACGCTGCTCGCGCCCGTGCTTGCCGCCGCGCAACGGGGCGCCGGTCGCGCGAACCGTCTGAACGGACCGCCGGGAGGCATGCCCCCCGAGCAACAGATCGCGCGCATGCTGAACCAGCGTCTCGAGCTGTCCGACGCGCAGCTTCCGAAGATGCAGGAGACGCTCCGCCACTTTCAGGCGCGCCGCAGTGCGCTGGGCGCCGAGGAAGTGCAGATGCGGCGTTCGATGCGCGACATGATCTGCAGCGGCGATACCACGCGCGGCGCCGAAATGACCAAGCTGCTGGACCAGTGGTACGATGTTGGCCGTCGCCGTTTGCAGATGCAGGAAGAGGAACAGCGAGAGCTCAGCGCGTTCCTCACGCCATATCAGCGCGCGAAATACATCGGATTCGAGGAACAGTTCAGCCGGGTGATAGAAGACCGCCTTGCAGGCCGCGGTGGACGCGGCGGCGCGCCCGGCGATGGACAGGATCCACGTGCGGCGCGACAGGGGCGTGCAGGACGCCAACAGGGCGGCCCACCACCCGACGGCGTGATGATGCCGCGTGGCGGACGGCAAGGACCGCCGCCGGACGCGTGCGGGCCGCCGCCCGAGGGACCGCAAAGAATGCCCGAATAACCGATTACCCGAATACCCGATTGACCGAATACCCGATTGGCGAATGCCGGTCGGGTATTTTGCTTTCAATCTGTTAGTTTGCACGGCCAGCGCCCGGGTGGCGGAACTGGTAGACGCAGGGGACTCAAAATCCCCCGTCCGCAAGGATGTACGAGTTCGAGTCTCGTCCTGGGCATCACACAAAACTCCAACAGCCATGCCGGGCCGTCATTTCCTCTTCGTTCCGGGGCCCACCAATGTCCCCGACCGCGTCCTTCGCGCCATGCACCGCGCGATGGAGGACCATCGTTCGCCCACGTTCCCGCTCATTCTGCGGGACATCCTCGACCGCTTGCCGAAAGTTCTCGGCATGTCATCGGGCCGGGCATTCGTGTTTGCCGCGACGGGCACCGGAATGTGGGAGGCTTCGCTCGTCAACACGCTGAACAGCGGCGCGCGCGTGCTGGCGCCGCGGTATGGCCAATTCGCGCATCTCTTCATCAGCAGCGCGACGCGCCTCGGTTACAAGGTCGACACGCTCGAAAGCCCGTGGGGCCTGCCGGCCCAGCCGTCGGCGATCCACGATGCGCTTGCGCGCGACAAGGAGCATTCCATTCAGGCCGTGCTCGTCGTGCACAACGAGACGTCCACGGGCGTGACGTCCGATCTCGCCGCGGTGCGCCGTGCGATCGATGACGCGAAGCATCCGGCGTTGCTCATCGTCGACGGCGTCAGCAGCATCGGCTCGCTCGCGTTCAGGATGGACGAGTGGAAAGTCGACGTTGCACTCGCCGGGTCGCAGAAGGGATTCATGATGCCCGCCGGCCTGGGCATTCTCGGCATGAGCCAGAAGGCACTCGCGCGAGTCGACGCGGCGACGTCGCCGCGGGCGTTCTTCGACCTTCGCGACATGATCAAGCAGAACGACACGGGCTACACACCGTACACGCCCGCGCTCTCGCTGCTGTTCGGCCTGCAGGAATCGCTGAACATGCTGTTCGAGGAAGGCCTCGAGAATGTCGCGGCGCGCCATGCGCATCTCGCCAGCGGTGTGCGCGCGGCGGTCGCTGCATGGAATCTCGAGCTCTGCTGCCGCGACGCGTCGTCGCATTCGAACACGGTGAGCGCGATCATGCTCCCGGGCGGCGAAGCGCCGAAGGTCATTCGGCGTGCGTACGACAAGTACCAGCTCTCCCTCGGCGCGGGCCTGGGTGACGTGGCGGGCAAACTGTTCCGGATCGGGCACTTGGGCGATCTCAATCCGCTCATGCTCATGGCGGCGCTCGGAGGGACCGAGATGGCGCTGCGCGATTGCGGAATTGACATCAAGCCCGGCGCCGGTCTCGCCGCGGCGCAGGACGTCTTTCGGCGTGACGCTGTGCAGGCTCAGAAACTGGCGGCGGACTAACTTTCCCGGCTATGGCCGATTACAAACGCTCCACAATTCCCAAGCAAGGCGACCGCATCGGGTACCGCAACGATGAGCTGGTCGTGCCTGACAATCCGATCATTCCGTTCATCGAAGGCGATGGAACGGGTCCCGACATCTGGCGCGCGTCCCAGCGAGTGTTCGACGCTGCGGTACAAAAGGCTTTCGGCGGCAAGCGTCGCATTGCGTGGATGGAAGTGTTCGCCGGCGAGAAGGCCAATGCGCAGTTCGGCGAGTGGCTTCCCGCCGAAACCGTGCAGGCGTTTGGTGAGTTCCGGGTGGGAATCAAGGGTCCGCTCACGACGCCGGTCGGCACGGGCATCCGCTCGCTGAACGTTGCGCTCCGCCAGGAGCTCGAGCTCTATGCGTGCATCCGCCCGGTCCGCTACTTCAAGGGCGTGGGCGCTCCGCTCAAGACACCGGAAAAGCTGGACGTCGTGATCTTCCGTGAAAACATCGAAGACCTCTACGCCGGCATCGAGTTCAAGGCAGGAACGCTCGAAGCGGAGAAACTTCGCGCGTTCGTGCAGAAAGAGTTCGGCAAGACGATCCGCGAGGGCTCGGCTATCGGACTCAAGCCCATGTCGGCGTTCGGCTCGAAGCGCCTCATTGCGATGGCGCTCAAGTTTGCCATCAAGTCGGGCCGGAAGTCCGTGACCATGATGCACAAGGGCAACATCATGAAGTTCACGGAAGGTGCGTTCCGCGACTGGGGGTACGAGCTGGCGAAGGAGAAGTTTGCGGACACGGTCGTCACCGAAGCGCAGGTGGCGGAGCAGGGCGGGACCGCACCGGCGGGACGCGTGCTGCTCAATGACCGCATCGCGGACTCCATGTTCCAGCAGATTCTGCTCCGGCCGGACGAGTACTCGGTCATCGCGACGCCGAATCTGAATGGCGACTACATCTCGGACGCCGCGGCGGCCGAAGTGGGTGGACTCGGCATTGCGCCGGGCGGCAACGTGGGCGACGGTGTTGCCGTGTTCGAAGCGACGCACGGCACCGCGCCGAAGTACGCGGGCAAGGACAAGATCAATCCGGGCAGCGTCATTCTTTCGGGAGTGATGATGCTCGAGCATCTCGGATGGGATGACGCAGCAAAACTGATCGTGCGCGGCATGGAGAGCGCGATCGGCGCGGGCACAGTGACGTACGACCTGGCGCGGCAGATGCCGGGAGCGCGCGAAGTGAAAACATCGGAATTTGCTGACGCGATCATCGGCGCGATGAACGCCTGACCACCATCACCGAACGACATGCCGCTCACTATCACCGCCAAGGTTGCGGAACCTGCATCGTTTCGCGGCCCGTTGCTCGCCATCGCCCTCCCGGGCGATTCGAAATCCGTTCCGCGCTCGTTGCGCGCGCTCGACCGCGTCTACGGCGGCCAGATTGCCGCGGCGCTCAGGACGCGCGCATTTCGCGGTGGGAAGGATGAGACCTACACGCTGACACAGGGCACGCGGCGCGCAGCGTCACGCCTCCTGCTGGTCGGCCTGGGCGCCGCGCAGAGCGTCGCCGCCGTGCGTCGCGCCGCCGCACTCGCGGCGCGCACCGCGCACCGGCAGGGTGTGGGCGAGCTCGGGTTCTTCGTCGGCGCGCTCTCCGCGGAAGAAGCGGAAGCGGCAGCGGTCGGCCTGTCGCTCGGCGCGTGGGAATACACGGAGACCAAGACCGCACCGCCACAGGCAGATCGTCGCGCGCCCCTCACGAAGGCGACCGTGCTGTCGTCGGGAAGCCCCGGGGATTTGCGACAGGGAGTCGCCGCAGGCAACGATCTCGCTGCCGGATATGCGGTGACGCGGCACCTCGCAATGTTGCCGCCCAACATCTGCACGCCGGATTATCTCGCGCAGACGGGACGCGACATCGCCAAGCGTCATGGCATGAAGGTCACCGTGCTCGGCCGCACGGAGCTCACGAAGCTAAAGATGGGTGCGTTCCTTGCGGTTGCGCAGGGAACGTCGCAGGACCCGAAGCTTGTGGCGCTCGAGTACAACGGCGGCAAGGGCGCGCCAGTTGTACTGATCGGCAAAGGCTTGTGCTTCGACACCGGCGGCATTTCGATCAAGCCGGCGGAGCGCATGGAGATGATGAAGTTCGACATGTGCGGCGCAGCCGGCGTGTTGGGCGCCATGGAAGCGATCGGGCGTTTGGGGCTCGCGATCAACGTGGTCGGCATCATCGGTGCAACGACCAACATGCCGTCGGGCGAAGCGTACAAGCCCGGCGACGTGCTCACAGCCATGAGCGGCAAGACGATCGAAGTCGTGAACACGGATGCGGAAGGCCGCCTCGTGCTCGCCGACCTGCTCTCGTATGCGCGCCGCTTCAAGCCGTCGGCGGTGATCAACGCGGCAACGCTGACCGGCGCGTGCGTCGTGGCGCTCGGCAATACCGCGACGGGCGTCATGGGGAACACCCAGGCCCTCGTGGATGAAGTGCTGGTCGCCTCACGCCGTGCGCATGAGCCGGGCTGGCAACTTCCGCTCTGGGATGAGTACAAGGAGCTCATCAAGTCGGACGTCGCCGACATGAAGAACTCGGGTGGACGGGCGGCCGGCACCATCACGGCGGCGTTGCTGCTCGCCGAGTTCGCCGATGAATATCCCTGGGTGCACCTCGACGTCGCGGGAACCGCGTATTCGGAAACCGACCTCGTCATCATGCCCAAGGGTCCAACGGGAACGCCGATGGGCACGTTCGTGGAGTTCGTGCGCGCCCGTACGCGCTGACCGTGTGCGGCTGAGCGTCTTCGTCGCCGCGCTGATCTGCGCGACGTCGCTCGGCGCGCAGCAGGTTCCCCCGCCGGATTCGGCGCGCGCCGACACGAGCGCGCGTGCCCGCGTCGTGCGGGACAGCGTTAAGCTTCCGCTGCCGCTCGCCGACGCGCCTGCGTCGGCCGGCAAACCGATTCGCTGGTCAGGCGACGAGCTCTTTCAGAACATGGCGCTGAACGTCGCCGAGCTGATCGCGCGCATTCCCGGCGCGATGATGCTCAGATCCGGATACATGCTCGCGCCGCAGACAATCACCTGGTTCGGTGAGCCGGGACGTGTGCGCGTGTTCATGGATGGCGTCGAGCTCGATGCGCTCGACCGACGGGAAGGGCTCGTGCGCGATCTTGGCGCGATTCACCTGTGGGATCTCGAAGAAGTGCTGGCGGAGCCCACACCGGCGGAGCTTCGCGTGTATTTGCGCACGCGGCGCGTTACGCGCACGGCGCCCGAGACGCGGGTCGACGTACTGACGGGGGACCAGGAAACGAACATCTACCGCGGGTTCTACGGGCGCAGATATCAGAGCGGGTTGGGGTTTCAGTTCGGTTTCCAGCAATTCACCACGCAGTTCGGTCGCTCAGCCGGCGACGGCGATGCGCTGTCACTCATGGGTCGCGTTGGATTCGCGAGGCACAACTGGTCCGGCGACATCTTTGGCGTGAGAGACCGCCGCACGCGAAACGCGACGGCGCGCGAAGACATTCCGGGCGGCATTCCGGCGCTGACGTCCGCGAATGCGCTGGTCACGCTCCGCGTCGCATACAACAGTCCGGCGGGCACTGCGCCGTGGCTGCAATTGATTGCGTCCCGCAACGGCTTTCACGAAGAGACACCCGCACCTACCACGGACGCGCGTTTCGGCACCTTTCCCGCCGACACTGTCGACACCAGCGCCGTGCGCATGCAGTACGTGGCAACCGGCGGCATTTCGCGCGGCGGCGTGAAACTGACGGGTCTCGTGCGTTACAAGCACTTCGATTCCGTGGATGTGTTCACGCCCGCCGTGCGCGCGCTTTGGCAAGGAAAGGCGGTCGGCATTTCTGCGTCGGTCGAGCGAAACGCCGACGACTCGCTCATGCGTAGCGACGCAGAATTACGACTGCAGCCGTTCCAGCGACTCGCGCTCAGCCTGGCTGCCAGCGCGCGCACGCCGTTCGACTCCGCCGGAGGGCGCTCGCAACTCTTCGGGCGCGCGCAAGCCGAGATTAGCGTGGGCCGCTGGATGTTCAGCGGCGGAGCGATCTACCGCGACACGGTCGCTACCCCCGCGCCCGTCGTCTTCGCGCGGGGAATTGATGTGTCCCTGTTGCCGGCCGAGGTCGGCGGGATCGTCGAAGCTGCCGGTCCCGTCTATCGCGCCATCCGGTTCAGCGGGCAATCGACGCTGTGGCAATCGGAGCGGGTGTACCGTCCGCAGGCAGAAATTCGCGCGAGTCTCGGCCTCGATACAGAATGGCGAAAGCGCTTTCCGCACGGCGATTTCACGATCCGTGCATACGGGATCGTCGAGCACCGAGGCGCGTTGCTGGTCCCAACGGCAGACACGCCGACGCTGCTCCCGGCGGCAACGGTGTTCTCGTCCAATCTCGAGATCCGGATCAAAACCGCCACCATCATGTGGCAGTTCCGAAATCTCCTGGGCCTGCCGTACCAGACCATCCCGGGTTACTCCATGCCGTCCCGAATCAACTTGTACGGCGTCCGATGGAATTTCTTCAACTAGCTTCTCGCGCTCCTACCGTAACTCTCTGTAACACCGTACTTTAGACGGCTATGCTTCGCTCGATGACGGGGTTCGGAACGGCCGATGGCGACGTCGGGAACGCACGCATTGTCGTCGAGGTCCGTTCCGTCAACCACCGGTTCTTCAATCCGTCGATCAAGCTCCCTTCGGTGCTCGCGCGCTGGGAAGGTGACGTGCGCGAAGCACTGAGGAAGCACGTCGCACGCGGACACGTCTCGTGCACGGCACGCCTCGAGCGGCGTGAGGCTGCGGCCGCGGGCATCGATGAGCAGGCGTTCGCGCGGGCCGTCGAGCAGTTGCGCGCGCTCAGCGAGCGGCACCAGCTCGGCGAATCTCTCGACACGGCAACCATTCTCCGAATGCCCGGCGTCATCGCGGGCGCTCCGGAAGAGATCGTTGTCGAGTCGCCGGACACGTTCCTCGCAATCGTCGACGCCGCCGCGGAAGCGCTCACGAAAATGCGTCTCGCCGAGGGCCTGCGCATGGGCGCAATCGTGTCGGAGCGAGTCGCGCTCGTGCAGGAGCACCTTGCACGCATTGGAAAGCGCGCACCAGAGCGCATCATCGCGCACCGGGAAAAGTTGCGCGCGAACCTGCAGGAGCTCGCGGGCGGCATCGCCGTCGACCCGCAGCGCCTGGCAATGGAAGTCGCCGTGCACGCGGAGCGTCTCGACGTTGGCGAGGAGATGGACCGGTTTGGTGCGCACATCGACGCGTTTCGCGTTGCGCTCGCTGACGCCGGAACCGAGCCGGTGGGCAAGCGGCTCGGATTCCTCCTTCAGGAGATGCTGCGCGAAGCCAACACGACCGGCAGCAAGGCCAACGACGCGGAGATGCAGCAAGACGTCGTCGCGATCAAGGAGGAGCTCGAGCGGATCCGCGAGCAGGTGGAGAACATCGAGTAATGCCGCTCCCCGTCATCCTCTCCGCGCCATCCGGCGCGGGCAAGACGACCATTGCACGACGCGTCATCGAGCTTCGGCCCGACGTGGTGTACTCGATTTCGGCCACGACGCGTGCCCGGCGCGGGGCCGAGCGGGAAGGCGTCGATTATTTCTTTCTGACGGACGAGGAGTTTCAGCGGCGCCGGCGTGGTGGTGATTTCGCCGAGTTCGCGCAGGTCCATGGCAACTGGTACGGTACGCCGAAGAGCGAGGTCGAGCGAACGCTGGGGGCGGGGAAACACGTCCTCCTGGACATTGACGTCCAGGGGGGTCGGTCATTTCGGCGCATTTTTGCCGAGTCCGTGCTGATTTTCGTCCTGCCACCCTCGGTCGACGCGCTGGTCGCCCGGCTGGATGCCCGGAGGACCGAATCGGCCGAGTCCCTCAGCCGCCGGCTCCAAACCGCCCTCTCGGAGATCGAGGCCGCGAGTGAATACGATTACCTTGTAGTGAACGACCAGCTGGACGCCTCCGCCAGGCTGGTGTCGTCCATCATCGACGCGGAAACGGCGCGAAGCCGCCGGGGCACCACAATAACCAAATCCGTGACTGCGCTCGTAAGCGAGCTCAGGCGCGATATTCTGGCCAGAATCTGAACCATACCGGAGACTGCAATGCGTGTGTTTACACCCAATGAGATCACGGCCGGCGCCGCGAACAAGTACCTCGCGGTCCTGATCGCATCGAAGTATGCCCGCGTGCTGAATGATTTCCCCCGGGTCTCGACGGGCAAGGAAAAGAAGCTGACCACGCGCGCGCTCGAGGAGATCGCCGGGCCCGGGGGCATCGAGTACCGCGTCGTTCCGCGCAAGCGTCCCACAGAGTAGCCTCTCGTGCGGCCCTTCGCGGGGCAGCGAATCGTCGTCGGCGTCACCGGTGGAATCGCGAGCTACAAGACCACGTGGCTCGCGCGGCTGCTGCAGAAAGCCGGCGCCGATGTCGATGTGGTGCTCAGCCGCTCCGCGCGGGAATTCGTGGGTGCGGTCACGTTTGAAGCGCTGACCGGCCGCCCCGTGCATACCGAGCTCGTTGCCGCCGGGCATGCACTCGATCACATCAAGCTGGCTCGTGGTGCAGCCGCCATCGTCGTCGCACCGGCGACGGCGGACTTCCTTGCACGCGCCGCGCATGGCAACGCGGATGATCTGTTGAGCGCGATTCTCCTCGCAGCCACCGCGCCGGTCGTGCTCGTGCCCGCGATGAACGACCGCATGTGGGCGCACCGCCAGACGCAGGAAAACGTCGCGCGCTGCCGGGAGACTGGATACACCGTCGTCGAACCCGACACGGGAGATCTCGCCGTCGGTGAAGGCGCCGGTCCCGGCCGCATGCCCGAACCCGAAACCATTCTCGCGCATGTCGCACGCGCGATCGAGAAGCCGTCACTCGCGGGGAAATCAATTGTCGTGACCGCCGGTCCGACTCGCGAGGCGATCGATCCGGTACGGTTCATCTCGAATCGATCGAGCGGAAAGATGGGCGTCGCGCTCGCGGCGGCAGCGTGGAGGCGCGGCGCGAGCGTTACGCTGGTTCACGGCCCGCTCGAGGTCGCGGTGCCGGCTGGCGCTCGCGCAATCAATGTCGAGTCGACCTCGGAGATGCGTGACGCGGTGCGTGCGGCACTTGGAGACGCTGACGCGCTGATCATGGCGGCGGCGCCTGCGGATTTCGCCGCGGCGGCGCCAAGCGACCGCAAGATCAAGAAATCCGGCGGCGCGCAGCCGCTCGGCCTCGCTCCGACACCGGATATCCTGGCCGAGACTCGCGCGAACCGGAAGCCGAACGCGGTCGTCATCGGATTCGCGCTCGAGACCAACGACGTACTCGCGAACGCACGCGGTAAATTGTCCGCGAAGGGTCTCGACGCGATCGTCGTAAACGACGCGACCGAAACCGGCGCGGGATTCGGGACCGACACGAACCACGTGACGATTCTTTTCGCGGACGGACGGGAAGAACCGCTGGAGCTCATGCCGAAGTCCGAGGTTGCCGACGCCGTGCTCGACCGACTGGAGGGACTGCTGGATGGACGCTAGGGACCTGCTGAGGCAGTACCTCGAGCAGCGGCGCGAGCTCGGCGAATCCGAATTCATTCTCGACTCGCTGACGGTCGACGACGCGATGCGCGCGCTCGGTGTGCGGGCGGCACCGCCGGAGACACGTTCGCGTGCTTCGGAGCGCCCGAAGGAGCGCGCTCCACAATCGCAACGGCCCGCATCGCCGTCGCAGCCGCCGGTTACACCACCCGAGCTCCGCCAGCGCGATGTCGGCGGTGCTCCCGACGCGGACGATTGGCGCGCCGCGCTTCAGGCCGCGGGCGCGGCGCCGCCACCCAAGGCGTCGCAGCCCGTCGCCGCGCCGGTCGTGCGCACGCCGGCCGCGCCGCCACCGCCGACGACAGAAGGTCCGATTGTGATCGGCTCGGCGTCCCGCGAGCTGTTTGGCGGCCCGCTCGCCGGCGTCAGCTCGCTCGAAGGCGTGGCGAAGCTGATCGCGGAGTGCACGGGCTGTCCGTTGCACGCGATCGCGAAGAACCCGGTGCCCGGCGAAGGGAATCCCAATGCCGACTTCGTCTGCGTGGGTGAGGCGCCGGGGCAGACCGAGGATGAAACGGGCCGCCCGTTCGTCGGACGAGCCGGCGAGTTGCTCACCGCCATTCTTGCGGCGATTCAGCTCAAGCGCGAAGACGTGTTCATCTGCAACGTCCTCAAGCACCGGCCGCCGGGAAACCGCAATCCCGCACCGGACGAGATTGTCGCGTGCCGGCCGTTCCTGATGCGCCAGCTCGATCTTGTCAAGCCGCGCGTGATTCTCGCGCTCGGCACGTTTGCGGCGCAAACACTACTTGAAACGAGGCTGTCGATCGGCAAATTGCGGGGCCACGTCCACACGTTCTACGGCATTCCGCTGGTCGTGACCTACCATCCGGCAGCGTTGCTCCGGAATCCCGCCTGGAAGCGCCCCACCTGGGAAGATGTCAAGCTCGCCCGACGACTCCTCGATCAGCCAACCGGCAACGCGTGATCCGTACCGCGATCGCCGTCCTCCGTATGCCGAAGAGGCGGAGACGGCGGTGCTCGGTGCCGTGCTGCTCGACCGCGACGCGCTCGCCAAGGCGCTGGAATACGTCGACGAGACGATGTTCTATCGCGAGGCGCACCGTCAGATCTTCCGCGCAATGCGCCTGCTGGAGCAGCAAGGCAACGTCATTGACCCCCTGACGCTCTCGGACGAGCTCGCGCGGCAAGGCGATCTCGTGCGCGCGGGGGGCAAGGAATACATCACCGTGTTGCTCGACGCCGTCGCGACATCGGCGAACATCGAGTATCACGCGAAAATGATCTGCGAGAAGGCGCTGCTCCGGCGCCTGATCGAGGTGTCGACGTCGATCGTGCAGGAAGCGTTCGACGGGCGCGCGACCGCCGCCGACCTGCTCGACGCGGCCGAGCACCGGATCATGCAGGTGTCGCAGCAGCGCGGCGTCGAAGGATTCGTGCGCATCAAGAATCTTCTCTGGCCCGCAATGGAGAAGATCGACGCGCTCATGCAGTCGGGCGGCGACGTCACCGGAGTCCCGTCGGGATTCGGCGAGCTCGACCGGCTCACGCTGGGGTTCCAGCCGAGCGACCTCGTGATCATCGCCGCGCGACCGTCGATGGGAAAGACGGCGTTCGTGCTGAACATTGCGCAGTACGTTGCGCTCGAGCGCGACCAGCCCGTGGCGGTGTTCTCTCTTGAAATGAGCAAGGAGTCGCTCGCCACACGCATGCTCGCGAGCGAAGGCCTCATCGACGCGCAGAAACTCCGCTCCGGCAAGCTGTCGACCGACGAGTACAAGCGCCTGTCGCGCGCGGCGGGCCTGCTCATCAATGCACCGATCTACATCGACGACAGCGCCGGCGTGAATCTGCTCGAGCTGCGCTCGCGCGCGCGCCGTGTGAAAGTCGAGCACGACGTGAAGCTCATCATCGTGGACTACCTCCAGCTCGTCGTCGGCCCGCCGGATTCGGAGAGCCGCCAGCAGGAAATCTCCACGATTTCCCGGAACCTGAAGGTCCTCGCGAAAGAGCTCGCCGTGCCCGTCGTCGCGCTCTCGCAGCTGTCGCGAGCGCCCGAGCAGCGCACCGGCGAGAACCGCCGGCCGCAGCTCTCCGACCTCCGCGACTCAGGCGCCATCGAGCAGGACGCTGATCTCGTGATGTTCATCTACCGGCAGGAGATGTACGAGTCTCCGTACGATGAGCAGGGGAACCC
>Ga0134121_10002660_pt1 | contig 15289 bp, 10 predicted proteins | sample KB301_FD_96463 | JGI IMG/M metagenome (GOLD analysis project Ga0134121, IMG submission 96463) | Terrestrial soil microbial communities without Nitrogen fertilizer from Kellogg Biological Station, Michigan, USA - KB3-0-1 | ecosystem: Environmental > Terrestrial > Soil > Unclassified ... | reverse complement strand
GGTGGTGGGGCGGGGATTCGCGGCGCTGCGCGGCCGGCTCTCGGGTGGCGGGGCGATCGTCGCGCACGCGGGGGTGGCGGTGTCCGGAGACGCACGTTTCGGGGACGGCGCAGGCGGGCGGACCGCCGCCCTGGCCGGGATCGGAGTGTTGCAGCCGCTCTCGCGGATCTGGACGTTCATGGGCGAGGTCGCCTACCAGGGCCCCAGGTTCGACGGGACCGCCGCGGACTCCCGCATCCTGGCGGGGCTCGACTGGCGGCCGACGGAGAACATCGCGGCGCGCGGCGGTCTGGCGGCCGGTCTCTCCGACGGCGCTCCGTCGATCTCGGGGGTCCTCTCCTGCGCTTTCTATTTCTGATCCAATCGGGGGTCTGATAGGGTCGTTTCGGACGACACGGAGGGACGCATGGGCAGGCAGGCGGGAATCGGTATCGTCCTGTTGGGGACGCTCGCGGTGACGAGCCTCTCGTCCGGTGGCGGCGGCGAGCTCGTGCTTCTCGACGCTCCGCGCGGGGCCTGGCTCGCCAGTCTGCGCTCCGACGCCGCGGTGCAGGTTCTGGAGGAGCGGGACGGATGGCGCCGCGTCCGGGTGGAGGGCTGGGTGGCGGTCGGCGCGGCGCCGTCTCCACCGGGCGACGCGGCCCCGCCGGCCGCGCCGGCCCCTTCGGCCCCCATGCCAGGCGTGCCGTCCGCGCCGGGCGGCAGCGGCGCGATTTCGGGACTCCTCGTCGCCCTGCCGGGCATGGTGCCGCCCACGCCGGGCGGGAATCTCGTCGTGCACTTGATCCGCGATCCCGGCTCTCTGGACGCCGAGCTCAAGAAGGAAGAGGAGGCCTGCCACACGGCGCTGGCGGCTGACGACGAGTCGATCGCGGCGCTGGAGGATCAGGTGAAGAAGGCCCTCAACTCGTCGACCAACTTCACCGAGGCCACGCATCGATACGACCGGGCCAAGTCCGATCTGGCCGCGGCCAAAAAGGCCCGGGCCGCGCGCGTCGAGAGCTGCCGGGCCGACGTCGACACCCGGCTGGCGGCGCACGCGGCCGCGCGGGCGCTCTCCGACCCGGCCGGTCGCTTCGATTTTCACGAGGTCGCCGCGGGTCACTACCGCGTGGTGGCCACCGAGCACGTGGCCGCGGTGGTCCGCGTCTGGTCGTTGGAGTGCGACGTCGCAGCGGGGGAGTCGGTCGTGCTCGATCCGCGCACGGCGCAGAAAGGCTCCGACCCGTACGCCGGATTACGCTGACCGCGGGCGCCTGGGCGGCGGCTCAGTCCCTGAGGGTCACCACCGTCGTGCCTTCGCCGCCGTCCTGATCCGACGCAGCGGCGAACGATCCCACGTGGGGGTGACGCGCCAGGAGCTCGCGCACGGCCCGTCGTAGACGGCCCGAACCCACTCCATGGACCAGACGCACGCTCGCCAGAGCATCGAGGCTGGCGTTGTCGAGGAACTTGTCGATCCGCTCCATGGCGTCCTCGACCGGCATGCCCCGCAGATCGAGAGAGCTGCTGCTCTCCTCCTGGCTGCGCTGCAGCCGGACACCGGGGGGAAGGGCCGGGCGGGCGGGTGCGGGCCCTCCGGTCGCCGCGGCGAGGGGCGAGCACTCCTGGCGTGACGCGACCACGCGCTTGCCGCGCACCAGCAGGACGACCCGGTCTCCATTGATCTCCTGAACCTCTCCCGGCAGGTCGAGACCCGCGACGTGCACCCGGCTTCCGGGTCCCAGCGGGTCGCGGGTCTCCGCCTGGGCATGCCCGGGGGCGACGCGCCGGATCTGCCTGCGCGCCTCGTCCCGCAGGCGGCCCGCCAGCCGCGCTTCGTCCCGCCGCAGCCGGATCAGGACCTCCTGGTCGCGCAGCGACTCCATGTAGCGCTGGCCCTCGTCGCGCATCGATTGAAGCGCGATCTCCACCTCGCCCGCCACCGCCGCGCGCAAACGATCCTCGCGCTCGCGCATCCCGGTCTCGAACGCCGTTCTCTCTTCCGCGAGCCGCGCGCGCTCCCGCTCGACCTCGGCGAGGCGCCCCTCGAGCGCCGCCGACTGCCGCTCCAGACGCACCAGGTACTCGTCGAGGAGCCGGCCCGACTCGCCGCGTCGCGACCGCGCCTCGCCGAGGATCTCCGCCGGCAGGCCGAGATGCCCGGCGATCTCGAGGGCGCTGCTGCGTCCCGGCACCCCGTGGGCGAGGCGATAGGTCGGGGCGCCCGTCGACTCGTCGAACTGCATCGCCGCGTTGCTGCAATCCGGAGTCACGGCCGCCCAGGCCTTGAGCGCCTCGAGGTGGGTCGTGGCGATCACGCGCGCGTCGCGCTTGTGAAAGTAGTCGACCACCGCGATGCCGAGGGCGACCCCCTCCTCCGGGTCGGTTCCGGTGCCGATCTCGTCGAGGAGGACCAGACAGGGGAGCTCGAGCTCCTCGGTCATCCGGGCGATCGACGTGACCCTGGCGGAGAAGGTGCTCAGCCGATCCTGGATCGACTGGCGATCGCCGATGTCGATGAAAAGCGTCCGCAGCAGCGGCAGCTCCGCCTCGAGCGCGGGGACGAACAGGCCGCTCTGATGCATCAGGGCGAGCAGGCCGACGGTCTTCAGCGCCACCGTCTTGCCGCCGGTGTTCGGACCGCTGATCACCAGGACCCTTCCGCCCCGCGTCAGGTCGAGATCGAGCGGAACGATCGAGGCGCCGCGCTCCTTCAGGCTGCGCTCCACCAGGGGATGCCGGGCGCCGCGCAGGCGGATCGCGCCGATCGGCGAGGCGGTCGCCGGGACGGCGTGCATCACTCGGGCGAGGCGGCCGCGGGCCATCGCCAGGTCGAGCCGGCCGAGGCCCGTGGCGAGCAGCCGGAGCTCGGCGAGCCGCCCGCGCAGCAGCTCGGAGTACTCGCGCAGGAGGCGGCGGATCTCCGCCGACTCCCGCTCCCGCAGGGTGACCAGCTCATTGTTCAGCTCGACGGTCTCGATCGGCTCGACGAACACGGTGGCCCCGGTGCCGGAGATGCCGTGGACGATCCCCTGGACCGTGTGCTGCGCCTCGGACCGGATCGGGATGACGTGACGCTCGCTTCGCAGGGCCACGAAGTCGTCCTGCAGGGCCCGGGCGATCTCAGGACGCGCGACGATCTGCTGCAGCCGATCCTCCAGGCGGACCGCCGTCCGTCGCAGATCCCGGCGGATGGCCATCAGATCGTCACTGGCGTGATCGAGAACCTCGCCCTGCGGACCGATCTTGCCGTCCAGGAACCGAATCAGGTTGCCGAGATCCGGCAGATCCCTCGCATCGCCCCAGAGACGCGGGAATGGGTCCCGGACCTGGGCCAGCGAAGACTTGACGTCGCGGCCCGACTTCATGAGAGCGAGAAGCTCCTGGATCTCCTGCGGGGAGGCGTCGCTCCCCTCCACCTCGAGACGGCGGAGGATCGGGAGCGGGTCGGTCAGCGTGCCAAACGGCAAGGCGCCGCGCTGCTCGAGGTGGCGGACCGCTTCGGCCGTGAGCTCATTGGCGCGCGACACCTCGGCGGCGTCGGTGGCGGGGCGCAGGAGCGAAGCGCCGAGCGCTCCGAGCGGCGTGCTGGTTTCGAGCCTCAGCGACTCCAGGACGGTGTCGAATTCGAGGTCGGAGAGGGTCTTCTCATTCATCCCGGCCACCCCAACTAATGGTGCGTCCGTCTTGACTCGATACCATGAATTGAATAGAGTGCCCGGTGCAGGAGCGTCCCCTTCGGGGACCCTCCGTGGGGAAGATGCTGAAATTCCCGGAGTTGCCCGCCCTTCTGACGTTGACCACGCCTCGGAGTGTTTTCCGCACCGATGTACCGCGCCACATCGACTGGCTGGTTCCTCTTCCAGTTCCGCGTCCGTCAACCTCGAAAATCGAGGAACGGGCAGCTCCGGGAATGGCTTAACCCCACCGACCCGGTGGGCGGCCGAAAGACTGGTCCGCCCGCCGGAGGGAAGTATAATCGCGGCCGCCCGGGGCGATGACGACGCGCCCTATCGGGCGTGGGAGTCTCGGCCTCGACCAACGGCCAACGCCGATGCGTTCTCGAATGACAGGGTGGGTCCTGTTCCTGTGCGCGGTAACCGCTGCGACGCAGGTGAGGTCTGTCATGGCGGGGGCGCATCCCGCCGCCCCGCAGGGGACACCCGTCGCGGCGCCACCCGCACCGGCCGCCTCGGAGGAGGCCCCGATTCCTCCCGGGCCCCTCGAGTTCAAGGCGCCGATCCTGCCGCCGCAGCCGGCGGCCGGCAAGGGGCGGCTGACCGTCGCGATGGACGGAAACAGGCGCTGGTGCACCTACAGGGACGATCGGGTCTCGAAGCCGCCCGACATGAAGAACCCCAAGATGGGCGGGCCTCCGCCGCCCCGCGACGACATCTTCACCTTCGGCTACCAGTTCACCATCGCCGCCGTGGAGCGGAAGCATCCTGGGGAGACCCTGATGCTGTTCGAGTCGCCGATCATCCGCACGGCGGTCATGCGCGAGGCGGCCAAGCTCGGGCGCGGGATCCCCTCGTCGGTGAGGACGCCGCAGGTTCCCGATCCGGACGATTCCAAGAAGAAGTCGTCCGATCGTGAGATGCCGTCGACCCTGGTCGCGATGTGGCAGGAGCAGTACCGCTGCACGAAGGTGCCGGAGTCGATCGACTTCGATCTCGACCCGGGGCTCTACGACATCTACATGGCGTTCGACATCCTGCTCCGATCGGGAGGATGGGCGCACCGCTCGATCGCGTTCGAGACCGATGTCGCCGTGCGGGAGGGCGCCACCACCCGGCTGGATGGCCTCGTGAACATGAGCGGGGGCGCGCGCCGCGATCTCCGCCTCTCCTCGGCTTCGCACGAACCGGAGGGCAGCACACCGGCAGGCGGTCGTTGAACCGGCGCCGCGCGGCGCTGCTCCTTCCGGGTCTCCTCGCCGTCCTCCTGCATCTCCCGGTCGTCTCCCACGAGTTCGTCTTCGACGACAAGGGAGCGATTCTCGACAATCCGCTCCTGGCGCGGACCGCGGACCTGCCGAAAATCCTCCTGGCGCCCTGGTGGAATGCGCCGCGGGCCGGACCGGGGCTCTACCGGCCGGTCGCCACGATGACGTTCGCCATCGACCGCGCCCTCGCCGGCGGCTTCCGGCCGGGCTGGTTCCATCTGGTCAACGTGCTCCTCCACGCCGGCGTGACCTGCCTCGTCGCCTGGCTCGCGCTCGCTCTTCTCGATTCGATTCCCGGGGCGTTCGTGGCGGGGTTTCTCTTCGCCGTGCACCCCGTGCACGTCGAGGCTGTCGCCGGGGTGGTCGGCCGAGCCGAGATCCTCGCCGCCGGGCTGACACTGACGGCGGTGCTCCTGCATCGCACGGCGCTGACCCGTCCCGGACGTGGGGGGCGGCCGGCGCTCGCGGGCGCACCGATCGCGATGCTCCTGGCGCTCCTCTCGAAGGAGTCGGCGTTCGTGGCGCCGATCCTCGTCGCGATCTGCGATCGAGGCGACCCCTCCCCGGGATGGACCCGGCGCCGGCGTCTCGGCCTCTACGCGGCCTACGCGTCCGCGGTCGGCGCCGCGCTCGCGTTGCGCGCCCTGGTGCTCGGATCGCCGGCCGGTCTCGGAGCCATTCCGTTCATCGACAATCCCGCCGCGGCGGCGGGAGCCGTCGAAGGACGGCTGACGGCCCTGGCCTGCGTCGCGCGGTACGCAGGGCTGCTGCTCTGGCCGGCGCGACTCTCGGTCGACTATTCCTACAACCAGATTCCGCTCGCCCGGGGCGCGGGCGATCCTCTTGTTCTGCTGGGTCTCGGTGTGGTCCTGGGAATGGTCCTGGGCGGCGTGGCTCTCGCGAGCCGCCGTCATGTCGTGGGCCAGGCGCTGCTGTTCGCGGCCGTTTCCATGGCGCTGACGGCGAACCTCCTGCTGTTCATCGGCACGCTGCTGGCCGAGCGGCTCCTCTACCTCCCGAGCGTCGGGGTCTGTCTGCTCGCGGGCTGGGCCGTGGCGCGGGCGCGAGCGCCGTGGGCGGTGCGGGCCGCGTGGACGCTGGCGTTCGCGGCGATCGCGGCGGCGGGGGGCCGCACCTGGATCAGGCTGCCGGAGTGGCGAGACGATTTCGCCCTCTACCAGAGCGCGGCGCGGGTGTCACCCGGCTGCGCGCGCATCCGGTACAACCTCGGCAACGCCTGGTTGCAGCGTCATGACGATCGGAGGGCCGCGGACGAGTATCGCGCCGCGATCGCGATCTACCCCGGATTCGGCGACGCGCGCGCCAACCTGGGCATGGCGTTGCTGCAACAGGGACGACCGGGCGAGGCGCTCGAGACCCTGCAGGAGGCGGCGCGCCTGCAACCGTCCAACGCCGAGGTGGCGGTCAATCTCGGCTCGTCGTGGCGGGCGCTTGGGGACGCGGCGCGGGCGGAAATCGAGTTCCGTCGCGCCCTCGCGCTCAACCCGCGGGCGGCGACCGCGTGGAACAACCTCGGCTCGCTCCTCCTCTCGCGGGGCGATGCGACCGGCGCCGCCGAGGCTCTCCAGCGGGCCGCGCAGATCGATCCGGAATTCGCCGTTTATCACGTGAATCTGGCGGACGCGCTCATGGCATCGGGCCGCAAGAGCGAGGCGATCGCGGAGTTCGAACGGGCCGCGGCGATCGAGCCGGAGCTGCCGGAAGCGCGCCGGGGTCTGGGAGAGGTGGCGTTATCCCGGGACGACCTCCCGACCGCGGAGCGCGAGTTCCGGCGGGCGGCCGACGGTGAACCACCGTCGGCGCGGGCGGCCAATTTCCTGGGATACATCCTGTCGCGGCGCGGCGACGCGCAGGAGGCGGCCGCCTACTACGAGCGTGCCCTGGCGATCGACCCGACGCTCTCGGACGCGCATCGGAGCCTCGGGCTCATTTGCGCCTCGGCCCTGCACGAGCCCGCCAAGGCACTGGAGCACTTCCGCCGTTCCCTGTCGCTCGCTCCCGATCAGCAGGGGGCGGACGAGCTGCGCAAATGGATCCGCGATCTCGAGCGGCGCGGGGATGAGCGGGGGAGGAAAGGCTAGTTGGTCTTGGCGGGGATCTTGGACGCCGCGGCCGGGGTCGCCGGCGCCGCGGGCGCGCCGGTTCGCTGGGTCGCGAGCTCTTCCTGGATGGACTTCTTGAAGCCATCGAACGAGCGGTCGTGGATCCGCTTGCCGTTCACGAACAAGGTGGGGGTGCCCAGAACCTTCGCGGCCGCCCCGTCCGCCATGTCCTTCTGGATGACCGGCTCGAACCGTCCCGTCTGCATCGCCTTGTCGTAGTCGGCCAGGTTCAGCCCGACCTCGCCGACCCACTTGCGGATGTTCTCGTCGCTGATCTGCGTGAACCCCTGGAACATCTTGTCGTGCAGCTCCCAGAACTTGCCCTGGCCCTGCGCAAAGAGGGAGGCCGCGGCGGCCTGACGGGCGAACTGGTGGATGTTGAGCGGGTACTGCTTGTAGACCACCTGGACGTCCTTGGGGAAGGCCTTGAGGACCTGATCGAGGGTCTTCTGCAGCTCGGCGCAGTAGGGGCACTGGAAATCCGAAAACTCCACGATACGGACCGGGGCGGTCTTCGGCCCGCGCACGGGGTTGTTGGTCACGTCGATGTTGAACACCTGACCGGTGTCTTCGGGGAGGCGCGCCTCGACGAAGGTGGCCGCCTTGGCCTGCAGGACCTTGGTGACCGCTGCCTCGTCCTTGCCCTCGCGGATGGAATCGACCACGGTGCGCGCGAAGATGAGACTGCGGCGGCAGGAGTTCGGCATGTCGCGTCGGCAGACGGCGATGGTCTTGGGCACCTGGCTCGCGCCCTCGCAGCCGCAATTGCAGGGATTGGCGTTCATGATGCGCAGCGCCATTTTTTTCTGCGCGTCGCTGAGCCCGGTGAAATCGATCTCTTTGATCGCCGCCAGGTCGGTCACCGGCTGTGAATCGGCGCCGGCGGCGCGAAGCGCGGGCGCCATGAGGAGCAGCGCGGCCACTGCCGCCGCAAGGGAAGATGTGCCACGGACTGTCATCGGATGTCTTTCTGCCCTGGACTGTTGGCCTGCTTCGGCGCCCGGGCCCTGAAAATTCTACGCGGACAAGTGGCAAAGTCAAGGAATGCCTTGGCGAGGCTCAACTTGCCTGTCGTCGTTCGCCATCTATATTTGGTCTCGGCCCGGCGCGCGCATGACGACCGGTCGGAGGTTCCTGGATGGCAAGGGAAAGCCGGGGGTCCATGGGTGAACGGCCTGACCCGCGCCTGATTCGCCCCGTTCTACGCTGGGTTCTCATCCTGGCCACGGCGAGCCTCCTGGTGCCGGCAGGGCTCTCGACGGCGCCCGGCCCCTTCGATGTCGCGCTGCTCTCGGCGTTCATTCTGAGCAATCTTGCGTTCATGGCGGTGCCGCGAGCGCGTCGCCTCGGCCCGGGTGTCGATTACAGCCTGGTGATCGCCGACACCTTCCTGGTCAGCACGGCCCTGTTCCATGCGGATCTGGACGGCGGCCGGTTCGTGCTCGTTTTCTTCATGGTCCTCCTGCTGTCGGCGGTGGGGCCCGACCTCGTCCAGCTGGTCGCGGGGGCGTCCCTGCTGGCCGGCCTCTACATCTACCTCGTGGCGGGCGCCGGGACCGTCCTGGATCCCTGGTCCCTCCTGACGCGGGTGCCGTTTCTCTACGTCGTCGCGCTCTACTACGGTCATATCGCAACCTGGGTGAGAGACCGGGACCTGCGTCAGCGGCGCACCGAGCGCGAAATGGAGGAGCTGCACGCGTTCGTGGATGTCACCTCGGCGACCACCTCGACCCTCGACCTGCATCATGTCCTGTTCATCGTGGTGCAGCGGGTGGCGCAGCTGGTGGGCGCCCTGCGCTGCTCGATCCTCCAGGTGGACGAGGTGCGGGGCCAATGCCAGGTGATGGCGTCGAGCGACGATCCCGATCTCACGCGCCTGGATCTCGACCTGGCCAAATACCCCGAGGTGCGCCGCGCCATCGAGACCCGGCAGCCGGTCGTGATCAACGACATCGCGAGCGAGAGTCTTCTCGACGGAGTGCGGCCGTCGATCGAACGGCTGGGCTACGAGTCCATCCTGGTCCTGCCGCTGATGCACGGAGAGAGCCTCCTGGGGATGCTGTTCCTGCGCGCCGCCCGCGACGGACGTCACTTCAGGCCCGAGGAGATCGCTTCGTGCAAGGTGGTGGCGAACGCGTCCGCCAATGCGCTGCGCAACGCCATGCTGTACGACGAGATCCGCGCCGAGGCGCGGGGCCGCCGGGAGACCGCCCAGAAGCTGCAGCAGATTCTCGACAACTTCCCGGACCTCATCTGCTCGACCGACAACGATGGGAGGGTCACCGAGTTCAGCCGCGGCGGCGATCGTCTCCTCGGCATGGGCCGGGCCGAGGCACTGGGCAGGGGGCTGGAGGAGATCTTTCCCGATCCGGAAGCGCGGCTGCGTCTCCGGCGCCTGCTGCGCGAGGGAGAGTCGCTTCGGAACGTGGAGACCACCGCCCGGCACAGCGACGGCTCGATGCGCGACGTGCTGCTCGCCGCCAGCCCGCTCAAGGACGAGGCCGGTCGTGTCTACGGAACCGTCGGCATCGTGCAGAACATCACTGAGCTGAAGGCTGCGCGCGGACATCTGGCGCAGGCGGAGAAGCTCACCGCCCTGGGGGAGGTCGTCAGCGGCGTCGCGCACGAGCTCAACAATCCGCTCGCCGGCGTGCTGGGATACGCCCAGCTCCTGATGCGCGCGCCGATGGAGGCCCGCCAGCAGCGGTCGGTGGAGCGGATCCTGGACGCGGCACTGCGCTGCCAACGAATCGTTCAGAACCTCCTGGCCTTCTCGCGGCGTTACCCCTCCGAGAAGCGCTATCTCGGACTCAACGGGCTGATCGAGAAGACGCTGGACATCAAGGAGTACGACCTGCGCTCGAACCGGATTCGAGTCACGCGGGACCTGCAGCCGGATCTTCCGAAGACCATGCTCGACTTCAACCAGATGCAGCAGGTGCTTCTGAACCTCATCAACAACGCGCAGTACGCGATGGCCACGCACCGGGGGCACGGGACGCTCACCGTGATGACGCGCGAGTCGGCGGGGACGATCGAGGCCCGCATTCAGGACGATGGCCCGGGGATCCCGAGCGAGAACCAGTCCCGGATCTTCGATCCCTTCTTCACCACCAAGCCGGTCGGCGAGGGCACCGGGCTGGGCTTGTCGATCTCGTACGGCATCGTGCGCGATCACGGCGGACGGATCTGGGTGGACAGCGAGCCTTCGCGTGGCACGACCCTGGTGGTCGAGATCCCCGTCCGTCGCGACGCCATCGCGGAGGGGACCGGCGAATCGACGAACCAGGCGGCCGATCTGGCGGGCGTGGGACGGGCTCTGCGGGTCCTGGTCGTCGACGACGAGCCCATCATCCAGGATCTGCTGGTCGATGCGTTGTCCACCAGCCGGCATTCGGTCGACACCGCGTCGGGCGGCGAGGAGGCGCTCCGCAAGCTCGAGCGCGGCGCCTACGACGTCATCCTGCTCGACCTCAAGATGCCCGACCTGGACGGCCGGCAGGTGTTCGAGACGATCTCGACCCGCTGGCCGGAGCTGCGGCACCGGGTCGTCTTCTCGTCGGGGGACACGGTGCATCCCGAGACGCGTGACTACATCCAGAAGATGGGGCGACCCTGCCTGGACAAGCCGTTCCGGCTGGAATCGCTCGCCGAGGTCCTGTCCGCGGTCGTCCGCGCCTCGACACCGCCGCGCGCCGCCACCGGCACCGAGGGGCGCTAGCGACGGGCGTCCGCGGGGCGCATGGTATACTCCGCCCTGGCCGCACCTTCGGCCGCCCCGCGATGAGACGAATCATTCCGGTTGCCCTGCTCGCCATCGTGCTCGGATCGTTCGTGCCCGTCCTGATGCGCGACGAGCACGGCGTCACCATGGCCGACACTCCGCCCGCGGAGGCGGCGCCGACCGCACCCTACGACGGAAGCGTGAACACCCCGCCCGACGGAGTCTCGTCGTTCGTCGTGCGCACCTACAAGACGCGCGAAAAGAAGCTCTGGAAGGGCCTCCTTCAGGTGCTGCAGTCGTCCGGCTATCCGCCCGAGGAAGTCGACGAGAAGCAGATGCGGGTCAAGACATCCTTCGTCGATTTCAAGGCGATGGATTACTCGGAAGAGGTGGGGGAGCCGCCTCCCCTGGTCGGGCCGAACTACCACATCCTCCAGATGAACCGGGTCAAGCAGGGCAAGGTGTCGCTGGAGGGCGTCGTCTCCAGCGGCGAGAACGGTGGCACGGTGCTCAGCCTGCGAGCCCGTATCCTGGTGAGCGGGCTCGACCAGTACAAGAAAATCCAGGTTCTTGCCGACCGGCGCTCGTCCGGGGTCATCGAGTCCGACTTCCTGCGCGTCCTCGAGGACACCCTGCACCTCGAGCGGATCTGACGCGGGCGGTCGCGTGCCACGCATCGAGCCTTTTCGGGCCCTGCGCTACTCTCCGTCGATCGCGGCCCGCCTCGCCGACGTCCTCGCACCGCCCTACGACGTCATCGCGCCGGAGCAGCGATCGCGACTGGCGGAACACCCCGACAACATCGTGCATGTCGATCTCCCCGTCGCCGAGGGGGGGCGCGATCCGTACGCGACCGCGGCGGCGATCCTCGCCGGCTGGGTGCGGGACGGCATCCTGATCCGCGAGCCGGAGCCAGCCTACTACCTTTGCGAGCAGACCTATCGCGTCGGGCCGGACGCCACGCGCCGCCGTCTCGGTCTGTTCGCGCGCCTCGGGCTCGAGCCGCTGGACTCCGGCGTGGTCGTGCCGCACGAGCGCACCCACGCGGGACCGCGCGCCGATCGTCTGCGATTGCTGGAAGCGACCCGTACGCATGTCAGCCCGATCCTCGTTCTGCACTCGGATCCCGGTGGCGAGGTCTCGCAATTGCTGGCGCGTTTCGCCGCGCCGCCGCCGACGGCTTCCGCGACGGCCGGAGACGGAACCGGGCCGCGTCTCTGGCGCCTGTCCGATCCGGGGACGCTGGGGAGGCTGCAGGATCTGCTGCGGGAGTCGTGGGTCCTGATCGCCGACGGGCACCACCGCTACGAGTCGGCCCTTGAATTCGGCAGGTTGCGCGGCGGGAAAGACCCGGGCTCGGTGCTCGCCTGCCTGTGCAGTCTCGAGGATCAGGGCGTGCGGGTGCTGCCGATTCATCGGCGGATCCGGGGACTCGCCGCGTTCGACGCGGGCCGGGTGCGGACCGGGTTGTCGGCCTGGTTCGACCTGCAACCCGTCGAGCGCCCGTCCGACCTGCCCGGGCTCGTCGCCTCGCGACGCGATCACCCCGGGACGTTCGGCCTGGTGTTTGGCGGGGAGGCCGGCGCATGGGTCGCGGGCTGGCGCGAGGGCGCCGGTCTCGATCGCCCGACCCTGGCCGGTCTGGCCGCCCCGCTGCGTCGCCTCGATGTCGTGCTCCTGCATCGGCTGGTTCTCGAGGAGAGCCTCGGCCTGAGCCTCGAGGCGCAGTCCCGCCAGGACCATCTCGAGTACGTGAAGGACGCGGTCGAGCTGATGCGCGGAGCCGGGGAGGCGCAGCTCTCCGTGCTGATGAACCCGATGCCGATCGAGCAGGTGATGACCGTCGCACGCGCCGGGCTGCGACTGCCGCAGAAATCCACCTTCTTCGATCCCAAGGTCCCCAGCGGTCTGGTGCTCGATCCGATCGAAGGCTTCGCCTAGGACTCTCCGCGCTCGAGAGGGCTCAGGCTCCTGATCCGGTTCACGGCCGCCGCCAGTGCCTCGGCGGCCCGCTGCGGATCGCCGGGACCATTCCCCGGCCCGAACATGAAGGTCAGCGCGCCGCGGGCCAGCACCGGATCGATCCCCATCGCGACGAGCACGTGCGACGGCTTCCCGACCTCGGTCGTGCAGGCGGAGCCGCTGGCCGCTTCGATGCCCGCCGCGTCGAGGTCGCGGAGAAGGGCCTCCGCCTCGGCCCCGCGGACACAGAGGCTGACGTGCCCGGGCAGTCGGTCGCCGGGATCGCCGGTGAACTCGATCCCCGCGAGCCCGACCGCCAGGCGCTTCCTGAACTCCTCCGCCAGCCGGGCCGCGGCAGCGGCTCTCTCCTCGCGTTCCGCCCGAACGATGCCGGCCGCCCGCCCGAACCCGGCGATCGCGGCGACGGAGGCGGTTCCCGGCCTCAGACCGGCCTCCTGGGCGCCCCCCTCGATCAACGGACGAATCCGATGACCGCTCGCGACGCGCAGGGCCGCGACGCCCTGGGGTCCGCCGAACAGGTGCGGGGTCAAGGCCAGAAGGGTCGGGAGCGTCGCCGCCCCGGGTGGAGGCACCCATCCCGACGCCGCCGCGTCACAGTGGAGCGGAAGGCCGGCGGCGCGGGCGATGCGGACGTGGTCGGCGATCGGCTGGAGTGTGCCGATCTCGGCCGAAGCCTGGGAGATGCAGACGAGCAGGTCGCCCTCGCGGGCCTCGCGCTCCAGGGTGGCCGGACCCAGCCGGCCGAGCTCGTCGACCGGAAGCAGGACGACCTCGAAACCGGAGCGCGCCAGCGTGCGCAGGGGGTGAAGGATCGAAATGTGCTCGGTGGCGGCCGCCAGGATCCGGCCGGGGCGCGGCGCGGCGAGCGCGGTCCCTTTCACCGCCAGGTTGTTGGCCTCGGTCGCTGACGCCGTGAAGACGATTTCCTCGGCGGGGCACCCGACCAGGGCCGCCACGGCACCGCGCGCCGACTCGATCGCGGCGTGCGCCGCGCGCCCGCGCCGGTGCGGCGCCGACGGGCTGCCGAAACCCTCGTCCAGGAAGGGTTGCATGGCCTCGCGCACACGCGCGTCCAGAGGGGTCGTCGTCGCATGGTCCAGGTAGCATCGATTCATGGGGGGGAGCGCCTCGCGGGCCTCCTGAGTCTACGGGGATCGGTCATGTTGTCAAGGGTTTGTGCGGAATCCCGAAACACCTTGACTTTGACCGCGCATCACTGTACTTAGGCCGCGACTCGCCGAATACGGGCGCTCTCGCGCCTCTTGGATTCTCCGGGATGACAGCGCGTCGGTTCATTGCACTCGCTCTCATGGCGACGTGGGCCTCGTTCAGCAGCGCGGGCGCCTGCGGCGGCCATCGGTCGCACGGATCCATCCGTGCAACCCACCCCACCGTGGAACCGACCTTGCCGCTCACGCTGGAGATGCGGCTCGAGGAGGTCGAGCGCGGCGCGGCCGGCGCGCGCGCCCGGCTCGTCGTGGTGGTCACGGCCGATCGCGACGTCCATGATCTGGAGCTCGCTCTACCCGCGCCTCCGGCCGGAGCGAGCCTCGACACACTCGAGCTTCCGGTACGGCCACTCCATCTCGCCCCCGGCGAATCGATGACCTTCAACCTCCCGCTTCGTGGTCCGGCCCACCTCGACCTTCCACTGCGCCTGACCGCGTCGTTCCGCACCGGTGACGGCCAGCTTCTGCAGCTGGGCCAGGGAGTGACGCTGCGTGCCGAGCCCGAGCAGGCGGGACGATCCCACGCGGGCGCCTGGGAGGTCATGGCGGTGCCGCTCGAGGCCGTTCATCCGTGAGACGCTTCGTCCTCGCGGCCTCCATTCTGATCGGCTGCGCGAGCACGGCCGCCCTGGCCAACTACTCCGTCTCCGGGTCCTGCGCCTACGTTGACCGGGAGTTCGACGCGAACGGCTTCACGGGAGCCGAGCCGGTTCGTCCGATTCGGCTCGCGGACGTGCAGCTCATCGACGGATCAAGCGTCGTCGGCTCGGGCGTGACCGACAACTCCGGCAACTTCTCCTTTCCCGTGGTCGACAACAAGACGAGAAACGTCTACGTGAGGTGCCTGGCCCGACGGCAGACGACGACGGGGGTGCCCGTCGAGGTGCGGTCGACCACCTCGTCGAGCAGCGTCTGGGCGGTCCGGAGCCTGACCATCTCCTCACATTCGCCCAGCATGAATATCGTCATCGGGACACTGGTCGCAGTGCCCACGTCGGGCGGCGAAGCGTTCAACCTCTACGATGCGGCGCTCGATGGCACGGCATTCCTCAATTACCTGCGGGGCGGGGAGGCCGTGGCTCCTCTGTTGATGATCGTGTTCAACGCGTCGAATCCGAATCTCTCGAGCTGGAACGGGACGAGCATCGTCCAGGGCAACAACGCCGGCTACGACGACACGGTGCTGCTCCACGAGATGGGGCATTACGTGGTCTCCCAGTTCTCGGCCAGCATGAATCCGGGCGGGACGCACCATCTTAGCGACTGCAACCAGGACCTGCGCCTGGCGTTCGACGAGGGCCAT
>Ga0134121_10002659_pt1 | contig 15291 bp, 15 predicted proteins | sample KB301_FD_96463 | JGI IMG/M metagenome (GOLD analysis project Ga0134121, IMG submission 96463) | Terrestrial soil microbial communities without Nitrogen fertilizer from Kellogg Biological Station, Michigan, USA - KB3-0-1 | ecosystem: Environmental > Terrestrial > Soil > Unclassified ... | reverse complement strand
CCGAGGCGCAGGCACCCTTGCAGGCCGAGCGTGATCTCGGTCTGCATGTCGGCGAGCTTTTTCTGCACCAGCTGGTTCGCGGCGAGCGGGCGGCCGAACTGCTTGCGGTCGAGCACATACTGCCGTGCGCGGTGCCAGCAGTCTTCTGCGGCGCCGAGCGCGCCCCAGGCGATGCCGTAGCGCGCGGAATTGAGGCAGGTGAACGGGCCCTTGAGCCCTCGCACTTCGGGGAATGCGTTCTCCTCGGGACAGAAGGCGTTGTCCATCACGATCTCGCCGGTGATCGACGTGCGCAGTCCCACCTTGCCGTGGATCTTCGGCGCCGACAGCCCCTTCGCGCCCTTGTCGAGCACGAAGCCCCGGATCGGGCCGTCCGGGTTTCCGTCACTCGTGTCCTTCGCCCAGACGACGAACACGTCGGCGATCGGCGAGTTGGAGATCCACATCTTGGAACCGGTCAGGCTGTAGCCGCCGGCGACCTTCTTCGCCCGCGTCTGCATCGAGCCGGGGTCCGAGCCGTGGTTCGGCTCGGTGAGGCCGAAGCAGCCGATCCACTCGCCGGTGGCGAGCTTCGGCAGGTATTTCTTGCGCTGCGCCTCGGTGCCGAACTCGAAGATCGGCAGCATGACGAGCGAGGACTGCACGCTCATCATCGAGCGGTAGCCCGAGTCGACGCGCTCGACCTCGCGCGCGATCAGGCCGTAGGCGACGTAGGAGAGGCCGGGGCCGCCATATTCCGGCGGGATCGTCGGGCCGAGCATGCCGAGCTGGCCCATCTCGCGAAAGATCGCCGGGTCGGTGCTCTCGTTGCGGAACGCGTCGAGCACGCGCGGCGCGAGCTTGCCCTGCGCGTAGTCGTGCGCGGCGTCGCGCACCATGCGCTCCTCCTGCGTGAGCTGCTGGTCGAGGAGGAGCGGATCGTCCCAGACGAAGCTGGCCTTGGGCTTCTTGATTGGAGCGTTCATGATTCGCGCCCGTCGAGGTGAGGCCGGGAATTTTAACCGCTGCCAATCGGCTAAGATGCGCGCCGGGGCGAGCCGCGAGTGACCGAGTCCAAAGAGCATCGAAGAAAATCCAAGCGCTATCGCGTGCGCTGGAAGGCCGCCGTGGTCTTCGACCAGGCGGCGGGCAGGCCCATTCTGCACACTGAGACGCAGGACCTGTCGACCGGCGGCGCGGCGATCCGCAGCGACTACGGCGATCTCACCGGCACCTTCATCACCCTGCTGCTGGCGCAACCGGGCCCGCCGGACAAGACCTCGAAAATGCTCAAGGTGCGGGCGAAGGTCGTCTCATGCGTGGCGACGCCGCCCCGGCCGGGTTTTCGCCACGGCCTGAGCTTCGTCCGCTCCCCCGACGATCCGCTGAGCGCGCTCGAAGAGCTGCTCAAGGAGGCCGCGAGCGATCAGCCGGCGCCGCCGGCCGCGCCCGCGTCAGCCGACGCCACCCAGCGCCTCAACATGCTGAAGCAAATGGCGCAGGCGAAGCTCGCGGAAGAGAAGAAGCCCGACCCGCAGGGAGAGATCAACCGGCGCGTGGGCGAAGCGCTCGAGCGCGCCTTTCGTTACCTGAAGGAGCTCGCCGAGCAGCTCGACGTGCTGAAGCCAGCGTACTCGAACAAGGGATACGCGATCCCCGGAGTGCCGGAGTTTTCCGGGCTGGCCTGGGAAAGCGGCAGCGCCGATCTGCACAGCGGTCCGTCCCAGCGTCCCGAGCGAGTCTCGCTCCACTACCGCATCGGGGGTCAGAAGCACGTGCGTGCGACCCGCGAGTTCCCGCGGAGCGAGAAGGTCAAGCAGATGCTGGTCGAGCACAAGATCGAGTACCACGCGAAGGAGCAGCGCAACGCCAAGGGCTCGCTGGAGAGCACGACCTTCATGTTCGACTGCGAGATCAGGGCCAGCTTGGCGCTGGAGGCCCGCTACGACACCGGCAAGCTGCTCCTGAAGGCGCGCAACGTCGAGCACTTCGGCACCTTCGAGCACCTGGTCAGCCCCGAGGCGGTAACGCCGCAGTCGCTCGAGGAGCTCGCGAGCGTCATCCTCGGCGAATCAAGCCGCCTCACCCTGCTGACGAAAAGCGCCTAGACGCGCTCGAGGATCACGGCGAGGCCCTGGCCGACGCCGATGCAGAGCGACACGGCGGCGAGCTTCGCGCCTGATTGCTGCATCTCGCGCGCGACGGTCAGCGCGAGGCGCGCCCCCGAGGCACCGAGTGGATGGCCGATCGCGATCGCGCCGCCGTTCGGATTGACGCGCGGGTCCTTGTAGTCGACCTGCATGAGCTTGAGGCAGCCGAGCACCTGGCTCGCGAAGGCCTCGTTGATCTCGATGATTTCCATGTCGCTCAATTTCAGCCGCGCGCGCTCGAGCGCCCGCGGAATGGCGTACGCCGGTCCCACGCCCATGATGCGCGGCTCGACCCCGGCGCTCGCCGCGGCGCGGATGCGCGCAAGCGGCTTCCTGCCGTGCTTCTCGCCCCACTTCTTGCTGCCGATCAGGAGCGCAGCCGCGCCGTCATTGACGCCGGAAGCATTCCCCGCGGTCACCACGCCACCTTCGAACAGGGGCTTCAGCTTGGCGAGCGCTTCCATGGTGCTGTCGCGGCGCGGGTGCTCGTCGGCGCTCATCTGCTCGGCTGGCGCGTCCTTTTTCCTGGTGGGCAGCGCGATGGCCATGATCTCGCCCTTGTAGAACCCTTCCTTCTCGGCGCTCGCGTATTTCTGCTGAGAGGCGAGGGCAAATTCATCGGCCTGCTCGCGCGTGACACCGAAATCCCTGGCGACGTTGTCGCCGGTCTCGGGCATGGTGTGATTGCCGAACTGCTTCGTGACCTTCGGGTTGGGGAAGCGCGAGCCGATCGTGGTGTCGAACATCTTCACGTCGCGGCTGTAGGGCGAGTCGGACTTCGACATCACGTATGGGGCGCGGCTCATGCTCTCGACGCCCCCGGCGAGGTAGAGATCGCCTTCGCCCACGCTCACCGCGCGCGCCGCGTCGACCACCGCCTGCAGGCCGCTCGCGCACAGGCGGTTCACCGTGACCCCGGGGGTGGTCGGCGGCAGGCCGGAGAGGAGCGCCGCGAAGCGCGCCACGTTCCTCGAGTCCTCGCCCGCCTGGTTCACGCAGCCGAGCACGATGTCGCTGATCTCCGCCGGGTCGACCTTGTTGCGCGCGACCACCGCTTTGATCACCTCGGCGGCGAGGTCGTCGGGACGAAGCGGCGCGAGCTTGCCGGCGTGGCGGCCGATCGGGCTGCGCAATCCGTCGTAGATGTAGGCGTCCAGCATTTCAGTTCTCCGGGGTTAAGAGTGACACGCCGAGCTCGGCCCGGCGGCGAAGCCAGGGACTCGGCCGATAGCGTGGTTCCTTGTATAGCTCGTGCATGTTCCTCAGCACCGTGAGGATGCGCCTCGCGCCGAGCGCGTCACCCATCGCTAGCGGGCCCTTCGGGTAGCCGAGGCCGAGCATCACGGCGCGCTCGAGGTCCTCGGGCGCCGCGATGCGCATCTGCACGATATCGCAACCGACGTTCACGATGTGCGCGACGACGCGCTGCGCGACGAAGCCCGGCGAATCGCTGATGACGCAGACCGGCACGCCGTCGCTCCCAAGCAGTCCATGCGCTTGCGCGCGAACCTCCTTGCGCGTGACGGGCGTCGTCATCAGCGTACGGCGCTTGCTGAAGCCAAAGAGCGGATCCACCGCGACGGTGCGCGTCGGATCGAGCTTGTGCTCGAGCGCGGCCGCGGTGGCGTCGAGGCCGAGCGGTGCGACAAAGCACACCGTCTCGGCGCCGGGCTTCGCTTCCACGCTGGCGCCAAGGCCGAGGACGAGTTCCTTCAGTTCCGGGACCGCCCAGACGCTCGCCGGCCTTGCCCTCGGTGCGGGCGCCTCGGCTGGCATCTGGGTGTCCGGCGCGTATTCGTACCAGCCGCGCTTGGTCTTGCGGCCGAGCAGTCCGGCGGCGACGCGCGGCTCGGCGATGAAAGAGGGGCGGTACTTCGGCTCCTCGAAGTACTGCTCGTACATCGATTTCATCACCGCATGGGCCACATCGAGGCCGACAAGATCCATCAGGCCAAAGGGGCCGATGCGAAATCCCGCGGCATCCATCAGGATGCGGTCGATCGTGGCGCAGTCCGCCACACCTTCCGACAGCACACGCAGCGACTCGGGCACGAACGCCCGGCCGGCGTGGTTGACGATGAAACCCGGCGTGTCCTTGCAGCGCACCGGCGTGTGGCCGAAGCGCTGCGCGAGAGCGCTCAGCGCGTCGGTCACCCACGGCTCGGTCAGCACGCCATCGACCACTTCGACGATCTTCATCACCGGCACCGGATTGAAGAAGTGGTAGCCCGCCACGCGTCCCGGCCGCTTGCATGCGGCCGCCATGGCGGTCACCGAGAGCGACGAGGTGTTGCTCGCGAGGATGCAGCGCTCGTCGACGATGTCCTCGAGCTCGGAAAAGAGCACGCGCTTCGCGGCGAGGTCCTCGACGATGGCTTCGACCACCAGATGGCAGGGCGCGAGCGCATGCAGGCCGGGAACGACCTCGATGCGCTTGACGATCGCGCCGGGATCCTTGATGCGGCCTTTCTCGGCCTGCTTGCCAAGCGCCTGCGCGATCGACTCGAGGGCCCGCCCCGCGGTGCCCGCCTGCGCGTCATAGAGCAGCGTGCGCACGCCGCACTGGGCCAGCACCTGCGCGATGCCGCGGCCCATCGTGCCGGCGCCGGCGACGGCGGCGGTGAAATCGCTGCGGGAGACATCCAGCATTGGAGGGATCGATATTGTAGCGGCCGGGCGCTGGCTATAATCGGCGCCGGAGGAGGAGAACGCCATGAAGTACCGGAAGATTCTGCTGGCGTATAACGGCTCCCAGAAGGGCAAGCGCGCGCTGCTCGAGACGGCGGACCTTGCGAGCTTCCTCGGCGCCGAGACCCATCTGCTCGCGGTGGCGAGCATGCCGCCCTCGCTCTTTCTCACCGAGGGCTTCGTGCCCGAGGAGCTGCTCGAGGAAGAGAAGAAGCGCACGCAGAGCGTGCTCGATGAAGGCATTCGCACGCTGCGCGAGCGCGGCTTCAACGCCGCCGGGCAGCTCGCGGTCGGCGAGCCGGTGGAAGAGATCTGCCGTTTCGCGAAAAATCTCGGCGTCGATCTCATCGTCGTCGGCCACAACCAGAAGACCTCGTTCGCGGCGCGCTGGTGGAAAGGCTCGGTCGGCGCGTCGCTCCTCGACTACGCACCCTGCAGCATCCTGATCGCGCTCTCGAACATCTAATGCTCAAAGGCAGGCTGGAAGACGACCGGATGCTCACCGGTCGGGGGAAGTATGTTTCCGACTGGAACCTGCCGGGACAGGCCTACGGCCACTTCGTGCGCTCCGACCGGGCGCATGCCGACATCGTTTCGATCGATAGCGCAGCGGCGCTGGCCCATCCGGGCGTGCTGGCGGTGTTCACCGGCGAGGACATCAAGGGCGAGCTGAAATCGCTGCCCTGCGCGCTGCCCGTCAAAGGCCGCGGCGGCATGGAGCTCATCAACCCCGGACGGCCCGCGCTCGCGCAGGGTCGTGTCCGGTTCACCGGCGACGCAGTGGCGCTGGTCATCGCCGATAGCGCAGGCGCCGCGGCCGACGCGGCGGAGCTCGTCGGCATCGAGTACCGCGACCGCGACGCGGTGGTCACGGCGCAGGATGCGGTCAAGCAGGGCGCCTCGCTCGTCCACGATTCGGTGCCGGGGAATATCGTGATCGACTACGAATCCGGCGACGAGGCGGGCTCCAAGGCGGCATTCGCGAAAGCAGCGCGCGTGATCGAGCTCGAGGTCGATATTTCGCGCGTGGTCGGCAACCCGATGGAGCCGCGCGCCTGCCTCGCGGCGTTCGTCAACAACCAGTACCACCTTTACGCGTGCACGCAGGGCGCGGCGATCATGCGCAACCAGCTCTCGGCGGTGCTCGGCGTGCCGCCGGAGAATATCCGCGTGATCGCCGAAGAGGTGGGCGGCGGCTTCGGCGTGCGCTTCAACGTCTACCCCGAGTACTGCGCCGCGCTTTTCGCCGCGAAAAGACTCGGCCGGCCGGTGAAGTGGACCGGCACGCGCAGCGAAGTGTTCCTCGCCGACGAGCAGGCGCGCGACGTCCGCTCTCGCGGGGCTTTGGCACTGGACGCGCAGGGGAGGATTTTGGGCATGCGGTTCGACATGCTCGCCAACCTCGGCGCCTACCTTGCGCCGACCGGTCCGTTCATCAACACCATCGGCATCGTCAACTGCCTCTCCGGCGTGTACGACGTTCCGGCGTCCTATGCGCGCATTCGCCTCGCGCTCACCAACACTGCGCCGATGGCGGCGTATCGAGGCGCCGGCCGGCCGGTCATGTCCTACGCCCTCGAGCGCCTGGTCGAGCACGCGGCACGCGAGCTCAAGCTGGATCCGGCGGAATTCCGGCGGCGCAACTTCATTCGCCAATTCCCCTACAAGATTGCTGCGGGCTTCGAGTACGACTCGGGCGATTTCGCCGGGGTAATGGACAAAGCATTGGCCGCCAACGATTGGCCGAACTTTTCCAAAAGAAAGGAAGACAGCCGGCGGCGAGGGCAGCTGCGCGGCCGCGGCATGTCGACCTACATCGAGGCGACGGGCGCGGGGTTCGCGCCGCAGGACCAGATCGAGATGAAGTGGGGCGCGGACGGCAGCCTCACGATGTACGCGCCGACGCACAACCACGGGCAGGGACATGAGACGACGTATGCGCAGCTCGTCTCGGGCGTGCTCGGCATTCCCATGGAGAGAATCAAGCTGCGCACCGCCGGGCCGGAGTTCTACATCACCGGCAATGCGACCGGCGGCTCGCGCTCGTTGCTCGCCGTCGGGGGCGTGATCTTCCTCGGCGCGCAGGAGCTCGTGAAGAAGGGCATGGCGCTCGCGGCCGAGGCGCTGGAGGCGGCGCCGGCGGACATCGAATTCGTCGCCGGCGAATATCGGATCAAGGGGACCGATCGGAAGGTATCGATCGAAAAGCTCGCGGCGCGCGAGCCGGGGAAAATGGATCTGGCGTACTCGAACAAGTTCGGCTCCTGCTTCCCGAATGGCTGCCACATCGCCGAAGTGGAGATCACGCCGGAGACCGGCGAGGCGCAGATCGTCTCCTATGTCGCGTGCGACGACGCCGGCAACATCATCAACCACCAGATCGTCGAGGGGCAGGTGCAGGGCGGGCTCGCGCAGGGCGCGGGGCAGGTGTTCGACGAAGTCGCGGTGTACGACGAAGCGGGCCAGCTCCTCACCGGCAGCTTCATGGACTATGCCATGCCCCGTCCGGGCGGCGTGGGCGGACTCAAGCTCCTCGAGCACCCGGTGCCTACGAAGCTCAATCCTCTCGGTGCAAAAGGCGTGGGGGAAGCCGGCGTGACCGGTTCGCTGCCGGCTCTCATGAACGCCGTGGTCGATGCGCTCGGGCATCACTTCGAGATGCCGGCTACGCCGCGGCGGCTATGGGAGACACTCCAGAAGGCGCATCGCCGGGCCGCCTAGAAGCCGCCAAACTCGCGCGATGGACCTTCGCCACGGGTGGCGGCTGGCGCGGCGCACGGTCGACGCCTGGACCGAAGACTATGCGCCAAGCATGGGCGCGGCGCTTTCGTACTACGCGCTCTTCTCCATCGCGCCACTGCTGCTCATCGTCATCGGCGTCGCCGGCTACTTTTTCGGCGAGCAGGCGGCGCGCGGCGAGATCTTCGGGCAGATCGCGGGGCTGATCGGCACGGAGGGTGCGCGCATGGTCGAAGGCCTAGTCGCGAGCGCACGCAAGCCCGAGAGCGGCCTCCTCGCCATGCTCGTCGGCACCGCGCTCCTCGTGACCGGCGCTTCCACCGTTTTCGGCGAGTTGCAGAACGCGCTCGACCGGATCTGGCGCGCCCCGGCGCGGGTGCAGGCGAAGGGCTGGTGGGCGCTTCTGCGCACACGGGTGTTGTCCTTCGGCATGATCCTCGGCATCGCCTTCCTCCTCATGGTGTCGCTCGTCCTCTCCGCGGTGGTCTCGGCGCTCGGCGACTGGTGGGGCTTGCATGCGATCGACGTGTTCGTGAGCTTTGCGCTCACCACCGTCCTCTTCGCGATGATCTACAAGGTGATTCCGCGTGTGCGCATCGCCTGGCGCGACGTCTGGATCGGCGCGGCGGTCACCGCCGCGCTTTTCGTCATCGGCAAGTGGCTGATCGGCCTGTACATTGGCCGCTCCAGCACGGCTTCCGCCTTCGGCGCGGCCGGCTCGCTGGTCGTGCTCATGCTTTGGGTCTACTACTCGTCGCAGATTTTCCTGCTGGGCGCTGAATTCACGCGCATTTATGCCGAGGAGCACGGCTCGCATGCCGCGCCGGTGCCGAGCGTGATCACTCGCCTGCCGACGAGGGTCCCCGTTCGCTCTGCGGCAAATACCCCTATTTCGCGCCCGGCGAGCCCGGTTGCCGTCATCGCGAGGCTCGGCGCGGCCCTTGCTCTTGGCATTGGTGCGAGCCTCGGTTTAACTTTTCTGAGGCGCCGGTAAACTATGAGGCGAACATGAAAGAGAACGAAGACACGCTGCCGCGCAAGCCTTCGAGCTGGAGCGCCGCGATCGCCCAGCTGCCCGGCTTTCCGGAAGAAGCCAAACCCAAGCTGCCGCCAGTGGCTGACGGCAAGGCGCGCGCGGTCTCCTCGGGCATGTCCGACGAGGACGACGCCGAGCAGGCGCCGCGCCCAGAATAGCCGCGCGTCGCATCCAAGCCACGCACGTCGGCAGCCTGATCCGGCCGCCGGCGCTGCTGGAATTCATCCGCGCGCGGCAGAAGCGCGAGCCCTACGACGAGCGGGCCTACCAGCGCTGCCTCGCTGAATCTGTCAAGGACGTCGTGCGCCGCCAGCACGAGGCCGGCATCGACATCCCGAGCGACGGCGAATTCGGAAAAAGCATCAGCTGGTCGCAGTACGCGCTCGAGCGCCTCTCGGGTTTCGAGCGCCGGCCCGCGCCGGCCGGCGGCAATCCATTTTCGCGCGGCGCCGACCGTACGCGCTTCGCCGAGTTCTACGCGGAGCTGGATCGTGCCGACGGGCCGCCGGCAACCGCCGGTGCAACGGGCGTCCTCGCCGTGTGCACCGGTCCGATCGAATACACCGGCCACGCCGAACTGCAGCGCGACATCGCGAACTTCAAGGCGGCGCTGTCGGCCGCCGGCGTGACGCAGGGGTTCCTGCCGGTCGCGGCGCCCGCGAGCGTGATCCCCGATCGCAAGAACGAGTACTACAAGACGGACGAAGACTGCGTGCGGGCGATCGCCCGAGCGATGCGCACCGAGTACAAGGCGATCGTCGACGCGGGCCTGTACGTTCAGCTCGACGATGCGCGCTTCGCCGTCACTTACGACCGCATGGTGCCGCCGGCAACGCTCGCGGACTACCGGCGCTGGGTCGGGATGCATGTCGATGTGCTGAACGAGGCGCTCGCCGGAATTCCGGAAGAGCGCGTGCGCTATCACGTGTGCTGGGGCAGCTGGCCCGGACCGCACACCACGGATGTGCCGCTGCAGGACGTGGTGGATCTCATACTCAAAGTCAACGCGGGCGCGTATCTCATCGAGGGCGCGAATCCGCGGCACGAGCACGAATGGCGCGTCTGGGAGAAGGTCAAGCTGCCGAAGGCTCGCAAGCTCGTGCCCGGCGTGATCAGCCATGCGACGAACATCGTCGAGCACCCCGAGCTCGTGGCCGAGCGGCTGGTGCGCATCGGCAGACTGATCGGTCCCGAGAACTTGCTGGCCGGCACGGACTGCGGCTTCGCGCAGGGTCCGTTCCACCGGCGCGTGCACCCGTCGATCATGTGGGCCAAGCTCGAGGCGCTCGCCGCCGGTGCGCGCATCGCGAGCGAGCAACTCTACTGAGGAGAGCGCAGATGTCGAACCACGTTTACAAGACGATCGAGCTCACGGGGTCTTCGCCGAAGGGTCTCGACGAAGCCATTGCCAATGCGGTAAAGAAGGCCTCGAAGACGCTTCACAACCTGCGCTGGTTCCAGGTGACCGATACGCGGGGCGAGATCGAGAACGGGAAAGTGGCCCATTGGCAGGTCACGATGAAAGTGGGCTTCACGCTCGACTGAGCGTAAAATGAAACGGTGCGTTCCAGGAGAGTCGCCGCAACACGACAGCGGCGGCGCCGAAGGCGAAAATCTCCCGTAACCGCTCAGGCACCCAGGCTGGAGCGCGCGATCAGCCGAATTCTGGAGAGCAGCGGATCCATGATCGGTCCGCTCACCGAAGGAGCAAGGCCGCGCGGCAGGTGCCGCAGGCCGAATCTCTCAGGTAAACGGACAGAGGGAGCGGCGCACAGAGAAGGAGTGCGCTCATGAGGGTCGTAGTCCTTGGCGCCGGCGTCGTCGGCGTCGCATCAGCCTGGTATCTCGGAAGAGCCGGCCACGAAGTGACCGTCATAGACCGGCACACCGCCGCCGGCATGGAAACCTCGTTCGCCAACGGCGGCCAGATCTCGGTGTCGCATGCCGAGCCGTGGGCGAATCCCGCTGCACCGCTCAAGGTCCTCAAATGGCTTGCGCGCGAAGACGCGCCGCTTCTTTTCCGCCTGCGCCCGGAGCTGCGCCAATGGCTGTGGGGACTTTCGTTCCTGCGCGAATGCTTGCCCGCGCGCACCCGCCACAACATCCGCCAGATCGTCACGCTCGGGCTCTACAGCCGCTCGAGCCTGCAGGCCCTGCGCGCCGAGACCGGCCTCCAGTACGACCAGCTTTCGCGCGGCATCCTGCACTTCTATACGACGCAGCGCGAGCTTGATGCCGCCCTCGAGCCGGCGCGCATGATGCGCGAGTATGGCTGCGACGTGGAGATGGTGAGCCGCGAGCAGTGCCTTGCCATCGAGCCGGCGTTGCGCGATGCGAAAGTGCTCGGCGGCAGCTGGACGCCTTCCGACGAATCAGGCGATGCCCACAAATTTACGCAAGCCCTCGCGAAGCTTGCGGCCAAGCGGGGCGTGAAATTCCACGCCGCGCGAGTGCTCGCGTTGAGCGGCGAAGGCGGTCGCGTCGCCGGCGTGCGCATCGAGCGTCCGGACTTGACCGAGGAAGTCGTGAGGGCGGATGCGTACCTCGTGTGCCTGGGCTCCTATAGTCCGCTCTTCACGCGGCCGCTTGGTATCCGCCTCAACATCTATCCCGCGAAAGGCTACTCGGTGACCTTACCGGTGGCGGACGCCGCTCGCGCCTACTACGTTTCGATGACCGACGACGAGTACAAGCTCGTCTTCTCGCGCCTGGGCGACCGGCTGCGCATCGCCGGCACGGCGGAGCTGAACGGCTACAGCACGGAGTTGAACGAAGTTCGTTGCCGCGCGATCCTGCGCCGCGTGCTCGGGCTCTTCCCGGGGGCGAGCGACCCTGCGCGGGCGCAGTTCTGGACCGGCCTGCGGCCGGCGACGCCATCGAACGTTCCGTACATCGGCGCGACGCGCTACCCGAACCTCTTTCTCAACACGGGACACGGCACGCTCGGCTGGACGCATTCTTGCGGCAGCGGCCGTGCGATTGCCGACATCGTCAGCGGCCGCAAGCCCGAGATCGATTTCGCCTTCACCGGCCTCGGCCGCTCGCGCGGGATGGTCGTACCGGCTCACGCCGCGTAGTCCAAGCAGTATAACGGGCAGGCGGGTCCGCCTGCCCTAATGCGGCATGCTGGCAGCGGCCCTCGGGTACCTGGTCACCGCGGCCGCCATCCTCGCCAAGGTGGCGGTGGTGGCGGCGCTCGCCGTGTGCACGATCTCGCTCATCGCGGCCCTGCGGCGCGGCCGCCGCGAATAGCGGGATTTACTTCGCGGGCTTGCTCGAGCCCGTCGCGGCGTTCTGCTCCTTGTTGCCGCTGACCTTGTTCTTCAGCGAGGACAGGTCCTTCTTCGTCATCACTTGAAGGTACTCGCTGCGCGAGAGCTTGCCGTCGCCATCCTTGTCGGCGGCCTTGAAGTTCTTGCGCAAGTGAGAATTCTTCGCTGCCTCGCTGCGCGAGAGCCAGCCGTCGTTGTTCCGGTCGAGCTTGTTGAAGCCAGGATCATCCTTCGTTTTCTCGGCAAATGCGGGGCCCGCCGCGAGCACGAGTGCCGACGCGACCACTATCGTCTTGATGATGTTCATGAAATCCTCCAGTGCTGTTAAAGGGCACCGAGGTGCTGCAGGATTTGTGCCGGAAAGATGAGCCGGCGAGGCGTCAGCGCGGCCTAGCGCCGCAGTTCACTAGGTCCTGGTCGGACATCACCGGGTTGATCACGCAGGGGCCGCTCCTCTTGAGCGGTGGCTGCGGCGGCTCCTGCATCGACATCATCGGCTGAGCGGGGCGAGGCGTGGCGACAGGCGCCGGGGCAGCGGGCTTCGCCATGCGCGGAACCGTCGGCTCGACGACCTGCTGCGGCTTCTGTTCGGATCCCAGGGCCGCGGCAGCTGGCGCGGCCGCAGGGATCGCGGGGGTGTCCGCCATCTTCTCGGGCGGTGCGGGAGCCGTCACGGGGGTCGCAGTGGCGACGGCGCCGGGCAGGCCAACGAACGAGATGTTGTCGCGCTCGAGGTCGTACTGGACGATCAGCGTCGCATTGCCCGCTTCGAGCGCAAACACAGGCTGCTCCGAAACGGGCGCAGGTGCTTGGGACTGCGCGATCTCATCCGCCGCGGCGCGTCGTACCGTCAGCGGCTTGCCGCCCGTGACGGTCATGATGGCCTTGTAGGTCGCCGGGCCGTCCGCCTCGGGCGCGAGGCTCAGGTACTGCTGCACCGCGGGAGACACGATCACCTTCTCGTTCATGATCACCGGCGCCGCGCCGGTGATGAATGCGCTTGCTACGTAGGAGCGCGCCTGCTGCTCCGTCGTCTTGGTCGGCGGTTGCTGCGCGAGGGCCGGAGCGGCCGCCAGCGCGAGTGCTGCAAGATGCCAGCGCACGCTCATGAGCTACAAGATAACGCAGAACAGCCTGCTTTGTAACGTGCCCATTCCGGTCGGCGGGGCGCAAATTCCTCGGATTCCGGCTGCTCGTCGTACGGGCGCTCGAGCACGCGCATGAGCCGCTCCAGCACCGACGGGTCGCCGGCAGCCATTGCGTCGATCGCCTGCTGCGCGAGGTAGTTGCGGAATACGTACTTCGGGTTGACGCGGTCCATGGCCGCCGCGCGATCGGCCGGGGCCTTTTTCAAATAGCGGCGCAGCCACGCCATCAGCCGCTCGCGCGGTGCTCCATCGCTATAGAAGGCGGAGCGAAGCGGAGCGAGCAGCTCGACGTCGCTGCCGTGGAGCGGCACTCGAACGAGCTGGCGGAAGAAAATGGTGAAGTCGGTTTCGCTCTCGGCGAGGGCTTCGAGGAGATCGGCGGCGAGCTCCTCGTCGGGCGACTCGAGCCCGAGCTTTTGCGCGAGCGCGCCGCGCCAGGCCTGGTTGAACGTGCCCGCGTAGAGCTCGAGCCCTTCCTCGAGCTTCTCGCGCTCGACGATCGGCAGCAGGGCTTCGGCAAAGCGCGCGAGGTTCCATTGCGCGATGCCGGGCTGGTTGCCGTAGCAATAGCGGCGTCCCTGCGCATCGGTCGTGTTCGGCGTCCACATCGGGTCGTAACCCTCGAGCCAGCCGTAGGGGCCGTAGTCGATCGTCACGCCGAGGATCGAGAGGTTGTCGGTGTTCATCACGCCGTGGACGAAGCCGAGCCGCATCCAGTCGACCATCAGGAGCGCCGTGCGCCGGCAGATCTCCCGATACCACGCGGCATGGCTCAATCCCGGAAAGTGCTCGCGGATGACGTGATCCGCGAGGCGCCGGAGCAGGTCGATCTCATCGTTCGCGGTAAGGATCTGGAAATTGCCGAGGCGCACGAACGTGGGCGCGACCCGACAGACGATCGCGCCGGGCTCGGGCGCCGCGTGCCCGTCGTAGAACATGTCGCGCATCACCGGCTCGCCGGTGCCGACGAGGCTAAGGGCGCGAGTGGTAGGCACGCCGAGGTGGAACATCGCCTCGCTGCAGATGAACTCGCGCAGCGATGAGCGCAGCACGGCGCGGCCGTCCGCGGTGCGCGAGTAGGGGGTCTTGCCCGCGCCCTTCAGCTGCAGCTCCTGGCGCGAGCCGTCGGTGGCGATGATTTCGGCGAGCGTAATCGCGCGCCCATCGCCGAGCTGCCCCGCCCAGTGGCCGAACTGGTGCCCGCCATAGCGCGCGGCATAAGGCTGCATTCCCGGGAGCACGCGATTCCCGCCGAGTACTTCGATCGACTCGGGGCTCGGCCGCGACAAGCCCAGGAATTCGCCCATCGCATCCGACCAGGCGAGGAGCCGGGGCGCTGCCACGGGCGTCGGCTCGACGCGCGTATAAGAGGCATCGCTCACGGGACGCGGGATATTGATATGCACCGCGTCGGCCGGCAGGTCGCGCACGAAGGTGTTCTCGAAGCTCGCCCGCACGAGATCGATGGGCGCAGGACGGCGTTTGGTCGCGGCTTTCATTGCTTTGCAATTATGCGCGCAGGGCGAAAGTCACACCCTGAAAGGCCGTCCATCCACTGCGGATTACCGGCGGTCTGCTGCCCCCATGCAGCGCGACATTTGGCACTGTGCTCGTCGAGGCCCGGGCGTACATTGTGCCTGTCTCGTTTCACCTCCTCCTCGGGATCTGAGACACAAGCCCGGAAACAAGGCGAACGCCGATCCGGGCTTTTTCTTTTGGGCGGTCAGCCGGCGTAGACCTCTATCGCGGCCGACACTTCGTCCAGGGTCGCGGGCTTGGACAGCAGCCCCTGGAAGTCAACGCGGACGCTCAGCCAGCCATGCCCCGCGCCAAGCCGCGATAGCGCGACGAGGGCGCAGCCATCCAGCGCTTTCTCTTCACGCAGCATGGCGGCCAGATAGGAACCGGTCATGTCCGCCATGCGCAGCCCGATGAACGCGATCACCGGCTTGCATTTCCTGGCGAGGGCCAAGGCGAGACGGGGATCGAACGTGGAGGAAACGTCGCAGCCGATCTGCTTCAGGAGCGAAGCGAGCGTCGCGACCGCTTCGCGATCGTCGTCGACCAGGAGAACGCGCACGGGCATGGTGGACAGGACGATAAGCGCAGGCCAACACAAGGTCTATCCGTGGCGTTACTGAAGCCGGAGCGCGACGCTCATGTCGCTATGGCCGCGACATGAGCTAAGTGCTGGTGGAGGCGGCGGGAATCGAACCCGCGTCCGTAAGCCCTACACAGTCAGGACTACATGCTTAGCCTGGTCTTTTAATGCCTTCGCT